>Ga0206103_100109_pt1 | contig 66717 bp, 74 predicted proteins | sample 1B5Ametagenome_FD_148638 | JGI IMG/M metagenome (GOLD analysis project Ga0206103, IMG submission 148638) | Enriched microbial communities from leaf-cutter ant dump, University of Wisconsin, Madison, United States - 1B5A | ecosystem: Environmental > Terrestrial > Nest > Insects nest > Nest dump... | reverse complement strand
CGGAGGCGAGTGGATATCCACTTGGCGGTGATCGAAAGACCGGCCTTGATGCCCTCGCCGGCCTTGATGCCCTCGCCGGCCTTGATGCCCCAGCCGGCCTCAATGCCCCAGCCGGCCTTGATGCCCTCGCCGGCCTTGATGCCCTCGCCGGCCTTGATGCCCGTGCCGGCCTCAATGCCCCAGCCGGCCTTGATGCCCTCGCCGGCCTCAATGCCCTCGCCGGCCTTGATGCCCGTGCCGGCCTTCGCAACAATATAGAGCTTGGCCCGGATGGCGGCGCTGAACCTCACCCAGCCCAAATCGGCGGCGATCTCGATGCCGCCGTCGAACTCCTGGGTGACGTCGATATCGCCCACATAGGCGTTCGTTTCGTCCAGGTCGGTCTTGTCGATGACAAGAACCTTCTGGCCGTATTTGGTTTCGATCTTCGTCATAATGTCCTCCTTACGCAGGGTGAAATCCCTTGCTGGAGCGCACCGGGGAGATGCGCTCGGGGAAGGGGTTCAGGGTTTTGTGGGACTGATAATCTTGGCTTTGATGGCGCCGTGGAGTTGAGTGGCTTTGCCGCTCTTATTGCTCCACGCCTGTTCGGCCATCTGCTTTGCGATGGCATCCCAATCGATATCGACTGCCAAGGTGACGGTCACATAGTCCTTGATCTTGCGATCATAAACACGCGCGGTCGGCTTCCACTGCTTTGCCATCTTTCTCTCCATCGTCTCGACCAGATCAGCCCGCTTGGGTGGCTGGTCGCCACAGCAACACGTTTGTTGCTCATATTGCTAATTTTAAATCAGCAATAAGGAGGTGTGTCAATTTAAAATCAACAGGATGCACGAAATTCCGGCTAACCCGTTGAGTGACGCACAAGTGACGCACTAGTGACGCATGGAAATCAGGTTTTTCCCTTTAAAATCATAGGGATCACTACAAGTGACGCACTTAACCCTAAAACTTTCAATATATGCGCGCGCAGGCGCCCACACATGCACATGCGCACATTTCGATAACAATGGGAAACTGCGTCACTTATGGCTAAGTCTTTGAAATACAAGAGAACCTATAGAATAGGGTGCGTCACTTTCCCGGGAATTCGGGTTTTCCCCGCCGTCTGCTCATTTTTAGGCACCAACCATCGCGCGGGAATAACGGGCCGGAAATTTAATAGGCTCGGATATACCCATGGCGAACCCTGGCGCACGCGGTCGCGGGCGTCCTCCCGGCGCTCTCAACAAAACCACCGCCTCAGTAAAAGCGGCGCTCGAAGAAGCATTTGACGGCCTGGGCGGCGTCCAGGCGCTCATCCGCTGGGCACAGTTGGAGCCGACCGAGTTCTACAAGCTCTACGCCAAGCTCCTGCCGGTGCAGGTGCAGGCGGACATGAAGCACACCGGCACGGTCAACATCATGGTGGAGACCGGCGTGCCGCGCGCACCCGACGATCCGGTGAGCGATGGTGGCAAGGATGAATAGCGCTTCCGCCGCTGTGATCGAGCGCGTCAGCCTGGGCTATGTGCCGCACGAGTGGCAGCGCGAAATTCACCTCAAGCTGCGCCGCTTCTCTGTGCTGGTGTGTCATCGCCGTTTCGGCAAAACTTTCCTCGCCATTGCCACGCTGATTGACGCAGCGCTGCGCACGACGAAGCCGAACGCCAGGTTTGCCTATGTGGCGCCGTACCTGAAACAGGCCAAGCAGGTGTCCTGGGATTACCTACGGCGGTTCGCCTATCAGGTGCCGGGCGTCAAGGTGAACGAGAGCGAGCTTTCGATCTCCTTCCCGAACGGCTCGATGATCCGCCTCTATGGATCCGATAACGGCGAGGCGATGCGCGGCATCTATCTCGATGGTGTCGTGATCGACGAGGTTGCCGATTGCCGGCTTGAGACGTGGCCCGAGATCATCCGACCGGCCCTCTCCGACCGCAAGGGCTGGTGCCTGTTCATTGGCACACCGAAGGGCATGGACCAGTTTTTCGAGCTTTATGAGCGGGCGCGGCGCGACATGAACGAGCCCGGCTCGCACTGGTATGCCGGCATGTACCGGGCCGATGAGACGGCGCTGATCGATGATGAAGAGCTGGCGGATGCGCGCAAGAGCATGTCGGCCAACCAGTACCGGCAAGAATTCCTGTGCGACTTCACCGCGTCGGCTGACAATGTGCTGATTACCATCGACGCGGTGTCCGACGCGGTCGCGCGTCACTATCGCCGTGAAGAGCTTGAGGCGTCGGTGCGCGTGATCGGCGTTGACGTTGCTTATACCGGCGAGGACCGGACGGCGATCATTCGGCGCCAGGGCCTGGTTGCATGGCCCCCCATCGTGCTGGACAATGCCGACCCCATGGCGGTCACCGGGCGGCTGCTCACCGAAATTGCCGCGTTCACGCCTGACGCTGTGTTTGTCGATGACACTGGCGGCTATGGCTCCGGCGTCGTCGCCCGGCTGCGCGAGTTGGGCCATACGGTGGTGGGTGTGCAGTTTGGCGGCAAGGCCGATGATCCTCGCTATCGCAACAAGCGCACCGAGATGTGGATGCGCCTGCGCGACTGGATCATGGAGGGCGGCAAAATCCCGGATGACCTGTCGCTGAAAAACGATCTGGTGTCGCCCACGTACAAAATCCCATCGACCGGGATCGTGGAGCTCGAGCCGAAAGACAAGATCAAGGAGCGCCTTGGCCGCTCGCCGGACATTGCCGACGCGCTGGCGCTGACCTTCGCGTTCAACGTGCAGCCGCGCACGCTTCGCGGTGCTCCCAACCATCACGCCGTACAGACGGATTACGACCCGTTTGCGAGGTGATGGCGATGATGTGTTTGATCGGTGGCGGTGGTGGGCAGCAGCAGGCCGATCCGGTTTTGCCGCCCGAAACAGCGGCAATGCGCATGCCGGATAGTGCGGCGGTGATTACCGCGCAGGGCCGGCGCGCCAGTGATCGCGTCCGGTCTGGCGCCAGGACGATCCTGACCTCGGGAAGTGGCGTGAGCGAATTCGCCCCGACCGAGAAAAAGACGCTGCTTGGTGCGTGACGGCCAGGCCATGACCGAACCCGGCGACACCTCGATCCGCAAGCGAGCCGAGCGGCGCAAGGAAGCGCTCAAGGCGTTGCGCCAGCCATATGAGGACCAGTGGAAAGAACTGGCCGAGAATATTGCTCCCAAGCGGCTGCGCCTCACCCTGAATAAAGGGCAGGGAGCGAAGCTGCGCGGTAAGATCATCGACAGCACCGGATCGTTCGCGCTGCGCACGCTGGCCTCTGGCATGCATTCGGGCATCACCAGCCCGGCGCGTCCTTGGTTCCGCCTGACCACGCTCGACCCCGAGATGCGCGAATTCGGCCCGGTGAAAGCCTATATCGACGCCGTGGAAAAGCGCATGCGCGAGATTTTCCAGGGCTCGAACCTCTACAAGGCTTTCCACTACGGCTATGGCGATCTCGGGCTGTTCGGGCAGTCCTGTGGGATGCTGGTGGAGAACCAGCGCACCGCCATTCACATGAACCAGTTTCAGCATGGTTCGTTCTGGCTGGCGCGCAACGCCGATGGCATTGCTGATACGCTCTGCCGCGAATTCTCGTGGTCGGTGGAGCGGATCGTCGCGCGGTTTGGGCTGGATCATGTCTCCTACCAGGTGCGCCGGTGCTATGACCGTGGCGATTATGACCAGCCGTTCACGATCAACCATCTTGTCCAGCCTCGTCATGACCGGGCCCCCGGCAAGATCGACAAGCTGAACAAGCCGTTCGCCTCGGTCTATTGGGAGGAGGGCGCGACCGGGCTCGATGAGCGCGACCGGATGCTGGAGATTTCCGGCTTTGACGAGAACCCCATCATTGCGCCGCCGTGGGAACTCCCGGCCGAGGATCACTATGCGACCGGGCCGGGCGAGGAAGTGCTGCCCGATGTGAAGATGCTCCAGACCGAGCAGCTCGATAAGGCGCAGGCGATCCAGAAGATGCATAAGCCCCCGATGAAGGGGCCCACCTCCATGAAGAGCAACCCCGCATCCCTGCTGCCCGGCGCCATCACCTATGTCGATGATCCGACCGGGCAGGGGTTCACGCCTGCGTTGCAGGTGAACCTACGCATCGGGGAGCTTCAAGCGGATATCAAGGATGTGCAGAGCCGCATTGAGCGCGGGCTTTATGCCGACCTGTTCCTGATGCTCGCCAATATGGAAGGTATCCAGCCGCGCAATAATTTCGAGATCGCAGAGCGCAAGGAGGAAAAGCTGCTCGCGCTCGGCCCGGTGCTCGAAAACATCTATGGCAACCAGCTCGCCCCGGTGATTGCCCGCACCTATGCCATCATGGAGCGCCGCGGGGAGTTGCCGCCCGCGCCGCAGGAACTGACCGAGCAGCGGCTGGAAATCGAATATATCTCAATGCTCGCCCAGGCGCAGAAGGCCGTCGCCACCGGCGGGATCGAACGGCTGTTCGCGTTTGCCGGCAATTTAGCAGCGGTCAATCCGAACGTGCTCGACAAGGTCGATATGGATGAGGGCATCGACCAGTACGCCGAGATGATCGGCACGCCTTCTGGGATTGTGGTTTCCGACGACAAGGTGGCCGAGACGCGCCAGGTGCGGGCCGAACAACAGGCGCGGGCGGCGCAGGCGGAGAATACCGCCGCCATGATGCCGGCGGCAAAACAGGGTGCCGAGGCCGCGAAGGTCCTGGCTGAGACGGACGCATCGACGCCCGGCACGCTGCTCCAGAAATTGGGGATCGCGTAATGGGCGAGGCTGTGCGCGTCGATATTCTACTGGAAGCGGCGAACCTGACCAATGGTGACCGAGATCTGGAATATGGCCCGCCAGCGGTAAACCTCGCGGCGGCGGGCGAATTGAAGGCGGTGTTCCGCAAGCACCTGCGCCGTGCCATCTCCCCTGGCGAGATGGAAGCCATCGACATGGTGCTGACCAAGATTGGCCGCGTTGCCACGGGGCCCCGGACGAAGCGCGACACCTATGTCGACGGCGCTGCTTATTTCGCCATCGCCGGGGAAATCGCCGCCATGGAGAATCGTGATGGCTGAGCGCCCTCCTTTTATCTCCCAACCATCTGGCGGCGAGAACGATCAGGCGATGCTCGACTTGGAGGCGGTTCTGAACCTGCCCCAAGGGCGGCGGTTCGTGATGGCCGTCATCGGACGGTGCGGATTGTATCGATCCGCCCAGACGATGGACCGGGACGCCACGAACCACCGGCTTGGCGAGCAGAACATCGGCCTATGGCTGGTGGCGCAGTTAGAGCGGCTGGACCCGACTGCATATCCCCGGCTGATGCTGGAGCAGGCGAGGGACGAGAAAAAGGAGACGGTCCATGTTTTGGACGAAGGGTAAAGGCTGGTGGAATTCGCCCGTGATGGCGCCCGACGACGAGGGTGCCGGCGGTGGCGATACTGGCGCTGGTGCCGAGGGCGCCGATGCTGCCACGGTGCTGTATCCCGACGACAAGCCGGCTGGTGGCGAAGACGGCGCGGTTTCTGACGCCGGTATTGCTCAGAAAAACGCAACGGATGAAGCGAGCGACGATAGCGACGGAAGCGCCGACGAGGGTGCCAATGGCGCCGACGAAGGCGAGGGTGAATGGAAACCCTATGTCGATGACCCCGCCAAGACCAAGGAAGAAAACGACGCGGCCCGCCTCGAAAACGACCTCAAACACCCGATCAACCAGGTGCCCGAGGATGGAAAATATGACCTGACCATGCCTGAGGGCATCGAGGTCGATCAGCCCCTTCTCGACGCCATCGGTCCGGTTTTCAAGGAACTGAACCTTTCGCGCGGTCATGCCCAGATGCTGGCCGACAAGTTCATCGAAGCCCAGACCGCCGCCGCTGCCCGGCGCGGGGAAGATTGGGCCAAGACGATCAATGGCTGGGCGGATCAGGCGCAGAAAGACCCCGATATGGGCGGCGCGAAATGGGACCAGACCAAGACCCATGCGCTCGCTGCGGTGACGCGGTTCGGGACGCCCGAGCTCAAACAATACCTCGAAACTTCCGGGGCGGGGAACCACCCCGAAATCATCCGGCTCATGGCCAAGGTCGGCGCCATGATCGGTGAGGACGTGCCGGCCATCAGCGAAAATCCGGGGGTGCCTGTCGAGAAAGACAAGGCGTCGATCCTTTATCCGGATGACAAACCGAAAGGTAAATGACGATGGCTGTTCTTTCGAGCACCTATCTGAACCTCATCGACGTTCACAAGGCGAACGACCCCGCCATCGGTGAGGTGATCGAAGTTCTCAAGCAGCAGAACCCGATCCTTGACGACGCGATGGCGATGGAATGCAACGATGGATCGCAGCACAAGCACGCGATCCGCACCGGCCTGCCGACGCCCGCTTGGGGTCGGCTCTACCAGGGCATTCCGCAGTCCAAGTCCAGCCAGCAGGCGGTAACCGACACCACGGGTTTCCTCGAAGCCCGGTCGGCAGTGGACAAGCGTGTCCTGGAGCGGGCGAAGAACCCGGCCCAGATCCGGCTCAATGAGGCGGCTGCGCACCTCGAAGCCATGAACCAGGAAATGGCGTCCGGTATCTTCTACCACGACACCGCCACCACGCCCGAGAAGTTCAAGGGTCTGTCGGCGCGGTTCTCGACCAAGGGCGGAGGCGGCGCGGGCAACCAGATTATCGACGCGGGCGGCACTGGTTCGGACAACACGTCCATCTGGTTCGTGACCTGGGGCGATCATGCCTGTCATCTGCTTTATCCCGAAGGCTCGAAGGCCGGCCTCATCCGTGAGGACAAGGGTGAGCAGCGTGCGACCGATGACCAGGGCAACCCCTTCTACGTGAAGGAAGAACTGTTCACCTGGCACATCGGCATGGCCGTGAAGGACTGGCGCTATGTCGCGCGCATCGCCAATATCGATGTTTCGGACCTCATGGCCGGCAACGTCGATCTCTACAAGTATATGCGGCAGGCCTACTGGAAACTCCAGAGCCGGCGCCAGATCGGCAAGGCCAGCCGTATTGCCGTCTATGCCAACCGCGATGTCTTGGAAGCCCTCGATGGGTTGCAGGTCGGCGGCACCGGCACGGCCGCCAATGAATTCCTGCGCATCGTGCCCAAGGAACTCGAAGGCCAGGAAGTGCTCACCTACCGCAATTTCCCCCTGCGCGAAACCGATGCGCTGCTGAACACCGAAGCGCGCGTCATTTAACTATACTGCTAATTTTGAATTAGCACTCAACAGCGATGGGCGCGAATGGTTGCGCTCATCACAACCCCGGTTCCTGAGGAAAGGAAACCAAGATGATTTTCGACAAAACGCTTCTGTTCTCCGATGCGCAGGCCATTACGGCGACAGCCGCTTCCACCAATGCCCTGGACTTCGGCGCCATCGGCAGGGTTTACGGTCACGCCGCCGATCTCGAACGCGATGTGGCCCGGTCGGTGAAAATCCCGCTGTTGGTCCAGGTGGTCGAGGCGTTCGATAATCTGACCTCGCTCAAGATCGATATCGAGCTCGACAGCACCACCACGTTCACCCCGGACAAGACGATCACCATCGGCACGTTCCTGCTGGCCGATCTCAAGGCTGGCTTCAAGGTGCTGTGGGTACTTCTGCCCCAGGGCTTGTCCCTGCGCTATGCGCAGTTGAAATATACGGTCACCGGCACCGCGCCGACCGCTGGCAAGATCACGGCTGGCATCGTCGCTGCCGTCGATGGCTCGGGGGTCTGAGCCATGAAAGTTCGCGCTATCAAGACGGGTTATTATGCCGGCAAGCGCCGCGACCCGGATACCACCGACGCCGAATTCATCCTGACCGACGCCAGGCACTTCTCCAAAAACTGGATGGCACCCATCGGCTGGACGCCGGGCGGCGATCCGCTCGACCATGATGGTGACGGCAAGAAGGGCGGGGCGAAGAACACCGATACCGGGCTCGCCGGCATGACGGTGGAGCAGCTTCGTGCCCTGGCCGTTGAACGCGGCGTCGACCTCACCGACCTCAAGAAGAAGGCCGATATCATCGCTGCCATCGAACTCGCCACCGATGGCGAGAACAGCGACGGCGCCCATGACAGTGGCGGCGCCGGTGGCGGGGATCACGACGAGGGTAACGGCGACATCTGACCGTTCCGCTCGCGGTCAGTAGGGCGCTCCGGCTTGCGTCGGGGCGCCCATCGAAACCCACCGGGGACTTGGATCATGAAAACGACTGTCACTCTTTTGAGCGGGGCTGATGCGACTGGCCCCGATGTTCTGCTGCAAATCCCCGGCGATTATTGCTTTGCCGTTGCCGGCACCTTCGGCGGGGCCACGATTGGGTTGGAAATGCTCGGCCCGGATGGCGCGACCCATATCCCTATCGAGGATGCGAGTGGGGCCATTGCCCTGACCGCTGCCGGTGCGATGATCGTTTCGCTGCCCGAGGGGGCATATCGCGCCGTTGTCGCGGGCGGCTCGGGCGCGTCGATCTTCGCAAATCTGCGGTCTGTCTGATGCTGGTTCGCCCGGTCGGTCGCAAGGTAGGGCGAGGGATTGCGCGGCCGATGGTCCTGTCGTCTGCTTCGGCTTACGACCCCGATGCCTCGGCCCTATTCGCCCGCTTCGCCACGCCACCGACATCAGAGCGCAAGGCTGCGATCAACAAGGTCATCGTCGCCCTAAAGGCTGCTTCTGTGTGGGAAAAGCTGGACGTGCTGTATGTGCGGGCGGCAGCGGATAGCCAGGCGGCGCGGCTGAACTGGAAGCAGGACCAGTATAATAGCACGGCGGTTTCCAGCCCAGCGTTCGCTCCAGACCGGGGCTTCACGCCGGATGGTGCCGCTTCGTATCTGTCCAGTGGTTTCAACCCGGCCGTGGCCACCGGCGCATTGTTCTCCCAAGACGACGCTCACATGGGAGCGTGGCACCTTACCGACCTGTCGAATGGCGGCTCCACAAGCTACGACCTCGGAAATGGCAATTCCCGCGTCAGCAATTCCGCATCAGCCAACACAGCGCTGCGCGGCAATATGGATACCTCCATCAGCCTCTCCGGCGACGACTACACCAAGCACAAAGTCTGGACGCGTGATGGGGCGACCTCCTGGCGCTACTTCAACGATGGCGCGGTCGTGGGTGGCAACCCGCGCACCGATGCCTCTGTGGCTCTCACCAACTTCGAGTTCGGGACCGGCCGCGTCTTGTCAAACGGCTTTGGCCTCAACACCGAAGCGATTTCCCATTGGGGCGCATCCCTCTCGCCCGCTCAGGTGCTCGCCATGCGCGATGCGTTTTCCGAGTATCTCCACGCAGTAGGAGCCATTTGATGGCCACGCAGAATTTCTTCGTCATGTCCGCGTCTCAGCGCATCATTGCCATGGGATACAATCAGGGTGCCGGTGGCGTCGCCATCGATCCCCGGCTCATCGACAGCCCCACGCCCGGCGCCGGCATCAACACCAATCCTGATGCTGACGGCTATGATGTGGGCGATCCCATCTCCCTGGCCGGCCAGTACGTGGCGCCCGTGCGGATCGTCAATGATCCGGAATATCAGCGCGAGGTGCCCGACATGGTGGCGTTTCTGCTGACGCTGCCCTCTGCGATCCTTGAGGTCGAGACGATTTTCCTTCCGCCGCCGGAAGATTAAACGGCGCTATTTTCAGCGCCAACCATCGGACCAGAGGCTTACCGCGAAAGGTGAGCCATGACCTCCAAAGTTTCGATCTGCAATCTGGCGCTGGCGAACGTCGCAGCGAACCCGATCAGTTCCATTGACGAGGCAAGCGCCGAGGCTCGGGCTTGCCGCCTTTTTTACGATCATGCGCTTGATGCATTGCTCCAGCGCTATCCGTGGGAATTTGCAGGATCAACCCAAGCGCTTGCCGAGGTCATCAACACCAAGCCCAGAAAGTGGGGCAAGGCGTTCCGACGCCCCTCGGATTGCCTCAAGGTTCGTCGCGTCACCGATGAATTGATGTTGGATGACACCGACGCCATCGGCGTGCCGTACGAGGTCGAGGGCGAGGTGATCTTTACCGATCTGCCGGTGGCGTACCTCAAATACACGTCCCGTCAGGCCGATCCCACGAAGTTTCCGCCGCTGTTTGTCGAGGCGCTGAGCTGGCATCTGGCTGTCAAACTGGCCATGCCCCTGACGCGCGATCCGAAGATCAGGGCCGATGCCTTCCAGCTTGCCGAGCGCCTGACCGGCTCCGCGGAAGTGGCCGACGCCAATGAAACCCGCACCAGCATGGATACGCCGGTCGCGGCTCTGGAGGCGCGGAAATAATGGGCGAGGTTGTCACGCTGCCGGTCATTACCTGCCTGCCCATTGCGCCGGACCGGGTGATTGGATTTGCGGCTGAGCAGAAATTTGAGCGCGTCATGATTATCGGGGTGACCGAAGAGGGCGCGGAATACTTCGCCGCCTCTAACCCTGACGGTGGGGTTGCGCTGTGGGACATGGAGCGCGCCCGCCACAAGCTGATGCAGATTGCGGATGAGGGTGAAGAATGACCGTCATGCGCGGATATCAGCCCTCGTTCACCGCCGGGGAGCTGAGCCCCGCACTGTGGGCCCGCGTCGATCTGGCGAAGTATGCCACCGGCCTCAAGACGGCGGTGAACCTGTTCATCCATGCTCATGGCGGCGTCTCGAACCGCGCCGGGCTGGAATTCGTCACCGAGGTGAAGGACAGCACCAAGCTCGCCCGGCTGATCCCATTCCAGTTCAATACCGAGCAATCATATATCCTGCTGCATGGCGACCAGAATTGCCGAGTGATCCGCGATGGCGGCGTAGTGCTCGACGGCGGATCGCCCTATGAATTTGCCACGCCGTATTCGGATACCGACGCGCAGAGCGTGACGTTCATCCAGGAAGCGGACGTGATGTATCTCTGCCATACTGGCCATGCGCCGCGAAAACTCGGGCGTTTGGCTGACACCAATTGGCAGCTTACGACGCCGACCTTCGCCCCGGCCATCAGTGCCCCGGCCAGCGTTTCAGCGTCCGCCATCGTGGGATCGGGCGGCACGACATATCACTACCGTGTCGCGGCCATTGCAGAGAGCGGGGAGGAAAGTCTTCCATCCGCCATTGCATCGGTGGCCAACAATCTTTCGATTGCCACCTACAAGAACCGCGTCACATGGTCGGCGGTGGCCGGTGCCGTTCGATATATCGTCTATAAAGAGGATAATGGCGTTTACGGTTATATTGGCGGCACCGAGGGAACGAGCTTCGATGACGAGAATATCGCTCCCGATTTGGCGGATGTCCCCCAAAAGGGCACAAATCCTTTCGACGGTGCGGGGAAGTATCCCCGAGTTGCCACTTTCGTGGATCAGCGGCTCGCCCTGGCTTCGACGCTGAACGAGCCTCAGGCCGTTTGGCTGTCGCAATCGGCAAACTATGAGAATTTCGGGCGCGCCTCGCCAGCCAAGGAAAGCGATGCAATCACGTTCCGCATTCGCTCGAAACAGGTCAACGAGGTTCGTGGACTGATCGCCTACAAGGGTCTGATGGTGCTGACCAGCGGCGGCGAGTTCATCGCATCGGGCGCTGATACCGAATATCTGACCCAGGCCGTGCGGGTTGTCCCTCAGGGCTATCGTGGCTGTTCTGAGGTCCAGCCGATCATCGTCGGCAACACGGTGCTGTTCGCGCAGGAGCGCGGTGGCGTGGTGCGCGATTTCTCCTACGAATTTGCGCAGGACAGTTTCGTTGGCAAGGATTTGACGATCCTGGCGCGCCACATGTTCGAGGGCCGCGAGATTAAGGCCTGGGCCTATGCGCAGGCGCCATATTCCATCGTGTGGGTCGTGCTGGATGATGGGTCTCTGGTCTCGATGACTTATATGAAGGAGCACGATGTCTGGGGCTGGACCCGCCAATATACCGATGGCGTGTTCGAGGATGTGGCGGTGATTGCCGAGGGCAAGGAAGACGTGCCCTATTTTATCGTTCGGCGGGAAATCGAAGGGGTGCAGAGGCGCTATGTGGAGCGGCTGCACACGCGAGCGTTTGTGGGGATCGAAGAAGCGTTCTTCGTGGATAGCGGGCTGAGTTACAGCGGCGCGCCGATCTCCGAGATATTCCTGCCGCACCTGGCCGGCAAGCCGATCAAGGCGCTGGTCGATGGCAATGTCATGCCGCCGCTCACGGCAGAAGCCGGGACGGGCAAGGTGGTGCTGCCCGTTTCTGGCTCGGTGATCCATGCCGGGTTGGGCTATGAGGCAGAGATTGAAACGCTCGATCTCGATATGGGGCAGGTGCCAGGGATCGGATCGGTGCAGGCGCGATGGAAATCCGTCACCGAGGCCACGCTGCGGGTTGAGCGGACGCGAGGCATCTGGACCGGGCCGGCGCGCGATAACCTGCTCGAATATAAGCAGCGTGCTGGCGAGGCATGGGACAAGGCAATCCAGGCCTATACCGGAGACATCTCGATCAAGCCGATGTGGGAATGGACCAAGGGTGGCTCCACCTGGGTAGTGCAGAAAGACCCGCTGCCCATGACAATTTTGTCGATCATGCCCGATTTCTCGGTGGCCCGATGACTAAGGTTGAGGTTGTGCCGGCCGTAACGGTTGAGGTGGTGCCGCCCGTGACCGTCTCCGTTCTGCCGGCTCGGTATGAGCATATCGCGCCCATCGCCATCCATATGCGCCAGGCGGATCGGGATGAGGTGATGGCGCTGGGCGGGCACACGCCATTCGAGGCGCTGGAGATGTCGTTCGAGAAATCAGCCGAGGCCTGGACGTTCCTGCTCGATGGTGAACCGGCCGGCATGTTTGGTGTGGGCACCCTGAATATTTTGACGCGCAAAGGCTCCGCCTGGCTGCTGGCCACCGATCTGGTCGATGAGCATTGGCGCGTGTTCCTGCGCGGATCAGTGTTTTGGCGCGACCAACTATTGAGCCGCTATGACACGCTGGCGAACCTGATCGACGCAAGGAACCGGAATTCCATCCGGTGGCTGCGGTGGCTGGGGGCAGAGATCAGTGACCCGATTGCCCAGAAGGGCGGCGGCGTGGTTCGGCTTTTTGAATTGAGGCGATAGAGATGTGCGAGCTAGCCACAATTCTGACAATCGGCGCCACGGTGATCGGGGCGGTGGGGCAAATTCAGGCCGGGAATGCGCAGGCGGATGCCCAGCGCTATAATGCCCGCGTGGCCGAGATGAACGCGGAAATGTCTCGTCGGCGGGCCAAAGATGCCCAGGAGCGTGGCGCGCGCGAGGAACAGAAAAAGCGCCAGCAGATTGCCGCGCTTCAAGGGCAGCAGGTGGCGGCAATGGCTGCGAACGGCGTGGACCTGTCCTTTGGCTCTCCGCTGGATACGGTTGTGGATACGGCGATGCTGGGGGAACTGGACGCCCTTACGATCAGGAAAAACGCTGCGCGTGAAGCCTACGACTATGAAGTCCAAGCGGTGAATGGACAGGCCGACGCCACGCTAAACCGCATGGGCGCCGATGCCAGCCAGACTGCCGGTTATCTCGGCGCCGCCAGCACAATCCTGGGCGGTGCATCTTCGGCATATAGCCAGTATCGCCGGCCGACCATCGGCATGTACGCGTGACCCCGTTTCGATAGGTGCTTTGATGGCCCGTGTTCCTACCTATACGCCTTCCGTTGCCGAGCGGCCCATTTACCAGCAGCCGCTTACAGTGCGTGCCAGCGGGGAGGATTTTGGCGCGCAGATCGGCCGGGGCATGCAGCAGCTTGGGCAGGGGGTGCAGCAGGCGGGCAACGTATTGGCTGAGTTACAGCAGCTTGAGGATATTGCGGAAGCGAAGGAGCGAGACAACCAGCTTGCGGCATGGGTTCGGGAGCGGCAGTGGGGGGAAGGCGGTTATATGACATTGAGCGGGAAGGCGGCAGTCGATGGACGTGTTGCCTTCGAGCGGGAACTTGCTGAAAAGCGAATGGCTTTTGGTGAGGGGCTCCGGCCTGGCGCTGCACAGGCTTATAACCAGGCATCCACGGCACGCGTAAATTCCACCCTGGATAGCGTGGTTGTGCATCAAGCTCAGCAGCGCAAAGTGTGGGTCAATGATGCCAGCGAGGCGCGGAAGGAAACCTTCAAATCCGATGCGCTTGCCGCGTGGCAGACGCCGGCGAAGGTCGATTTCAATATTGCGGCGGGGCAGGCGGAACTACGCCAACAGGCGGCGCTTCTTGGATGGGACGCGGATCGATTGGCGCAGGAGGAGCGGAAATATATTTCGGACGTGCGTCATGATGTGGCGCTGCGGATGATGGCCGACGATCCTTTGGCTGCGAAAGCTTATATCGACCAATACCGCGACCAGCTCACTGGAGAACACCAGTTCAAACTGGATGAGGCCTTGGAGGTGCCGCTTGCCAATGCGCAGGGGATGAGCGCCGCGGCGGATTTCTTTGACACCCACCACCGTGATCCGGGCCGGCCTAACCAGGGCCAGGGCCCGACGCGGGCACGGACGGCGTTGATCGAACGGCTTGTTGTTCCCGGCCGCACGGAAGACGTGACCGGGCTCGATGGCGCATTCGTCAATAATCTTGCGGCGCTCTTTGAAGACGCCCCATTCGAGGGGCTTGGCATTCTGTCTGGCGCCCGGTCGGTCGAGCGTCAGCAGGAATTGTGGGACGCGGCGGTACAGAAGTATGGGTCAGAGGCCGAAGCCCGGAAATGGGTCGCACCTCCCGGTCGGTCGATGCACAATCATGGGCAGGCGGTGGACTTGTCTTATAATGGCAAATCCTTGAAGCATGCCCCGCCCGAGGTGATCGAGTGGGTGCATGCAAATGCCGGGAAATATGGTCTGGCTTTCCCCATGGAGTGGGAGAACTGGCATATCGAGCCGGTGAATGCGCGGGGTTCTACGGCGGTTGCCGCCACTGGCATCACCACCCAGCGGGCCCAGATGCCAAGTTGGACCGATATGGAAAACTATCTGGCCGGGATCAAGGATCCGAAGGCGCGTGAAGTTGCTCGGTCAGCTATCACCTCACGCATGAACGCAGCGGCCAAGGACGAGGAGGCCACCCGGAAATCTGTGGTCGAGGCGGCTTATTCCGAGATGCTGACGCAAAATGTGTCGCCCTACTCGTTCTCTCCCGAGGTGCAGGCGATGATCGGCCGCGAAGGCATGTCGAACCTGATGAGTTATTGGGACAAGGTGTCGGCCGGCGAGAAAATCGAAACCGACACCGAATTGCTTTATTCGATGCAAACGGCCTATGCGTCCGACCCGGAGAAATTCTCTGAGGTCGATCTGCTACCCTATCGGGGCCGGCTCTCCGACAGCGATTGGGAGAAGGTGAATGGGTGGCGGCAGACCGCGCTCACCGACCAGCGGAAGGCGCGTGAGGAAGGGACGGCGCTGAAATCGGCGTTCTCGTCGGCCAACACGGCGCTAGAGGCGGCTGGCATTACGGTTGCCGGGAAAACCGGGAATGAGCGGATTGAAGCGGCGAAGCAAATTGCCCAATTTCAGGAAGTTCTCTCCCAAGAGATCGAGGCGTTGCGCGCTGCCAATGATGGGCGAAACCCCACACCGACCGAGGTGCAGGCGCTGATTAACCGCTTGCTACTCCCGGTAGTGATTGGACAGCCTAAGCGCATCGAAGGCGCCGGGATCATCCCCAATCCGCTGGCTGGACTTGCAAACCTGTTCAGCAGCGGACAGAGCGAAGGGTTTCTATTCCAGGCGGGAACGCGCCCGGATGGGGCAACGGTCGAGGTGGCCCTCGACTACCAGGACGTGCCGATCGATATGCGTGCGGCGATCCGCGCCGATCTGGCGGCAGAGCTTGGCCGTGAGCCGACCGAGCAAGAGGTGGTCGATCAGTATGAGGAGTTCCTGCTAGGTCAGTAAGGTCCAAATCCATACGCCGAAGGCCAGTAGGGCCCCGGCGATGATCGGGCCAAGAAACACATAAAGGGTCCATTTCGCGGCCATGGCCACGCCGGATTTTTGTTCGGTCATGTCATCCTCCTTTGAGGGCCACGATTATCTTGATGGCCAGATAAGGCAGGCCGAGCACCGTTACCCATAAAGCGATTAGCTTCCACAGCGCGATGGTAGTTCGCGTCGCGGATGGGTGCAGTTCGACCTCTCTGAGCAGCCATTTCATTGTGCCAACCGTTACAGGCCATCCTCGCCGCATGGAATTTTCTATGAGGTCGAGCGGTGCCCACTATCGCGGAATATGAAGCCTGGAAGGCTGGCAAGCAACAGAACGACGCCGGCAAGGCTAATATCGTCCTCGATCAGCCGTTCCCATCCGAGCCTGACCAGTTTGCCGCTGACATGAATTTGGCCCGCGAGGCCGGGTCGATCCTGGGCAATCCGGTGCCGGTGTCTTTGGTGCAGGATCAGGGAACGCGTTCGGTTTTTGACCAGATCGTGGCTGAGAAAAAGCGCTCTACTGTGCTGACGCAATCTCCGCGCCTGGCTGAATGGCTGCGCGTTCCCGACAACGCGGCGCTCGCCCGTGATAATCTGGAAGGCCTGGGCTGGTGGGAAACGCTGTCGCGGGCAACCGGGAACGCGGTAATCGAGCGCGGCGGCATGCGAGTGGCGCAGGCCTATAACCAGTGGATGGCCGAGGGGGCGGCGCAGCGCGCGGGTGACGCAGGTCGGTCCTTTGGCGACATCTATGCCGAAGAGCGCGGCACTGTCGGGCCTGCCGGCCAGATAATCGACAATGCCATCGGCCCGATCACGGACTTGTGGAGCGCAGGGTCGCGCATGCTGTCGGCCCGGCTCAGCGAAATGTTCGGTGGCGACCAGCAGCAGGCAGCGGCCTATTACCAGCAGCAAGTTGGCTTGATCGCGGACAAGATCGCTGCCACGCCTATGTCGCCAGGCGCTGAGAAAATCCGAGGGCTGATCGGTGCGCTGGAGCCGAGCGGGGACATCGGCGCCGACCTGACGAATTTCATGGGTGTGATCGCCACGGATCCGGCGGGTTTTGTTGCATTCCTTGCTGAGACGGCGGCGGAAACGGCGCCATCGCTGGCGGCAGCTTTCGGGGTGGGCGCGGTCACCAGAAATCCCAGCGCCTTCGCTGGGGCTCTGGGCGGCGGCTCCTATCTCCAGGAGCGCTATCTGGCGCCGTCCGAGTTCATGGCCGAGCGCGGCATTGATATTTCGACGCCCGAGGGTGCGCTGGCGGCAATCACCGATGCGGACCTGATGGGCGATGCGGCGGCGCGCGGCGAAATCCGGGGCCTTATTATTGGCGCGCTGGACACGATCAGCGGCGGCGTGGCTGGCGAGACGCTGGCGAACAACCCCGCGCTGAATATGGTGCTGCAATCTGTCGTGCAGGCGGCGTTCGGAGCCGGTGGCGAGGCGGGCGGGCAGATGGCCAGCGGGCAGCAGTTCAATATCTCGGACGTGCTGATCGAGGGTCTGGCCGAGTTTGTCACCGCGCCCATCGAGGTCGGCGGTATGGCCGCGTCTCGGGTACGCGAGGCTATGGAGCGGGCTCCTGCTGCCGAGCAGCATGTGCAGACCATGACGGAAATGGCCCAGCGCGCCGCCGCCGATCCGGTGCGCAACCGCATGCCCGATGCGTTCCGCGACTATCTGCGCGCCGCCACGCAGAATACCGGGGCCGAAAACCTGTTCGTGCCGGCTGAGCAGTTCGTCCAATATTTCCAGAGCCAGGGGCTCGATCCGTTCGAGCTTGCCGACCATCTCACCGGCATGTCGCGCGCCGAGGTGCAGGCGGCATTCGAGATAGGCGGGCATGTGAAAATCCCGACCGCCACCTGGGCGGCGGATATGGCCGGCTCCGCGCATGACCAATTCATCATCGAAAATTCCGTGTTCTCGCCCGACGCGATGACGGCGACCGAAGCGGCGGAATTCAATGCGCGAGCGCAGGATGCCTTGCAGGAGGCTTGGGACGAGGCCGAGGCGATCCGCGCCGAGGCGGAGGAATTGCGCGCGATCTACGACCAGGAGCGCGACGAATTGATCGGCCGGCTGCGGTCGGCGGGCCGCGCCACCGATGTGGCGACGGCCGAGGCGCTGCCCATGGTGGAATTCCGCCGCGTCATGGCGGAGCGCATGGGCCTGACGCCGGAGGAGTTCGCGGCGCGGTATCCGCTGCCCCAGGTTCAGGGTGAGCGGCCGGAAGGGCTGGACCCGAAGAATGTCGACGCGCTGACCCGCACGCTGGCCGAGGCACGGGCCCGGCGCGCTGTCGGGCTGGAGAAGCGTGGTCCGACGATCCTCGAATTTATCTCGGACTACGGCGGCATTCTCGATCCGGGCGGCGAATTGCGCGCGCGTGACGCTGCGGTGATCCGGCGCGGGCGGGGCAAGAAAACCCTGAAACTGGAGCGGGCCGGGATGCGCGCTGCCGGCGACATGTTCGGTCTCAACGGCGGGAAGGGCCATGGTTTCGATGACGTGGCGCGCGCCGCGATTGAGGCGGGCTATCTGGCCGACGATCCGGTGGCGCTGGAATATCAGGCAGCGATGGCAGAGGGCCGCGAGGTGCCCGATATTGGCCGGGCGCTGCTGGATGCCATTGACCGTGAATTGCGGGGTGAGGCGGAATATGCCGGACCTGCGGTGGTCGAGGTGGATGATGGGCTGGCGAGTATCGAGGAATATCTCGCGGGCCTCGGTTTGTCGCTGGACGATGCCGATGCCGATATTCGGGCAGCGTTGGAGCAGGGCCGGGAGTATGGGCAGAGCGCTGTCGCGTCGATGGCCGAGGTTCATGCTATTGCCGCCGAAGCCGGCGTAACGCTCGATGTGTCTGAAACCGCCGAACGGATCACGGTGAGCAGGATTGTCGCCAGCAAGCGAGGCGAGGGTTCTGGTTCTCGCGTCATGCGGGCACTGGCCGAATATGCCGATGCTGTCGGCAAGCAGATCGCTTTGACCCCATCGGGCGATTTTGGCGGTACAGTGTCCCGCCTGCGCGAATTCTACACGCGGTTGGGGTTTGTCGAAAACAAGGGGCGCAACAAGGACTTTGGCACGCGCGAGGCCATGATCCGCGAACCAGGTGCTGGTCGGCGGTATAGGCAGAGCGATATAGATCGCGGCGGGCGTGTCATCCCGCCCAGCATGAACGCTGATGTGCTGCTGGAGCCGGTGGAGCTATCCAGCCTGGCGCCGGTCGAAACTCACGCCCAGGCGCGCGATCTGGTGCCGCTGGGCGAGGTCAGCAATGTCAGCGGAGAGCGTGTCGAGATCACCAAGAGGTCGGCTCGCAAATGGTATTCGGCCAACGCCAATGCGATGAAACGTTCTCTTGCGCCGCACATGGCCGATCTGTTCCGAGCGTCCGTCAACTACGCTGAACAGGGCGATTTTTCCTATTCGGTCGCATCGCTCAATCTGGACGGCAAGGCCATTGCCGTGCGATTTGCCGTCAACCGCGTGACCCGCGACGTTGGCGTGGGGAAGCTGCATCAGATTGAGGGGGTAGATGTGGCCCCTATTTCTACGGCTACCAGTGACGGCAGGGTCATAGAGGGCGCCGGGGCCACGTCTGGGCGCGACATTACTGTAGCCGATGCGGTGGCTGTTTTCAACAAAATGCAGCCGGGCTCGATGCCGCTGTTTCAAGCCGATGCTGGTTTCCCCGGCGGCGGGCGCGGATCCATCCAGTTTCCCGGCGTGGGCGTGGCTGGCGGCGAAACAATGGTGTCGCTGTTCCAGCGTGCGGACCTCAGCACATTCCTGCATGAGAGCGGGCACTATTTCCTGACCGTTCTCCGGGATGCCGCTGCGCTCGATCCCGAGGGGCCGATGGCGCGGGAATTCCAGACCGTCAAGGACTGGTGGTACCAGAATGCCGACGCGGTGGCGCGCGACGCCGGTAACGATGTGACCGCTGACGATGTGCGCGCGGCCATCGAGAACGGCACCAGCGGCTCTCTGGAGAGGGACGCCGCCATCGATACCGGCATGCAGGAGCAGTTTGCCCGCGCCGCCGAGCATTATTTCATGGAGGGCAAGGCGCCTTCGCCATCGTTGCGGCAGGCGTTTGAGAAATTCCGGGCGTGGCTGGTGTCGATCTACCGCACGATGCGCGGTCTCAACGTCAATGTCAGCGACGAGCTGCGCGGCGTGTTCGACCGCATGCTGGCGACCGATGCCGAAATTCAGGAGGCGCGCACCGATATCGGGGCTGACGTATCACTGACCGCTGCCGATCTCGGCATGACGGCTGAGCAGTTCGAGAATTTCCTGCGGCTGCGCGACCAGGCGAAGGCCGATGCCGCCGGCAAGCTGTTGGCCGAAACCATGGCGCCAATCCGGCGAGCCAAGGAAAAATGGTTCAAGGATGAGCGCGCCAAGGTCCGTGAGGAGGTCGAGCGCAACACCAATGCCCAGCCGGTTTATCGTGCCATGGAATGGATGGGCAACCGGCGCTGGCTGGGCGACGGACAGCCCGAGGCCATGCCTGATATCCGGTTCTCGAAAGATGTGCTGGTCGAGCGCTATGGCGAGGGCGTTCTGGCCACGCTGCCGCGCGGCAAGTTCACGGTATATGCCGTCGAGGGTGGGCTTGATCCCGACGATGCGGCTGGTTGGTTCGGGTTCTCGTCGGGTGACGCCATGGTGCAGGCCATGGAGCGCGCGCCCAACCGCAAGGAATTTATCGAGGCCGAAACCGACAAGGTGATGCGCGAGCGCCATGGCGACGTGCTGCGCGACGGCAGTGTCGAGCGCGAGGCCATGGCGGCGGTTCACACCGATAGCCGGGCACGCGAGCTGGCGACCGAATTGCAGGCGATGAACGAGATCGCCGGCACCGACCGGGGGCTGACGGCCAAGGATGCGAAAGAGATGGCCCGGCGCACGCTGGCGCAGATGCGCACGCGCGATGCTCTGAATTCCGGCCGGTTCCTCGCCGCCGAGCGGAAAGCTGCTGCCGAGGTTGCCCGGCTGGCTGCGACGGTGACGCGGGACCAGATGTGGATGGACCGGGCGCGGCGTCGGGTTGAGGTGCAGGCGCGTGGCGCGGTGCGGGGAGGAGACGGCGCTGCGACCCTGTCGCTGCCGGTCGAGCGCGCCAACCAGGCGACACAGCGGTTCAACGATGATGCCGCACGGCTGATCGAGGCCAAGCGCCGGCAACTGCTGAACCATGCACTTTATTCCGAGGCGCTGGCTATTCAGGATGAGGTCGAGAAGGCCGAGCGGCTGGTAAAGCGGCTATCCAAGGCTATCCAGCGCCGGCGCGCCCAGGACGGCAAACAGACGATCTCGAACGAAAGCCTAGATGCTATTGCCGAGATTATCGAGCGGTATGATTTCCGCAAACTGAGCGGTCGGGTCGAGGATCGCCGCGGTGCTTTGAACCGGTATCTGGAAACCATGGTGGAACAGGGCCGCGAGAACGAAATCGCCATCCCGCGCAAGGTACTGATCGACGCGGCACGGGTGCCGTATAAAACCCTGTCGGTGGCCGATCTGCGCGGCGTGGTGGACACGCTGAAAAATCTCGAAAGCACCGGGCGCCGGTGGCAGCGCCTGTTGATTGCCGGGAAGGAGCGCGAGTTCAATTCGGCGGTCGATGCCATCGTCACGGCGCTGACCGACAATATCGATGTGAAGCCCAAGGCATGGGTTGATGCTGGCTGGCAGAAATCGGCCAAGGGCGCGGTGAACCAGTATCTGGCGACCTTTACCACGGCCACCACCGTGATCCGGCATATGGACGGCCGGGCCGATCTTGGTCCGGTATATGAGCTGCTGAAATCCGATATCGACAATGCGGCCTATACCGAGCGTGACATGCGCGTCGATGCGGCGAAGAATATCGAGGCGCTATACTCGGTCTATAGCCAGGAGGAGCAGCGTGAAATGGCCGTGCTCAAGGCAGTTCCGGCGCTGGGCGGGCGGTCGTTCTCGAAGTGGAATCTGATCTCGATGGCCCTCAATATGGGAAACGAGGGTAACCTGCACCGGCTGACGAACAAGAAGGCCCGCCAGCACCTGACGCCGGCCGAGGTCGATATCGTCAAGGGGCTGCTCGACAAGCGCGATTGGGATTTCGTGCAGTCGGTGTGGGATTATCTCGACACGTTCCGCCCGCTGATCGATGAGCGGCAGAAACGCACCACTGGTGTTTCGCCCGAATGGGTCGAAGCGGTTGCGGTGGAGACGCCGCACGGCACCTATCGCGGCGGATACTACCCGATCAAATATGCGAGCGACCAAGGCGGCGCCTCGACACCATCTTTGAACGGCGACACCGATATCATCCAGTCGATGAAGCTGGGCAGCTATGCCAAGGCGGCAACGAAAAACGGGCACCTGGAAACCCGCGTCAAGGATGTGCAGCAATCTTTGCTGCTTGATGTGGGCGTGATTGCCCAGCACACCAATGAGGTGATCCATGATCTGGCGTTCTCCGAGGCCATCGTGAACACTTGGCGCCTGCTGAACGATCAGCGCGTTTCGACGGCCATGCTCGATGCAGGGATGCAGGAGCAGCAGGAGGCGTTGAAGCTCTGGCTCAAGGACGTGGCTGTGGGGCAGGTGTTCGCCTCGGATTTCATGAGCCGCGCCGTGCGCACGTTGCGCTCGGGGTTCACGGTGTCGCGGCTGGCCTTTAATGTAGGAACTGCGCTGCTCCAGCCCACTGGCCTGACGCAATCGGCTGTTGTCGTCGGCAAGAAAAATCTGGCCTCCGCGATTATGGCTTATGCGCGTGACCCGGTGAACGTGGTCAATGATGTGATCGCCAAATCCCGCACTATGGGCGAGCGCCGCGAGGTGTTCCAGAAAGACCTCATGGATATGGTGGCCGAGACGAATATCTCCTCGCCATCGGCCTCGCGGTTTCGGGATTTCATGGATCGATATGCTGTTCCGGCCTCGCTGTCGCTGATGCTCTACACACAATATTACCTTGTCGACGTTCCGACCTGGATGGCGGCTTATTCCAAGGGCATGACGCAGTTTAATGGCGACCAGGCCAAGGCCGCGCAATATGCCGATATGACGATCAACCGCACCCAGGGCTCTGGCCTGTGGAGCGAGCGCGCGAATATCGAGCGCGGCACCCTGTCGGCAACCGTGCGGCAGAATGCGTTCGTGACGCTGTTCACCACTCTGGGCTCATATTTCTTCGCCAAGATGAACCTGATGATCGAGCGCACCAATACGCTGCGCGCCGAGCAGGTGACAGTCGGCGCCGCCTTCTCCTATGCGTTCGATATGGCGTTGCTGCTCGCAGGTGAGGCGGCAGTCATGGCTCTGGCCGGTGCGGCGGGCAGTGCCCTGTTCGGCGGTGATGATGATGGCGATGATGAAAATCTCGCCATGTATCTCGGGGGCCAGATGGTCGGCACGTTCGCGGCGGGCCTGCCTGGCATCCGAGACGCGGTGTCGGTCTATCAGGGGTTTTCGGGCGGCACATACGCCTCGCTTCTCGACCTCATGGTGAAGCCGGCAAAGCAGGCAGCGCAGGGCGAGTTCGACGCCGCGCTGGTCAAGTCGTTCGTGAACCTTGCCGGCGTGACTGCCCGCATCCCGGCGGCGCAGGCGAACCGGATTATCGATGCGGGCTGGCGGAAGATGGACGGCGAGGATGTGGGTGCGCTGGAGTATCTGCTCGGGCGGAAGCGATAGACCTCAACCGAAGGTGAACACGAACGTTTTGTTCCCAATGGTGCCCGAGCCCACGCCCGTCATGCCGGTGCTGGTGAATTCGAACGGGCCGCTATTGCCATCGCTGCAAACGAATGTTCCGGCGCCTCGACGGTTCGTCTCATAGACGAAGTTGCCCACGCAGCTCCGACCTCTGTTGGAGGTGACCTGGAGGGTGCCGGAGCCGTCGAGTTTCCCTTGCGCGCTACCGGTGAAAATTTCGGTTCCGTCCGAAAATTGCCCCTGTATCTTGGCGGTTGCTGTGCATCCCGCCAATGCCATGCCAGCGATTGCCAGCGTTGCTATTCTGATCCCCCAGCCCATCGGAGCCTCCGTTTCCGCCCCAACCATCGCGCGCGAGCCTTCCCTCGTCAATATCGAGGCGCGCCATGACTGTCCCCAGCCAGGTCAACAAATCCGGCCCCTACACTGAAAATGGGGTCACCACGACATTTGAGTATGGGTTCCGAATTTTGGACGAAACCCATATCGAGGTGGTGCGCTCGATTGGCGGCGTCGAAACCATTCTCTCCCTGGGGGCCGACTATACCGTCACCGGTGTTGGTGCCGACAATGGGGATGTCGTTCTCAACGTTCCCGGGAACGGGTCTGAGCTGGTCCTGATCCGCAAAGCACCGTTCACGCAGGAGTTGGACCTGGAAAACCAAGGGCCCTATTTTGCTGAGGATGTGGAGCGGGCGCTCGACCTCGCCACGATGCGGGATCAGCAGCTCGCGGAGAAAATTGACCGGGCCGTTGTCATGCCGGTATCCGCTGACCCGACCGATCTTGGCGCGCTGGTGGGTGGAATTCTCGTGTTGACGCCCATTGCCGATGATATCCAAACGGTCGCGGGAATATCGGGCCCTGTGACCGAGGTGGCTGATATCAGCGCGGAGGTTTCTGCCGTCGCTGGGATTTCGGGTCAGATTTTGACCGTCTCGGGGATTTCCAGCGAGGTTACCGCAGTCGCTGCCAACGAAACGAACATCGATGCGGTGGCTGCAAACGCCACGAACATCAATGCGGTTGCGGGCATTTCCGCGAACATCACTACCGTCTCGGGGATTTCCAGCGAGGTTACCGCAGTCGCTGCCAACGAAACGAACATCGATGCGGTGGCTGGATCGCTGCCGATCATTGTGGACACCGCTGCTGTCTTGGCGGCGGTAATTCGCAAGGATATTGACCAGAGCGCCCCGGCGTTCGATGCCGCCACCAAGCTCAATATCCGCAAAAACACCTTGTCGGTGTGGGAGCAGATTGGGCCTCGCATCGTCGTGTCCAGCAACACCGCCACGATCGACTGGACTGACCTCGAGGATTTCCACACCCTGCGCATCTCCGGCGTCGGGGCGGTCGACATAAACAATTACAAGCTCGGGCTGCGGATGGGGGCTGGGGCCGTTGTGACCTCTTCCAGCTATCGCAACCAGTGGGGATACGTAAACAGTTCGGCCGCCGGTGGCTCCGCTGCAATACTTACATCGATGGTCATTTCGGCCACCATCGGCACGTCGGATGCCTATAAGCGGGCAACATTCGAGACGCTGATTTTCAACTTCAACGATGCCGCGCCCAAGCTCGCCCACACCAATGGGGGCGCATCGGACGGCGGCGGTGCTGATCTGCCTTACTATGCCCGGCACACCATCGGCATCGGGGCCTGCGACACGTTGCAACTTCTCAATCCTGGTGGGCAACTGGTTGCGGGCACCGCTGTGATTTTGGAGGGTATTCGCGGATGATGAAGATCGTGAATGGCGTTGAGGTCGAAATGACGCCGCAGGAAATCGCCGCCTGGGAGGCCGAGCAGGCGGCCGCCGCGCCCACTCTTGAAACGGCCATTGCCGGCAAGCTGGCCGAGCTGGATGACTACCGGTGGCAGATGGAAATCGGCGGTGCTGCCTTTCGCGGTTCGACCATCAGAACCGACGCCAACAGCCAGGCAAAGATCACGGCGGTCTATGCCATGGCCCGGCTCGATCCAGAATATGAAATCCCCACCTGGGAGGTGGTGCCTGGCGTTTTCATGCCCCTCGACAACGCCACCATCATCGCTATGGGCGAGGCCGTGCGGGATCATGTGCAAGCCACCTTCAACCGCAAGGCGGTGCTGCATGAGCAGATTGCCAGCCTCGACACCATCGAGGCGGTTCAGGCTTTCGACATCTCGGCAGAATGGCAGGCATTATAATGGACCAGGTTGAACGCCTCGCGGCGGATATGCACACACTCAAGACCCGCGTGGACGATCTGAGCCTCCGCGTTGCCGTGGGCGAGGAGCGCGAGAAGCGCATTTACGACAAGATCGACGGCCTGGTGTCGGTGGTGAATAGCTGGTCGAAACGCATGTGGTGGGCCGTGACGGTGGTGGGCGCTGTGGTTCTGGTGGCGCTGACGCAATGGGTGCTGGGCGGCGGGCTGGCCCCATAAATCGCGGCCCATGATGGGGCCAACCATCGGGCGGGATAGTGCCTCCAATCAAGGAGGCAGGAATGGCACCCTTTATCCGTATCGCACTGCGCTATGTGGCCGGCTACCTGGTTTTCAGGGGCGTGCTGCCGCCTGAGCTTGCCGATCTGATTGCCAATGACCCCGAAATCGCGGCGATGATCGGTCTGGCCATTGCGGCCGGCGTCGAGTGCGCTTATGCCCTTGCCCGGAAATTCGGCTGGGCGAAATAAATGGCCAGCGATGCCGTCATCAACACCCTGATTGCCGAAGCCGGCGGGGAGGGCGAGGCGGGCATGATCGCCGCCGCCTGGGCGATGAAGCAGCGCGCCGCCGCGCGAGGACAGACGCTGGACCAGGTCATCAAGTCCGGCTTCGACGGTCACACCAATCCGGGTAGCGGTGCAGTAAAGGCGCAGCAAAGCCAGACCCTGCGCGCCCAGGCCAACCGTATCTTGCAGGGCGTCGAGGCTGGCACGATCCCCAATCCAGTGCCCGGTGCGGACCACTTCCTCTCCGGCGACGCCATGCCGTCCTGGGCGCGGAGCATGGAGCATGTGGCCACCATTGGCGGACATCGGTTCTATGCTTCCGGCCAGGTGCCCGATAGTGCCCAAGGCAATTCGGTCGCCACCCGGCTCGATGTTACCCCGCCCAAGACGGCGCCAACGCCGGCAACCCCTTCGGCCATGACGGTGGCGAAGCGCAATCTCCAGCCTGTTTCGACTGATCCGGCATCGCTCTATGCAGGAATTTTCCCGCAGGTAGCGCAGCGCGGCCCCATCACGACATCGGATTTGATTTCCGGGCGAGGCATCTCCGAAACGATCGAGCGCACGCAGGCCATGCAGGAGCCTGCGCTTGCAGCGGCGCTCCAGCAGCGCGTGGCGGCGGCGCAGCGGCCGCAATTGTCCAGCGGTGCGATTTCCTATGCCGGGCAAGATGGGGGCGCTCAAAGCCGTGCGGCTGTTGTTGCCGCTCGGAGCCCCACGCTGATGCCGGTGGGTGTGTCCCAGAGTTATGCCGGGCAGGATGGCGCCCGGCCCGTCACCGCCGCCGAGATTGCGCGGGCTCCCGGCGTAACGGTTGCGTCAGTGCCTTCCGTCGCTTCGAGACCTGCGAGCCCGGCGCGGCCGGTGGAAACGCTCAGTTTCCTTTCCGATGTGCCCGGCCCGAACGAGCCGCCCAAGGCGCAGGATCGATTGATGCCATCCGGTGGACTGGACTTTAACCCAGCGCAGCAGGCCATCGCGGCCGCGACCTCACCGCTGGCGACTACCGTTGAGGTGGAGAACCCGGCATATGCGCGGCTGATGGAGCGGGTTCGCCAGGGCGAGATTGAGCTTCGCGGCATGACACCCTCGGGGATGCCTCTCTCGCGCGACGGGCGCGCCCGCTATGAGGCTTCGGTGAAGGCCTTGGAGGAACGGCTGGCGGCGCAACGCGCCGAACTGGCGCGGACCCAGCGGACAATCTCGGTGCAGCAGCAGGGCAGGGCCGCGCAGCCGATGCCTGTCCCTGCGCCCAAGGCCAGCTCCATACGAAACACCTCTGCGGTGCAGGCATACAGGGATCAGGGCTATTCGCCCTCCGAGGCATATGACGCCGCGAACCGAGCGTCCGTGGAGCGCGCTATTGCGAATTCGTCAAACCCGGATCAGGCGCGGCGCCTCAATGAGCGGTTGGGAAATATCTAGGAGAGCAGCATGATCGACTGGCTTGTAAACATGGTTCTGGGCTGGGTGCCGACCTGGGTGTGGGTTGTGGTCGCAGGGGTGGCGCTGGGCTGGGCCTGGCGTGTGTTCGGCTGGCAGGGTGTCGCTGGCGGGCTGCTGGCGGTGTTGACGCTGGGCGCGTACCGGCAGGGCTGGCGGGATCGAGACGGCAGGGATCGGGACGTGATCGGGAAAGAGCACCCGGTGAATAAGGGCGACTTTGTCGTGGGGCGCGAAACGACTGCGCCGCCTCCGAAGAAGCGGCGCACCTTGGCAGATATTTTGAGCGGGCGTTAGCCCTCGGGCGGCGCTTCCACCATGCCGAGCGCCGACATATAGAGTTCGAGCAGGGCCTCCTGCTCCATGCGCTCATTGGCGTCCCGCTTGCGGAGCGAAATGATCTTGCGCAGGATCTTGGTATCGAAGCCGTTGCCCTTGGCCTCGGCGTAGATTTCCTTGATGTCGGCGGTGATCGCCTCCTTTTCTTCCTCCATCCGCTCGATGCGCTCGATGAAGGCCCGGAGTTGGTCCTGCGCTACACTGTCTTCGACGGCCATGATTTTTCTCCTGTCACTGGCGGCTAGATAAGGCGTTTATCGATAGCCAGCCATTCCGGCATGGTGATCGTGGCTGTGCCGCGCGGGCCGTCCTCCACCTCGCATTGCGAGAGAGGTATCCAGACCGTGCGGTCCTTGTTGCCATCGCCCGAGACAAGGACTGCCCTCTCGGTACGATGGTGGATTTGGACGGAGATATCGACCAGCCCGGACGCCATCAGATATCATCCCCTGGCTGCTGCTCATAAGCCTCATCAGGTGGCGCAGGGGGCAGATCGGGTTCGTAAACCTCGCCGGTTTCCTCGTCGTGCTCGGGCTGGTCGATCACCTCGGGCGCGACGGTTTTGAGTGCCGCTGCCGCGCCGCCGCGCTTCTTGGTGGCGGGCTTTGGAGCGGGCCGCGCGACCTCGCTGTCCCAATCATAATCCTGATCGATCTGCTCGGCCGCGTTGGCGAATTTGCCGATGGCGTCGGACGAACGCGGGATATATTTCGTGATGCGGCGGATCGCGGTCTTGCGCCACCATTCTGCGAAGTTCTTTCCGTTACCCGGATCGTATTGGTAGGCGTTCTTGCCCTGAGCGCCGATAGCAAGGACCGACGATTTGCGCATGACCTCGCGCACAACGGTGCCATCCTTCAATTTGACGATGGCATACACCGCAATCGGGTCGCCCTGCTCCTGGTCGATGGGAGCCGGTTCGTGTTCGATCCGCTCATCATCGCCTAGCGCATAGAGAAAGCGGTCATTCTTATAGACAACCTGGGCGGTGATGCTGCTGATCTCGCCGGAATTGCGGGCCAGCTTCATGAGGCCCTGCACCATCGGTTGGTAGGTGGCTTGTTTCTCGTAGCGGTCGGGGTTCTTGCTGACCTTTACATTGCGCACGATCAGCGCCGCCTCGCGGCCATCCAGGATTAGCCCATCATTCGCAGCCTTCATGCATGCTGCGAACAGTGAGCGCGGCGTACATTCCAGCAACTCCGGTTGAAGCTGGATCGCAGTCTGGATGTTGCGCACGAATGCGTCGGGTTGGATGTTCGCCGGCAGGGTTTTGGCAAATTCGGGGCGCAGGTCATCGATCTGCTGCCGGATGGATTTCGTTTGCAGGTCGGAGGTCTCGGTGTTCTGCCTGCGGGTTGCGACAGCGGTGCTAGCCATTGATGATCTCCTTTAAAATCCGAATGGCGTTTTGACGGAGCGCCCCACGGGCATGTTTGGCGACATGCCAGAGCGCCGGCTTGATGTGTGGTGATGGCCGGCCACAGCGGTGAAGTCGTGCGGCCGACCAGAAGATGCGGGAGAGGGAGCCGGGGTCAGTCGGTGGCATATTTCACGCCGCAGAACGGGCAGAAATTGATGAACATCGCCGCCGCCTTCGGCTTTCCGCGCCCCTTCTCGATCTGCTCAGTCCGCAACATGAGGTGCGGCCCAGTGGACGGGTGCGGGCCGAACATGATTGCTCGTTCCAGCCGAGTGTTTCGCTCGGCCAGTTTGACGTCGATATCGTCAGCGCAGGTACAGGCCATCCCTCAAGCCTCCTCAAACTCAGGCGCCGCCGTCTCGCGGTAGCTCCAGCGCTGGAAACTCAGTTCCTGCACGCCCTCGGCATAGCCCGGCCACCGGTCGGCCTTGGTGCATTCGGCATAGGTGGCCATGGCCTTCGAGATAATCGCCCGGCCCTCGTCCACGATGGACGGCGGCAACTCATAGACAGCGAAGGCGAACGGCTTTTTCTTCTCGACCACGAGGAACGCGAAGGCCTCGACCTCGCCGCCAGCCAGCCGCCATGTGTCGGTGTAGTGGGCTTCCTGGGCATGATAGCCATAGTTCACCACAGCGCGGGCGAAGGCGTCTGGGTGGGCGCTGGCGGCGGTTTTCACGTCGAGGATGACGCCCAAATCCTGCCGGCAAAGATCGGGGCGGCACTTCACCAGGAGGCCAGTGGCCGGGTCGATGGCGTAGGCCGAATGCTCGATCATGGGCTTGCCGCCGGTGATGATGCCGCACAGCCAGGCGTCGGCGTGGACGGCATCGCGCACGATCTGCACCGCCTCGTAATCCGGGCCGGTCAGCAGGAGCTTGCCGAGATTGGTGGCCTCGGCCTGCGCATCCTTCCACTTGTTGCCACGCCGGTCATCAGGGCCTTTGAACACGCGATCCTCGAACGTCTCGGGCTCCAGGATGGCCGAGTGGACGGCGGTGCCGAAATCGAATTCGGCTTTCTCCTCCCGGTCAGCAAACCGGTAATGTGCCGGCGTCTGCGTGTAGATCGTCCAGAGCCCGGATTTGGAAATGCCCGGCCCGGCGTGATAGGCGTCGTTCGAAATACCGGGATAGATGCCGGGGGCAAGATCGCCAGGGATATCGAAGTGCTCGGCAATGAAAGCCTGGTCTGCCGGCCCTGCCTCGATAGTGGAAATCTGGTTCATAGTTCGCTCCTTCTGCTAATTTAAAATCAACAGTACGGGCGGAAGAGTGGTGCTGTCAATATCCGCTAACGGTGTTGACATGAAATTAGCGGTGTGGGTTAATGCGTCGGCGGGTAAAGCGCGGGTGCGCTGGCTGGGCTCATATCCCGGAACAGGCCGTTCAACTCGGCGCCCGCAACCAATCAACCTCGAAAGGCCAGTCGATGAAACTCTATCGGTTCCGAAGTCTGATTTTTGCCTGCATCTCGATCTGCCTGGGCGCGCTGTCTTATGTCGGCAGCACGATCGTCCTGGCGATCCGTGACCTGCCTCTGATCCTCGATGCGAAAACCTTCCTCGCTCTCAACCGCCTCACGGCGCCGGTCGTCGTTCTCGCGGATATGCGAAGTCGGTTCGTCTCGTTCGTCAAGCGAGCGCTGGCTCACGATGAATATCGCTCCGGCTATTTCGATCCGGGGCGAGCGACGGCCTAAAAGATTTGGAAGAACGGATCGGGCTCCCACTGTGGAGCCCGAATTTTTACGGAACGATCAGCAATACCGGGCTTGATGCTACGATATTGGCGTCCTTTTCCTTGCCGTCCGGCGTGATGATTTTTGCCTCGCCGGTCTTTCGCCAGTCCATCACCTTGCCGATCACGGTTGCGCCGTCGCGCAGCTTGGATACGGATAGGACCGAGGCCGGCCCTGGCGCCATGGTGGTGGGTGTTTCGTAGAGGACGAGGTTGTCATCCAATGGCCAGAGCCCGCCCTTCTTGGCCCGCACCTGGGCTACCTCGAAATTTCCGCGTCGGTCGAGCGGGATATTGGCCTTGAGCCGGTTCATCGTCTCGGTCGGGATAGCCATGGGCGCGGGCGCTGGCACGAGCCGGCCATCTTCTTCGATCAGGGTTTGAAGCGGGATATCCCCGATGTCGCCGCCGAGCTTGACCCCGGCGTGAGACAGCACCTCATCCGTCGAGGCGTTGATGAAGCGCGCAATTTTTTCGGCTTCTTCCAATTTCATCTGGCGCCTGCCCTTGAACATAAGGGTCATGGCGGCCGAGTGCAGGCCCAGGTGGCGGCCGAGGGCATTCTGCGACTTTTTTACTTCGGCCAGTTTTTGGCGGAACCAATCGCCATCAATTTCCCAACGCGGCGCATCGTTTTCCATGCGAACACTCCCCTAGTCGGGGGCGAACATATCCACGTTGCTAATTAAAAATCAACATCATAGCCGGCCGTTGTGATCCGCGCAGTTAACGCAACGAGGGTTGACGCTGCATGTTCTGTTCATTATGCTAATTTAAAGTTAGCAAATGGAGCGATTTGCATGAATGAGCAAATTGATGCGAGCGGGGGCGCCGACGCCGCACGGCATACGGTGCCGGCGAAGAAAACGCCGTGGCAGAAGTGCTTTATCAAGCTGGGGCTTCGCCAATCGGCTCTCGCCAGAGAGCTGAACTGCACGCGTTCCCACATAGCGCGCAGCCTCCAGGACAAGCGCGGTCTGATTTCTGGGAATATGCAGGAAAAAATGATTGCTGTTGGCCACCGCATTGGTCGACCGCTCGAACCATCCGACCTGTTGCCGGACCTCTGACCATGGGCGGGTTTCTGGATCTGCTGAACTCGGAGCTTGCCGTTTCCGAGCGTGAAGATGCTTTGCGGTTTTGCAAGGGGCTGTTCGATCGCTTCAACGGACGCTCGCGGCTGGCCGGGACGATGGAAACCCAGGCAGCGGCCATTGAGGAAATCCTTGGCCGCTGCATCCCGAACAGCGACGGCTCCGCGACAGTGACTGTGCATACGCGGATCGACGCCGATGTGCTGGCCGACCTGGCCGTCGCAGCTTTCCGATTGCGGAAGATGGCGCCTTACGAAGCGGATATTCGGGACATGGTGGTGGGGTCGAAATGACTAAGCCCCTCCGCATCCTGATCGCCTGTGAAACCAGCGGCATCGGCCGGCGGGCGTTCGCAGCCCTGGGCCATGACGTTTGGTCCTGCGATATCCTGCCGGCCGAGGATGGCAGCAACCGCCATATCGTTTGCGACGTGCGTGACGGCATCCTGAATGAAGGCTGGGACATGCTCGCCGTCCTCCACCCGCCATGCACACGGCTCTGTCGGTCTGGCCGGCGCTGGATGAGCGGCCCTGGCATATGGACGCCGCCCAAAAAGCTGCCTGCCGGACGCACCTGGGACGATATGAAGGCGGAATTCGAGGAAGGCGTGTCGATCTTCACCGCCTGCTGGAAAGCGCCCATCGAGCGTGTCGCCGTCGAAAATCCCGAAATGAACGATCTGGCCCGCGCCAGAATGCCAGCCGACCTGCCGGCGCCGCAGATGGTGCAGCCGTTCTGGTTTGGCCATCCTGAGTACAAGGGCACCGGATGGTATCTGCGCAAGCTCCCCAAGCTGGTCGAGACGAACCTGCTCCTGGAGCCCGAACGCGGCTCTGATGAATGGCGGCGCTGGAACAAGGTGCATCGCATGCCGCCGGGCCCCGAGCGGGCGCGGCTCCGCTCGCGGTCATTCCCCTTGATGCTTGAAGCCGCCGCTATGCAGTGGGCGGGGCCGGCTGACGAGAGGGTGGCGGCATGATCTCCCTCACCGCCGACCAGGATCAGGTTCGCACCGAGACGCGCGTGGCGTTGCGCACCCATGGCTCGGTGCTGGTCTATGCGCCGACCGGGTGGGGCAAAACCGTGTTCTCCAGCGCCCTGATCGCGCTGATCGAGGCGGCGGGTAAGCGCGTAATTTTCGCGGTCCACCGGCTAGCGCTGCTCAAGCAAACCGCCGTCACGCTCGAAGCGTTCGGGCTGGCCTACTCCTATATTGCCGCCGGCTACCATCACAATATCTATCGCAAAATTCAGATCGCCAGCATCGACACGTTGAAAAACCGGTTGGGCAAGCACCCTGCCGATTACGTGTTCATCGATGAGGCGCACCTGTCGGCGTCCGAAGGCTGGGCGCGGGTGGTGGAATATTACAAGAAATCCGGTGCCAAGATCATCGGACTGACGGGTTCCCCGATCCGGCTTGATGGTAAGCCGCTCGGGGCTGTGTGGGACACGATGGTGATGGGGCCGTCGCCGCGCTGGCTGATCGAGAATGGCAGGCTGTCAAAATATCGGGCCTTCTCGCCTGCCGGCATCGACGTGTCGGGCCTGCGCACGCGCAAGGGCGAGTATGTCGCCGCCGAGGTTGAGGATTTGATTGCGGGCAAGGCCGTTATGGCGGGGGCGGTACGGCACTGGCGCAAGCATGCATCGGGGCTGCGCACCATCGCGTTCGCGCCATCGGTTCGGCGCGCGGAGGAAATGGCGGCAGAGTTCCGCGAGAACGGCATGCGGTTCATCGCGCTCGATGCCAACACGCCGCAGGCAGACCGGGACCGGGCGTTCCTGGCGCTGGCCGACCGGCAGCTTGACGGTCTGGTGAACGTGAACCTGTTCAGCGAGGGGTTCGATATGTCGGCCCAGGTTGGGCGCGACGTGCCGATTGAATGCGTACTGGACATGTCGCCCACGCAATCGCTGGCCAAGCACCTCCAGCGCCATGGGCGCGGCCTGCGGAAGAAACCCCAGCCGGCGATCCTGCTTGATCTGGTCGGCGGCTTTGCGCGCCTCGGTCTGCCCGACGAGGAACGGGAATGGTCGCTCGATGGCGAGAACAATGGCAAGCGCAAGGGCGGAGAGCAGGAGGAGAAGGTTCGCACCTGCCCGGAATGTGGCGCGTCTCACGATCCGGCGCCGCGGTGTCCCGAATGCGGGCACGTCTATGAGGTGAAGGCCCGGAAGGTGGCCGAGATCGAGGGCGATCTTGTGGAGATCGACATCGAGGCCGTACGCCGCCAGCGCGTGGTTGAGCAGGCGCGCGCCAAGACGCTGGACGATCTGGTCAGCCTGGCGCGCTCGCGCGGGTACAAATCGCCCGAGAAGTGGGCCGCGCACGTCTGGACTGCCCGGCAGGCGAAGGGGAGGGCGGCGTGATGAATTGTTTTCCCGATGCGTTGCCTGAAAATCAGCAACAAGAAAAACAGATCGGTAGCATTGTTTTCCCGAAGCGTTGCCCGCGATGCAACACTTCAAAAAACAGTTTGGAATTCCGTGCTGTCACTGGTCGGAAGGACGGTTTGGCGCCGTGGTGCCGATCCTGCGAGCGTGATTATCAACGGTCATATCGCCAGCGCCGCCGCCTGCCGCCGATCCCGTCGCTGGCCGAGGTGCGGCTGAGCCCGGAATACTGGCCCGCCCAGATCGATCAGGATGAGGCGCGGGCGCTGTTCGAATACGAGCCGGTGAATGGCGATCTGGTTTGGCGCTCGACCGGGCGCCGTGCGTTGCCGGGGCTGGAGCGACTGGTGCAATCCGGCATCGAATATCCGTTGCTTGAGATCGATGGGGTTTTCTATCGGCTCAATGTGCTGGTGTGGAATTGGCATCACGGCAAAACCGATCTGGCCATTACCTGGAAGGATGGAAACCGGCTCAACAACCGCATCCAGAACCTGCGCGAAGCCGCGCCCGTCAAACTCTACGACAAGGGCGGCGCGCGGCGGCACAATCGGTTCGCGGCAACGATGAACCTGCCGGCGCCAATACGGTGCCCGTGCTGCTTTCAGGAGACCTGGCGCCCCACGCTCGACGTGGTGGCTGACGTGGCCGGGTTGCAGCCCATGGAGAAGAAGGTTCTCGGCGCGATCTGGGCGGGCAACGGCATGCCTGTCGATAACGAGCGAATTTTCACGGCGATGTATGAGGACGATCCCGATGGCGGGCCGGAGCCCGTCAAGATGTACAACGCTCTGAAAACCGCCCTCGGCAAGATGAGGGTGAAGCTGGCCGGCACCGGCGTCGGTGTCGAAAACATGGGCTACCGGCAAGGATACCGGTTGGTTTTAGGAGAGTGAGAATGGCATGGCCGCAACTGATTTACATTGCACTCGTAGCGCTAAGTCTGGGCATGAACTTTGCCCAGCACGGACAGCCGCGCAAGCCCACCGATGGATGGGCGGCGCTGCTTTCGGTGCTTATCATCGTCCCGCTGCTGTGGTGGGGCGGGTTTTTTCATCCACTTTTTAAGGGAGCGCTCTAATGGCAGCGCGGAAGATTAAGGATATCGCCGTCAAGACTGGTGAATATACCGACCGCAACACGGGCGAGAGCAAGAATCGTTATCAGAATGTCGGAGCGCTGATGAAAAACGACGATGGGTCGGTTTTCATCCTGCTCCAGCGCACGTTCAATCCTGCCGGCGTCAACTCCGACCGCGAGACCGTGCTGCTGTCGTGCTTCGACCTGCGCGAGCAGGACGGCCAGCAGCAGGGCGGTGGTCAGTCTGGTGGGCAGCGCCAGCCGGTTCCGGCCTCACGGCCGGGCGCGAACCGTGGCGGCGGGGCACCGGCGCCGGGCGGCATGGATGATGATATCCCGTTCTGAGGTCAGCCATGAAGGAAACGGATTTCATGCGCCGCTGCATGAAGCGGGCGACCGAGCTTGGCGCTCGCCTCTGGCGGAACAATGTCGGCACGGCGTGGGTGGGCCAGGCGCAACAGTTCAGGCGCCCGGCGAGTGTCCGCGTCGAAGCCGGTGATGTGTTGATCCGTCAGGGGCGGCCATTCAAGGCCGGCCATGCCGGGATGTCCGACCTGATCGGGTTTGCGCCGGTCACCGTCACCGCCGAGATGGTCGGGCGGAAACTTGCCGTCTATGCCGCTGTCGAAACAAAATCCCAGCGCGGACGGACGAGCGATGAGCAGCAACAATTCATCGATCTGGTGAACCGTTTCGGCGGGCGGGCAGGCATCGCCAGAACCGATGATGACCTGGCCTCGGTGCTTTTCCCCGACTGCTCATTTGAGAATAGCGGCTGACATGCCGAAAGCGTCTGCCGGCTCAGCCTGCTTTTTCGGGATAATGGGCACTTCTGCTGCATCTGCCCTTGCAATTTCAGGCAAATACTGTTGATTTAAAATTAGCAGTTTGGAACGTTGACGTGAGCGATATCGACAAGATCAGAAGCGAGGTATCGCTACCGGATATTGCCCTGTCGATGGGTGTGACGCTGGACCGCAACGGTCAGGAGTTCGAAACCTGCTGCCCGTTCCACGAGGAGAGGACGCCATCCTTTACCGTCTTTCCCGGCCGTGATGGCGTCTGGCGGTATCATTGTTTCGGCTGCGGCGCGAAGGGCGACGTGATCGATTTCGTGAAGGAGATCAAGGGCGTCGAGACGCATGAAGCAATCCAGATTTTGAATGGAGATCGCGCTGCCGGGGCGAATGTCCAGCCGAAGAAAATTGAGGCGCGCGATCCGTATAAGGGGATAACCCTACTCGTTCCCAACAATACGCTTGCACCAAATAGGAATGTTGTCTTACACAATCCCAAGCGTGAACGTAACGGGAACATCAAGCCTTCGGCTGTTTTCCCATACCGGCACGCTGATGGCTCGCTGATCGGCTATGTGCTGCGGCATGACCTGCCGGATGGCGGGAAGGAGACGCCGCAGGTCTGCTGGGTGCGGCTACCAGATGGGCGGGAGTGCTGGTCCAGGTTCCCGTTCCCCAAACCTCGCCCGCTTTATGGGGCGGAACGTATCAGGCCAGAAACCACACAGGTCATTGTGGTGGAAGGGGAAAAGAAGGTTGACGCGATATTCGCGGCGACGGGGCGCATTGCCGTTTCGGCGGCGGGCGGCGTCTATGGCGGAAGGTATGCCGATTGGTCGGCTCTCAAGGGCAAGAAGGTTCTGATCTGGCCCGACGCGGACCCGGAAGGCTTCAAATACATGGCGGAGCTGGCGGAAATTCTTTCCGGCATCGCCAGTGAGTTGAAATTCATCGATGTATTGAGGGAGTGCCATGAAGGAAATGCAGTTTCGGACGGTGGGGGCGTTGCCGGTAGCAAAGGGGCAATGGTTCATACGGGAGGGCGGGGGGCACCTCTGGTTCGTGAACGAGGATCCGGCGGTGGCCCCCATGGCGCTGGTCGACGGGCAGATGCGCGTGATCGTGGACGCGGCCGAGAACCCGGACGCGCCTTTGGTGCAGCAAAGGGAGCTTGCCTGACCTATGCCGACTGGCGGGCTGGAACGCCCGTCCCTAAGGGGTGGGACGCCGCCGATGCTGTGCGCGACCAGTGGAACAAAGCCGCGCTCGATGGCTTCATGCTTAATTGTCGCGTGTCCGCCGTCCCCTCCTGGCCTGATGATCCGATAGAGCCGCCGCCCGAGCCCGATCTGAATATGCCGGTGGACCCGGTGGGCGCCGACGCCATCGACCTGATCCCTAAACCAGCCGATATCGAACATGGCAGTGAGGTTCACATCGCCCAAGTGATGAGCCTTGCCCTTGAGCACTATTGTGGGCCGGTCGTTCACGCGGATGGACGTTTCTGGGCGTGGGGCCCCACCTGCTGGCGCGCGATCCCCGACAAGCACCTGCGGCTCGCCGCACATAAATATGACAATGTGACCGTACAGGGGAAAAACCCGATCAAGGTGGGCCGCACCATGATTAACGGCATTCTCTCCGAGGTTGGCACGATCCTTTCGCATCCCGATTTCTTCAACCGCCCCAGCGTGGCGCTGAATTGCGCGGATACGGTGATCGAGATCGCCAAGGGTGGAGCGGTGACGCTGCGGTCACATTCGCCCGAGGATCGGTTTCGGTTCACGATCCCGGCACGATATGGGAATGGGCGCGATGATGTGCTGCCCGAAGGCTCATATCTGCACCGGCTCGTGATGGGCGCTTTCAGGGACGATCCTGACGCGGCCGAAAAAATTGACCTGATTGGGGAAATCCTCGGCGCGTCGGCGTTCGGTATTGCCACACGTTTGCCCCAGCCAAAGGCGTTCGTGTTCCTGGGCGAGACGGCCTCAAATGGCAAATCCACGATTGCCTCGCTGCTCGAATGCCTGTTGCCCGAGGGAGCGGTGTCGCATATCCCGCCGAGCGCCTATGAGGATGAGCGCAGGATCGTGAACCTGGCCGGCAAGGCCGCGAACGTGGCCGATGAGCTGTCGGCCAACGCCATCGCCGGGGAAACGTTCAAGGCGGCGGTGACCGGCAACTCCATCGAAGGGCGCGACCTCTATCGTTCGGCCGTGACGTTCGTGCCGCGGGCAATCCATGTGTTTACCACCAACACGCTGCCGAGGTTCCATGGCGGTCTGGATCGGGGGCTGCAACGGCGCCTAGTGGTGGTGCGGTTCAATCGCCCGATCCCCGAGAATGAGATTATCGAGGATATCGCAGACCGGATCAGGCACGACGAACTCGATCTGCTTCTGCGATTTTCCATTGAGGGCGCCAGGCGGCTATTCGAACGCCGGTCCTATACTGTGCCGGCATCCTCGCAAGAGGCCCTGTCGAGCTGGTTGCGGCTCGATCCGCTGGTTGAGTGGTTCGAGGAGAACATCGCGCCGGCGTCCGTCGAACCCATTGGCGGGTGGAAGCGAACTTCGGACCTGTTCAAGCACTTCAAGGCCTGGGCGGTGGAGCAGGGCCATGCGGAGAAATTCCTGCCGCCGGTGAACACGTTTTCGCAGCGGCTCAAGGTCATGCCGGGCGTAGTGCTGAAAAAGAGATCGAGCGGGATGCTCGCTACGGGGATTGTGTTGTCCGAGGGCGGCATTCAGATGGACAAAATCGAGCAGGAGGATATTCCGTGGTGACGATGGTGGAGAGAGTGGCGCGGGCGCTGTGCAGGGCTGATGGGAAAGACCCGGATGCGCCCCGCAAGATCAGCGCCTGTGTCGGTGAAATATCGATGATGGAATGGCAGTACCATTATCCATTTATGGCTTTGCGGGCCATCGAGGCGATGCGGGAGCCGACTGATGAAATGGTTAGGGCTGTAGAATCGGCGGAAGATGACAGCGGATACATTGCTGCTGCCGGTGAGCATATCGACTGGGGTGACGCTTGGACGATTGCCATCAACGCTGCCCTCCAAAAAGAAACCCCGACCGAATAGGCCGGGGCAGTTTTGCGGCGCGGGAGGAGGAAGCGCCGCGATTGAATTGAGGCTGCGCTTCGCATTTGACATGCGCTAGGTCGACGGCACTGCCGGCTTGCCCCTCCGCTATGTCCACCTCAAACTGAGTGCTGCCAGCCTGCGCAGCTTACCGGAGTTTATCGATCGGGTGGCCACCCCCAATCGCCTGCATAGCGCAAGTTACCGGCAGACCGCGCGAAGCGCGCCCTCAAACTCTGTGCCCTCTCGGGCGAAATCTACCAGGTTGCTCCAATTACACCGGCCACATGCCTTAACCCTTGGAACTCCGGTGCCCATCCTCTGGGGCGATTGGAGCCTTGACCCGCCCTTGCCTGGCTCGGCTGCGGTGAAGGATCGTTCCTCGGGTGACTGCTATTTCAGGACGAGAAGACCGACCAAGAACCAGCGGTCATCGATGCGAACCAAAATCTGCCCATCAGGGTGCATGGTCACGGCGTCGATGTTGCTGGCGTTCGAGGCGGCGGCGGGCTGTTCCTGCCGGTCCTCGTTACCCTTCAAATACCGCTCGATGGCCTTGGCGCTATCGATGAGGTCCGTGGCGCTGCCGGCCGGGGCACTGCGATGAAAATCAAGCGCTGCATACAGCGCCCGCTGACGCCGATCCTCGCTGATGGTGTTCTGTCCTGCCGCCCCTACGGTGGCTGCATCTTCGTTCATTTTCCGCTCTCCAATTTCGCTCATATTGTTGCGATAAAATTAGCAAATGAGTATGGTCACATTAGCATTTGGAGCGCAAGGGGAACCATCATGGCGCGGAATAATCTTTTGGCTTGCCTCACCATCACGCTGGCCCACGAAGGAGGCTATGTCGATCACCCCGCCGATCCGGGCGGAGCCACCAATATGGGTATCACCCACAAAACCCTGGTGGTGTGGCGCGGTAAGCCGGTGACCAAGAGTGACGTGAAAAATCTCACCGTCGAGGAAGCCGCGAAAATCTACGACAAGAATTATTGGGGCCCCGTAAACGCTGAACTGCTTCCCTATGGCGTGGACCTGGCAACGTTCGATGCCGGCGTCATGTCCGGTCCGGCGCGCGGCGCGAAGTGGCTCCAGCAAGCCGTGGGCGCGAAGCAGGATGGCAAGGTCGGCCCCGACACACTTCGGCTTACGGCAGCTATGGACCCCGCCCAGACGATCCAGAAGATTTGCGCGGCGCGCCTGTCCTTCGTGCAGGGTCTCACGATCTTCAAGACGTTCGGGCGCGGCTGGACACGGCGCATTGCCGATATCGAGGCCAAGGGCGTTGCGATGTGGCTTCGCAATGGCAAGGGCTGGTCGGCGGCGAAAACGGCCGAGGAACTGGCCCGGCAGGCGAGCGGCGCGGCCACCACAGCGGCGAACAATGGCAAGGGTGCGGCAGGCGCGGGCGGCGGCGGTGCGGTCGTGGGTGCCGGCGATTTGCTGACTGGTTCGGGTTGGCTGTGGGTGATCGTTGCGATGGCGGTGGTGGCCGGTGGACTGCTGATGCTCAAGGCGCGGCAGAACAGGGCGCGGGCTGAGGCCTATGAGGGCGCTCTGGTTGAGCAGGAGATGGACGAACTGGCAGGGCAGTGACCTGTCGGCATGCCGAGAAGCCCGCTCCTAACCGGGCGGGTTTTCTACTAATTCCCATAAATTCCGATCTATTCAGTACGACACAGACGCGACATACAATTCTCAAAGCCCCGGAAATTCTGGGGTTTTCACGGAATCATAATCCGTGTGTCCCCAGTTCAAATCTGGGCTCCGCTACCAAAATCTCCGTTGAAATCATTGGCAAGTGACTCGCGCAGGGTTTGCGCGATGGCGCATTTTTTTGGCGCACCAGCGAGCGGGCTGGGGCGCTTTCACCAGCGGAATGCGGGCAGCAGGAAGTCCGGGGTCGCGCCATGGTGCATGAAGAGATGCTCGCGCTCTGCGGCGGGCATGGTCTCCAATATGCCGGTGGCGACCAGCGCCGTGTCGAGGCCCGCTTGCCGCCCGCCCGCTATATCGTGCTCGATGCTGTCGCCGATGCACAGCACGCGCGCGGGCGCGGGATTGCCCAATCTTTCCAGGGCCGCACGATAAATGTGGGGGAACGGTTTTCCGATCCAGGTGACGGTGCCGCCCAGATCCTCGTAGAGCTCGGCGATCCGTCCGGCGCCGAATTTGGGACCGGCGGGGGTCAGCATGATCTTGTCGGGATTGGTGCAAATGCAACGAACATTCCGCGCGGCGGCCGGCAACAGCAAGCCCCGGTAGTGTTCGATATCGTAACGGTCGCCCTCGCTCCCGCTGAGCAAGATGATCTCGGCATCTTCGCCGCTGCCCGTGACGGTCAGCGGCAGGCCTTCTATCGCCGAGCCGTCATCATCGCGCGTCATCAGCAGGCAGCGAAGCATGGCGCCTTCCCGCAGGTCGTCCTGCAACAGGCTCCAGGCAACTTCGCCGGAAGAGAGAAAATAATCCCAGCTTTTGCGCTCGAAACCGAGCCGGACCAGCCTGTCCTCGTTCGACGCCGACCGTTTGCCGGAATTGGAGAGCAGCAGGACCTTTTTCCCGGCGGCTTTCAGGCGGGCCAGCGTTTCGACCGCGCCCGCATAAGGCCGCGTGCCTTCGTGCAGAACGCCGAACTGATCGATCAGGAACGCATCGTATCGGTCGACGACTTGTCCGATGCCGTCCAATGGAGACGGTGCTGGGGCGCTCATGCCGGCGTTCCGCGCGATTGGAGCCCTCGCAGGGCCAGTCGCGCCGCGCCGGCCGCGGCCTGCTCGGAAGCTACGGCCAGGAAAGGAACGCCGAGCCGATGCCGGCGCATGGCTGTCCAAGTGGGATTGCCCGCGCCACCTCCGACAGTGCGGACCGATCGGAGCGCCGGGGCACCCAGCGCCGCCAGCTGATCGTAGCCACTCTTTTCGATGGAGGCGATGCCTTCCAGCATCGCCTTGAGGAATTGCGCATCTGACGCCGGCCTCGGCGTGAGCCGAGGCAGCAGATCGGGACCCATGACCGGAAAGCGCTCGCCGGGCTTGCTCAAGGGATAGTAATCCAAACCGGTCTCCGTCAGGGGATCGATCTCCTTCGATAGCCGCGTGATTTCCTCGCCGGTGAAATATTGGCTCAGTACCTTACCCCCGGTGTTGGACGCTCCGCCCGCGAGCCAGAGCCCGTTGATGCGGTGGCTGTAAACGCCGAACCTGGGCGCAAAGACGGGGCGCTCGCACAGGAGCTTGAGCGTCAATGTCGAGCCCAATATGGTCACCCCGTCTCCGGCTTCCGTTGCGCCCGTGGCCAGGAAGGATGCGCATCCGTCGGTGGTGCCCGCGATAACGGCGACGTCCTCGGCAAGCCCGAAGGCTTTTGCGACGGGGGGAGCCAGCAGGCCGATCGGGGTGCCGGGTGTCTCCACCCGGGGCAGCAGGTCAAGCCGCAATCCGGTCGCCGCGATCCATTCCGGCCAATGCCTTTCGATGGGGTCGTAGCCGGTCTTGAGGGCATTGTTCTCGTCGCTGGTATCGAAGCGGCCGGTGAAACGCCCCGCGATCCAGTCCGCTTGGTGCAGGACTTTTTTCACATCGGGAATATCCTGGAACGCCAACGCCTTGGCCAATCCCGAGGTTGGTCCGTGCGCAGCGCTCTCGCCCGCGATCACAGACGCGATGCGCTCATGCACCGCTTCGTCGCGCACGCTCTCATTATACATGAGCGGCTGGGCGAGCGGATTGCCTTCGGCATCGACCGGCAGCACGGTGCCCGATGTTGCATCGACGGCGATGGCCCGGATCCAGGTCCGGTCGATACCGGAAACGGCTTGTTTCAGCGCCGTCTCGACGGCCTGCCACCAGGCCTGGGGGGATTGGGCCCGGGTTCCGCGCTGGTCGAGGCCCGCGGCCCCCTGCGCCACGATTTCCAGCGATGGCGTCATAACCACCACCCGCGCACCCGTCGTTCCCAGATCGATGCCTGCAACGAGTGAGTTCACCTGAACGGCTCCGCAACGGTCGGGGCGAGGAGGGATACGGCTTTCATGGCGAGCAACGTCATCGTCAGTTCATCACCTCGGCGGGGGCAGTTTTCCGGGCCAGCGCCTGGCGGTATTTTTCGGCATCCCAATTGGTCAGTTGCGAACGCTCGTCATGCGTCAGCACACGAACGGACGCTTTGCCCGGTATTCGCGCGGCGACGTCGGCAAGACACCGCGCCATCCCATCGGCCTGCCTGGTCGCATCGTGCCGCATGAGCACGCCGAGCCCCGGAAAGATGATGGATACAGGCGCGTGCCCCACGCGCTGGATGACGGTCGATACGTCTTCGGAAGGGCGGGCGATCGCCGGCCCGTCGCCCAGAAAAATGACATGGTCGGGATAAAGGCTCCCGCGCGACGCGATATCGAGACTTTCCGGATCGAGCGCGACCGCATGGGCGGCTTCGTCGCCGGGCAGCCTGAACGCAATGTCCCCCGCGCCCGCGGCGAGCGCGTGCAAGGCATCTATATCCGCGGGACCGGTGGGACGAGCCGGCACCGCGAGCCGGTGCGTGACGTCGTGGAGCAAGGCCTCGGCGGCAGCGATGGTTTCGGCGGCCACGACCAGCCCGTGATTGGCCATCACCAGGACCTGCGGCCGCGATGGGACATGTTCGGCCACCGCGAGCGCCAGCGGCAGGCCCGGCCGCACATAGGGAATGAGCGCCCAGTCGAGGCCCTGCAACCGTCTGGCCAGTTCGGCCTTGCCATCGCTGCGCACGACGAGCGCGATGGTGTTGACGCAGTGGACATGCACCACCACCCGCTGGGGCATCACGGCGTGAAGCGTCGTTTCGATCGAGGGGCGCAGACTGTCCGGTCCGGAACCGCCCACGATGAAGCGTTCGGCGTGTTCGGCGGCATCGTCCAGCTGGGAGACGGCATCGAGCAGCGGCGCCATGGCGATGGGGACCATGATCTGCCGATCGAGCGCCTCGGCAAGTTGCGTTCCCGAGGCCTTGATCCAGAGCTTTTCGCCGATCTTGAGCGAGGTATTGCCGCCCGCGCCTTGAATGAGGAGCGGATCCGATCCGATCCGGGCGGAAAAAATGCGCAGCTCGGCGAGCTCGGCGTCCTCGGCAGATGAGTCGTGCATGTTATCGATCCTTGATCGCGAGGGGATGCGAAGTCCGGCAGCGAAACCCGCGCCTGACGTCGCCACCCGCGTGATTCATCGGATCGCTTGGCTTCTATCCCAGCACGGATGGCGCAATATCACGCGCATGAATTGCGCAGAATAAGCCTAATGGCAAGGAAAAATGACACTATGACGCCAAAATATGGAGATTATTGGAACATATGTTCTATAAATTGGCAGAGTTGGTTCATTGGGGGCGATGGATCAGGCCCGTATCGTTCTCGAGCCGAGCGCGGTGACAAATTTCTTCCATTGCGATATGGCGGATGCAGAAGCGCGCCATTCCCTTCCCGGAGGGGACAGCGCCATCGCCTATCGGGGCAACCTCGATCGGGGTTATGGAGATAGTATCGTGGGGCACTGGACCCTGGCGCCCGATGTCACGGAGCAGGCGCTACATTCTTCAAGCCCGGCTCAGGATCGCGTCCATCCCGTCATTATTCTATAGGAAAAACGAATGCGAAGCGGAGACCGGCATCAACTGATATTGGATTTCCTGCTCACCCATCCGTTTGCTTCGGTTCGGGATTTACAGGACCATCTGGGGGTTTCGACCTCTACGATCCGTCGCGATATCGAGGAACTCGAAGAGCGGGGCGCGGCTCGAAAGGTCTATGGGGGCGTTGCCGCCCTGGAAGGCGCAAAGCGCACGCCCAATTACGCAAAACCCTACGATCAGAACCGGGACCTTGCCGCCGAGGCCAAGCGCATGATCGCCGATATGGCGGCCACGATGATCCAGGACGGGGATTCGGTCATCATACATGGCGGCTCGACCTGCTTTCACCTGGGAGTGCGGCTTGCCGAGCGCAATATCCGGCTGTTTACCAATTCCATGCCGCTCGCGGCCTATCTGGGCGAACATGGAAGCTGCAGCGTAACCCTGGCTGGGGGGGAATTGCATCGCGAGCCGAGGATCATCTATTCCCCGTCGCAGAAGCCCGAATTCTACGGCTCGAAATTTTTCATCGGGGCGCAGGCTCTCGGGCCGCTCGGCGTTCTCGAATCGCATCCGCTATTGGTGCGGTCCGTGCAGGAATTGAGCGCCAATGCGGACCAGATCATCGTTCTGGCCGATAGCCGGAAATTCTCCATTCCCGCCCGCAACGTAACGCTGCCGCTCTCGCGCGTCGGAATTGTCATCACCGATGACGGTGTCAGCGAGGCGACGGTGCGGATGCTGGAAAATGCCGGTGTGGACGTGCGCATCGTGCCGGGCCATGGTGCCGACGGGACCCAGGCACAATAGGCGTGCCGCGGAGCCGGCTGGCTTCCGCAGGAAAACACTGGCTCAATGACGCTCCGGCCTTGCCCGGGGCCCGATCATGGTTGCCGCGCACGCCCATCGGCGTTGCCGCCGTCACAGGTCTATAGCCTTACTTAAGCCGGCTGCGTGCTCGATGCGTCGGGCGGTCCACTGCGCCCACAATTGAAGAAACTATGCCAATTTGTAGAGCAGGTATTCCAACGATCTCCAATTTTTGGCGTTATGATATCATTTCCCCTTGTCAGCAGATCTGTTTTGCGCAATCCTGCGCAGGATAAGGCTTCTAGCCGGTCGGCACCATGAAGAGAAAAAGCTTCGGGCCGATCCATTGAGGGAGGAAGATTTGAGCAAGCTGATACTAGGACTGACCGCTGCCGCCACCATGCTGGCAGCCATGCCGGCGCAGGCGCAGGAGGCGACGGATTCCCTGGTCCTCTACTCCTCGCATCCCATTGAGATGGTGGATTATTATATTTCCGCCTTCGAGGCGGAAAATCCGGGCGTGCGGGTTGACCTCATCACCGGGGGCACCGGCGAATTGCTGAGCCGCATCAAGGCCGAAGGCGGCAGGCCGCTGGGCGACGTGCTGTGGGGCGGTGGCGCCTATACCGGCGGTTCGGCGCCGGACCTGTTCAACAAATACGATTCCCCGGTTCTGGCGGAGATCTTCCCCGAATTTCTCGATCCGGCCGGCTTCAATGCGCCTCCGGGCGCCTTCACCATGGTGATCGTCTATAACAAGAACCTGGTTTCGGACGAGGAAGCGCCCAAGACCTGGGCCGAGCTGGCCGATCCCAAATGGCAGGGCAAGATCCAGTACGCCAATCCGGCCTCCTCCAGCTCCTCCTATGCTGCTCTCGTGGCCTGGAAGGAAATCGGCGGCTGGGAACTGGTCGAGGCCATGGCCAAGAACATGACCGTCGTCGATAGCTCCAGCGGGCCGTTCACCGCGGTCGGCAATGGCGAGGTCGAGCTGGGTGTCGCCTATGAAGAGGGTGCGCATCGCTGGCTCCCCAGCGGCAATGTCGGCATCGTCTATCCCGAGGACGGGGTGATAATCCAGGTCGAAGGGCTGTTCCGCATGAAGGGCGGACCCAACGAAGCCAATGCCGACAAGTTCGCCGATTTCATCCTGGCGCAGCCGCAGCAGCAGGCGCTGGTGGACAAGTTCCCCGGCCGGCGTCCGACCAATGCCAATGTCGTTTTCCCCGACACCATGCCGTCGGCGGCTGACCTGCACCTGCTGACCTATCCGCCCGAGGCGGTGACCGAGCAGGCCGAGTGGTTGGCGAAATGGAAGGAAATCATGATCAACACCCGTTGATCGCCTGATTTCTCCGGGGTCCGGCCGGCATTGCCTGCCGGACCCTTCATCTCTGTTTGCCGCCGTCTGCCGGCCCCATCCGCAAAGCATCGCCATGTCGAACAACCGATCCAGCTCTTCCGTGCGCCTAGACGGTATTTCCGTGACCTTCGGGAATGTCGTTGCGGTCGACAATGCCAATATCTCGATCAAATCGGGCGAGTTCTTCACCCTTCTGGGCCCGAGCGGCTGCGGCAAGACCACGCTGCTGCGCTCCATCGCCGGGTTTTACCGCCAGAGTTCGGGCACGATCACGCTGGGCGACCAGGTGGTGGACGATGTGCCGGCCTATGACCGCGATACCGGTATGGTGTTCCAGAACTACGCGGTGTTTCCCCATCTCAGCGTCTGGGACAATGTGGCCTATGGGCTCAAGAGCCGGGGCATCACCGGGGCCGAGGCCGTCGGGCGCATCAAGGACGTGCTCGAAATGGTCGACCTGGCCGGCTATGAAAAGCGCATGCCCAAGCAGCTTTCCGGCGGGCAGCAGCAGCGCGTGGTCATTGCCCGCGCCGTGGTGATCCGCCCGCGCGTCCTGCTGATGGACGAGCCGCTGGCCAATCTGGACGCGAAGCTGCGCGTGCGGTTGCGCAATGATTTGAAAAAGCTGCAACGCAATCTGGGCATCACCACCATCTACGTCACCCATGACCAGGAAGAGGCGCTGAGCCTGTCCGACCGCATGGCGGTGATGAGCGGTGGCAAGGTTTTGCAGGTGGGCACGCCCGAAGAGGTTTACACCACCCCCGCCACGCTCAGCGTGGCCGAGTTCATCGGGGAAGGCAATTTCCTGCGAGGCACCGCCGAACCCGCGGGTGACGGCCTCGCCATCACCATGGCTTCCGGGGTCAAGCTGATATCGGGCCACCCCGGCAAGGCGGGCCCCGGGCCGGCATGGATCGGCTTCCGCCCGCAGGACGCCGTGCTGCGTCCGGCCGGATCCGATGTCAACGGCTTCACCGGCACGGTCGTGGCCAAGACCTATCTGGGGTCCTATGTGCGGCTGGAACTGGATTGCGGGCTCGAGCGCCCGGTATCGATCCAGCTCAATGCGCGCGAAGTCGAGCGGGGAATCGTGGAGGGCTCCAGCCTCACCTTCCATCTCGACCCCAGCGAAATCATGGCCTTTCCCGGCGCCGAACAGGATGTCGAGCTATGAGCGGCGTTGCTGAAGCGCCGCTTGCCGGAGGGCCGACTCCCAGCCCCCGGCGCAGGCCGGCAATCAATTTCTGGAGCCTGGTCACCATCGGGGCGGTGCTGCTGTTCGTGGCGCTCCTGATCTACCCGCTGGCGCGGCTGTTCATCTCCAGCATGATGTCGTCGTCGAGCAGCGGGGCCACGGCGCTCGACGCCTATGTCGATTTCTTCACCAAGCGCTATTACTACGAAACGCTGATTAACAGCGTGACGGTGGGGATTTTCGCCACCATCGGGGCGACGGCCCTGGGCGTGCCGGTCGCTTATATGGTGACGCGCTTCAATATTCCCGGAAAGCTGCTGATCCGCGCCTTTATCGTGCTGACCTTCGTGTCGCCGCCCTTCATCGGCGCCTATGCCTGGATATTGCTGCTGGGCCGCAATGGGGTGATTACCAATTTCCTGGCCGATCTGGGCATCAAGTCGCCCACCATCTATGGCTGGGGCGGCATCATCCTGGTGTTCATCCTGCAAGGCTTCCCCTTCGTCTTCCTGATGGTGAGCGCAGGGCTGAAATCGGTCGACCAGAGCATTGAGGACGCCGCGCTCAATCTGGGACGCAAGCCGCTCAACGTCATCATGACGGCGATCCTGCCGCTGATTATCCCGTCCATTTCCACCGGGGCGCTTCTGGTCTTCGTCACCTCCTTCGCCGATTTCGGCACGCCGATGATTATCGGGGAGGGCTATCGGGTGATGGCCAGCGTCATCTACACCGAATTCGTCAACGAGCATGGCGGCAACCCCAGAGTGGCCAGTTCGCTGTCGCTGATCCTGCTGGTCGTGACGGTGGGCGCGCTGTTCCTTCAGCGCTGGTATGCCCGCCGGCGCTCCTTCGGGCAGGAGACGGTCAAGCCGCTGATGAACCGCAAACTCTCGGGCGGCAAGTTGGTCGGCGCCACCGCCTTCGTCTATGCCGTGGTGCTGGGGGCGGGCCTGCCGCTTATGGCCATCGTCTTCTCCTCCTTCCTCAAGTCGCGTGGGCCGCTGCTCACCGGGGAGTTCACCCTCGAGGGCTATACCAGCGCGATAAGGCTGCCCACGGCTCTGTTCAACACGCTGTTCTTCTCCACCATCGCCACGTTGCTCTGCGTGCTTGCCGGGTGCCTGGTGGGCTATGTGGTGACGCGGCGGCGGGATCGGCTGGCCGGCCTGCTGGACGCTTTCTCCATGGTGCCCTTCGCGGTGGCCGGGGTGGTGATCGGCATCGCCGTCAGCGTCAGCTATGGCGGCGCGCCCTTCTATCTGGGCGGCACGATCATCATTCTGCTGATGGTCTATTTCCTGCGCCGCCTGCCTTATTCGATCCGCTCGATTTCGGGCATGCTGAGCCAGATCGGCACCCATACCGAGGAGGCCTCGATCAATCTGGGCGTGCCGCCCGGCCGCACCTTCTGGCGGATCACCGTGCCGATGATCTCGCCGGCCATCCTGTCGGGGGCGCTGCTCACCTGGGCAACCGTGGCCAAGGAGTTCAACTCCACCGTCATCCTTTATGGCGGCTCGACGCGTACGCTGCCGGTGGAAGTGTTCGGTTATGTGCTGCAAGGCAATTTCGGCGCGGCTTCGGTCGTCGGGACGGTGCTGATCGTGGTGAGCCTCATTCCCATCGTGCTGCTGTTCAAATTCCTGGGCAAGGACGAGGAATTTCTGGCCTGAGGCAAGGGAGGGGCGTTCGCGGAACTGTCCAGCGGACAATCTGCGATCCAGCCCCTCCCGCCATTGCAACAGGCCTGTTCTCTTGCGTGCGGGAAGGCTAGATTGCAGTGAGCGGGAATGAGGGCGAGTGATCTAGTGATTCAGTTCGAAGGGCGTTTGACCCTCGATGACATGGCGACCCATAAACGCCATTCCGTCATCGTCCCGGAGGGTGCGGGAACGTTGCGTGTGCGCTTTACCCATGCGCCGCTGCATCCCGGCATCGGTGACATTCCCCACCAGCTTTCGATTTCGGTCTATGGGCCCGGGGGCGCGCGCGGCACCCGGCACAACAATGCCGATCAAAGCCCGGTCATTTCCACCGCCTATGCCTCGCCGGGCTATCTGCCCGGACCGATCGAAGCCGGCGAATGGCATGTCGAGATCGACGTTCACCGCATCCTGCCGCCCGGCAATGTCGACTATCGGCTCGAAGTGGAGTGGCTGACCGAAGAAACGGCGCTTCCTCCGCAGGAGATCAGCCCGCTTGCAGGCTTCCGGCGCAGAGGACCGGGATGGTATCGCGGCGATCTGCACGGACACACCATCCATTCCGACGCCAACCTCAGCGTCGAGGAGTATCTCGCCTATGCGCTGGAACGCGGCTACGATTTCGTCGCGCTGACCGATCACAATACGGTTTCGGGCATTGGGGAGCTGGACCGGAGGGCCGGCGAAGCCCTGACCATTATCGGCGGCACGGAGCTGACCACCTATAACGGTCATGCTCTGGTGCTGGGCACGCGTGAGCCGGTCGACTGGCGCGTTCGGGATGGGCAGACCCTGAGCGCACGCGCCCAGATGCTGGCCGAGGCGGGCAAGCTCTTCATCATTGCTCATCCCAAAACGGAGGGCCATCCCTTCTGCACCGGCTGCCGCTGGGCGTTTTCCGATCTCATGCCGGGCGTGGCCCGTCATGTGGAGATCTGGAACCGCGTCTGGGAGGAGCGGACCCACAACGAGCAGGGCCTTTACACCTTCTATCGCTGGCTCAATCAGGGCTATCGCATGGTGGCCACGACGGGCACGGACACGCATCGCCGCCTCGTGGGCAGCGCGGGGCGGCTGGGCTTCAACATGGTGCAGGCCGAGGACAATACCGAACCCGCGCTGCTCGCGGCTTTACGGGCCGGGCACTCCTATGTTTCGAGCGGTCCCGAGCTCCTGCTGACCGCCATCGGCCCCGACGGCGAAATGGCGGGCATGGGCGATATGGTCAGGCCCGGACCCATCGAGCTCTCTTGCCGCTGGGCTGGCACCGAACAGGTTGCGGCCAACCTGACCGTCGTGCTGATCCAGCGCGACAAACGCCTCGAAAGCTGGCAATGCGATGGGCCGGGAAGCGCCAAGGTGAGGCTGGATGCGCAGGCGGGCGACTGGTTCGTCTGCGAGATACGCGATCAGACCGCCCAGCTCCACGCCGTCACCAATCCCATTTTTATCGGCTCCATGGGAGACCCCTGGCGCTAGACGGCTCAGGGGTTTGCCGAATTGGGGTATCAAGGGAAGCGGATCATGAGGCCCGCGATATTATGGTGTTTGATGTTATCGAAGACGATCTGACCAATGAGCAGTCGCGGGATCTGATCGCTTTCCATCTTGCCGGAATGAATGAAAACGTGCCGCCGGGGGCGACCTTCCTCGGGTTGTCGGCCCTGCAGGCTCCGGATGTGACCGTCTGGAGCGCCTGGGAAAATCAGAAGATCGCCAGCATCGGTGCGCTGAAAATGCTGTCCGGCGAAGCGGGCGAGATCAAGTCGATGCGAACGCATCCCGATTTCATCGGGCGCGGCGCTGGTGCCGCCATTCTGCGCACCATCATCGCGGCCGCCCGGTCGCGGGGCCTGCGGCGGCTCAGCCTTGAAACGGGCAGCGGAAAGGCATTCGAGGCCGCCTTGGCGCTCTATGGGAAATACGGTTTCCGCAAGGGCGAAGCCTATTCAACGCATGTTCAAACCGCGTTCAATCACTTCCTCCATCTCGACCTGGATTGAGACTGCGTGCTGCCGATGCGGTGTGGCCTCTCGCGGCTATTGCGAGGCGATCCACCATGTCGTGCCCCATGGGTCCTGGACGCCCCGAGCAGATCGTCGTCGTCCCGTTTTCTCTCGGGCTGCTGCACGACACGCGCCCGCCGCGACGGCGCGCTCAAATGTGGCCGATGCATCCGGGACATAGAGATGGATGTGCGGCCCACCGGACTGGGCGGGCGTCGCGCCGCAGCAGCGCTCCGCCGAATACCTCTTGGAGAAAGCGGATCAGCGCCTCGCCATCCGGGCAAATCAGGTAGGGGTCATCGAGGGATAAGCCTCTCTCGAAAGTATTCGGGGAAATGGACGGTGAAGACGCGGAGGTGACCTTCAATTATGGCCTCGATGCCCTCGTCTCCGGTCTCGAAGCAACGCTGGATCACGATTGACCCCGTGCGCTTGATCGCGCCGTCGCTGGCCGCGCATTCTATGGGAGCGGACCTGCCCGGGTTTGCGATTCCTGCGGAAGGAGAGAAGATGGCTGTTCTCAGGATCCTTGCCAATCTGGCTGCCGACGACCCCCAGGCGGCCCGGCCGTTTTATGAGCGGCTGCTCGGGCTGGATATCGTCATGGACCATGGCTGGATTGTGACCTTTGCCAGCGAGGCGAGCCAGCGGCCCCAGGTTAGCGTCGCCAGCGAGGGCGGATCGGGAACCCCGGTTCCGGCCCTGTCCATCGAGGTCGACAATGTGGATGAGGTCCATGAGCGCGCCCAAGCCGAGGGGTTCGAGATCGTTTATCCGCTCTGCGACGAGCCCTGGGGCGTTCGCCGCTTCTTCGTGCGCGATCCCTTGGGCACGATCATCAATATCCTCTCGCACAAATCCTGAGATCGACGCCGGTTGACAGGGCGGATAACTCCAGCCAAGCCAATATGATCGGGCCATAGGCCCAGAAAAATTGGTGGTCGGCCATGGATATCGCGCTGGCGAAGACGTTTCTGGAAATTGCCGAGACCGGCAGTTTCGTGGCGGCGGCGGGGCGTCTCAACGTGACGCAGACGGCGGTCAGCGCGCGCGTGCATGCGCTCGAGGAGCAATTGGGGCGGCGGCTCTTCATCCGTAACAAGTCGGGCGCGCGGCTGACGCCGGCGGGAGAGCGCTTCGTGCGCCACGCCACTACACTGGTGCAGGTGTGGGACCGGGCGCGCCAGCAGGTGGGCTTGCCGCAGGGGCGGGTGGATATTGCCAGCGTCGGCGCGGAGATCAGCCTGTGGAACCCGGTGCTGGTCGAATGGCTGGTGTGGATGAAGCGGGAAGCGCCCGACATCGCCCTGCGCGGGGAGGTCGACACGCCCGGCCGCCTGCTGGAAGCGGTGCAGAACGGTTCGCTCGACATGGCGCTGCTCTATGATCCGCCGCGCCAGGCCAGCGGCACGGTGGCCGAGTTGCTGGCCGAGGAAAAGCTGGTGATGGTGACCACAACGCCGGGGGGCGATGCCGGGGCGCCGGAAGAGTATATCCATGTCGATTGGGGGCCGGCCTTTGCCGCCAGCCACCAGGCGGCCTATCCGCGCATGGCCAGCCCCGGCGTCTTCATCTCCCATGGGCCGCTGGCGTTGCGCTATCTGCTGCGCGTGGGTGGGGCAGGCTATTTCCGGCTCAGCGCCGTGCAGCCGCATCTTCTGGCGCAGGAGGTGTGGCGCGTGCCCGAGGCGCCGGAATTTTCCTATTCGGTGCACATGGTCTATTCGAGCCGCACCGAAACAGCGCTCATCGATCGGATGCGGACAGGGTTTCGAGCTTGCCTTTCCGCGCCGCCGCCGGCTTTGCCCGGCGAAGCTGCTCTACGGTGAGGAATTGCCGCAATTGGCCGAGCTGGGTGCGCAGGCCCGTTTCCGGCAGGCGGGCGACGATGGCGTCGATGCGCGTCTGCATGGACTTGAGAAGGGTGGGCATATCGCGGCCCTGGGGGGCGTGGGCCCCCCGATCGGCCGCGAGCGCCAGCAGCCAGCCGGCATAGGCGGTGGCCTCGTCGCCGAAAGGCGGGGCGCCAAAGGCGTTGTCGTCCGAATGGGCGGCCAGCGCCAGATGCAGGGCCTGGCGCAGCTCACCGGCCAATGCGGCGCAGGTGGCTGCGATTTCCTCCGGCTCGGGGCTGCCCATATAGGCATTGTTAAATTCCCCGGCATAGCAGACGGGCGAGCTGGCTTCGGCCGCACTGTCGAAGGGAGAGCCGAGCAGCGACCGGGCCTCGCCCAGGATGGACGCCATGCGCTCGCCGGCGGGCGGTATCGTCTCGATCCTGCCGACGCCGGTGCCGGCATAAAGGGCCATGACGGCGAAATCGCCAGTCATGGAACGCAGAGGTGAATCGGTGCTGAAGAGATAGATCGGCCGGCCCTCTTCATCGCCGATGACGCGGCGCTCGGGGCTGTCGCCCCGGCCGAAAAGACCGCCGGTGACGGGGCTCTTGATGACGCGCACCGGTGCGCCGATGGGCCAGTTGATGTGGAAGATGCCGGTGAGCACCGTGTCGTCGGCCTGCGCTTCGAGCAGGCGCTGCTTGTGATAGGGGTGGGCGAAGGCCTCCTCGGTGGCCATCAGCGCCGTCCCCAGGACGATGCCGTCGGCACCCAGGGCTCTTGCCACCACCAGGTCGCCGCCGCTGGCGAGGCCGCCCGCCGCAAGGACCGGGCAATCCACCGCCGCCACCACTTCGGGCAGCAGCTCGGCCAGGCGCCGCGTGCCGCGCACATGCCCACCGGCCTCGCGGCCCTGGGCGATGACGATATCGACGCCGGCCCGCTCGGCGGCAATCGCCTCGTCCACCGAGCCGACCTGCCAGCAGACGATAATACCGGCCGCTTTGCACCGCGCGACGATGGCCGGATCGATATCCCAGAAAAGGCAGATCACCGGCACGTCCAGGCGGATGCAGGCGGCCAGTTGCGCCTCGAGCAGCTCGGGCGGGGTTGCCGCCGGAATGAGATTGACGCCGAAGCGCGTATGGCCGCGCGCGCGCAGGGCGGCCACCTCGCTTTCGATGAGCGCCACCGGTTCGCGCACCATGCCCAGAAAACCGAAGCCGCCGGCCTCGGTCACCGCCGCCACCAGCTCGTGGCGGGCGACGCCCCCCATGCCGGCCAGCACCAGGGGCACCCGGCAACCCAGGAGACGGCAGGCAGCACTATCGGCCAGGTCAATCATGCTGGGTCCTGTCCTCCAGATAGCTCATAAGCACCAGGGCCTGATTATGCTCGGTGTCGCGCGCCGCATAAAGCAGGGTCACCGGCCCGGCGGTCGCCAGCTTTTCCAGTTGCGCCACCCCCTCTTTGTTTTCGGCCAGTTCCTTGCGGTAGCGTTGGGAAAATTCCATCCAGCGCTCGGGCTGGTGGTTGAACCAGTGGCGCAGGTCGGTGCTGGGGGCGATGGATTTGAGCCAGAGATCGATGGCGGCGTCGTGTTTGGAAAGGCCGCGCGGCCACAGCCGGTCGACCAGCACCCGCGTGCCGTCGCCATCGGCCTTGGGGTCGTAGATCCGCTTGAGGCGCCACTGCGGCACTGGGTTCATTCTTCGGGCTCGGTTGTCACCAGCCGCCATACGGGATCGGCCGCGTTCATGTTGCGCTCGAAAGTCCAGATCTCGGGCATGTCGACCACGCGCAGCGGATCGCCGAGCAGCACGGCGCCCATGTTGTCGCGCAGCACGGACACCATCTGTCCCACGATGCGCACGTCGAGCCAGGCCGTCTCGCCTTCGAGACCGCCATCGACAATATCGAGGCCGGTGAGGCCGATAAAGGTCACCGTCAGCTTTTCACCGCGTTGCCGGCGCTCGGCGATGGCGGCGGAAAAATCGGCGGCCAGCTCGTCGCCCAGGAGGTAGCGCACGGGTTCAAGATCGCCCGAGGCAAAGGCGGTGACCACCAGCTCATAGGTTTCCCCGGCGCCCTTGAGGAAGGTCTCGGCATTGCGCTGGGGGCTGTGGGCGAGGACCTCGGCCAGGGGACCGGATGGGGCTTCGGCCGAATTTTCGGGAGGGGCCGGGCTGCCGCCATAAGGGGGCGGCTCGGGGTAGAAATCGCTCCAGCGCCGCATGTCGAGGGCGTCGGCGACTTCGCGTGCCTTCCAGCACAGCGTGATGACCAGAGCCAGTACGATTAAGGTTGCCATGCTCGCTTCCCGTTCGGGCCACGCCTTCCGGCGCCCGCGGTAAAGCCAGCTTAGAGCAATTATAATTCAATGAAAGCGAATATTATTCGTCACATAATGCAGAATTACTGCATTGAATGTGCGTTTCCACCTTGCCGCCGCGGGTTGGGCCGGGTGAGCACGAAAACCGCGCAACCGGCCATGACGGCCGCCACCAGGAGGCGCAGGGGCAGGGCCACGTCCGCCGTCAGCAGGAAGATGGCATAGCTTGTCGCCATGGCGGTGACGGCGAGGGCCTTGGCGCGGCTGGAAATAGCGCCCGAGCGGCGCCAGTCGCGCAGAGGCGGGCCGAGCCGAGGGTGGTCGAGCAGCCAGGCCTCGAGGCGCGGAAAGGAGCGCGAGAAGCAGGCGGCGGCGGCCAGCAGGAAGGGCGTCGTCGGCAAAAGCGGCAGGACGACGCCGACCAGGCCCAGCGCCAGCAGCACGAAACCCGCCAGGGTCAGCAGGTGGCGCTTGGCCGCGCTCATGCGGGAAAATCCTTTTCCATCAGCCGCAGGTCCTCGGCGCCGCGCAGGGCGTGTCCGGCAATATCCTCGAACAGATGCGCCAGTTCGGCGAAGACGGTGCGGTCCGCCTCCCGCCAGCTGATGTCTTCGAGCTCGGCCAGCAGGTCGACCAGCGCGGCGATGGCGGCGCGGTGCTGGCGCGAGGAGAGCAGATGCCGGCGGGTCTCGCGCTGCTGCTCCATTTCGATGAAGCGCTGCAGGGCGTCGTTGACGCGCTGGCGGCAGTCGCAATCGAGCGCCACCGTGCCGATGATGCCGCGAATGCGGTTGACGAAGGCGCCGGAATCGCCGGCCTGCGGCTGGTGTTGGTGCATGTTCATGCCGCCACCCACTCCATGCCGGCCCGGCCATGCAGGAACCCATTGGCGTAAGGGGCGGCGTCATAGACGGTTTGCAGCCGCTCCACGGCTTCCCCCGGCTCCAGGGCGCCGTCGCGCACCCCTGCGTAAAGCGCGGCCACCGCCACCATGTCGCAATCCTGCGGGGAAAGGCGCAGATGGGTGATGCCCATGCCGGCCAGATCGGGCAGGTCGGCCAGCAGCACCTGGCAATGGCGCGACATGGTCTGCACGCCGTTGACGGTGAGGAAGGGCTGGCCGTCGAGCGTGTCGACGTCGAGCCCGTCGGGCTCCTCGCCGCAGACGAACTGGCAATTGTCCTTGCTGTGGCCCTTGGCCCGGGCATGGGCGCAGCGGGCGGAAATGGCCAGCGGCAGGCGGCCGAAGGCAAAGATCTCGTATTCGATTTCCGGCGCCCCGGCGGTGATGGAGGCGATCGAAGCGGCGGGCAGCTCGGGGCCCAGGCAGATGCGGGTGGCGCCGCGTTTCGCCAGCAGCCGGGCGGTGGCGCCGTTATAGACATTGACGAAGGGGCCGACGAGATGCGGCCGCCCAGAAAGCAGCCGCAGCGCCGAAAGGTCGTTGGCTTCGACCAGCGCCTGGGAAGCGGCAAGCTGGCGGGTGGCCCTGGCTTCGCGCTCCTGGGTCACCAGCGCCAGGCTGGCCAGCGCCACCGATTTGCCGGCATCGGTCAGCCGCTGCACCACCGCGTCGAGGAAGGGCCGGGTGAAATGGTCCCGCTTGGAGCAGACCACTTCACCCAGCGTTACCGCATCGACATGCCCCGACTCAGCGATGCGGTAATAGAAATCGCGCCATTTCTCACCCGGCCAGAGATATGGCACCGGACCCATGGTGATCTTGAGCGCATTTGGATCGGCCATGGTCAGCGCCACTTCTTCTCATAGGCGCCGCTCGTGGTGCGCTGGCCTTCGCTCAGCCGGCGCAATTGGGCGAGATGGGCCTGCCGCTCCTCGGGCGGAGCGGAAAGGGCGTGGCGCAGGCGCGAGACGACTTCGGCCACATAGGCCTTGCCGCGCTGGCGGCCTTCGATCTTGAGGGCGGTAACGCCGGCGGCGCGCAGCGCGTCGAGCTGGTCCATGACGTCGAGGCTCACCGGGTCCTCGAAGGCATAGGCGTCCGATTCGGCGATGTGGAAGCGCCCCTTGCACAGGGTGGGATAGCCGGCCGCCTCGCCCTGGCCGAAGCGGTTGATGGTGAAGCCGGCCAGCTCGGACACCATCTCGCTGCCATCCTCGCGGTAGCGCACATGACTGGCGGGCGAGCAGACGCCCTGCATGTTGGGCGATTGGCCGGTGACGTAGGAGGAGAGCGAGCAGCGCCCCTCGGCCATCACGCACAGCCCGCCAAAGGCGAAGACTTCCAGCTCGCAATCGACCTGGCGGGCGAGCGCGGCGATTTCGGCCACGGTCAGGACGCGCGGCAGCACCAGCCGCCTGGCCCGGAAGCTCTCGACCATGAAATTGACGGCGTCGGCATTGGCGGCCGAGGCCTGCACGGAAACATGCAGGCGCTGGTCGGGATAGATGGTGGCGACATAGTCCATCAGCGCCATGTCGGCCAGGATCAGCGCATGGGCGCCGGCGGCCACGGCGTCGTCGGCGGCGCGATACCAGGTGTCCTCTGCCCCGGCGCGCATGAAGGTGTTGAGCGCCACATAGGTGTGCACATTACGGGCGCGGCCATAGGCCACGGCCTCGCGCATTTCATCGCGGGTGAAATTGAGGCCCGGGAAATTGCGGGCATTGGTCTCGTCGCGGAAGCCGCAATAGACCGCGTCGGCGCCGGCCTCGACGGCTTCACGATAGGCGGCTGGGGTTCCGGCGGGGCAGATGAGTTCCATGTCTAGACCAGTCCTGCCAGTGCGCGCTCGCGCAGTTTCTCGGCCAGTTGGCGGAAGGGACCGGCCAGGGGCCCGGCCATGCCGGAGAGATCGGCCGGCAGATCGAACCCGCAATCGTCGAGCCCGTTGCGCAGGGCCAGCATGGCCTCCATGTCTCCCGACACGCCCAGGCTGCGCGAGAAGAACACCGCATCGCCATCGATCCGGCCTTCGAGCAGCGCCAGCAGCGTCAGCAGCGGCCCGGAAACGGAGGCGGCGGCCGGCGGCGCCTTGGCCTTGCGATAGACCTGGATGGTGCGGGCGGCGGGGTGGACGACGAAGCTGAGATCGAGGTCGGCCGGGGTGAAGCGGAAGAGCTTGTCGGCATGCTCGCCCAGCCGGTCGAAAAGGCCGGGATGCTGGGTCAGCGCACGCGCGAAAATGGCCTGAACCACCTGTTGCACCACCGGCAGGGGTACACGGTTGAGGCTCATGGATAAGGGGCGCGGCAGCAGCATCTGTCTCGTCCTGTGAACTGTGCTGAGACCCAGATTAAGGGGCCCGGAAGGGCGCTGCTTTGATCCGGCGCAAGGAAGAACGGCTTTGCGCCGGCTAAAGCTGGGCGGCCATGTCACAGCCCCTCCTGCCTCTTCAGAAGCATCCTATCGCCGGCGATTTGCGGGCCTTTCTCGATCTTCTGGAGCAGAGGGAGCTGTTGCGGCGGGTCACCGCGCCGGTCAGCATCCGCCATGACTTGACCGAGATCCACCGCCGCACCCTGCATGCGGGTGGGCCGGCATTGCTGATCGAGCAGCCGGTCCTGGCCGATGGCAGGGAAAGCCCCATGCCGGTCCTGGTCAACCTCTTCGGCACGGTGGAACGCATCGCCCTGGCCATGGGGCTGGACGAAGCCGATCTGCCGGCGCTGGGCGAGGCCATGGCCGAGTTGCGCTCTCCCCAGCCGCCGCGCGACCTGCGCGCGGCCTGGGCGCGGCGCGACATGCTCAAGGCCGCCCTCTCGCTGCGCAGCCGTTTCGTGCGCAATCCGGCCTGCCAGCAGCAGGTGCGGCAGGGCGGGGAGATCGATCTGGGGCAATTGCCCATCCAGTGGTGCTGGCCGGGCGAGCCGGCGCCGCTCATCACCTGGCCGCTGGTCATCACGCGTGCGCCCGACGATCCGCAGGACATCAATGTCGGCATCTACCGCATGCAGGTGCTGGGGCGCGACCGGGCTATCATCCGCTGGCTGCCCAGCCGGGGCGGTGCGCGCCACCACCGGCTCTGGCAGCAGCAGGGCCGCGACATGCCGGTGGCCGTTGCCATCGGCGCCGATCCGGCCAGCATCCTTGCCGCCGTCATGCCGCTGCCCGAAGGGATGAATGAACTCTCCTTTGCCGGCGTGCTGCGGCGGCAGGCCAGCCGCCTGGCGCACGGGGTGAGCGTCGACCTGCCGGTGCCCGCCGATAGCGAGATCGTGCTGGAAGGCAGCGTTTCGGCCACGGAAACCGCGCCGGAAGGCCCTTACGGGGACCATACCGGCTACTATAATTCGGTGGAGAATTTTCCGGTGATGACGCTGTCGGCGCTCACCATGCGGCGCTCCCCGCTCTATCTTTCCACCTATACCGGCCGCCCGCCCGACGAGCCGTCGCGGCTGGGCGAGGCGATGACGCCGCTGTTCGCGCCCCTGGCCAAGCGGCAGTTTGCCGAGATCACCGATATCTGGCTGCCGCCCGAGGCCTGCTCCTATCGCGCCATGGTGGTGGCCATCGACAAGCGCTATCCGGGGCAGGCGCGGCGGGTGATGATGGGGCTGTGGTCGATGCTGCCGCAATTCAGCATGACCAAGCTCATCATCGCCGTCGATCCCGATATCGACGTGCGCAACTGGGCCGATGTGATGTGGGCCGTTTCCACGCGGTTCGACGCGCCGCGCGATCTGGTGGTCGTGCCCGATACACCCATCGACTATCTCGATTTCGCCTCGGCCCGGCCGGGGCTGGGCGGCAAGATGGGGCTCGACGCCACCACCAAGATCGGGGCCGAGACCGACCGCGAATGGGGACGGGTTCTGGCCATGAGCGCGGATGTGACGGCCAGGGTCGATGGACTTTGGGACCAGTTGGGGATTTTTCCATGAGCCGGGTCATTCTCGCTGTCACCGGGGCGTCCGGGGCTGCTATAGGGCTGCGCATTGCCGAACGGTTGGCGCAAATCGAGAGCGTCGAGACCGAGTTGGTGGTCTCCCCGGCGGCGCAACGCACGCTGCGGCACGAACTGGGCGAGGGGAGCTTCGAGCGCCTGCAATCGCTTGCCACCCGCGTCTATGATCCCGCCGATATCGGCGCCAGTCTCGCCAGCGGCTCCTATCGCGCGGCGGGGATGATCGTCGCGCCCTGCTCGATGCGTACGCTGGCCGGCATTGCCAGCGGGCTGGCCGATAATCTCATCGGCCGGGCGGCCGACGTGCAGCTCAAGGAGCGGCGGAAGCTGGTGCTGCTGGCGCGGGAGACGCCGCTGCATCTGGGGCATTTGCGCAATATGCTGGCGGTGACCGAGATGGGCGCCATCGTCATGCCGCCAGTGCCGGCCTTCTACCGGCGGCCCGAGACCATCGCCGATATCGTCGACCATCTGGCGGCGCGCGCCATCGACCTGCTCGGCCTGCCCGGCGTGGGGCTGGCCGAAGAATGGCTGGGCGAGGCGGATTAAACCGCCAGGGAATGCCGCGCCGCGCCTTCGCCGAGATAGGTGTCGAAGCGGGCGGCGATGCTGCGCACGAAGGGGCGGCCAAGCGCGGTGACGGAGAAGGTTTCGGCGTCTGCCGCGCAGAGGCCATCGGCGTCGGTTTCGGCCAATCCCCGCGCCGTCTCGAAAAGCGCGTCGCCGGCCACGCCGAAGGGCAGCAATTCGGCGCGGGTGAGGGCGAAGCGGCAGAGCAGGGCCTCGATGGCAAAGCCGTGCAGCCTGTCGGCATCGGTGAGGGCAAAGCCGCGCGTCGTGGCGCCGTTTCCGGCCAGTACGGCCTTCTGATACTCGCCGGTGGGGGTGATGTTCTGCACATAGCCTTGCGGCAACTGGCCGATGGCCGAGGCACCCAGCCCGATCAGCAAATCGGCGCGGTCGTCGGTATAGCCCTGGAAATTGCGGCGCAGCTTTCCGTTTGTGGCGGCGATGGCGAGGCTGTCGCTCGGCTTGGCGAAGTGGTCGAAGCCGATGGAGCTCATGCCGCCCTGGTTGAGCAGGCGCGCCGCCAGTTGCGATTGGGCGTAGCGGGCATGGATATCGGGCAGCGCCGCCTCGGGGATCATCTGCTGGTGCTTTTTCATCCAGGGCACATGGGCGTAGCCGAAAAGCGCGGTGCGGTCGGGGTTTAGCGTTAGCACCTGAGTTATAGTGGCGGTGATGCTCTCCAGCGTCTGGTAGGGCAGGCCGTAGAGCACGTCGACATTGACCGAATGGACGCCGCGCTGGCGCACGGAATCAATGACGTGGCGGGTCTGCTCGAAACTTTGCAGCCGGTTGATGGCCCGCTGCACCTTCTCGTCGAAATCCTGCACGCCGACGCTGGCGCGGGTCAGGCCGAACTCGGCCATGGCGTCGAAACGGTCCTCGCTCAGATCGTTGGGGTCGATTTCGATACTGATTTCAGCGGCTTGATCGATGCTGAAGCGGCTGGCCAGCTTGGTTTTGAGGCGGGCCATGTCGGGGGCGGAAAGCATTGTGGGCGAGCCGCCACCCAGATGGATGGCGGTGACGCGGCCGCGCCCGCCGAGCTTTTCAGCCACCCAGTCGATTTCGGCGAACAGGGCCTCGAGATAGCTGGCGATGGGCTCGTAGCGCAGGGTGTGCTTGGTGTGGCAGCCGCAGAACCAGCAGAGCCGGTCGCAATAGGGGATGTGCAGATAGAGCGAAATGCTTGCCGTTTCAGGCACTTCGCCCAGCCAGCGCGCATAGGTCTGCGGGGTGATGCCGGCGTGGAAATGCGGCGCCGTGGGATAGCTGGTATAGCGCGGGACCGGGGTGGAATAGCGGGAGACGAGATCGGCGGACATGTGAAAAAATCCAGGAGGCGCAATCAGTTGGGCGCGTCGGTGATGAGCGCGATGATGTCCTGTTCGGTGTGGATGTGGCGGCGCAGGCTTTCGAAGAAGGCGCGCAGCAGATAGCCGGTGGCCTCCGGTGAGGTCATGGGGCGGGCGCCGGCAAGCGTGGCGAGAGCCTCGACCACCTCCTGCAAGGTGACGGCGTCGACCTCGTGCTCGCGGCGTAACCTGTTGGCAAGCTGGCGCAATTCGGCCCGGCCATCGGTGATGAGCAGGGGCATCAGCACCCGTTCCTCTTCGTGATGGGTCTCGTCCAGAAGCTGTTCGAGGCGGGCGGCGAGCACCTTGCAATCATGCGGGCGGACGGCGGAAGGCAGGCGATCGGCCACGGTCTCGAGGTCGTCGCACAGGCCGAGAAGGCTGGAATAGCAATGGTTTAGGTGGTCGAATGAGCGATCAGATGCTCGCATGGCTCCCTCCGGACCGCGCCACAATAGCGGGCCGGCGGGAGGTGTCCTTGTCCGAGATCAAGTCGAGGGCTTGTCGGGGCGGGGCTTGTCGTCGTCATAGAGGATGCGCTCAGCGGCGCCGTCGAGGTCTTCATACTGGCCATCGCGCATGGTCCAGAGGAAAACCACGAGGCCAATCAGGCCTAAAATGATAGATATTGGAATGAGATAGAAGAAATCGGTCATTCGGCCACCTGTTCGATCGGGCGGCGCGCACGGGGCGCGCCGAAGGGGCGCCAGCCCAGGCGCAGCGCGTTGAGGACCACCACCACGGAGGAGGCCGACATGGCGATGGCGGCCATGAAGGGATTGACCAGGCCGGCAATGGCGACGGGCAGGGCGATGAGGTTGTAGATCAGCGCCAGGATGAGGTTTTCGCGCACCAGGTCGCGCGCCTCGACGGCGACGGAAACGGCCTGGGGCACGGCGCTCAAGTCATTGCGCAGAAAGACGAAATCGGCGGCGTTGCGACCGATGTCGATGGCGCTGGCCGGGGCCATGGAGACATGGGCGCGGGCCATGGCCGGGGTGTCGTTGAGCCCGTCTCCGACCATGAGGACATGGCGGCCCTCGCGCTCCAATTGCACGATGCGGGCCAGCTTTTCGGCCGGCATGAGGCCGCCTTCCCCGGCAATACCGAGGCGATTGGCCAGGGCCGAGACGATGCCGGGCCGGTCGCCCGAAAGCGTTCGCACATGCAGGCCTCGCGCTAACAGACTGTTAACCGCGAGCGTCGCGTTTGGTCGCATCTGGTCGTCAAAGGTGAAGCCGGCCAGCGCATGGCCGTCGCGGGCAAAGAGCGTGCCCGAATCCGGACTAGCGGTGCCGTCGGCCCAGTTGGAGCGACCGAGCCGATAGGAGACGCCGTCCAACGTCGCCTCGATGCCGAAACCGGGATGCTCGACGATGTCCTGCCAGGCCGGACGGCGGGTGGTGGGGAAGGCGCGGGCGATGGCGATGGAATAGGGATGGGTGGAGTGGGCGGCGAGGCTGGAGGCCATCGCGATCTCCTCGGCATCGCCGAAGCTGGAGCCGGCGGCGGCAAGGCCGGTGGTGAGGGTGCCGGTCTTGTCGAAGACGACGGTATCGATCTCGGCCAGCCGCTCCAGCCCCGAGCCATCCTTGACCATGATGCCGGCCTCGAAGAGACGCCTTGCGGCGACGACCTGCACCATGGGCACGGCGAGGCCGAGGGCGCAGGGGCAGGTGATGATGAGCACGGCGATGGCCACGGTGGTGGCATTGTGCAGATCGCCGTTGAACAGCATCCAGCCGGCAAAGGCCAGGATGGCGGCCAGGTGCACCACGGGGGAATAGAGGGTGGCGGCGCGGTCGGCGATGCGGCGATAGCGATTGCGGCCGGATTCGGCGTCGTCGAGCAATTGCACCAGCCGGTGCAGGGTGGAGTTCTGTTCGTCGGCGGTGGCGCGGATGGTGAGCGGGCCGGAAAGGTTGAGGGCGCCGGCGGGCACGCTCTGGCCGGGGCCGACCGGCTCGGGCCGGCTTTCGCCGGTGAGCAGGCTCCTGTCCAGCGCGCTATGGCCGGCCAGCACCGTGCCATCGAGCGGGACGCGGTCGCCGATGGCGACGGAGAGGGTCATGCCGGGCTCGATTTCGGCCAGCGGCAGATAGGCGGGGCCACCCTCGCCATCGAGCACCATGGCCCCGGCGGGCGCAAGACGGGCAAGGCCCTTGACGGCGGTGCGGGCGCGCTCGCGCATGGCCTGGTCGAGCGTGCGCCCGATGAGCAGGAAGAAAAGCAGCGAGGCCACGGCGTCGTAATAGACGCGGTCGCCCGAGACGATGGTGTCGTAAAGGCTGAGCGCGAAGGCCAGCGCCACCCCGATGGTGATCGGTACGTCCATATTGGTGCGGCCGGAGCGGATGGCGTTCCAGGCGGACTGATAGAAGGCGCGGCCGGAATAAAGCAGGGCCGGCAGGGTGAGAAGGGCGCAGATCCAATGCAGGATATCGCGCGTGGCCCCGTCGGCGCCGGACCAGACCGAGCCGGAGAGCATCATGATGTTCATGGAGGAAAAGGCGGCGACGGCCAGCGCCCGCACCAAAGCGGCGAAATCGCCGTCGCGCCCGGCGTCCTCGAGGGTGAAGAGGTTGGGCTCATAGCCCAGCTCGACCATGCGGCGCACCATGGGCGGCACGGCGCCGGTGTCGCGCCAGCGCACGCGGACGCGCTTGCTGGAGAGGTTGACGCGGCTCGATTCGATGCCGGGGATGGCGTCGAGCGCGGTCTCGATGGTGCGGATGCAGGCGCCGCAATGAATGGCGGGCACGGAGAAATCGGACTGGCGCAACCCCTCGCCCAGGTCGCGGCTGGCCAGGCGCAGCTCATTGTCGTCGGGTCCCCGGTCGGGGCCGCCGGCCAGGGTTTCGGCAAAGGCGGGCGGGGGCACGCAGCAGCTCATGGGGCGGGCCTTCCGCATATTTTTCCACTCGTCATCACCTGGCCTGTCCCGGTGATCCATGAAGGGGTCAGCGCAAGCGGAGGCGTGGATTGCCGGGATGGGCCCGGCAATGACGGCGGGGTGGGGCATGAGGCGGGGAGACCGCAATATCGGGGCTCCCGCACGCAATCCCAGCCTCGCCATTCGAGCGCCGCTCTCATGGCCTTCTTGTCTTGAAAGGCTCCACTGAAGCCTTTTATCGGCTCCGCCGACCGCCGACGAAGCCCCTCAAGGGGGAGGGAGGCGCAGACTAGGGGCTTTTCAGCATGATTTAGTCCTCTGCTCCACACATCGCCTTCCCCGAGCCCGCTCCGGAAGGGAGCGGGGATGCGGGAGGGAAGGGGGGGAGCGGGGATGCGGGAGGGAAGGGGGGGAGCGGGGATGCGGGAGGGAAGGGGGGGAGCGGGGGGGTGCATCAGGCGGCC
>Ga0206103_100108_pt1 | contig 67286 bp, 61 predicted proteins | sample 1B5Ametagenome_FD_148638 | JGI IMG/M metagenome (GOLD analysis project Ga0206103, IMG submission 148638) | Enriched microbial communities from leaf-cutter ant dump, University of Wisconsin, Madison, United States - 1B5A | ecosystem: Environmental > Terrestrial > Nest > Insects nest > Nest dump... | reverse complement strand
AGTCTTTCTTTAACAGCATCTAATGATTCCTTGTTGGCTTTAGATACTGCGAACCACCCTAATACACCAGAGATGAGTGCTAGAGGAATACCTATGAACCATTGTGCAACCTGTAATACAGTCAGGGTTAAAGCGAGCGCCCCGGCTACAACAGCCAGATATAATCCCGTTCTTCCCACAGATGAAGCATTGAAAGGTTTGACAATATACTGCCATCCCGAACTAGAGATGGAATTTACTGCGCTACCCAACATAGTAAAGGCAAGACTTTTACCTTTAGCGGCAGGAAGCGAGGAAGAAGAAACTATGGTCGATCTAACCGGCTGATTACTCATCCTCTGAGTTTGCGCACCCAATCCACCAAAAGCCATTGCATCGCCACCAGATGCCAGATTATCGGCCGTGATGAAACCGCTTAATTGTCTCTTCTCGCTTTCGGGCATATATTCAGTGGTGATAATCATGGAAGCGGCTATGTTTCTATCCGCCCTTTCCAAAACAGAAGAAATTGCTTTAGCAACTGCCCCGCCCTCACGCACATCATTGGCTGCCCCAAGGGGTTGAGATTTTCCGCGATAAGCAATAGCTATATCTTCTGTAGGGATAACAGGCGGTTCGTTCATCTTAACCACAGAAGCACCAATAGATGAAGCCATCAAATTTAGTTGTGAACCGTTTCCGTAGTGAGCTTCGCTAACACCTACGTACAATCTGATAGAACCATCTTCGGAACGTGACCACACGTAGGAGATAACCCCTCTGTCTTTTTTCAGTAATCCGCTAGCTCTAATGCTTTCATTTAAACCAACTATTCCGGTCAAGTCAGAAGCATTAATACGGTCAGAAGGTCCGTCCATTGGGCGGAAATTTCCTTCATAAACTATTTCGTTCCACACGAGATCGCCAATAATCGCGCTTCTTTTAGAGCGACTTCTTTCGCCCAAAACATAGCGATAGCTGATGAAGAATGCACTAGCAATGAACGGCAGAACGATAACGCCGGTCAGTATCATCAAAAAGTATTCCATCAACCTCTCCAAACTAAAGAGGACTTAACTTCAAAATGTGAAATCTTTTTCAGAAGCCTGTTCCGTCCTCGCATCTTCGTCAAACATTCGCTCGTCTACAGAACGGATAACTCTTTGTCCTGTAGTGTTGAGTTCGTGATTGCGGTATGCGAGCGATAGTCTATCAACCATATCGCTATAAAGAGAAGAAACCTGCAAAGCGATATTGGACGCACCAACCCTCTTATCGCCAGCGAAAATGGCACGCAGTTGTTCATCTATCTGCTGCTCTGTTTTGGAGATAAGACCCTTGCCGCGCTTAATCAAACTGGCAATTGCAGCAAATCTCACAACAGCTTCATTTGAATAAGATGCAGAATCAGCCAGGTCAATTGAAAGTCCTACGACGGCATCTTCAGCGGAAGAGAGATATTTGGAAACCTCCGCTTTGCTTGCGTACATCGTGTCAACATGTCGAGAGATAGGGAATCCGTTTTTTCTGTCTTCGTCCAAGGCGGCAGCATTTGCCTGGAAGTTAGAGAATATTTCTGCCCATCTGTCGTTACCACCGAGAATCATCGCCGCATCTCGCATAGCTGCATCGCGCAACGAACGACTTCTCTCCACCTCACGGTGCTGGATAGCCCTAACTCTTTCAAGAGCTACATCTGCTGCATCCAAAACTTCTGATGAAGAGTACCCCGGAAGTCTGTCTTCATCGTGAAAACGAACCGAATCCAGAACCGATGGGGCGTCGTTAAGAAGGTTGTTAACATCAGATGGAGTGTAGTTTATTCCCTTGACCATTGCGGGATTGAGCCATTGCAAAGTCTCTGGATTCAGTAACCCAAAAGACAACAATTCATAGAACATTCTGATAGACCATCTTGCGGGATCTTCGTACTCTGCTTCTGTAGGCTGAGTTATCCTCGGGTCAACCCAGTAAATAGGATGGAATAAGAATCTAGATGAGGTGTTGGCGGGGGACAGCTTGGTTCTGTTTGGGTTTTGTGCATCTATCTCCGGGAACGGAATGAATGGAAAACCAAAACCGTTTTCCGCAAACTGTCCAACTTTAAGTCCGGAAATCCTTACGAAGACCTTACGAAGCACAGATATTTCTGTAGGGGTGGAAAGCCTAAACGGTTTTACACTACCCAAGATTCTATCTTCGCGCGAAAGCGGAGTTACCAAAATTACCTCTCAATTGTCCTAATGCCCATCAATAATACTTCTTTATGTTGGGGTAATATCAAATTTCATCAAAATGGCTAATTTCACTTGCTCTCATCTAGTTCAAAATCACGCGGATCTACCTTTTCGACGGCATGATGAAGCATGTCGAATTCAGCGTCAGTGATGCGTTTGTGAGATTTAAGCACCAGTATCTCGTCGTTAGTGTTCTTCGTGTCAACTTCTAACGACGGTATGGCGATGGGGAGTTTCCTGTTGCCCGCTTCAAAGATAGCTTCTATAAGCTCATCTGGGTCTTTAATAATACCCTTTTTGGGACTCTTGTGAGAACTATCGTTCTTTAGGTCTTCGTCCTTTTTCTTTGAGTTGTCTTCCGACTTTTCGGATTTTGTTACAGACTCGCCAACCGGCGGCCAATCAGAATCTTTTGCAGGGCTGGCAATGGAACCCAAAGGCTGAATGGCAGTTATTGCACGAACCATTTCTCTCAGTTCTGCCAACTGAGCGTTGATGTCTCGTATGTTGCCAGCTTCGCTCACAGGTATAACAAACTGAATCAATAGGGTTTCCAGTCCAACACGTCCACCTTCGCCAGCGATCTTAGAATGGTGCTCGCCAAGAGTCCTCAGCATATAAATGACCTTAGACGTTCCAAGCCCTTCTGCTATTTCCGAAACCCTGTCGAATTCGGAATCGGACAACTGAGAAAGGCTGGGAGCATTAAGAACGAGTAATAAAGTACGCCAATATGCCAATAGTCCAGAGGAAATCTCATTGGCGGGCAATCCTCCCTCGACAGCCTTAGCTACCGCTACAACTATTCCAGCTATATCTTGTTTGACAATCTTGTTGGTGATGTTTTCGGCATGATTTTCATAATCGAATTCATGATCGGTGCCAGCCACAGACTCTAGAGCGCTGAGCGCATCTCGTGGCGAACCCTTACCTTTTCTAATAACACCATTAATCTGTTCGTCATTGATTGAAATGTTCGCTTCTTCTGCGACTTTCTTGATGAGGGAGAACATCTTTTTGTCATCAAGAGAGTTGAAGTGGAACACTACAGCCCTCGAACGCACGGCAGCCTGCAACCTTTCGGCATTGGTGGTACAAAGGATGAAAACTACATCAGCGGGAGGCTCTTCCAGGGTTTTCAAAAGCGCGCTGTTTGCTGCATTAGAAAGAAGGTGCACCTCGTCTATAATAAACACGTTCTTGTTGGCGCGAGTGGCAAACTGGACCTCGTTGATAATTCTTCGGGCATCATCAACAGAGCTATTGCTTCCGGCATCGATTTCTCTAACACCTTCTGCCCCGTCCCCAGAATGCACGCTCACACACAAGGTACATTCACCACACGGTTCACCGCCCCTTACATTCGGGCAATTAAGTGCGGAAGCGAACACACGGGCGGTACTGGTTTTACCCGTACCTCTTTCACCTTCAAAGAGGTAAACATTGGCAACGGTTCCATTGATGACCGATTTCTTTAATGCGGCGACAGTATGATCTTGTCCAAGAATCTCGGAGAACTTAAACGGTCTGAATCTACGATAAAGAACTTCATACTTCTCATTCTTTTCGCCCGATATCGAGTCTGTATTAGTCGTGTCGGCATCGCCGCTTTCTGCGGTTGCCTCTTCCTCTAGATCTGTATCATCAGTAATGACTTCATTATCATCTTCGCCAGAATCATCAATGGTGTCTACAGCTTCAGCGTTTTCATCTTCTAATTCTTCTGCTTCTGTGTCTATATCTTCTTCAACAACGCTAAATCTAGCCAAAACATTCTCCTTGATTCGAAGAGATAGTACCCCAAAATTACTCGGGGGTCAACTATTTCTTGTTCCTGTTTGGGAACCACTGGGATATAGCGTTGGTGAGGTTATCTAGTTTTTCAGACTGTTTTTCGGAAGCCTTGATTTGTGAGTTGGCGGCATCCTTTATCGCTTCCGCTGTAGCTTGGTTGCTGTCAACGATAGAACGTCCGAGAGCATCAAATCTTTCAAACGTTCCCTCCATGATAGCGCTGATGTCGCTTGAGTTAGGTCCGTCTCCCCTAAGCAGTCCTTCCGAACCAGCAAACGAGCTTCCTCTGTCAGTTGCCACGTCTTCAGCCATTCCCGGAGCGGCGAATTCGGAACCCAGGACGGGGAAATCGCTGGATGTTTGAACATGGTTGTTATCGACCATGCCAACACCGTCTGCATCTCCCTGCACCCTATCCAAAGTGGCACCCTTGAGGTTCATTTCGCCAGCACGGTTGCTTCCGCGCTCAGTGGCTTCGTCACTATTATCTACTTCATTATCAAAGTAAGCTCGCCTTCCGGCTTCGGATACGGCTTCATCGGCAGGCTGTCCTTCTGTATGGGCAGTGGAACCCAACTGAGCCGCACCCTCTTGAATAGCTTGCTCGTCATTGTTCTCTAAACCGTAGTCAAGAGTGTTTTCGGCTGTAGAGATTTCAGACGCCCGAGCAGCCGACTCTTCTTGGATATCAGCGTCTTCGATACCGGCCGCGTTCTGGACGGCAGATAGTCTTTCTTCTGCTTCCTGCTTCTCTTCGATTGACAGCATTTCTTCGTTAGGAACAGGAGCCTCTGGGTTGTTTGCATTTGGCGACCCGTCTGTAACAGGAGCCTTCATTGCGTCACCCACGGTGCCGGTTCCAGTGCCATCAGTAGAACCACTTGGAACTTCGAGTTCCTTACCCGGCTCGGAGCCGCTGGCGGCTTGCGTTCCGACAATAGCACCCGCTGCGGCACCAGCAGCCTCAGCAGCATCCGCCGCGATTTCGTTAGTGTTCGGCTTACCCTGATCAATTGATTCAGAGTCTTCCTTGCTCTTAGAAATCTGTGGTTGTTGTGGCTCCGGATCATCTCTATCACCAAGCTGGGGAACATTGAATGACGAGAATCCGCCACCACGACCAAGACCGCGCAACTGTCCAAATCCTAGCTCGCGAAGGGATGCTCCATTGATTGCGCTCGATGCCATGTTCTGACCAACAGACATAGCTCCGCGAATCGTCGTCACATCCTGCTTGAAGACATCTTTCAAAAGGCGCTTGGTTCCGTAGAATGCCAAACCTATAGAAACCGCGCTAAGAATGGAGGATATGAACACCCCAAGAGGCGTTCCGTCGCCAGTAAAAGCCGAAATGTTCAAAACGCTCGAATCTAGGAACACTCCAAACGCCATATTCAAAAGGTTGATAACGGCGATAGATATTGCCATAAAGGAAATAAACAATATCTGTATGAACTTAGAGGCTACGAAAAGTTTGAGGACAGTAAACAGCGCTCTTCTTCCCGCTCTGATTGGAAGAATGAGAATCAAAAGGACAATTGGGAAGAACATCAATGCAAGAACTGCAATTACCTGCAAGACCAGCGCCCCAAGCTGCATGGGAAGAAGACCTATAGACATCATAACAACCCCAACTACAGCAACTACGGCAGCAGGCCATACAAATCCTGATGATGCACCGTAAACCAATTTGTAGAAGGAAAGGGCTTCGGGATTAGGAGAAAGCATCTCGGTGATGTCACCAGTCGCGCTAAAACCAAGGAATGAAAGAACGGGGTTGTCATTAGGAAGGTAATAAGCCAACGGACTCATCTTGTTCATCGCGTCGTTATTGTTGTTTTTGGCACCAAAAACATACCCATCACTACCGTCGTCAATAGTCAAATAATCTTCACAAGTTTCATCGGAGTTTTCGTCACCTTTTCCACTTGAATATTTGGCGGTATCTCCACTCTTGGGGACACCCAACGTATCATCGAAATCATCACTAAGTTCTAAATCATCGCCATCGAACTCGCAAGCCGCCCAGAAGAACTTGAAAGCTGCGGCAGCTTTCCCTGTGGTGATGTTGTTACCAAAGAATCCGTCGAGGGTGATGGTGTCGTAATCATCAACAAAATATCCGTCCGCGTCGATGAACAAACCGTCGTCATCTTCACTTCCCAGTGCATAGGTGTACATTCCGCCTTCACGAGCTATGTATGCCTGCTCTACAGCGTTAGAACCTCTTGCCGATTCCCACATGCGACACCACGTGTTAGAACCGGAGTCGTTTTGTCCGAACGAAGCTGCGGCAGCAGGCTGATAAAGAACGGTGTAGACGAGATTGTCGTATTCGATAATCGAAGAAACTGTTGTGGTGCTCAAACTTCCAAAAGCACCAGCACTTAATATGTCGGTAGCCACATTATGCATACCGTTCATGTAATTAATACAGTCGGAATCGCTAGATCCTCCACCATTTGCCATCGTTGTGAAAACCCCTGTAATGCTAGAAACAAAACCAGCAACCAAAGAGGTAACTTGATCTACACCATCACTAACCAAGTTGATGCCCCACCCAAAAGAGCCAGGAGTGTAGTTATTAAAATCACCAGGATCTACTATGATGGCATTTCCATCTGCATCAGTCGGAGGTCTACTAGATATAGGAATTTCACCCGAATCGGTTGTTAATTGGTCTACGGAAGCAGTGTTGGAATTATCCCAGTTAGATGCAGACGAATTAGAAACAAACATCAGTGCGGCAATAGCTAGCGCTGATATCAAAAGGTCGCCCATCAGGGAGCCATCTTTTCGCCCAAATGGTGAAAGCCTCACCGCTATTGCCACGATCATTAGACCTATAGCCACAAAGACGGGGGATAAATCATCATTGATGTCAACCGTTCCGCCAGGACTGGCACCAAAAAGCCACCCTAGAGTCAACTTGGAGAAGAACCAGTCAATTGTCGGGGTAAAAGAGGCAAGGATGTCAAGATTGGTTACGAGAAGGAACAACAGCCCAATAATCAAAAGAATGATAGCCCCAATGGAGAACATGATGTTCGCCAACGTGACAAATCCGGATGTGACCAACGAACCAATATTGGCGAATCCGACACTAGGAACAGGTAAAAGAGTAACGGTAGTCCATCTAGCGAACGAGAAGAATCCAAGACCTTCAAGACCGCTAGCGTCTTCTATGTCGTCCATCAAATCTTCGACAGAATCATAGTCTAGCCCTGTTTTAGCTGCGTAGCCGGTGGGTGATTCGTTTACAATTATCTTGTCCAAAGACACAGAATAATAGTCATAGGCGGTTTTGGCGGAATCGATTTCCACGGTCGATGCATAAGAAATTGGCTCTTGTGTGGAGGTCAACGACATGGTTAAAGCGGAGCCAACAAGCAAAAGAGTGCTGAAAAGATACAAGAAAATCTTGTTCTTCTTCATCAATCTCAATGCATTCTTAATCAAAATTAACCCCAGTTCCTTGATCTATTTCTCTGATACTTCTTAACCCAGTTGGTTGACACAGTTGAAGGCTCAAGAGAAAGATACACGAAATCTCTCTTTTCGTCAGCAGAAGGGACATAATACCTATTCTTTGGTCGAGGCATTTCACTTGCACGGGCAGTTCCCAACCATTCAACAGCATTAATTGGCATCTTCCTTCCGTCAACAGTAGCCATCACTCTGGTAATAGCTACCCCACGTCCGAAAACCCTGCCTATTTCTTTAGACAATTTATCTCTTTGTACCCAAAGGTACTCGTTCAGACCCTCGCCGCTATAACGACGATATGGGCTGGTTCTTGCAATCTGCCGACCCAGTAAGAACCCGCCAATAGGAGCGAGCAAAAGGAGCCAATAGGAAACAACATCTCTTATTCCGGGTATTCCAGAAACGGAAGCTACAAGCCCAAAGGTCAATGCTGCTATAGAGAAGGTACAGATGGAAATCCACACCATTTCCGCCAATGACAAACGGATGGTTGACTTCTTGAAAAGCCTTCTCTTTCTGTTTCTGATGACAAACAGAGAATTAAGGCTCATAACACCGTATTGAACCGCTCTTGCCTCTGGTTGTGACAATGACATTTAACTAAACCCCTTGATTTTATTACCCTTATGCTTCGCTTATTGTAGAACAACCGAGGGCGGCAATGCCCGAAAGATGACAATTGCCGCCCTCGAATGATGGAACTATTTCAGTTGGGGTAGGTTACGAAATAGAACCAAACAGTTCGGCACACCAGTTGATGATACCGATTACCCAGTTAACAATATCAGGAAGAGATCCGATGTTGAAGAGCAGAAGTATCAAAGCTGCTGCACCAACGAATCCCATAACACCGATACGGCTCAGTTTACGTCCACCACCCTGTCTTGATGGTAGTGCAAACTGGAACGCGATATATAGGAACCAGATAACCGCTAACACGAATCCGATTTTCATACATGCGTCTTGAAGCTCTTGAGGCACGTCCCACTGGAATTGTGGTATCACAGCCGCTACAGACTTGATAATGTTCATTTTATTTCCCTTGACCTTTCGCTAAGTTTATGAGGGTGGCTAAATTAATTTTATAGGCAAATTCACAGGAAAGTGATTTTTTGACTATTTTCATCAAAATTATTTAGCTTTCTTCGAAGAGAAGATTTTTCTTACCCAACCATCCTTCTTAGTAGGCGATACTCGATAGTTCTCCCACCTTCTCAATTCTTCCATTGGGACTATCTCATTGAAGAAACGAGCGAACAAGACAACAGCGTTCTTGAAAGTATCGGTATTGGTCAAAGAACCAACCCAACCGGTAGCCCATTCCTGAATGAATGGAAGATATCCACCAAGCGCCAACGGTGCAAGTCTTTCAGATTCCTCAATTCTCTTGAATTCGTCAGCACCGGTCTTGTTAAGAAGAACGGTTATATTGTGCATAGGAACCCCAAGACCCCCGTTGAGGTGAGAAGTGGTGAGGATTTTAGCGGCTCGCTTCAAATCATCAATATGCTCTTCGCCGCCGTCAGAAACTATGACGACCCTATCAGAAGACTTCGCAAGTTTGGAATCCATCAAGTCATCATTACTGATTGTGTCGGCGTCGATAAATACGATACCGCCCTGCATCTTGGCGAACTGAGCAGCTTGGAATACGGCTTGCTGGATGTATTTTGTCTCTCTACGAGTTGTGTCGTAGGGGCACGCAATGATGTTCAGTCCGTTGTCCAGCCTGTGAGTTGAATCTGCAATAGCTTGCGCCTTCTTCTGCGGAAGATCAGCAATCATTCCAGATTCGTTTTGCAACTGCTCTATCACCGCCGCCAAATGACCAGAGGTTCTGTTGGGGTCGATATTATGCCTCTGTGCGAGCTTAGAGTTCCTATAGTCGGATTCTATAAGCCATACAGAAGTGTCAGTGTTTCCGCTCTGTTTCAGAGAAACAGCAACCAAAGAAGCCAAAGTCCATGCAGTAGTAGTCTTACCTGCCCCACCGTGAGAACCGGTGATGTAAATCAGCTTGCCGCCATCTTTTGATTCAAAATCATTGCCAACCCCGGCTGGCATTTGTTCAAAAACAGCCCTTTCCTGCTGATACCTATTAGGGAATGGAGCAGGGCTGGGTGACTCCTGAATAAAAGCCGACTGCGGACTGGGCGGGCTATATCCACCCAAAGGCTCGGCAGTAGGAGGTGCATATTGAAAACTATTTTCCTCCTGGGGCGGAGGTAATTGAGCAGGCACCGAAGCATAATCAGGAGCGGCATATTGCTGCTCCATTGGAACACTAGGCGGATTCTGCTCTTGATAGTATTCCTCTTGAACTGGAGGTGGGTAAGAACCCGTATCTGGGGATGCATACTCTACTGGAGCATAATCTTGATAAGCGGGCTGTTGAGGTTCAGCGTACACCTCTGCTTCCGGTCGCGAGGTCGGCTCTGGATAAGAAACCTGCTCGGTAGCCACAGGTTCACCACCGGTCTGTAGGAATCCAAACGGAACAGGTTTTGGTTCCTCATATCCAATCTCATCATCTTGAACAGGGGGAGAGTAGTCATTAACCGGCTGTGAGTAATCAACAGGAGCCTGTTCTACAGGAGTTTCATATGAAGGTGCTGGCTCAGCATAAACAGAAGGTTCTGCATATGCATTATCAGCATAATCATTAACTGGCGCAGCATACTCATTAGAAGGGTATTCGGCAGGAGCGTAATCCGGCGAAGCATACTCAGTTGGAGCTTCCTGCACGGATGGAACGGGCGGATATTCTGCATATTCAGAAGGCGCATAATCCCCACTGGGGGTTTCTGCCGTATATTCTTGCTGATATTCCTGTTGCTCAAAAACAGGAGAAGGGTCGGTAACAGGATGCTCGAAATCAGGGGTAGGGTAGACCTGAGCATCCTGTACCGGGTCTGGCGTTTCGTCCACATATGAAATGGAATCGATTAAATCCTCTAGCTCGTTGTTGGCTACAGGAGCATCAACAACAGATGTTACATCATCAATCCACTCACCATCAGAGAGCCATGTGGACAACTCATTGGCAGAGTAATTCTTTCTGAAAGGCTCCCAGTCTAAATTGACAACAACACCAATAGCTTTAATCTTGCGAGCCTTTTGAATTGTTTCGTCGCTAGCAGCAGCCGAAACAAAAAGCTCAGCACCTTCAACAGCAGTGATTTGTCCGTTCACGCGGTGAACCAGGAATTTAACACCCTCTGTCAAATCGGTAAAGGAAGATATGCTTGCAGCATCAACCCCCACAACGGAAGCTATGTTGTTGATATCAGTTCCGTTAATTTCATCGAAGCCAATAAAGGCTATTTTTCTTGTCACTATTCTTTCCTACCCTAGTCGAATCCTTTGACGTTGGCATACTATCAAAGCGATTCCTTTTATTGTTGTTTTTGTCAATATCTTTAAGATTCTTTGTCGAACTCGGATACCAATTCCGAATCTTCCATCATCACATCGATTAAAGCACCGCCATAACCAGTAGACTCGGCGGCTTTCTCAAACGAACGATGAGCAGCATCCATATTGTTTCTTTGGCGCATAGCCATACCCTCCTTGTCAGTACGACCCAAATTGAGTTCGTATTCTGGCCAAGGACCGCAGACTAACCCACCAGCCCAGTTGTAGATGTTATCGATGTAATAACCGTTTGGCAGCTTCCCGTTCTTCTTAGGTCCGGCGTCGATAATCCATCTTCTGTTGGCTTCTGTATCCGGCAAACCAGTCATATCGAAATAAGCATCCAGTTCGTTCTCATCGGCTTCGTTGATAGCCATAAAGAGGTAACGGTCGAAGTACGAAGACATGTTACTCACTCCGGAACCAGTACCACCCTGCTTCTCAGACCTGGCATCAATCCAGTCGATAATTCTCTGAGTTCCCATAATCAACATGATGTTAGCCTGACGCCATTCACGACCACCCTTAGTCAGAATAGCCATTGCTTCACGTGACTGCTTAAGAACCCACGATTCGTCAACGATAATCGCCCCACCTTGTCCGCCACCAACAACATCGGCGGCGTATTTGAATGTAACGTTAATCGAAAGAACGGTATCGATTTCCGGGTCTGTATATTCCTTAGATGACTTCGAAGAATCAGGAAGCTTCATAGAACTTCCCCACTCCATCAAGAAGGAACGTCCACTAGCAATCTGTTTTTGAAGATCGGAACTTGTATCACTCGGGGCGATGAAAGCCCTCCAGAATGGGCTAATCTTCATTCTGTCGGAAACGAATTGCAGAATGTCGATATCACTCAGTGGCTCAGTTCCCGCCGCTTTATTTCCGAAAATAATGTCATAAGAAGTCCTGTTTCTGGGGTCGAGCGCCCTATCTCTAATTTCAGAACCAATCTTAGTCCTTCTCTGGTTCGCAGCAGCCCCCGGATCTTCATACATTCTGTTGGCGGAAAGTATTGCGTCGGTGATTGTTTGTGCAACATCAGCCCTATTTTTCAAGAAGAATACCGGGTCAAGAAGTCCGGGGTTCTCTTGCAAATAATTCGACTCCATCGATATGGTAATACCATGAATGTGGTCAAATGTTGGCTTGAGTGTTCCTTCTTTCTTAGGGTTAAAGAAGGCAACGGGAAGCCCCATGTTGGCTATCTGAATGGCGGTCTGCAAAAGCTGCTGAGTCTTACCAGCACCAGGACGGCCGGTAATCAACATACCAGGAACCCTGTTGTACTTCGCTGCCGCATCGACTTCAGTCATAATTTCTTCATAAGCGTGACCAGCGGTTGAAAGTCCAACTAATATACCGAAGTTGGCACATGGTTTAGTGCTTCTGAAAAGACCGCTCATCGCAAGCATTCCGGGAAGCATAACGTTAGAAAGCTCGGGGCGCTTACTGTTACCGCGAGGAACCCTTAAGGTTTGACGAGGATAGGTAGGAATAGAAGCCATAATACCCAAAGGTTGTCTACCCACAAGAAGGTGAGCTTCCATATCGTAGTCTTTAAGGCTATTGAATAACGGGTTAGTCTCCCCCTCGCTCTTCACCTTGGAAGCCATAACTATTTCAAGATTGTCAAGCATAGGGAGCTTGTATTCGTTAATAGCATAACGCGCTCTTTCAATAGCATCCAAATCAGATATCATACCGGCAACTTCATGTCGTGAAGCATCGTTCAGCTTCCGTCCAGCCTCGGTTTTCCTGATGTTCTTGAGTTCAAGAAGGTTCTCCGCAATTTTTGGTGCCCTAATCTGTCCACGAATACTAATCATCACAACATCGGAAGTTGGACGATAAAGCGGTTTGGCCCATGCAGCATCAGGATTCAGAGGGTCTTTCAGGTTGACACCCTCACGAGGCTTCAAAGCAAAAAGCTGAATCTCTCCATACTTAGGAGTAATTACCGACATACCGGATAGAGGCTCGCGCATTCTTGCCGACTGAAGAGTTCTGGTGAGATTGTATTGGCTGTCAGAAATGCCATACCAACATGTTAATTGTTCAAAATCTTCGGGGTTGTTAATGAAGTCCAACTCGCTGAATCCCGCACCGAACATAATGTTATCAACATCATGTAAGTCTCTAGTCATGGAGGCAAGGTCGATTTCTCCTGGGTTGGTCATCAACTCGAAATAACGCTTCACTTTCTCAGTGAATCCGAAAGAATCACCAAACAAAGTACCGGGAAGCAATCTCACACCCATGTATTGATGCCAAACAGGTCGGGTGTACCCATCAGTCATACGACCGAGATAGTCGCGAGTTTTCTGAGTAATTCTGCCTTCGCGGTCTTCTTCTTCGCTCGGAAGTCTAATTCCCTTAGATTCGGACTGTGTAATCTGAATATGGAATGGTCTACGGATGTCGTTTCTAACCTTTTCCAACTGGGAGTCCAAGAATCTTCCAAACTCGGTAATAGCCTGAGTAAAGAACTTCTGATTATGGATAATATTCTCTGGCTTTTTTAGCCACTCGGTTTGAACGTCAGCGGGGAACTTGTAATACTTCCAGATAGAGCCATCATATCCTTCAAAAATACCGTTCTGGTAATACTCTACGTATGGCTTTGCATCAACGTGAGTGTCAGATTCGGCACCGTAAGGTCCGTGACCAAGCTGTTCCTCATTGCTTCTGATAACGCTATCTATAAAGCCCCGCGCGAGACTCTTCTTCTTATCGTTGTTTTCCATATCTCAGTTATCCTAATATCTCAAAAGCTTTAATTCTCAGAATCCGGAGAATCGGTTTCATTCGGTGATGGGGCATTTACTGGATGTTCATCATCGCCATCTACCGATCCATCAGTTGATTCTTGGTCAGGATCGTCGGTTTCGTTAGGTGCTGGCTCGCTCGGAGTTGGAGTCGGGGTGGGTGTTGGTACAACGCCCCCATTGTTATTGCTGGAACCGCTTGACTTAATCGAATTTGTAATAGCCTTGTACTGATTCTCATCAAACCTATTAGTGTTCTCATTCAGAGTCAAGTAGCTACCCACTGGACCCCAGGCAACAATTCTCGGAAGTCCACTGGCGGGGTCTTTAACTAGAATCTCCATGCGCTGAGTTTGCACAGCACCAGCAAGAACAACGTTATCTTCTGGATCTTCCGGATTCTTAATAACGGTATCAGGAAGTTTCATTTGCCATGTTACCTGAGCAACAGCTTCGGATGTATTGCCGTTGTTTTCCTTCATCCAAACAACGCGAACCGACTTGTCAACATATTCCCACGGAGTAGAGGACAAAGCGCCGATGTAGAAGCTGGAACCGTTGTCTCCCGTAATCTGCTTCAAGGCATTAGAATCATTTTCTGTATAAGCCTTAGCCCATGAAGAAAGCTGCTGCAAGAAGTTGCCAGTAGCACTTACGTTTCTCCAATTTGGTTGGTCAGAATCCAAATTGGCTCCCAAAGCAAACTTGGTTGGGAATATCGTAGGCTCGCCCATCAGAGTTGGAAGTGTGTTGTAATCCTCCAAATCGGGGATTCCCAAAGTGACAGAAATAGTCATAAGGGTTCCATTGACATAAGCCGAATAAACATCGATTTCGTAGAACAGTCCTTCGTTGGAAGAGGAAGCCTGCTGTCTTCCTCCAATGAAAGTCACATTACGCACGGTAATTGACGGCTTGTATTCAGTCGTCAAAGCATTAGAAACATAATCAGTGTTCGCACTGGAACTTGTATGCGGCCAAGTTACTCCGTTAGCTAACAGAACAGGAGCGGGGGAAGGATTGGTGTTGTACCAAGCATCAATAATGTTCTTACCCAAATCGGAATATCTAGTCTTGAACGATGGATTGTACTGTGTTTCAAGCATAGAACGCAGTTCTACGTTCTGCATACGATTGTTATTTACCTGAATAGCACTCAGAACGGTAAGTAGCGCAAAGGCGAAAATAATCACCCAAACGAGAAAAGCGCCGAACTTTCTTCTCGCCACCGATTGAGGTCTACCCATACGCGGTCCTGCCGCAGCAAGGAATGCTGCATCGCTAGGTGCGCTTTCTCGTAGATCTCCGAAATCTGTGTTGCGTCTACCATTACTAGCCATTAAATAATCCTACCCAAATGTTACAGGTGGAAATCTTAGCACCTGTAACCCAGAAAGGGCAAGAAATAAAAGTAATTACGTTACTTTAAGGCTTGTAGAACCATAAGTGACGAACTTGCTGAAGGTTTCCTTATCGAGAATCTTCTCGATTTGAGCCAACGGCTTGTACTTGGGGTCCCAGCTATTGATGATGGAGGCGTATTCCTCTTTGCTGAGGCGCTGCTTGTTTTCAGCCAAAGCAGCATCCCGCTCTTCGCCAGAAAGGTTATCCAGAGGAATTGGCGCTGCCTCGTCATAGGCAAACTTACGTGTAGGAACGAAGCTGATCTTGCCATCGCTGTATTCAACACCGTGGGTGGTCATATTGGTTCCGTCGTCCACATCGGTATTAAAGATGGCGGCAAGCTTGTCAACCTCGGACTTGATAGAGTTGATTTCGTCTACTCGATCAAGGTATTCAGAACGCAAACAACCAACAGCGTAAAGCTTAGCCTTGTCCTCATCTCCAATGTATCCAGAAATGACGTTGTAAGCATTTCTTACATCATCGGTAGTTACTGACAAGTCCTCTGGGAAAATGCTGTTCATTTCCTCGGTAGCGGCAACGAAGAATTCCTCAATGTCGGGGCGGGAACCATTGTTAATAATAGCCTCGCACTGTTCATTAGGTTCGGAGAACCCATATCCCAAATCGGTAGCTTCTGGAAGCAAAGGGTTATTCCCGAAATCGTCTGAGTAATCAGGATCATGTACCAGTGTGGTAAACGGTCTGGTGAACTCTCTAAAATCTGAACGCAAGCGGGAGTTGGACGAAGCAACCTCTATCAGCGAAGCAACGTGACGTGGAGTATTACGAGCGATGTGATTCCTTGCCCATGCCGTGCTCTCTTCTGAGATGTTGGTGAGTACAGAAACGTTACCAAGGTTGTTCCCCTTGTAAACATTACGTGCAGGTTTGCTTACCTCAAGCAATCTCATGCTTGCCCCGCCAGTTCGCTGACATGCAATTGCTGCTGCTGAACCCGCAATGTGCGTCTCTACCTTGTGTGCTGCTGGATTGAGGCACTTAACCTTACCGTTTGACACGCTGAACTCCTTTTTCGTCTACAACTATATTAATCATTCCCTCCGACACCAAGTTTTATCCTATCCACAAGATATTAATTGTCAGGCATGTTGCTGAAAAGAAGCTCCCATTCTTGATCTTCGTTTCCGTCAGTAGTTACCAAGAATATGTATCCGTAAAGATTGTCCACTCCCAATTCTTTAGCAGAATAGAAAGCGGATTGTTTATCCTTCCCTCCTGACAACATACGTGGCTCTTTGGCGTTGATGTCGATAAAGGCAACCTTTGTTTGTCCGGTTCCGTTTGTAACGAACGAAACGAAATCGGCTTTTACATTAACCATAAAAGCTGTGCTATTTATTCCGTGCATCGAAAGTTCGTTTAGTCGTGATACGTTAGAAAGCCCTTCGGCGCTAATCGCCCAAGCTCCATCAGACTCAACAGAGAACTTGTTGGTTCTGCTCGGCGTGTTCGTGGTCGGATATTTGACAATAGTAACCTCTCCACCGCCATCTCTGGTAGATAACATAGCCGACCCAACCTTATTGTTGTCATAGTCAAGTTCGTACACAACAGTTTTCCCATTAGATGACAAAGTGACTATAGAAGGCTCGTCAAAACCTGCCGGGAAGTTTATCGTTATGTTTTGATTTCCATTTCCATTCACGGTGAAAGGAATCCCCGAGTCAACATAATCCGGCTTTTCTATTACTGGTGCAGGGGCGGAAGTTTCTTTTGGTTCTGGACTCGAAGAGCACCCAAATAGCGAAGCTGTTACAGCACACATAACAGCGAGAACGGTTAGTCTACTTCGCTTCATCTGATTTTTCCTCCTTGACCTTATTAAACTCCCAATCTCCCTTTGTCTTAACAAGTATCACGGAAGCATTTCCGGGAAGAGCGGTTTTGATATTGTTAATGCCCAACCCGACAGATAAGGGAATTACTCTATTCTCATAACCATACGACCTCACCAAAGCGTTAGAATCGCTAGATGAGAACTCAACTCTAGTTGCTGTTTTATCTAGGTTGAGAAACACCCCATCACCATTACCATTGATGGAATCCTTACTAAATGCTTCTAAAGAGGAAAGCGGTTTGATAGTCAAATCCCATGACCCTTCACCAACGGTTTTGAAATATTTGCTGTTGTCTCCGTAAGCATCAACGATATATAGATAAATGCCGGGAGATGAAAGAGTTCCCAGAACTTCATTAATTATTCCATACTCATCCAAAGAGTAAAAGGTGGAGGCAGAAGAACTCTTGTAGGTTACTTCAGCTATGAATATCTGGTTGTTAACCGGTTTGTTTATTTCGAAGATTTTGGCGTTGTCTTCGTCTGTCTCTCGCGCCTCGATAACGGTTTCTGATAGATAGCGCGAAACGTTATCACGACCGCTTTCTATATCAAAAGCAGGGTTCACATTTTCCTGTTCGGGGTATGTAGGGTACTGAAAAGGACGAGGCTCGGACTTGCTGCACCCGGAAAGAATCAATGCAGCGACAACCATAAGGTTGACTACGAAGAACAACTTAGGCGATCTTTTCACGGAGACATCTTATACTTAATAGAAACAGTTTAGCGATTTTGTGTACAATTCGCTTATGCTTGCTACCCAACACGTCAACCTCGCAGTAGTCGGATTCGCTCCACCTATGTACTTAGTTGGAACGCTTGCCAAAGAAGGAAAGCTTGATTTTCTGCCATCTTTCTTTGTGAACACTCTCGAAGGCTTTCAAGAACCAATAACCTTATTGATATTCACCGTCATAGCAGCAGCATTCGCCCTGGTTCCTGACTTTGACGAGCCAAACTCAACAATATCTCGAAAGATGGGTTTTGTCGGAAGATTCCTTTCCGTGATATTCCGAACAGTAATGGGTGGACACAGAGAATATTCGCACACATTACTTTTTGCTACCGTATTAGGTATAGCTGGATTCTTGTTACAACTAGGTGACGGAAAACTCGCACAAATATCAGCGGCGGTTATGTTCGTCATCGGCATCAGTCTGATAGCTCGATTGATACTACCCTTTGGAATAGGAAGCATCTTCTTCGGTATCATCCTTTCGGCGGGTATAGGGCTATCTATTTACAACGTCATCAATGGTCTGTTCCCTACTTTCGGAATCGGATTCGCTATCTTTGCGGGAATCAACCTTCACTGTTTAGGGGACTCTTTGACCCCATCAAGAGTCAAGTGGCTTCAACCGTTGTATAAAAAACCAATCGGACTGAATATTAATGGAGTTACGGGAGGGGCTATCGAAAGGTTCGTGATAGGACCGATACTCGGCGTGGCAAGTCTTGCGTCGTTATTCTTCTGTATCGCTAACCCATTACTTATTCAAGCAGGAATCAACTTGTTTTGATCCAATAACCTTGACTAAGTGACACATTGATTGATATATTGTTCATCTTGAAAATTCGCGAGGAATCCATTGACTAATAAAGAAGATAGAATAGCGGAGCTTACCCAGAAAAGGGATGAGGCATCTCAAGCATATTATGCCGGTGAAGCAATCATATCCGACCAAGAATTTGACCTTATCATTGATGAACTGGCTGAACTTGGGATAGAAGAAGAACAGGGTGGAGTGGGGCACGGCTACATCCCAGCAGGGAAAATAGCGCACCAGCAAAGAATGCTTTCTCTGAAGAAGATATTCACTCGCGAAGATATCGAAAAGTTCGTCAAAGATTCTGATGCCAAAAAATACACCGTAGAACTCAAATATGACGGCAGCGCCGCATCACTCATCTACGGGATAGACGGCTACTTCGAACGCGCAGTAACCAGAGGAAATGGGCTGTACGGAGAGGACATTACGGAAGCAATCAGAGATCTCATCGCTTTCAACAAGATTCCTGACTATATTGAAACAAGTCGAAGCAGAACCGAAATCAGAGGCGAGTTGATAGTAACCCATGACAGCTTTGAAAAACTCAACGAATCATCTATGGGGGTAGAGTATTCTAACCCGAGAAACACGGCCGCCGGAATCGTCAGAAGAAAGAACGTATCCGGTATCGGACAGTATCTCGATTTTGTAGCCTACGGCGGGGACATTCCCACTTGGCAATTAGAAGAGGAAGGGTTCCTCACCTCGATGAACCACTTCTTCGAAACAGTCAAGGAAGACCATATAAACAAAATCATGGAGCACATCGACAATATTGATGAACTGCGTAAAAACATCGGATTCGACACCGATGGTGTTGTTATCAAAGTTTCCGATCAGAAAACCCGCGACGAATTAGGGGAGTCATCAACAGCCCCCAATTGGGCAGTTGCTTTCAAATTCCAGTCAGAGGTGAAAGAGACGACTCTTTATGCTGTCGAGTGGAAAACAGGAAGAACGGGAAGGATAATTCCGGTCGCCGTTCTGGAGCCGGTGAAGCTTTCCGGTGTTGAAGTGTCCAGAGCAACTTTACATAACTACACCTTCTTGCAGGAGATGGATATTCGTATCAAAGACTCCATCAAGATTAAAAGAAGTAACGAAGTTATCCCATATGTCATCGGAAGAGCCGGTGAGCACAAAGAAGATTCAATCGAAATCTCGATTCCGGATGCTTGCCCTACATGTGGTGCCGAGATATATGTTAAGAACAAAGATATCGTTTGCTCGGTGGGAAATTGTGACCCGGTGACCATTATTACCTACGGACTCAACCACCTCGGCGTGCTAGGTGTATCAACTGCGTTAGTTACCAAGCTGGTAGAAGCCGGGAAGGTAAAAGACCTTGTTGATATGCTGGGAGTAACCGCAGAAGATGTACTTTCGCTAGAAAGAGAGGGAGTTGTTTCTTCCCAGAAAGCGGTCAAGTCAATCCAAGACGCCATCAAGGGCGCGACAGTTGCCAAATGGTTTGCTGCACTAGGTATTGCACAGGCTTCACTTTCTACTGCTACACAGCTTGCTGACAAATTCCATACCCTCGGTGGTATTGCAAAAGCAACTGAAGAGGAACTTCTGTCCATACCAAGATTCGGTGCTAGCAAGGCGAAGAGCGTTCTTGCTGCACAGGATAGAATCGCTAAAACAGAGCATGAATTGCTGGTACGGTACAATTACAAACCGGTCGAGTCCGAAAAGGTAGAAATCCCTTCAGATAGCCCATTTATAGGACTCAATGTAGTTCTAACCGGTAAATTCCCGACATTCGGAAGAATTGAATCCACCGAATACGCCAAAAGGCTGGGAGCGAACGTACAGTCATCAGTTTCCAAAACGACTGATATTCTGGTAGTTGGTGAAGATGCTGGTTCTAAACTTCAAAAGGCAACCACACTCGGAACGAAGATTATGGATGCCGCCGAATTTGAAGGAATAGCTCGCGGATTGCTACCTTCCTCTAATAAAGAAGTAGAATCTAAAGACGGCAATAGCAGCGACGATACTATGAACGTATTGTTTGGAGACTGAGCATGAGTGATTTCGGAAAAATCAAGGCGGGGGACAGAGTGAGTCTGCTATCCCCTGATGGACAAGTGATTGATGTATCAGTTTCCATTCGTTCTGCTGGCAATAAAGACCACGAAGGGCAGCTTTTTATTATCGATAATGCTGGCAAGATTTTCTGGGAGGGCGACTACACCGTTGTTCAACAAGAAGATTCCGTTTCGGTGAATAGCGATACGGGCGAACCGGTATTCGAGAGAAACTGGAAAGAACAAATCACTCTACGTCCAGACGGTTCCAAAAAAGATATCAAAGCGATTCTCTTTGAAAGAGAAGACGGTAGGACATTCAAAGACGAATTAGATTCAACCAAGCACTCATTTACTGAATTCTGGAAATCAATGCTACTGATACTGAAGTCTGTCATCCTTTGGTTCCCCAGGCAGTATCCATTAATAGCCAACTTTGATATTGATAATGACCCCCGAGCATCCAACCTCATTGGATACAAGAAACCAGGAATACAAGAAGTTGAGAAGATAAGGTTCTTAAGAACGGGAACAAGTATCAAAAACGTCAACAACAAAGATGGTTCGCCGCCTCGTAAGTTCGGCAAGAACTATGTAACGCGCTTCGGAGCAATCAACATACTCGTGCTAGCGCTCGTGGCGTTCTCTTTAATTATCGGTATACTCCGATAATTAGTTCATCCATCATCGAAGGCGGAAGCTCTATATAGCCGTGTCGTCCCAATCTGAATTTTACAGCCGCCCACGACTTTAAACATGCAGCGGTGGCAATTTCTTGGTATGTGGCACCATTGAGACGTTCTTTATTCATTATGTAAGCAAGCTTTTCGCTGGCACCTCTTGACGGTGCATCTTCGGGAGTATTCCTGCTGACCTGAGCCGCCAAATCCCTTAGCTTGCGCATCTCGGACACAACATCATCCGGAATGACATATTTAGCTTTCTTGGCATCCGTTGTCTTTGGCTTCCTATTTGGTTCATAAAGCGGGATATCCGGTGCCCCTTGTACTGCGCAAGAATGGTTTAGCTCAATGTCCTTTATTCTGTTGCGAACAGTTTCCCCAGAGATGCCCAGAGCGGTTCCCAATTTCCTTAAAGACCATGACTTGCTAGTTGCTAATTTCAGATAATAATTAACAGAATCATGTTCTCCCGCCGTATAAAGCTCACGCAAAAAGAGTGATACGTCGTCAGGCAAGGTGTGCGATTTATCCGCCATAATCATCACTTTCTGCATCATCGGGATCAGACCGCGATTATGCTATCAGAAGGCGCAATGTATATTTCTCTTTTTGAGATTTTAGAAGAACATGGAGATAGAGCGCGGCTCTTCGGGAGAGAACTGGTCAATAAAACCGGATATATCCATCGGATTGAACGCATCGGAAGAAATCCTTTTATGAACTTCTGATTGCACCATCTCTACCACAGGAAGCAAACTGTCGTCGTTCATCACGCTTTCCGAAATTCCCGAATCAAGCCTCTCCCAAATAAGAGCCAAAGCTGTATCATCAAATCTATCGGCGTATTCCAAAGCCTTTTCAAAACCCTGTTTGACCAAAGCTGATTCAAATCTTCTCAATCCTACCCTGGCAGACATCCATAGTTTGAACTGTTCTGTGCTATCTAGTTCCTCTATTTTCTGATCGCTGAAATAATCACGAATATTGAGGTTTGAAATCTCACTCAGTCTCCCCGATGTGGGCTTGCCGATGGTAACACCAGGAACCTTTCTGTTCGCTTGTACAGGGCTTGAATACTCTTGGTGATAAACGCACCTACCGTTAGGATTGTGTGTTTTCCTGTAACAAAATTGGCACTTAGAAGCCGGTAGGTTGGTTGTCATAACAATACCTCTCTGTGAACAGAACGTTTTTCTTCATATAAGGATCATCGCACAAAGCACAGACATCTTGTAAAGGAAGAAAAAGCTATGCATGCACGCATAGACCCAAAATAACCGGACGGCAAGAAGGAAACCTATGCATATATGCATAGGCAAAATAACTAAGTAAATAAGAAGAGGGGCTATGCACTTTGTGTGCATAGCCCCTCTGTGGAGCGGATCGAAATGTCAGTCAAGATCCGCCCCTACCAACCTACCGAAAGAGAGGTGGATTGGTGGTTTGGATCGAGACTTACTTGCCTCGCTTGAACGTCGCGCTCATTTCACCGAGAGCAGTCAGAACATCCTTTGGAAGTTCGGACAGTTCGACCTGGAAGAGCGGACGGATCTTGCGCGTCAACTCGGTGATCATCACGAAGCCGACCGAACGGTCAACCTCAGAGCAGCGAGTGAAGAACTTCGAAACGTCGAGGAAGGTTTCCTTAGTGACGAAGTTGAGCATGTACGCAAGCATCGCGTAAAGCTTGTCGCGCTCGTGCTGCGAGAAGTCGTGCTTGTCGTCCTTAGCCCAGGAAAGCATAACCTCGAACTCCGGGAAGTTCAGGGCGGCATCCCAGGTCTTGAACGCAAGACCCTGCTCCGTACCGATGAGCGACGTGATGATAGCATCACGCACAACTCGGTCGTTGGGGTCGGTCTGCGCAAGAACGGCAGCCAACTTAGTCCAAGTACGCCGCGAAGCCCACGCCTTACCCGACTCTTCCGGAGAAGTGCTGACAGCAGGCGAGATAGCAGCCGAGTTAGTGTGGAGGTAACCACTCAGACGAGAAAGTTCCTCAAGCAGACGCGGCTCAGCCTCGTCACCGAAGTTCTGACGGAAACCATCCACCCAGTCCTTGTCAGGCAGGCTGAATCGGAAGTGACCGAAACGGTTGGCGAACGGAGGGGCAAGGAACTGTCCGTTGGCAGCCTGGTCGATATCGTTACCCGCCGCGATGAAGCGAACCTCATCCGGAAGCTTCACGCCATCGATCTCACGCTCTTCGATAACCGAGAGCATGGCAGCCTGAACATCCTCGGGGATAGAACCGATCTCGTCCCAGAAGATGATGGTACGCGGGTTCTCGATGGCATACTCGAACCAGTCGGGAAGAGCATTCACCGTGCGAGGGCGCTTAGCAGCCGCCTTCTGTGCGGGAGTGAGCGAATCGTCCGCGTCGATAGCGGCGATCTCGTCATCGGTCGGGCGCTGAACAATCGGAATACCTTCAAGGAAGGTAGGCTCCTTACGCGCACCAATAATGATGACGAGGTTGTATCCAAGGTTGTTCGCAATGGCGCGAATGGTCTTGGTCTTACCCTGTCCCGGAGGCGACCACAGAATGAGCGGCTGACCAGCAGCGAGGTAGGACTTGATTACCTCTCGCTGCGCACGCGACTCATCGGACGTGGGCTGCCAGAAACTCTTACCACCCTCGGGGGCTTCCACGGACTCAGTAACCATAAGGCTGCTCAGGATATCGGTAGACATTTATTTCTCTCTTTCTGTTTGACTGACTGACTTATTAATAACTTACCACAGACAAATACTCTTGTCAAGTATTTGTTTAGCGGTCGTTGAGGTCGATAAGAACCTTGTCGAGGAATTCAGGAACGTTGTCGAACGCCTGCTGCGCCGACGAACGCGAAACCATACCACCGATGATGTACTTAGTACGACCGGTAGGAGCCTCATCCGGCCACGGAGTCTCACAGTCAGTGAGGATGATGCCGATATCGACACCAATCTCTTCCAACTGCTCGAACGCAACGCGCATATCGGTTCCGCCGCCACCCTCGAACACCACATCCTGAACTCGACGGATACGCTTAATGTCCTTTGGTGCAGCATCGACCGAGAACGCATAAACGCTATCGACTCCACCACGACGAACAATCTCGTGGACTTCGCCCAGGATGTACTTCAAATCACTGAAGTTAGAACCCGACGAGTCGAACGCGATACCAACCTTGATACGGTACGACTTACGCTTAGGGAACATAATGTCGTCCACAGGCTGAACACGAGCGGGCATACGCGGATTGATGTGAGCACGACCAACCTTGGAACGGCGCTGATGCTTCACGTAGATGCTACGGAAAACATTCTGCCAACGAACCTTAGCAGGAGCAAGAATCTGATCCGCCCACGCACGAATGTTGGCAGTTCCAGTACCAGGAGCAGTACCACCCTTGTCGGCAGAAGCCTGAATAGCACGAGCAACCGCATCACGAACATACTGGTGGTCAGTCTCACTACGCTCAGGAGCCTCGTCGCTGGTAGCCTCGTAGTCCTCGTTGTGACCGTGCTGCGCGGAACCGCAGTCATCCAGTTCATTACGGAACGGAACATCAAGACCGCTCTTACCACGTTCCTTGCCAGGAGCATTACCGCTACCGGACGACTGCTTGCTAGAGCCACCCTGGGAGTTGTTAGAATCTGAAGAGTTGCCAGAACCCGAACCGGACTGTCCGCCCTGGCCACCACCCTGACCCTTGTTCTTCTTCTGCTCGGGAGTCCTCTTCTGCTCCTGCTGCTTCTCGTACAGTTCCACGAGCATATCGTAATACTCTTCGGCACTGTGACCATCAGGGAAACCGAAGCTAGAAGGGTAATAGATTTCCTTCATAACCGCCTTCATAGCGGGCGGAAGCGACTGGTTGATCTCCATGTCGGTAGCCCACGCCCAAAAGTCCTCAACCACGTGATGCGACTGGCGACGAGCAAAGTGCTGGAAAAGAACGTGCCAGCACTCATGAATCAGACCGCCCGCGAACCAAATGGTGTCCTTGTCCTTAAGGTTCTCGAAGTTGATGTAGACACGACCGCGCTTGTCAACTGCGAAAGTGTCAACCTCGTTGCCGATAGCAACAGGATGCAGAGAGATCATCTGGGTGCGAATATACGGAGCACCGCCCGACCCTGACATAGCCTCGATAGCGCCACTGTCAAAAGTGTCCTTTTCCTCAGCCGTAAGCTTACGACCCGGAGTGCTGCGGGCGATGATAGTACCCATTGAAATACCTCTTTCTCTGACTGACAGAACTAAGATATCAGGTATTTAGTGTTTTGTCAAACATTAGCCTACGACTTTTTGGAGCCAACGGTGTCTATTCTGTCTGCGACGCCACTTTCTCAGTTCACGAGCGTAAACAGCATTAATATCCGCATAAGCCTCTTTATGACTATTCATCTCCAAAATGAGTTGAGACATCATTCCGCCAACGAAGCTATTCATACCCCATTGTTTACCAATATATTCATCTTCGTCCTCAGCATCGCGAACATCATTAACCTGTTTAAAACCGGCAACGATAATGCTATATAAAGACAAAGCGTATCTGCTCTTCGGGAAACGAGTAACAAGAGAAGATTTCAAAGCATCTTTGAACTCTTTTTTCAAGTTCTCTATCTCAGAGGTGGTCTTGGGGTGCCTCTCTTCATCAATAAGTTTACGGTGTCCTTTAGGAAGCTCACCATCTTCTTCCAACTCTTCTTTGGAAACAACGAACAATTGCTCTTCGCCTGATTCGTCCCCGATACGTCCAGCGTTCACAATTACTTCATCGGGGAAAACACCTTCCTCAAACGAATTGGCGGCGAACTCACCAACATGCTCTGCCTCGAAAGCTTCCGACGCCAAAACCTCGGATTCTTCCTCACCGATTATTTCGCCGGTTATTTCCATATACTCATGCGGGCGATAATCAATCAGATAATCAGCAGCCTGTCCAGCAGCTTCCGCTCCGAACTCTTCTTCAAAAGTAAAGGGAATAACAGCCCAACCCAAACCATCAGCGCTATACCAACCGCCATCAGATTCGATATTCCAACGAGGATCTATCTCTTCCCTTCTGGCGGGAGACAGCAAAGCACCTCTCCCGCTTTCTGCTTCCACGATATATATCCCAGGGAAAAGTTCCCCCATAGAAGAAATCTTCCCCCACGGAGACTCAGAAATACGACCAGGGTCAAAACCTATATTGTAATAACTAGTATTGGTAGCAACAGAACTGGGCGTGATAGGAACCCTCACCAGCTTGGAACCATCCATATTAAACGGCTTTCTCCAAACTCGCGTATGACGGCCGTTCTTATCCACTATAGGAGTGAGAACAAGCCCAGCACGATTTTCTGGATGATGCGTCTTAACTGTCATTTACTACCCTCATTTGTTGGTATATACATAATCTCATCATCATCTGACAGTAACAACGAGAAAACACTTGATATCTCGAATATGTATGGTTAGAATACGGAGGAATCAGGAGAGTAAATTGTCTAAAGAAGTAAGGTCTGTATCAGCAACAGGTGGAGAAAAAGGCGTCAAGGTGCAAGCTTATGATCGCATTTCAGCAATCGGACTTACGGAATTAGCCAAATTATATGGCGTAGGAGCGGGAAAATACGCAGACCACAACTTCCGCCGTGGATACGAGTGGAGCAAATCATACGCCAGCCTGCAACGCCACGCCAATCTGTTCTGGTCAGGAGAAGACATTGACCAGGAGATGAACATCGTGCATATGTCTCCTGTAGCTTGGCACGCAATTGCTCTCACCGAATTCCTCTTCGTACATCCCGACTTCGATGATCGTCCAATCCGCACCGCGTTGCGATGGGAAGGAACAAAAGAACAAATCGGTGAAATACCCGTATCGCGTTTTGAAGGCGACGAGCTTAGGCATGAGGACTACTATGTACGTCGTGGAACAAACAGCCCAGAACCAAGATTTGACCTTATTCCATTACGTCCGCTCGCGCTTCTAGCCAGCTTCTATGGCGAAGGTCACGCAGAAGAGCCATTAAAGACAACTGGACACCTATGGAGTAATGAATACGCTCGCATTCAGGAGTACGCCAATAGGTTCTGGTGGGGAGAAAACGTAAACCCACAAACAGGACACCTCAACACAACACATGTGCTGCATCATGCGTTGACGCTCATTGAGTTATGGTCACGACACAAGAAGTGTGATGACAGGCTTATTGACGGAGCAGCCCCTATCGGATACGATTCCGTACCGGTCGCCAAATAATAAGTAAATGCTGTCCATTGTTTAATATGTAAAACGGCATTACTTAACTACGTCAAGAACATAACGTATTTTTCCGGAATCCCATACGCGGGGAAGATTGTTCAAATCAGCTAGCTGCTTTTCGGTTGCGTTCTCAACAAACGCGAGGTTTTCATCACGCTTGAACTTATCAACACGATACCCGAATTTATGCTTACGCCGCCCGTTTACTACATACTTGTAATCAGGTAGAAGGATTTTATCTTCCCTGAAACCGGTTCTGGTATAAAGCTCCCCATTGGATATCTCTCTATCTGCGAAAGTAACTATCTTGTCACCATTATCGCTTCGGGCAATAAGCTCTTTCAGCAACTTTGTGAATCCACCAGGAACTTTAACCGAAGTGGCGTATCTATCAATAACAGTTTGCTTCCTAGTTTTCGTTGCAACAAGGACGGCAACCACCTCAGAGTTATAGGAGAGTCCTATATAGTATGTTCCTCTCACAAAGCCTTGAATGTGGTTATTGTCCAAGAAATCTTTAGCTTGATCCATAGAAATATCAACAATGGAAGTCTTCCGAGCGCCAACAGAAGTTCCGAAATTCATACCCAGTCGATGCAAAATCATACTTTTAACGATGTGGGGAACTCTTAACCAGTCGTCTTCCCAAACCTGAATAAGCCGAATGTCAGCCTCTTGGCATTTGAGGAATTTATTTTCGTGATACTCACTGTCCTTGCCAACTGCCTCACTATGCCAATACACGCCATTATATTCAATAGCCACTTTGTATTCGGGTAGATAGATGTCTAGTTCAAGAGGGGCGATGCTCTTTCTATCTTTTCTCACCACCTCAACATTTAAGCTTTCCAACCAATCTGATATTTCTTTTTCTGCTTGGGAAGATCCGCATGATGGACACCCGGTTTTATAATGGGTTCTATCACCCAAATTTGTGTCCCATGTGTGCCCATTCTCGCACTCCCAAATAACACGTTTGGAGCTACCTGCACTCAGTCCAAAAGGCGAATGAGTGTTCTGATCTGACCACTCATTAATAAGGTGAGGACGCTTAGTGGCTACACCATTGAAACCGGTTACAACCACCTGCCCTTTGCAAACAGTACAACCAGAATTTCTTCTGGTACGAGATGCAGGCGAGGATTTCCACTCGTGCCCCTTTGAACATACCCAGAAATATTGTGTATGGGTTCCAGGGTTGATCGTATCAACCGAAACGTCGTTGCTATCACTCCACTCCTTAGCGATGAGCGGAAATCTGGTTCTTAAATCATTGATGCCAGATACGGTTTTCTGTTCGGCACAAACGGGACAACCGTGCTTACCCCTAGAAACGATTTTGGCTTCCCATTGGTGACCCTTTTCACAAACCCATAGCGCCAGTTTATTACTACCGCCAGTCACAGAAAGTATGTCCAGAGTGTTGTTGGGTGACCACTCTTTAGCCAGATGCAGATGAGTCGAAGCGAGATCGTTGTATCCAATAACAATCTGTTTATTCGCACATACAGAACATTTTTGTCCCCGCGCTCGATTCTTGATAGTCATCCACCAATCGTGCCCTTTTGGACAAGACCACCAAGCGTACTTACTACTTCCGGCAACAACCTCTGATGGGGAAATATCGTTGCGGGAACTCCAACTCGAAGCTATTTCAGGATGAGTTGTGGCAAGATCGTTAAACCCTTCCAAGACAACCTTGTTGACACAAATTGGGCAACCGTTACCGTTATAGCGATCAACAATCTTGCGTTTCCATTCATGTCCGATCGAACAAACCCACCAAGCCTCTAAATGAGATGCAGCAGCGACTTCAGATGATGAAAAAGGGTTTCTGTCGCTCCACTCTTTTGCTAAATCAGGACGTTTTGTGGCAAGGTCATTAAACCCTGACAGGATTTTCTTGCCGGAGCAAATAGGACAGCCGTCCCCAAGAGTTCGTCTTTGGATTCTCGATTTCCATTCATGCCCGAACGAACATACCCACCAGGCATTCTTATTGCTTTGTGCAGACATCTTGTTTACATCCAACACATTTTTGGTTGGATGCCACTCTGCCAGCAGTTTTGCGGTCAAGGGCATGTTTTGCACCTACTAAGGCTTAACTGAAGTCCCAGTCATCATCCTGAGTCGCCTCTGCCTTACCGATGACATAAGATGAACCAGAACCAGAGAAGAAGTCATGGTTCTCATCAGAGTTCGGAGAAAGCGAAGACAGGATAGCTGGGTTGACATCAGTAGTTGAAGCGGGGAACATCGCCTCATAACCAAGATTGTTCAAAGCCTTGTTTGCATTGTAATGCAAGAACTTCTTAACATCCTCGGTCAAACCAACACTGTCATAAAGATCCTGGGTGTAAAGAACCTCGTTCTCATAGAGTTCATAAAGAAGATCAAAAGTGTAGTTCTTGATTTCTTCGCGTTCTTCCTCGCTGAGCTTTTCAAGACCCTTTTGGAACTTGTAGCCAATATAGTAGCCGTGTACTGACTCATCACGAATTATCAACCTAATGACATCAGCACTGTTTGTAAGTTTCGCCCTACTTGCCCAGTGCATAGGAAGATAGAACCCGGAGTAGAACAAGAAGGACTCCAGCAGGGTGGACGCAACCTTCCTCTTCAGCGGGTCGTCACCACGATAGTAAGTAAGAATGATTTCTTCCTTCTTCTGAAGATACTTATTCTCCTTCGACCACCGGAACGCATCCTCGATTTCCGAGCTAGAACACAGAGTGGAGAAGATAGAAGAATATGACTTGGCATGGACAGATTCCATGAACGCAATGTTGGTGTACACAGCAGCTTCGTGAGGCGTAATGGCATCAGGAATCAACGAAATGGCACCGACAGTACCCTGAACCGTATCCAGAAGAGTAAGACCGGTAAAGACGCGCATAGTTAGAATCTTCTCGGCATCGGTCAATGTTGACCAAGATGGAATGTCATTCGAAAGCGGAATTTTCTCGGGCAGCCAGAAATTATTAACCAGACGGTTCCAAACTTCTAGATCCTTTTCATCTTCGATTTTGTTCCAGTTGATTGCATCAACCAATTCAGCCATTTTTGCTCCTATGTAATATCTTCTGAGGTAGCAATACTACCCCAAACAAATGACCACATCTAGTCTTTAGATTAATTTGATACAAGTTCTTTTGCTGGTAGTTTGGTGCTTGAATCATCCAGCGAGGGATTGGGGTAAACAAACCGAATCTTGCCTGAATCCCACACACGAATCAGCCCATTGAGATCAGCCAGTTCTTTCTCGGTAAGTCCCTCTTCCCATATAAGATTAGGGTCATTCTTGAACCTTTTTAGACGGAAGTTGAATTTGTGGTGACGGGTGTTGAGGTAAATGTATTTGTAGTCAGGATCGAGAATCTTATCTAGCACCCATCCGGTTTTCTTATATAGCTCACCAGTAGATACTTCAAGATCTGCAAAGGTGACAATTTGTTTCCATCCACTCACATTTTTGACAACCCAAGAAATCAACTTGCTATGCCCTCCAACAACATTTATGGAAGTGGCATATCTATCTAAAATTAGATTGTCGCCCTGTTTTGTCAATGTCATTACTGAACATATATCTTCATCCTTTTGTAGAGATAGATAATAGGTTCCATTAGTGTGTCCTTGAATATGGTGGGCATCCATAAACTTTCGAGCCTCATCTACAGTAATTTGACGTACCGTAAGATTACGGGCATACAATTTTGCTGTGTGCAATCTCAAACGATGACGAATCATGGATTTTATTATCTCTTCTTTTTCAATCCATTGATCCTGCCAGATCTGGATGAGTTCTATTCCGGACTCACGAGCCATTTCTAGCTTATTGGAGTGATATCCTTTATGTTTACCCGCCGCTTCTGAATGCCAATAGACACCATTAGCCTCAAAAGCCAACTTAAGAGACGGGACGTAAACATCCAGTTCTAGTTTATTTTTTGATAAAACACTCTTAACGTTTCTTTGAACGTTATCAACACCTAGCAATGAACATACATATTCATATATTTCGTTTTCAAAACCAGAAGTGTGTTTTGCGCACACGGGGCAACCAGAACCCCTATTTCGGTTATCTATTGCTGCCATCCAAACATGATCTGGATTCTTTTTACACATCCACCAGGCTTTAATTGACTTACTACCAGCTACTACTTCATGTGAACCCATTTTGTTAAGTTCGGGATGCCATTCTTCTGCCAATTGAGGATTAGTGGTTAATAAATCGTTGAATCCAGCAAGCACCTTTCTGTTTGAGCATGTTGGGCAGCCATCCCCCCGAACACGTCTTTTAACTATGGCATTCCAAACATGTCCTTTGTCACATATCCATTTTACATTTCTACTTGATCCGATAGAGATGTTTTTGATATTGATTTTGTTATCGGGGTGGTATTGGGCAGCAATTTCCGGTTTCAATGAGATGAGATCATTCACCCCGGACTGGACAACCTTTGAAGCACAAACATTACAGCCCCTACCAGCCAATCTTCTGTATAGGGTTGCTTTGTACTCATGACCTTTAGGACACCTCCACAAAGCTTCATAGCTGGAACCGGCAGTGAATTCGGTGATATTTCTTTCATCTATCCATTCTGTAGCCCACTCAGGATGAGTTGTAAGCGCATCGTTGTACCCCTTAAGAACCTTCTTATTGGAGCAGTAGGGACAACCCCTATTAATTCGATTTGATATCTTGGTCGTCCACTCGTGCCCATTTTCACATTCCCATATTGCAATCTTTTGGCTTCCCCGAGTAACAGTTTTAATGTCTATAGTGTTTTTGGGACTCCATGTGGCTGCCACTTCGGGATTTGTGGTAGATAAATCGTTAAAACCGACCAAAATTTTAGCAAAAGAACAATAGCTACATGCTCGTCCGGCAATGATTGATTCCGTCTTTGTTTCCCAATGATGTCCACAGTCTCCTGTCCAGATGTAGACATCTTGTTTACGAAGTGCATCTAGTTTTTCAACCGCTATCCCGTTTTTACTAGACCAATGTTCTTTAACAACAGGATATTTCTCGATAAATGCAGCACCGCTCAGTGCAACAGATGGCATATAAAAATCCTCCATCCTTATATTATCAGATGGAGGATTTTTATACAACACATTATATTACAAGGTACAGGATACGCAACCCTCTACCTCGGTTCCCTCAAGCGCCATTTGACGGAGACGGATGTAATAAAGGGTCTTGATTCCCTTGCGCCATGCATAAATCTGCGCTCGGTTGATGTCGCGAGTGGTGGCAGTATCTTTAAAGAATAGTGTCAGCGACAAACCCTGGTCAGTGTGCTGTGTTGCAGCCGCATAAGTATCGATAATCTTTTCGTGTCCTATTTCGTAGGCATCTTGGAAATATTCAACATTGTCATTAGTCATATGCGGCGCTGGGTAATAAACGCGACCGAGCTTTCCTTCTTTACGGATCTCAATTGGCGCGGCAATTGGGTGAATAGAAGAGGTGGAATTATTGACGTACGAAATCGAGCCGGTTGGTGGCACAGCGAAAATATAAGAGTTATAAATACCGTATTTTTTAACCGAAGCAGCCAGTTTTTTCCAATCTTCCGCAGTTGGAATATCAACTCCTGCATTGGCAAATAGCTTTGCAACTTTAACGGTAGCTGGCTTCCATTCCTGGTTGATGTACTTATTGAAGAACTCACCTGTGGCATATTTTGATTCCTCGAAACCAAGGAACGTTTCGCCGGTTTCTTTAGCTATCTTGTTCGATGCTTTTATACCATGATACGCCACTGTATAGAAGTACATATTGGTGAAGTCGATACCCTCTTCGGAGCCGTAGAAGATTTTCTCGCGTCCTAGATATCCGTGAAGGTTCATCTGTCCCAGTCCAATAGCATGAGACGATTTGTTACCGTACTCAATCGAGGGAACAGAACTGATATCACTCATATCGGAAACTGCGCTCAAAGCTCTAATAGCAGTCTCGATGGTCTTCCCGAAGTCAGGCGAGTCCATTGTGAGTGCGATGTTAAGCGACCCAAGGTTGCAAGAGATATCCTTACCAACCTCGACATATTCACCAGCAGGACCGTAGCTTGTAGGAGTGTTAACCTGCAAAATCTCAGAACAAAGGTTAGACATGTTGATGCGACCCTTGACGTTATTTGCGCGGTTTACGGTGTCCTCAAACATGATGTACGGGTAACCTGACTCGAACTGCAATTCGGCAATGGTCTGGAACAATTCACGGGCGTTGATCTTCGTTTTGCGGATTCGTGAGTCATCCACCATCTCGTAATACTTCTCGCTGATGGAGATATCGGAGAAAGGAACGCCATATACCCTCTCCACGTCATAAGGTGAGAACAGGTACATGTCCTGGTTGTCCTTCTGTGCGGCGATAGAGAATGTGATGTCCGGAATAACAACACCCAACGAAAGAGTCTTGATACGAATCTTCTCGTCCGCGTTCTCACGTTTGGTATCCAAGAACTTCATGATGTCGGGGTGGTGAACATTCAGATAAACCGCTCCCGCGCCCTGACGTTGACCCAACTGGTTAGCGTAGGAGAATGCGTCTTCCAACATCTTCATAACAGGAACAACACCAGAGGACTGTCCCTCAATCTTCTTGATAGGCGCTCCCTGTTCGCGAAGGTTGGTGAGAAGAATAGCAACTCCACCACCACGCTTGGAAAGCTGTAGAGAAGAGCGGATGCGGTCTGCAATCGACTCCATGTTGTCTTCAGTACGAATCAAGAAACAAGAAACCAACTCACCACGCTGCTTCTTCCCTGCGTTGAGGAAGGTCGGGGTTGCTGGCTGGAATCTACCGGTTACGATTTCGTCAACAAGCTCGCTTGCCAACTTCTTGTCTCCACGAGCAAGATATAGAGCGGTGACGACAACGCGGTCTTCGAACCTTTCAAGATATTCGCTTCCGTCGAACGACTTCAATGTGTATGAGGTGTAATATTTGTAAGCACCCAGGAACGACTTGAAGCGGAACTTGTGAGCGTAGGCTTGCTTGAAGAGGGACTTTACGAACGGGAAGTCATACTGGTCAAAAACCTCAGCCTCATAATATTCATTACGAATGAGGTAGTCCAACTTCTCTTCGAGATCGTGGAAGAAGCGGGTCTTTTTGTTGACGACCTCTAAGAAGTATTTCCGCACGGCCACCTTATCGACATCGAACTGGATCTTTCCATTCTTGTCGTACAGGTTCAGTAAAGCGTTGATAGCGTGATGGTCAAGTTCCATCTCGTAATGCTCTAGCTCTGCCTGCCTCTCGTCGGAAACTCCGTAGCTGTGGTGCTTCTTGACGAATGCGCTTTCTGGGACTGATGTGATTACTGCGTTTTCCAAAATTTCTCCAAACCGTTTCTTACATTTTCTACATCTTGTGGCGTGCCTAATAATTCGAATTTGTAAAGTGACGGCACATTGCACTTTCTCGAAATAATATTCCCGGCGATGCAATAAGCCTCACCGAAGTTTCTATTTCCAGCGGTTATAACACCTCTGATTAGACCTCTGTTCTGTTCTTGATTGAGGAACTTTATCACCTGTTTCGGAACAGCGCCGAGAACTCTGCCCTCGCTGTCTATTTCCCCGCCGTAAGTGGGAAGGATGAGGACATATGGATTCTTTACCATAAGCGCTTCATCTGTCCTTCTGAGCGGAATTCTTACTGCATCCAACTCCAGTTTTTCAACAAAACGTTTGGTGTTCTCGGATACGGAAGAGAAGTACACTAGTGCGGGATTGTCTATTGTTGATAGAGCTTCTTCTACCGACATTAGAACATCCTTTCTAGTAACATACGAGGTGACAAAAGCCAAGCCGTCATACCTTTCGGTATCAGACTTGGCTCGTCAGATCGGAACCTGTGTGGATACGAGTCTACAACTTATTTGCGACATAAGATAGATAACCCGACACATTGATAGAAGATTTTTATGAGGTAGTGTAGAAGTTGTATCGCTAATCAATAAACCTCTTAAAAACACGCCGCCGAATACCAGACTTGACTTAATTCTTTGTTTTTGGTACACTTAATTAAGGAAAGGAGCGAACATGAAGCTCAAGCGCTATTCGACTGATTCGATCATCGGTGACACCCGCAAGGTTCAGGTCAGGTTCGTAGGCAAGGTGACCGATAAGACTGCTCATAGCATCACGATGCAGGTCAACATCCCTGGCGTTGAAGACTATGTTCGCGTTTCTGCTCCTATCGGATCTGTTCGTGCTTCTCGTGTCAACATCTTTGATACTGTCGCCGGTATGGGAACAGCCATCTTGAAGGACGGAAAGATTGATGTGTCTGACACAACTTATGTCATCAAGGACGCACAGGGGCGACAGGTAGCCTAAATCACGCTCGCCAAGAACGTGTAGCTATAGCTCTTACACTTCTGTTGTTTGCGATTCGGAAAATTCAGCCGCGATGCGCGTTTTGATATTGTCAATCGCCTCGCTGACTGAATCCAGTCGTCTTTGATATACGAAGTATTCTTCATCTTCGCCTTCAAATTTGAAAACCCGGCTGGAATCACCCACGGCTGGTAAGTCGGAAGTGATAACCCAACATCCCGGTTCTGAAAGACTGAGCGATCCTACCAAATCCCCTGGCGCACGAGTTGTATCTACTGCGTATACGCTAGTGATGTCACCGTTGGGAAGGAAGTAGGTTGTATCTACAAGGTAGGTGCCAAATGACTGCGCAACACTTTTCACAATCTCGGCAAAGAAATCAACTAACGACCCCGCCTTTTCGGTAAGGGTGACTTCATAACTAGAGCCATGAATGAAGTCGATGACAACCCGATATGAAGAGGCTGAATCTATAAGAACTGAAGTGAACTCGACATCATCGGAAACCGATTGATAAGTAATGATTGATTCCGGATTTCCGAAGGCTAGACCAACAGCCTCAACACTTGATTCTATATGAGGAACGCCGCCCTCAATCTTCATCAACCCTCGGTCAATCAAAGACTGTGTTCCTCTCACAATCACCTCTTCACTGGGTGGGAAAGTATCGGATATCAACTCATAATCAGATACATCGCTGAGAAGACCCATCACTCGAAGAGATGACCATAAGGTTTTCTTGGGCACCACAGAGGTAAGCAACGCAACCAATTCATTACCACTCATCTTAAGGGGTTTGATTGAAGCCACACTTCTCTCCTATACCTATTCTCTGGTTCCCGCAACGTATTCCACGGATTTTCTGACGAGCGGAACCGAGCAAAGTCTAGCGAGATATTCTCCCGCTTCTTCAATATTCAGAATATCAACCAAAGAATCCTCCTGATAGATATCATCCAAAGCCTTAATATTAACAGCTAGCTCGAATCCGGTTTCTTCAACCGGGGTATACGAAATGTTGTCTTCCGGGTTTCCAAAGGCTCCACGCCACCCGCCATCTCTTTTATGCACAGCGAAAGATACGCCGCTGCTGCCAGGTATCTTCGTTTCATACACAATGGTTTTATCCGCAAAATCCCCAGTAATAGAATCCCCAATCGACGCTAGCTCAACAATGAAAGTTCTTACAGGAACGGGTGGAACCAACTGCAAGTCAAAAAGCATCGAATTGTAATCGTTCGGGGCAACCACAACACCTGATTCGCGAGTGGAGATGATAACTGCTTGATACGCAACGACCGGGAAAACAGAATTCTGTCCGTTTTCATCTATTTGGGCGTCAAGGTATTCTTCAGCCTTCTTCGGACCCAATTGAGAAGCAAGGTACGTCAAATACTCTTCGCGACTATAATCTACCAAAACTGTAAGGTTGTGAATAACTCTTTCTGGGCTGGAAAGAGTTCGAGCTAACGGACGCAGTAAAGGACTGGTGAAGCCATTCTCATCGAGCAATCCCCGTTCGGACATTATCTGGCTACCCAGATTAAGTATCCCCTCCCTGATTACCGCGTTATTGAGAATGTTTCCGGTGAAGTTCCTAGGAAGCTGGTATTCGCTCTCTGTCTGGTAAGACATTGAGTTCTGTACCAAGAGGTTAGCGATAGGTCCGATAGAGGAAAGGGATTCATCAACTAAGCTGATCGCAGCTTCTTTGCCCTTATTGCCTTCAGTGAGCATAAGAGCGATGAGTTCATTGATATCAAGGTCTATTACGGGTTTGTTGTTCATATCATTCAAAGAATTCTTCTGGAATGGTGTCCGGTATATGATCTGCTTCGGAATGCATATCAAGGTTGACGAACTTGTCTACTTCTTCAGCAAAACTTTCGTCATCACCGATTAAACTCCAGCCATCCTTTCCATTTCTTATATTGAACTCATTGTATGGCATGGTTGCCAGGTTTGCAACTTCTTGGACGTTGGCAAACGGGTTCCCAAACTTCTCAATATGTTCGCCAAGAAGTTTTCTATTGGACTCGCCTGGGTATGGTGAGTACCACATTCCGTCATCATCTCTTTGTGCCGACGCCACCAAAGCGGCACCATGATTGTTAGTTCTGATGATAGTTACACCAAATGGGGAATAGAGTATTCCGGAAGGCGATACAGAGTCTTCTGATATGGAATGTTTTACTCCAGAAGTGATGACCTTATTAACTCCGTGAGCCAACCTGTTGTGCGCCGGAACCGATATAAAACGAATATAGTTCTGCGATTGAAAGTGTTCGGCAAATACCCAGTCTCCACCTATTCCCTGAATTGCATAAGCGGCCGATTTTAGGACTGGCGACGCATGAGGATCATCTCTGTGTATTTGAGCGGTTCGGTAAGAAATCTGTTCAACAGGGAATTGGCTTACCTCTATAAGTCTCTTCAAGGATTGATGTGTTTTAAAAGCATGATCGCCAGCTTGGAACATCAATCCCTTCTCCGACAGTTGTTCCATACCTTTGTCGGAAACAGACTTCACCCAATTCTTGAATACGCTTACAGCGGTTTCGTAATCCTCTGGCGTCGGCGTGTAACCAAAATCCCATTTCTTGATAAGCGTTTCCTCTTCAGGATTGGTAGCAATCATTGGAGGAACGTAACCGGAATACTCTATCGTCTTGACGATATCCAAGAACAATTCTTGGTTAGGAGCAACCTGAGACAAAGCGGCTAGTTCAGAGAAGTCGAACTCATTAACAGAGACTTCTTCTCCGTCAATCTCGGCTAAACCAAACGGCAAATCTTTTCTCATGGTGTGCATCCCAGTAACTTAAAAGTTACTCTATCACTAATTGTTGCCGTACCAATCTTTTTCCGTAAGCGGTCTGCTGTTCACCCATTCAACGCTGTATAGCTCACCGGCATCTCCATCAACCTCGCTCAAAGCGATTTCGACATCTTCCGGATCGTCAAACGTATAAACGAGATCATTTCCTTCATCGACTATTTCTATAAATGCTTTTGCCATTGTAGTCCTCTCGCGCAGAAGACTACACTATCAAATTGCTCCAATTGTTTTCTTCTAACAATTTCTTGGCAATACTTGAAACATTGGCGGCAGCTTCTTGAATGACATCTTCACGGTCGTTACCGAATCGAACTCCTGCCCATCCAGCAACATATGTGCTGGATGTTGCTTCGTGTTCATCCATTCCGTTAGCTCGAAGAATGACGTAGGCTCCTGATTCGGCTTCAATTTCCATGATGTGACGTTCGCCACCAATCCCGGTATGGTATTGGTCTGCCTTTTCAATATGTCCGGCTTTGATATGGAATAGCTCGTGGGCGAGAACCTTAGCCCTCTCCGCATCATTAAGAGAGCTAAGGAGTGTTACCACCTTGTCACCATTTGTGCTGGTTGACCCGTTTGCTCCGCCCAAATCGTCCGCATATTCTATGGTGAAACCTTCTTTGTTGATAGCAGCAATCAAATCCTGCTCCAGCCCTGGCGGGGGAGTAGCGGTCATCTTTCTGTGAGATGTAGGAAGATCTTCACCACTTGTCTGAGAAATATCCCATACGCCAACGGGGAAGAATATGAGATTGCTTCTTTGTGCTTTGGTGACGCCATCATCTTCATAAACTGGATTTCCATTCTGGTCTGTGACATCTGTTTTCTTCGTGCTGTATCCACGAATAACAATTGCCTTTTCACCAGCATTAACGCGACGACCTAACTCATTCCACGTTTTCATGCCCGCAACTCGTGTTGCTTTTCCTTTGGTCTGAATCTGAATAAGTATCTGATTCATGAATGAGTAATTATGGAATTTGCTGAGAGTGAGTAGGTAGTTGTTCCAATTATCATCATTGGCTAGGTTGGAAACAGATTGCTTTAGCTCTTCTGTGTACTCTTCCAAACGCTCCTTCATCGAAGGCTTTGCGGCGGCACTGCTTTTCGGTTTTACCGACTTCGCGCGTCCATTGGTAGGGGCTTTGGCGACTCTCTTGTTGCGGGTGGTGTGCACTCCATTTTTATCTACGATTGGAGTCTTAACTAGATCTGGATTCATAAAAACCTCGGCGGTATCTCTGGGTTGACATTTACATTCTATGTCGTACCAAAGACACCGCCGAGCAATGCTTTAAATGTATGAAGTCTTAAACGAAGCTTCCGGTTGACTTCTCTGACTTCGGCGGGATGTAGTCATAAGGAGTGGCGATGCCCATTCCTCCCAGGTCGAGCGGATCGCTTTCCACGAGCTTCATGTCAAAGCGATACTTCGGGAAGATGGAGACATCGGACTCACGAAGGATGGGGTCGGATGAAGGCTTCATGATGTCCACAACCACGAGCTTCAGATCAAGCTCATCAGAAATGTTGTATGTACCAGACTCATAGGGGAACATCACCGAAGACTCGTCCCGAATCATTTGCCAGAACCGATCCAGTCGTCGCCGGGTCGTTACGCCCCGCATAGTAGCCACCTTGACAGTCGGCTCAACCGGACTGTCAGACGCATTCATGTTCGGAGCGGTAGTGATGTCAATAGCCATTCTTATTATCCTTTCCAGTGCTGCAATACTACTACATTACGCTGATATTACTCAAAAGTCAAGTCAACTGCATTCCTGTCTAATCCCTGGTATCCAGGGAAGTGATATCTCGTCGGCATCACGGAGGAACATCCCTTGGTTAAGGGACTAATCGACTTGTTATTTTCTGATTAAGTAGCAGCATTCCACAACCATATCCTTTGGCTGAACCTATACCGCACATTACACCCTTTTGAATCAAATCAACATCTTTTACCGTTAACTCACCAGATGTTTCATAAATTCCCAAAGTTACATAAGAATCTCCGCGACGGAACTTCTCTTTTCGATACGAATCAATCGAAGCTGAGTTAAGTTCCGCCCCAACAGATGCGAGTTTCCTATCCAGCCAATTTGGAACTTCCGAAGATTCCAAACCATATCTCTTATTTCCACCAGTAACGGTTCTAGTCGGATTAATTGTTATTGAAAAAGACATTCTATCGTTGATGGAGAGAGATTTAAGCAATCCGTCATAGTCAACGGTGCGGAAATTGGAAGCATCATTTTCCCATCCGAACTGCTCATTAAGAACATTCATGCTAGGTCGATATTCACTCATTATAAAAAGACCTACCTTTTGGCTGTCTTTTTCCAGTCTCCACAGAACCCTCTGTTCACTTTGTGATGGAGAGAAGCAGCTAAGAACAGATGCGTGAGCAACCTGTCTTGAACCCAACAGAATTCTAGTCTTATCTTTTTGCGGGTTGATGTTGATATGGCTTAAATACATCAGTTGAACCCCTCCGCCAAAGCTAGTGCCGGATGAAGCTTCGGACTGGCATCTATTCCAGTAACTATCGGAATCTGGTAGTGATACACGCCACGAGAGGCGTACTTATGCGACTCTTCAGAAAAAGAAATTGGGTTGTCTTGAACAACATCGCTCAGCATCCCCTCTTTCTCGTTCACCGGATCGCGGTACACATCGACCTTAATTTCTTCTGCGGCGGCATGAACCCCTACCCACTTGTGAGATTCTAAAATGTGCACCCAGTCATCTTCCTGGTGGTACGCCCCAAACACAGGACGAGAAGGTAGACAAGCTTTTCTTCCTAGATACAATGCCCGCGCGGGACGCCGCAGCGACTCTGAAATCTTCTTTATTAGTTCATCATCATCATGGTTGACGACCGTTAAGAAAATGGCATCAGATAAATAGAAGCGCTCGGTGGTTCTGATAGTAAAATCAGATTTGGTCGGCTTAGTCATGATTTTGACCGTTTGAAAGTCCTTCTCAACGAAACCGCGCTGATCCACCCTTGTCCCGAAACTCAAACCCTTGAATCGAGATAGGTTATCTTCATAATCCAAACCCATTGCATTGGCTATCAAACCAACAACTCCGCTTTTGGTTGGATAAGGTAATGTATTTCTTGCATGACCAATGGCGACCGTGCCCCATGACTGCATCTGTCCGGACAAAATCAAAGAAACAGAACTCATAGCTCCACTCCCTCTTTGACCGATTTCACCACTTCTGAAAAACTCTTCTTCTCCGCAAAAGGCACATCGTACTTCTTTGTTGATGCATAGAAGTAAACATCTTCCGAGTCATACATCTGGTTAATACCATCTGCTTCATCCACAAGTCTGGTGATCGCATTTTCCTCTATATTGTTTACAATCGCGTTTCCAAAAGCATTGGCTAGAGAAACCGGCTGATTGTGCGATAGTGAAACCATGATGAACGACGGAAGTGTTCTCGCAGCGAAACTAGACTGTTTCCCTGATGGAATCGACTTGACGAAAGCATTAAGAAAAACCCCGATAGCTTCTTTAGTAAGCTTGACATCACCATCAAGATTCTCTAAAAGAAGGTTGGTGTCTAAACACCCATATCGATAAAAGGTTGAGGTGACAAACCCGGTAGTTCCCATAATCTTCACCTTTTCAAGCTCATCATCCTTACCAACAAATGAATCACGCTGGGTTTTATATGGTTCAACCCCGAGAACATGAGCAATGTTAGCTGAAGCTTTTACGCTCAATTCTGGATAGGCCGTCATCATTCTTCCAAACAGCGCTAAATCAACGCTGTTCTTAGCTAAGAGACAACCCTTGACTTCATCAACAGTGATGGATTTCTTTTCGCCGTTGGCAACGGCAATAGAAGATTCAACCAAACGTTCGAACTGAACCGGGCTGTAGAAAATCAACATTTTAGATGCGTTGTTGGTCTTTGAGTCAGAATCCAGCTTGTTGATGACAGAAGAAACTGTCGAAACTATCTTCGAAAGAATCTTCTCCGATACATCGGGGACGGCTTCTTTAATACGTTCCTCTAATTTGACGGGCAATTGAGTGCTTCGATAGCCGACATACTGCTCACCGCCATTCTCCGAAAAGAACTCGCGCATCGCATACTTCCATGATTGAGAAGATATTCTTGACCTCTCAACGCCACCGAACGAAACCTTCTTAGGAACGCCCGAATCATCTCTGTTCAAAGCATTCGGTGGCAACGTCTGGATGACGTGTATGTTGATAAAAGTATTCATATTGTGTAAAACTCCGTGTGTATGGTAACCCCATCACCCCAATAAGTCAAATAAGTTTTGATGCCCTATCAACCAATTGCTCTGCCACGTTAATGAGCTTTTCTTTGTTATTGCGCGCGTCGATTAGCTCGGACAACGTAACGAAATCAATTTGCAGCCCCCTAGAAACCATCACCCCGACCAATCTTGACATTACCTCTTCAGAAGGTATTTCGTTATTGAAAACATCGATAACCCTGCTATCAAAAAGCATGCCGTGGTCAGAAGCCATTGCAAGGAAAGAGTCGAGTTTTCTCTTTTCGTTTTTATGACTCTTCTTACCTTCGACTGTTTTCTTATTGTTGCTCCAAACATCGTAAGCAACACATTCTGCGTAACTGGGGTTCTGCGACCTGAATATGTCAGACGGAATAGACTTGGACAAAGCCCACTTGAGGATTCCCCCACCATCTACCTGGGGTGCATCTTGAGGGGCGGACGGGACTATGGCTTCTAACTTCTTCAGCAGCTTATGACGTGCGTGCGCAGCGCTAGCAACAACTCTTTCACCGCTGTCGTTAGTCCTCCAAGAGCCAATTAATTCCTCCGGACTAACGTCAACAAGCACTTTCATGGAGTGATGGGTGACAGCCGTCTTAAACTTGAGAACCGCCGCATTGAATATATGTCCACCCTCATTGATATTCGAGAGCATATCCCTGAACACCCTATTGAGTTCATCATCAACCGGCAGACAGAAGTTTTTAACATCTACGTCTTCCGGATCTTTCTTGGAGATTGATAATACGTCCTTAGCGAATACCGTGTAACAGTATCTCATCTTGTTCAAAAGACGAGAGGTGTCGTTGATTTTGCTGGAAACTTCTGCATCCTCTAATAAAGATATGGAGGATATTGGGATGCTTTTATCAATCACCCCTCTGAACGTTTGATTCTTGTCATCCATCTTAGCCCCAATGATGCGAACCCTGACGGGCAAGTTGATACCCAAAAGGTTGGTCACCTTAGCGCACCAAGTGACATTCAAAGGCGCGATGAAACCTTTACCGGTTTGGGGGAGAAGTGCTGGCAGATCCGACCAAACAGAATCATGGGTAAAGTGAAGGGCTGATATTTCACCGCCTTTATTTTCTTTCCATGCACTCTGCACTTCATGGAATCTAGCTGACGGAACATCAGAACTGCGACCCAGAGAATTATGCTCGGATGCGATAGCGCCGACCACCTTCCCATTTTCAGGAATGAGCATCACACTTTTAGCAAACCACGTGAAAAGCTGAACCGGTCCTTCTGGTTTTGGTTTGCGCTGAATCATTTCGGGGACGCCATCATCGTTTTTACGGAATAGCACTGGTACTTTACGGGCGGACTTCTCTTCCCAGAATGGCTTATCCGACTCCTTCAAAGTAGAGGGCACAAGATTAAGTAATAATGTCTCATAAAGGTTTCTGCCTACCACAGTAGTTACACCGATAGAGCTACACCAGCCTTTATGTCCTTTAGGATACAAACGAGGAATAGCGGCTTCGTCTTCCGGATAAACACCTTTGACCGGACTCATTGTAGAGGTTGTAGACCACGATTGATAAGCAACAAGTATTCTCGCAGACTCGGCGTAGTCAACTTTTACATCGAACGCGCTTTTCCTGAATACGGATATCTTGTCGGACTCGGGCATGATTCTCCCAAGACTTTGACGCTCAAGATTCAACTTGACGTTTTCGTTAGTTGTGCTGTATTCAAGATTAGCTATTTGAAAGAATGGTCTTCTTGCGTCAAATAATTCAAATCTTTTGTGCCAAGTTTTTAGATACTCGGACGACATTCTGGATAAATTATCCTCCTTGTCATTCCACAACATCCCCCATAGCTCAACGTCCGAGTCTCCCTGCCTTTGAGACAAGAAGAGTTCACAAACAGATCGATAAAGAATCGCTAGAACCAGTCTTGTAATTGCTGCTGTTTGCATTGGGTTGTCGCCCTCGATGCTCTTGATAGTCCTCGCATTATGAAATACGTCGTTGAGCGACATCAATTCTGGATTCCCGTTCATCATATTTACAGGAACCCACGCCTCGTCAACGAGATTGAACGAAATCATGCAGAGGCAACTTTCATTTCAAGCCCACGATCATGGCTGTACCTAACAACAAAAGAGTTTCCTTTTAACTCCATATTCTCTCTTAATACAAGAATATTTTTGTGTCTCAGAATGGGTGAATTCTTCCATTCGGGCATAAGGTCTGTATGGAACAGAACCGATTCTTCAAGAAGAGCGTTATATTCTTTAGCGCGAAGTCTCACCATGCTAGCTGCAACAGCCAAAGCGGTTTCGTGGGCTGGCTTTGATTCAAAATCAACAATAAGTCCAGCACCAGGGAATTCTCCGTCAACAACCTGAATCTCACCTTGACCGTTGGATTTGAGAATGATGATCTCTTCTTCATCTTCGATATCTCTCACCTGAGCAAGAGACTTCTCTTCGTTTTCGCCCACAGAACTATTGATGTGGTTCTGCCAATCGAGAATACTTGTTTCGGGAGTCGGCAGCAGATAGTTGCTATCAGCCTTATTCTTCTTCTCAGATATCAAATCCCGCCAATCCTTTTCAGCGGCTCTCCACTCTTCCTTCCAACTTTCTGGCGGACGAACCCGGTCACCGTACCCACGGCGCACCAAAGTTGCAATATCCTGTGGTAGACGCAATTTTTTGCCCTCTTGAAGCACATAAGGACGCAAAGCATGTACCGCTCGATACAAAGTCTTCAAAGGATAGATGCTTTGTGCAGCTTCATTTACCTCTGGAGCACCACCAGATTCACCATCCCAGTTGCTTACGCCAGACACATACATGCGCGGCTTTCTAAACATACGAGGTCTGTTAGGGATTTCATGCCTGTGTGTACGTCCAGCGCGCTGTAACAACGAATCGATAGGGGCGATGTCGGAAATGGACTCATCGAAATCAATATCGAGAGACTGTTCCATAACCTGAGTACCCACCACAATAAGTCTGCGGGGGCGCTTAGACCAGTCTTTACCAAGATATGAGTTGAGTTTCTGCTCCTTGACAGCCCTATCCAAGCCGATAAAGCGCGAGTGAAGAAGCATGACCTCTACATCTAAATCACTCTTTTCAAAATAATCGCGCATCGCATCATATGTTTGCTGGGCGCGAGCAACAGTATTGCGGAAGATACCAACACATCCTCCATGCTGGAGTTTATTTTCAAGCTTCTCAGCAAGTTTGAGGTTGTTTGCGCCACCAGCAAGCATGCTTAATTCCAAAGGACGCTTATTCGACGTACCTTTCGTTTTGTGGACAGTAACACCCTTTTCATCGAGAGCCACAATCAAAGGATATTTGATGGTGGTCAGTGGTGCCAGGTTGAGTCCCTTAGCATCGTTGGAGTTTCTTACCTTTTGAGATCTCGCCTTCTTAATGTTCAGGGTGAGTTCCCTAGCAGGCTTAGCGGACTGCATGTTCTTGCGAGAATCCAGTCCGCTATTGTAAGACGCTACCAAATCTTTCCGGATATCTGTTGGAAGCGTGGCGGAAAGAAGCACCACAGGAACACCGTAGTACCCTAACCACTGCAATGCTCGCGACAAATAAACATTCATATAGGCATCGTATGCGTGAACTTCGTCAAGAATAACCACCTTGTTAGCCAATGCCAGATGACGCAACGTAACATGCTTAGAAGCCAAAGCGGAAACAAGAACCTGATCAATTGTTCCGACAACAAAGTTGGAAAGCGGTCCTAATTTCGTTCCTCTTGAGAGCCATTTGTTGATATGTCCGCCGTCAACCATATGGTCGCCAGCAGCATCCAAAAGCTCGGCAAAGCTCCCATTCAGCCCAGAGCGGGAATGGGAAAGATACATCGACATACCAGCGCGGCTGCCCGGAAGATTACTTACCCAGGTTCTAGCTCGCGAGAAAATGGCATCTGACGTGGCGATTGTTGGCAAGGCGATAAATACCCCAGAAGCTCCCACTTTTTCTGCCATAACCTCGGCAACAGCCATAGCAGCCTCAGTCTTGCCTTCACCCATAGGTGCTTCTACAACAACTAGTCCGCTACCCTGCATACCTCCAATAGCTTCCAGAACAGCCTTTTGGACAGGTCGCGGGGCGAATCCGAATCTCGTGTGGAAGAACTCGGTTCCCGCATTTTCGGGAACATTTGGAGTCCACTTAGCAGGAATAGGTAGTATGTTTAATGCATTGAGGGCGCGAGTCGTTTCTTTCTCAACATCGATATCAATAGATTTGGAGTTGAGAGACATTGTGCAGCCGAAGCCTCGTGAAGCTCCCCAGTCGGCCGTCACAACAAACCCCATAAGAATGGTTTCGCCAGCCCTAGAAAGAACGGTATTATTCCATTCTGCGAAACGCTTGTTAGCACCGGAAATAACAGCCGCGTAATCAAAGATCTCTCTTTGCACCTGTGACCAAACAGGATCAGAAGTTCCAATAAGGTCTTCACGTCCGATACAGGAATTCAACAATTCATGAGACAGCGGGGTGCCGTGGTGACTTCCTACAACGATGGCGCACGAAGTAGCCAGTTCTTCCGAAACCCCCTCTTCCAAAAGGAATTTCTTCAGCAAAAACGCCGAAATAACCTCATGCCAAATCAAGGTTCTGTCGATACCGCGAGGAACATGAAGTCCATGAGCAGCCATAAAGGTGTCATTCAGTTCATTTACGTAATCTTCTTCTGATGAAAGGAACGCTGGTGATGCTTTACCTAAGTCATGGACGCCAGAGAGGAAAATAGCTAGTGTTCGCGCATCTTCTGAGCTATTCAGTGATACAGAAATGTCTCGCTTAGCGGAATCGGGAAGGTAGTTATCATACAATTTAGCTGACACTAAAGCGGTGTCGGCAAGGTGTCTATGCAGAGGAAGCCAGAAGGTAGTATCTTTGCCCTGCTGGGTTTTACCCCATACCGACTTAGCAGAATCAGATAATGACTCTGCTTTTATAGCCACACGTCGAGCGTGCTTTTCTGTTTCCGGAACTATCATTGCATCGAATGATAACCGAACTTGTCAATAAAATCAATATCAGGGAGTTGAGGTGAATGTTGCACTCACTGTTTCGTTGGCAGAGAGTGCACCAGTAGAAGTTCTACACTTAGCAGCCACAACGAAATTGACGTTAGCTTCATTAGGAACGCCGCCAAGGAATAGAACCGATTGAGAATTAGAGCTAGACCATGTGCCAGTTCCAGTATTGTTGGTTCCCCACGAAGCTCTTATCTGATAAGTCGGAAGTCCTTCTGCACATGTTACGGCATTCCACGACAATGTTTCCCTGTCCGAACTGATAGCGATCCCCGTTGGCGAATTTGTCGGGGCGGCTATAACATCCGGGAGGGTTGGAACCACATCATCTTCAACAGGAATATAGCCCTCTGCACATGTTTCCGGCATGTCTAGCTCTTTGCTTGCAACTGTCGTGCTTGAGGTGATATACCACGTTTCACCTTTGTAAGAAACCGCTGTTACATAATACTGATTGTTGTAACAATCAAACTTCCCGGTGACGGACTGAAAAGCGAAATCAGAAAAATCATATGGATACTTCCAATTAGAGAGATTAGGAACCGGATCTCCAGCTACAGCGTAATCTCCATTTTCTTTTTTAGGACCGTTCTTACCATTAGGAATAACTGCATCATTGTCTTCACCAGGAATAATGTTGCTATTGGCATACCCATAGGCTGCAATCCAGCTTTGTTGAGCGAAGGCGAAGTTAGCTAATTGGGTCTTCACAGTACCCTCTTTTACTGTTCCGATAATATTTGGAACAGTAACAGTTCCAGCCGCAATAAGAATCGCGCTTACTGCCACTGTAACAGTTTGCATAATAGAGTTTTCGGCTACATCAGACCGAAACATCTGGAGAATAGACCTAAACAACCTTCAAGCACCTCATGGTTAATCACATTTTGGTATCACTTTACACTATCAAAATAAGTATCAGTCCCATTCTAAACATTAATTGATAGCATCAACCTATGAATAAAACGTCAGTGATTATCTTAGCAGCCGGTATGGGAACTAGACTGGGAAATCCATATCCTAAACCACTTACCGAAATCACAGGCGGCGAAACGATAATTAAACGCGCGACTAGATTGATTCATCAAGAAACCGCCTCCCCAGCCAATATCGTGGTCGGTTTCAAATCTGAGATGGTAATAGATCATTTACCAACAGAAAGATTTGTATTCAACGACAAATTTGACGTAACCAATACGTCAAAGTCTTTGCTTTTGGCATTGCAGTCTATCCCCAAGAACAATGGAGCTTTGTGGTTTAATGGGGATGTTGTATTTGACGAACATCTCATGTCGTCTCTACAACATCTCATCATGGAAGAGCAATCATTTATCACCGTGAACAACTCTTCCGTTTCCGAAGAAGAAGTGAAGTACACACTGGATGACAAAGGATACATTCAGGAGTTGTCTAAAAAGATAGCGCCGCAAAGGGCACTGGGCGAAGCAGTTGGTATCAACTATGTATCACCGCGTGTCAAAAGATTGCTGATGAAGGCATTAAAGGAATGCGATAGCCAGGACTATTTCGAGCGCGGCATTGAAATGATTATCGGAGATAATGTCGGCTTCGTGCCATTCGATATATCTCATATCGGAATGGGCGCAATCGAGGTAGATTTTCAAGAAGATTTGGCAAAAGCCAATACGATTCTATCGTCTATTTGATTTGGTGATAAACGCTTGTTGAGAAACTTCTCCTAGTATGATAATCACCGATTGAAGGAAACAATGTCTACACAAGAAGAAAATCCATTTGGCGAAACTAACCGACCAGAACGCTCCAATTACGATTTAGATTTAACGCGGATGTCAGGTGGCGCATCCGCTCCTATTGAGCGACCCTCTGCTCCACAAAGAGACATCACCGAAGAAAGATTTTCATTCTCGCCACCAGACGAACAAACAGCTTTAGGCAATGGCGAAGAACGCCCGAGAAGACCACGAGAGAATCAACGTCCAGAAAGAGCAGAGTTTGGCAGACACGATGACGAACCAGAATTCTTGCAACGTTCCGACCGCCTAAGAAGAGACGAACCGGATGAAGACTTTCCATTCCGTCGTCCAGACAGAAATGAAAGAGGTGGACGCGATCAACGTCCTTCATTTGCAGAAGACTTCGGTGAAGAAGAGTACGACGAAGAGGAAGAGGTTCCTACAGGTTTTGCGTCCAAAATCAAGCATAAAGCAATCTCGCTGTTAGGAGCTTTTTCTGAATGGAGCACTAAGAAAAAGGTTATAGTGATAGCCGTTGTGGTTGTCGCATTAATAACTATCATCGCTTTACTGAGCAATATACCAACATCCACCATAGAAGAGCCTTCCGATGATTCGGCAACAGCACAACCAGAAGAGCCAGTTGAAGAACCTACTGTCGAACCAGTAGTTAACGAATGGGATGTTGACCTTGAAGGAAGCATCGGAAGTGTCGCTGTAACCATAGATGGTATGCAGATAGTCTCCAAAGAGTTTACGTGCAATGTGGTAGCCCGTGAAGCAAACGGCTCGGAAGTTGAACCAGAAAACGGAAACTGGTGTGTTTTCAAATTCGACTTATCCAACCTTTCCAATTCGGTTCTCACGGCATCCTCTCAGCGCTTTAAAGTATTTGATATTTATGGTGACGAGTTTTACTACGCTCAGACCACAATAGGTGACCTCGGCGGAAACAACACAATATCTAAACTAGTACCGAACGAAACAGTATCCGGATTCGTTTACTTTGACGTTCCTGCCGAATTCAAGGCATCAAACTTGGAGTTCAACACCTTTGGAAGAAGCGATAATCCCGTTGTCATTAAGATAAACCCGATTCAAGATAAGCCAGTATCGCCTACGCCTACACCTTCACCTAATGATGAATCAACCCCATCTCCGGATACAACACCACCTCCTGCCGATGATGAACAAGGCGAGGCATCTACAGACGAAGAAGAATGCGTAGGGCTTTTTGCGGTCTGTTAAAGACACAGCTTCTTTACAGGTTGTGTATGTATCATTCACTGTGATTTACAATGTCTAGAACAAAACTTTCAGAGCTTCGACCAGATATCAAAGAGGCATCATATTTTGCGGGGTTACTCATCAAGGTTCACCGCGAACTTAGAGAGCTTCACTCTTTCTTGGTGGGTGATGAAAGAGTAATCGCTTTAGCACCGTCAACGTATCAAGATCAGCGCGGATTGCTAGTGGCGACAGACAAGAGGTTGTTATTCGTATTCAAGGGTTGGTTGTACAACAGTACAGTTTCTTATGATTACCACATCATCAGAAGCCAATACATCAGAGACGGGGCAATCATGTCCAAGGTTAAGTTCAAGCTGTTTGGTGATGAAACCATTATCAAGTTTACTCAAATCTGGTCACCGGCCGCCCGAAGAATATTCGACTACATGAATATTCAAATAGAAAGAATAACCCCGATGTCTAGAATCTTGTGGGAAGAGAGCAAATATCCGCACCCTGTCTTCAACCGTCAGAAACGGATTGAACACGTCCTTACAGATGAAATGATAGAGTTGGACAAGAAATATAAAAGCGGAGACATCACCGAAGAAAATTACGTATCCAGCAAGAAAAAACTGTTAGATGCCATTTTCGAAGCTAGATGATTCATCCCAATGTTGGGTCTTGGAACAGACTATCAATCCACGGGAAAGCGAACAAGAAAATCGCGGTGAGTAAAGCAGCCCCTATAAAACCAAGAATAAGGAATCTAGCCCATTTAGGAAGGTTCATTTTGCCGAAAAGCCAAGTGAACATTATCTAACCAAGTTCCCTTCGGCATCATAGTTCACATACTGCTCTTGAGACTCCGTTGGCTGTTGGAAACGCACGGTTCTATCGATGCGATCATCAGAGTTACGCAATGCAACGCCAATCTTTCCGTACCCATCTAGCTCGAAATTGACAACAAAGTCTTCAGCTACAAAAGCACCAAGATTTGATGAGAGGTATTGTTCGAGCTTAACAACACCTTCAGGATGTAGGTCGTCGCGCCCTGCAATAGGGCGTTCGCTTTCCTTCGAGTAGATATTGACCAACTTAACAACAAGAACGCCATCTACATACTCATAGATGAAGCTTGCTTCGGAAGCCGATGGAATCTGAGAACAGATGAAGTTGTCAATAGAGGCAACTATCCTTCCAGAAGGTAAAACTTGTGACATTTCTTTAACCATTTCCCTTTGACTGAAATCTATCACACGCAAGCCAGGCAATCAACGCATTTTAAGTTTTTGTTCTTCTGCATATGGTTTAATCAGACCCTAAGTTTAAGGAAAGGCAAAAATGTCCAGATTCACAATAGAAACTAAGAAGCTGCTGTCTATATTAGACGACTTAGTTCTAACATCATCACCAGCCATCGATGAACCAACATTCAACGGAGTATACATCTATTCATCAAGAGGACCGTGGGGCGAAGAGCCAGGGGACGTTGACCTTTTTGTTGGACTCTCATCAACCGGCGAGGTTTCAGGAAATACATGGACTCCCGGTGTAGGAGAAATAGAGGAAGGCTTTTGGTCGCTTCTCAATGTCAAGAACATCAAGTTTGTTTTCTCCCCGTTGCAGAAAAAGCAGGATAAGGAAAACAAAGAAGACCCACACATGGTGGACATCATCGTAAGCGGTGGTTTCGTAACTGTTGTGGAGAACGACAAAGAGGAACCTACAGAGTTGCAGTTCCCTATTGAAAACTCCGATTTCCCTGTAGACGGCATCAAGAAAATCATCAAGGGCGAAACGAGCACTATCGTTCCCAAAAATGAAGAAGGAAACGACGTAACCAACGGTGCATTAACGCTGTGGACTCCTGCCCTCGGACAAATGATTTCTATTTCGAAGCGGCGCAAAGAGCTTCTACGTCTTTACCGACCAGACCATTCATCTTCTGTGCATGTAGCACAAATCGGAGATACATGGCGCGGAGCCATCAAGCCCTACATCCCAGATGAAGAGGTGATGGACGTAAACGCTCCTGATTCGGATCTGTTTATCTAAATAAAGAACAAAAGTGGAGGTGATGTTGATGTCACCTCCACTTTTGGTTTATTCGACCGCAATTAAAAAGAATACGCACAATGAAGATATAACAACTGGTACATAGAATGTCTTGTTAGTGATTCCGCGAAGCAACTCTTTAAAGCTTCTTCTAAAAGAAACCCCTTTGGCTACCAAACCGCGCACAAATGCAGTAGCCACGAGTACGACTATATACAAACCCATGAGAAGGAAATGCACCAAGCCGAACAACAAAACGGGATAACCAAGAGCGCTCCATTCTTGACGCAGAACAGTAACTACTAAAGATGCTAGCCCAACTAGGATGCTTAGTCCGGTTATGATATAGGTTGCCAAAGCAAAATAGTCTTTGGTCATCGACCACTTGCTCGCCTTCATCACGCGAACCATCCTATACCATTTCGTCTAATAATGCATAATCGCTGTCTTTTATTTCATTCTTGTAAATCTGAATTGCATCTTCCAGAGGGGTGTCATTGTTAATGAATTCTATGATGAGGGATGGAATAGGAATCCCCGCACTTTGGTAACGAGCAAAGCTAAACAGTGACACATCATGGAACAAAACCTCTTCATATTCCTCTTCTGAGCCGTTAAGAAGAATCATCCAAGAAGGCGCGTCAAATTCCGTTATTCCATAACGAGGACTCTTATCGGATCTGTCTCTAAGCTTTTGTCTTCCGGCTACACCCAGGTTCTTATTTCGTAAGGTGTACATCTTGCGAAAAACTTGAACAAGGGCATATTCATCATCATTGAGACATCGCCCGCCAGATTCTAAGGCGTGTTTAAGTCCCACACGAATCATGGTCTGGTACTCTCTTCGAGATACGCAATGGGTTTCAGCAACCTGCTTTTTAGACAACTTTTTCTTTCTTAGGAAGCGTTGACAACCGAATCGATCTTGTCTGGCACGAACCCAGTCCAGTGATCGGTGATGTTACCGTCGCCGTCATACACGACAACGATAGGCGCTGCGGAGTAGCCTAATTGATTAGCCAAATCGAGCGCAGTATTCGAATCAACTGCGCTATCGATGATGGTGAGGTCGTAGTCACCGAATCTTCTCAGTGTCATTTTGCATGGCTGACAAGCTGGTCTTGTTATTACCTTTACCTCTGCTATATCCGTCGCAACCAAGTTAGTCATTTTTACTCCTGTCTTAATATGGATATATCTTTGCACACTCTTCTGACGATTTGGGTGGAATGGAACGGTTTGCTAAAAAGTATTTTTGTACTATTGTGTTAGTTCCAGAAAAACACAATGATGCCCGAAATGAACAATGCTAAGCCCAACGCCAGATAGAAAAAAGGAGGATTCTTAGCCTTTAGCTCATGCACCAATTCGCTATCGTTCCTTCTTATTGCCGAGACAAGAACAATGCTCTTGATAATAAGATATAGCCCACCGAACGAGAGTAGCAACCCGCTAGCTGTGGTGAAGATGTTGATGGTGATAGCCCATTCTTTAAACTCGTTCATTACACCACTACCGAATTATCATTGTGGTTGATATTAACCAATCTGATGTCATTGAGGCAATCAAGTAGCTCGCGACGGGGTTGCTGAGCGATATCTACAGCACCAAATACAACGGTCGATACGCCACGAGATTTAAGATTGCGAAGAATGTCAACATGAGAATCCAAAAGATCCAGTCTTTCTACATAAATCACTAGTACGGAAGGGAGCGACTTTTCCTCTATTAACGAATCGACGGTGTTTGAGATATGCAGGGTATCCAGTTTATCCACAAGCCCCGCCTTTTGACGCACCTCAAAAACTGGGACATTTCTGTCTACGGCGTATTTGTTGGAAGACGCCTTCGCATACCCAGAAGCAATCTCTGGGATTTCAGAGGCGAAAACTACTGCCGTCACCCCATCTTCCGAAAGTCCAGAAAGAAACTTTGGAACAAACTGCATTGGTTCACCCTTCTATCGAGACAAACCCTACCATTTATACTAAAAGGAATCTACGTATTGAAGAATAAAAACGCCAGACGAACACAAAAGCGATACCGAAAACAATAGACCAAAGCGTGTAATCCGGCAATACGTCGAACATCGCCGGGAATATATGATTCCCGGTCAAAGAGTCAACAGGAAGTCCGATTGCAAAGATTACGTACATAATGGATGCCCAAGGATGATAAACCATCTTCAAAGAGAATGCGAATACCGAAAGTACCATCAAGGTAATAAGCCACCCCTTTTCGCCATTGGGAATATTGAAGAGACTAAAGAGTGGAACAACCACACACAAAATCAACCACACGACCACTCCAATAAATTTGGTGGGACTAAAGATTGACTTGCGAGAACGTGATTTCACCGCCTCTTCATCAACGAACTTAACTTGTCGAGTTGACACATTCCGTTCTGCGGGACGAATGATTGACGAATCGTTGGGAACAACATACGGCTTTCTAATCGTCTTGTCGTAAGTTACTTTTTCTTCCGAGATGAGCGTTTCATAGGCGGACATAACCAGAGAAATTTCATCAGTATGATCACCGGAAGCAACATCGGGGTGAAGCTGGCGCATCTTCTTGCGATAGGCAGACTTGATAGCCGCAATGTCATCTGTTGGGCTGATGCCCAAAATCTCATAGTATGTAGCCAATTTTCACCTCCATATCAAGATAACATATATTTGAAATTTTGGCAATATCGTTATTTTAGATGGTAGTCTTTATCTTGTCGAAAGGGAAGGAAAGAAGTATGTCTTCTGCTCTACTAGAAAAAGAAGCCACGGACGCTTACGTAAGAATCGTGTGTCCCTCGAATCAAAGAGCCTCGCTACAGAAGTTTCTTCACATGACGGCAGACGTTATCGAAGATCAAGTGGTTAAGATGGACGGCGACTATAATGTTGTCACTGTCAAGTACCCCAATTCCGCGATTGCTATTTCTCAATCCAGCAGAATTTCCGGTCTTGGTATGTCATCCGATCTATTTGACTCTCTAGAGGCGTCCTTGGATTTACCAGAGTCTTTGCAAACTAATTATAGAACCGTTCTTCCTTTCAGCGGAAATAATACCTATACGTCCAGCAAGTCTAAATGCAACAGATATATTGAAAGCGCCCAAAGCCTTTGTGTGCTTAAACCCCAGCATCGCGGGGCTTGCCGAAGCAAGACTAAATAATTATTTCAAATTAGCATTTTGACGTACCTATTGACAAAAGAAATTCTTTCTTATAGAGTATTCCTATGTCAAATATTTGAATTCATAACAAATAGTTGATAACTTGCATTATCTATATACCTAGTGTATGATAATCCGCAAGAAGTACAATTTATAGGAGAGAAATGGAAAACGCAGAGCGCGAGCAGCTTTGGCATGATCGCTTAGCAGAAGTAACGGAGTTCTATAACAAAAACGGACGTAATCCCAAGTCTACAGTTCCGGAAGAAGCTCCGCTGGCATCTTGGTTTACGATGCAGAGAGTGAGACTGCGTACAGGCACAATGCGCGCAGACCGAGCAGATCTGTTAGACCAAAACCTCCCGCACTGGCGCGAAACTGCCAGTCGCGAAGACCGATTCACAACCAATCTGAATGCTTACGTAGCATTCTTGGAAAAGAACGGTGTCGCACCCGTATCATCTTCCGAAGATGAGAATGAGCGCAAGCTTGCTATCTGGATGTCGAACCAGAAGGCACAAGCTCGACGCGATAACGCCTCCCCGGATGCTATTGCCGCCCTCGACGCCAAGATTCCAGGATGGAACGATTGGCAGCGCAAGAAGCAGAAGCGCAGCGACAAATATCCAAGTTGGGATAAGAGCCTCGAACTGCTTAAAGAGTTCATTGAAAATAACGGAGTCAAGCCGGTTTTCGAGTGCGATTCTGATGAGGAACGTCGCCTCGCCGCTTGGTTGAATAACCAGCGCCGTCTTTACCGCAAGGGAAAGTTGAATTCAAAGCGGCTCGCTGCACTGGATGTCACTATCCCTAATTGGAACAACATTTCTCGCAATGACGGCAAGTGGGACAAAAACCTTAAATTCATTGCCACCTTTGTGAAGGAAAACGAATTTTCACCTTCTACTGCCTCAAACAACGAGGACGAGCGCAAGGCAGCCCGTTGGTTTGCGGAGCAGCGCCGACAGGATGAATCCGGAGAATTGTCATCCGAGCGAGTGGCGAAACTTGATGCCGCCATTACAAATTGGCGAACCGTTAAGGCTCTCACCAGTGTTTCAAGCTGGATGAGCACACTGGAAAGCGTTGCAGAGTATGTTGCTAACAACAATGTGTTCCCTGCAACTACTTCGCCTGATCCGGATGTCAGGAGAATGGGGTTCTGGGTCACCAGAAACCGAAAATATCTGAAGGACGAGATTCTTGCCGCCGACAAGATCGCGCTTCTGGACGAGAAGATTCCAGGTTGGTCATCCAGCCGAATCGGTCGTCCACGTCGGTAATTTCTCCGCGTAAGCACCCCGCCTGTTTTCTCCTTGCAGGCGGGGTGCTGTCGTATCTGTAGACTATCATTTAGGTGGAGGGAAAATGGACGCCAAAATACCAACGCCGATTATAGATAAGAACGGTAGATATACAACAGTTCATAAGAACCCAAGCAGGCTTGATGAAATAAAATCCAGAATCAAAAGCTTGGATGTCGTTCCAGTTTCAGTTCCGGTTGAAGAGTTCAACGTTAGTGCCGACGAGAACATTGATAGAGGTTCGCTCCCATCTCAGGAATACACTATCGCCCCCGAGAATTTCGAGAAGTTCAAACACATCATCGAAAAAGCCAACAGAAGACTTGCCAAAGCGCAAATCGAAGAAAGATTTACTTACATCCTCAATAATGAAACCATTGCAACAGGAGATGGAACATATCGAGAGGTGATTACAGCAGTTCTCACTAAGCCGGTTATTAAATACAATGGATGGTCGTTCGGCGCGGCGCATGAATTCACGCCATCTGGTGAAGTGCTCAGCTATTGGTCTAAGGAGTCTGACGATTACCAGGCTCCTGAAGATTCACATTGCGATCAGTGTGGTGTTAACCGCCACCGCGAAAAGGTATACACTCTCATTCACGACGATGGAGAAACCAAACAAGTTGGATACAACTGTCTATCACTGTTCTTAGGTGTTTCTCCCAGTGGATTGTGGACGCTATCAGATAACAAGATAGAAGACGAACTATCTGGACTTGAAAGTGGCTACGGTCCATACCACCAGATATTATATGACTCTGATAATGTTATTGCGGCAGCTTTGCTTTCCAGTAATCACGGGGAAGAATTCGTACCTAAATATCGTGGTTCAAAAGCACTTCCATCCACCGTCGAGCGCGCAACAGATTTGTTGAACTCAATGCATGCGGGCGAAAAATTGGGTAATGGCGGACTAGAAGATGAGATAAAGGAGATTCGGGAGTTCGTCGCCAATATGCCATCTGATTCGGATTATGCGTCTAATCTCAAAGCTGTTTTTGCTGAACCAAAAGACGACGCACCATCTCTGGTCAAGTCCAAGCACCTAGGTATAGCTGTATCAGTTGTGTCAGCTTGGAAGCGCTCGAAAACCGTACAAGAGAAGAAGGAGCAAAACCCTATTAAGCAAGAGTGGTTTGGAACCCCAGGGGAAAGATACAAAGAATCAAAAACTTTCTTCGTAGACAAAAGGATTCCGTTGGAAGGCGCTTACGGAACCACATATTTGATGGTTATGAGGGATGAAGAAAACAGGCTATTCACTTGGAACGCAAGTAATCCACCTCGTGTCTATGCTGGAGGGCAAATGACCCTTAAGGGTTTCGGCATTAAAGACCACAAGATATATAACGACGACCACCAGACCCAAATGACACGCGCCACTGTAGAGAATGTTGACAATGTTGGTAATTTGCCAGATTACGAACTCTGGCCAGCATTTAGAGATTTCACAGCCGACCTACCACAAGAAGAAGTCTTGAAATATGAAGACGAAATGGAAGCGCTGAACGACGAAAATCTCGAAAAAGAGTACATCAGGAAACTGATTCAAAAATAATAGAAAATGCGCCGTCGAATTTGATGTTTACGCTTGAACTCGATGGTAGCGTATGAGAAGATAAACAAATACGGGTGGAATCCGAACCCCATTCGAAACCCACCCGTATTATTCCAACTCCGCAAGCAAATAGAGAAGGAGGTGAAAACACCATTGTCATTTTACCATAATGATGAAGCAGAACAAGAAGAACGCGGAATCACTGATTTTCAGTCAGAAGTCGCATCGTCGCGCGCAATTTTGAGACGCATCAGTAGCTCCACCCGTGTTCGCGGTTGTCAAAGATACTCAACAAATAGTACGTCGTCAGAACAGAAAATAGTCATCAAGGACAACAAAGTTGTCCAATCAAGCTTTCCTAACCTCAGCGTTTGCAAACGAGCCACCTGTCCTAACTGTGGGCAATTCAGGGCTGCTCAAATAGAGAATGAAATATCTGCCGTTATCAAAGAAACCAAAAAACTTGGCGGCAAAGCGCAATTCATCGTAGCTACATCACGTAACGCCGCCGCGCAAGACCACGAAGATTTAATAAGGGTGCAATCGAATGCATATTCAAAGTTCTTAGAAGCTCTCACCCCATCTTTAAGAGCACGTCTTAGCATTGCAGGCGTTGTTCACATGCCAGAAATTAGTTACACGGAAAAAGGCATCAATCCACATAGCAATGTCATCATTCTCTATAGTGCGGAAGTTCCAGATATGGTGACGAAGCAGGTTGAAAACATATTTGCTCGCATTTGGATAGATAAACATATAGATGAAGGCATGCCTCGTCCAACGAGAAAGAACGGCATCGTGAGCCAGGAGGTATACAACGCGGAGGCCGTCAGCGGATACTTGACCAAATCCTACAAACATGGTGCTCTCAAATCTATTTACAATGCTGGATGGTTCGAAGAAAATGGAATGAAGCCAGCACTTGACGGCGCAACGAAAAATCCATACGACATCTTGCGGATGATTAATGCCGACGCAAAGATTAGAAGATGTTTTGTTCCTATTAAGAAGGGTCAAGAGATAATCCGCTTGGGTAAACTGAACTTTGGAGTTCTGGATAAAAGTGACGGCTCCATCACCGAACTCAAAACTCTGCCACTTCTTGTAAGACATTGGTTGGATTACGAAACGTCCATGAAGGGCAGACACATCATGTCCATCACCCCAGTTGCCAAAAATCCGATGGGGCAGAACGAAATCTTCTGGCAGCAAGTGCGTGAGAATGTCAACGCTGTACAAGAAACGGATCTAGATGATAGAAAAGTCATCACCATATCTTATGACATTCAGGACTGGATTAAAACTGGCGGTTCTGTAGACCGCCTCATCTCGGAACTCAACAATGCCGCGCTCCGCATCAACACCGACCCTATAGATTTAGAACACTCTATAGAATCAAGAATCGAAAAGGTTATCTCTAGCTGGGAGATTTCGAAAGCGGTAGCCTAGAACGGCATCTACCCAGGTGGGATGCTCTCAACACACAAGGCATGCCAGTAGATTTTACAATCTTGCCACATGTCTTCTCGAAGGAGAATCTACCCATCATCGACTTAGCGAAAGCGTTTTTGAGTTTACTCTCCTTTGCTCTTTTAATTGCGCCCTGATTAATTTCATCTTGAATCATCAAAGCTCGATAGTGATTGTTCAAAAAATCAGCTTTAGTTGGAAGATGTTCCCATTCGTAACTGGCATATAAACGAGGTCCGTAAGATGTCTGGTCGTTATTTTTAAAAGGCTCTACAGCAAAGAACACGCCCTCTTCATGTGGTGCCAACTGATGTCCTATATAGCAATCTAATGTTCCTCTTTCGAGGTTAATGATGTAGCCGTACTCAGCGGTTTTAAAATCAGAGGGTTTGACGGTTCCATATACAACACCGTTATATATCATATTAGCTGGACTGCCCAATGCATCCTCCAGCATTCCTTCCGGAAGAACACCCACCTTAACAGAGAAATCTTCTGCGTCCTCATAGCCGAAAGCTTGAGCAATTTCATTATCGTCAGCTTCAATAGGAACTACCTGTAAAGCGGTAACCAACCTCAAGATGTCTTCTTGATTGGATTCCCTAACCCAGTCGATATAACTTGGCGCAAAATTCTCATAAGAATCGTCAACATTAGCCAACTTGATGTCGCCATCTATATCAAAACCGAAAAACCCGATAACGTCATTCATTTGAACCATAAACTTTCTAGTATTGAGCCTATCACTTCAAATAATCTAGGGTGAATGTTTGTTCAAAGTAGCTGGTATCTCCCTTTTCTCGTTTGATTTTAGCAATCCCCTTTTCCTTGATGAAGCTAAACAATTCTTCATCAGAAAGACCTCTTTTGTGTTTCAGAGCCTCATATATGTTTTTAGCCACTCTGCGCGACTTCTCGTAATAATCTTCGTTCATGTCGTACTGACTTCTATCAATATAGAATTCATTAACGCAATTATCAACAAGTGTTATCTCTGCTGTTCTTTCGGTCTTGATCACCAAATTGAGATTATCACGAAGGGGCGAACCGTCAGGCATGGCAATTCCTTTGGCTTCAGCAACCGATTTCTTCTCGGCCGCCTTCCGCTCTCTTTCCTCGCGCGCCTTTCTCTTGTCAGCCATATCTGGGGTTTCTAATACGCCGGGACGTGACAACTTTTCAACAGGAGCATCAGGGAAACAAACAGTACAGGCATTGCTTCCCGCCTGGTCAATCAATTCGGATTCAGTTGCGCCGGATAATTGATGGTGCCAATAGTATGTGGTGGTGGGATAGCAAGTGGAGCATTGCATTGATTTGTGAACATGTCCGTTTGAATTTGTGACCTGATAAAATCTACTCCATCCACCGCGCGCGATAAATTCCGCTTCATATGGTGCAGCTTCTTCCTCTAGTGCACCTAACTGATCGTGCGCCTGATCTATTATCTCGCTTAACTTGTCTATTTCTGCACGGTATCTTTTTGCATCAGAGCTTGATTCTGGGTTTGACCAATATTCAAGCTCATCTTGCCCGTCGCCCCTTTCAATAGCTCTTGCTAAAGCGTTGGAGAAGGTTTCTTTTATTTTTTCGATTCTAGATTCGTAGCCATCTATAGAGCCAGAAGCCGCGTCAATAGAAGCCTGTGCACGAGAAACGCCCTCGTAAATACGAGATAATTCAGCATCTACGTCCGCTGGTGTGTAAGTTATGTAGGGACGGTTAGTAGACGGTGCATTGGGAACATTAAGTCTACCGTTTGCCTTGGTTTGTTCATCTTTCTTGTGCCTGGTAGTAAGAACACCATTCTTGTCTATTATCTTCTCTGGGTGCGTATTCTGGTGCATTTCATCATCTCCTTATTATTTATAATAAGGTTGGCATAGGACATCTAAATGTTAGAATCTGTCACATGCCAGAAACCCTATACCCCAAAAGAACAAGATGTAAAAAGTGCAGAAAGCTCTTAGAAAACACCCCCGTAGTAGATGGATTATACTGTTCATATCGATGCGCCCAAGTTCCCCGCCCGTCAGAAAAAGTGGCGGATGCTCCAAGATGGTGCAAACGCGAAGTGGCTGGCAAATGGGATTTTAAGAAACGATTCAAGTGGGAAGGGGAAGTTCCCGAGAAGTTAAGAAACGACCCGGCAACAAATATTTACCGCTGTGACTACTGTAGAAATCTCCATGTTGGGCACCGAGCGCCTGTAGAGGCGTCATCGGAAAAACTGCATCGTGGAGTGGACTCGCTAAAAGAACTAGGTTCAGTTCTTAAACGTCATAGAGAATCACTCAAGATCGAAAAGAAGGATCTTGCCAAAAGACTTAAAATACCTGCAATCAGAATAACTGAACTCGAAGAGGGGCGAACAGAAACGAAACCCGAAGTCATCTTCCAGGTAGCAAGAGTTCTTCGGGTTTCGTTTGAAATCAAATCTCGTTAGAGATATGGATATGCGATATCTGCGGCCTCAGCAAATGTATCTTCCTGAGCGCTAGCAGAGTTAACTGCGTATCCATGAGCATCGATTTTGTCGGTCACTCCGTTGCCCACAAAAAGCTTTCCAGTGAATCCACCAGTTGTTTCATCCTTCGTGATGATACCGGAGACTGTTTCGTAACCAACCCTTGCTTCATCAAATGCAACGAATCGTGCATCTGATATCTGGAACTCATATGTGTTCGGCGCGAATTCATCAACATTTGATACGGACTCCCCACCAGGAAGAGATAGTCTTGTGAATAGATCGCGCACATCACGTGTAGCCCTATCTAAGTTTGTTACTCCCGCGTTCGGCAACGGAACGTTACGGGTGGCAGCAGGAGCTACATCAGCCTTCTTATGTACCGTGGTGTGCTTGCCGTTCTTGTCTACTATTGGTGTTGGAACTGTTGCCATGATATACCTTTCTTGGTTGTTATCAAAAGTATACACACCCGATACGACAGCAAAGAGGGTGGTCGGACTGAACCAAACCACCCTCTTTCTATGAACAACGCTTAAACAGTAAGCACAGCACCGCGCTTATCAGGCATAACTTCTAGTTTGCCGAACTGGTTGATGTCAACCTCGATACCGAGCGAAACGATATCGAAGAACATCGAGTTCATGCGGTAGACCTTCTTAGGCTCGAACAAGAGCTTCATACCAGCTTCCTCGGGTGTACGATCAGCCTTCTCACCGTTGCACTTGCGGCAAGCGGTGATGGTGTTCTCCCAGGTGAACTTACCTCCACGAGAGCGGGGGAAGATGTGGTCAACGGTGTTGCCCTTCTCACCACAATATCCGCACGTGTAGTGGTCGCGCTGAAGCATTCTCGTGCGCGTCCACTTCATCTCATCGAAACGGAAAGGAATTTTTACGCTTTCCTTGAACTTGACGATCTGAGGAATCACATACGTTTCGTTCTTGGTACTGATAGTCTCATCACCCTGCTTAACAACGTCAACTCTCCCGTCGAGAATATACCGCATGGCACGACGATCATCCACCAGACAGATGGGAGTATCGTCGTTGTTAAGAATAAGAACCTTGGACATGATGCCCCCTTTCGTTTCAACAAATTCAATATACAACTAAAGTTTTGATTTGTCAAGTTTACTTCTCAGGTAGCAACTAAACGATTACCGTCTCCGACGTGCTAGAATTCGCCCATGAGTCGAGACGAACAGCGAATGCAAGAAGCACTCGCCATTCTGGAAGAGTTGGGTTCTTTAGACCCCGCAGAACATATCAGGACAATTACCGAAGTAAACCCGACTGCTGACAACCCTTACTATAATGCCCAACATTGTCTCACTGTTGCCATTAGGGTATACGAAGGAGCCTTTAAATGGTTCGGTGTTGACCGCACTACGGGTCTAGCAGCCGTTCTCGCGGGGCTTTACCACGATTACAACCACACTTCGCCCGACGACAATATTTCTCGTCCATTAGCCATATTGGGAGCTACAGAGCATATTAAGAGAATAGAGTCCGCTAGCTTCCCGAGGGGAGTCATGGGGTCAATATCTTTCGAATCATTCCTTGAAGAAATTGTTGAAATGATCGAGGATGCTCGCCAGGCAAAAAGAAGAAAAGCTCCAGAAAACTATATCTCTCGATTTGTTTATGACGCAGAACATATGCAAATATTAGAACCAGATGCGTCCGTTTTCCTAGAAGGGTTATCTAAAGAAACCGGAAGAAAAGTCACAATAGATTCATATATCGAGGAACTTAAAAAGAAGAAGCTTTTCACGAAATGGTCAAAAGAATACGCATTAGCGGGAATTCTTAATAACTAACATCTTTATTCAATGATAATGCCGAATTGACCCCGTGCTAAATCGGCAACCTTAAGAAGATCATCCTCGCTAGAACATTCAACATCAATGATGAAACCCTTGTCTAGGGTGGTGAAAGCTCTCGAAAATATCCAATGGTAAGAGCCGGAATTCTCTATAAAACCCATTCCTATTGTCTGCATATGTAGGTTTAGGTTATAGACCACTTCATACGTACCTGCATATTCGTTCCCTAACCTCACCCCAGAATAATTAACAAAGAGGTCGCTGCTGGCGGTGTAAGAATCCCCATTTGCCTGATATTCGATAATTGATGATGTGACCGAACACCCATAAGCATCATTGGTGTAGGTGTAGGACAAGGAATCTTCAGACTGAGAAGTAAAGCTCCATCCATTTTCATAAGGGGTGGACAAAGCCAAATTAGCATCAGATGGAACTTCCGAGTCTTCGCTAAAAGTGAGTATCCCAGAAAGGTCAACTGGTACATCCTGGCTATCAGCAGGATCGTCAATCACCTTCATGTCATCTCCCGGCTTTTTGGCTATGCCGGTGTAATCCTTCGCAGCCGATTCCATAGCGCCAAATGCAATAGAGAAACAAGAAATCACTGCCAAAATGATAATCAAAATTTTGGTTGTAACGAGTGGACGATATTCAGCTTGTTTCATGGAGCTATACTACCTTTTGGTTATAATCCAAATAAGATTTTGAAGTGTCATTCACTATATTGATAGCAATCTCCTTCATCTTACTTTTGTCTTGCTCAAAAGATGAACCGAGTCTTACGTTTCTGGCCAATCTATCCGCACCCTCATTTAAAGGGTGTCCGTTATGTGCTTTAACCCATGAAAAAGAGATATGCGATTTTCCGGCGAGCTTCTTGTGAATATACTGAGCAACCTTCTTCTCTTGAAGAGTGATTTTGGAGTTGGCGGCAAATTCCGCATCCTTAGCAAGTTTGATGGCAAGTCTGTTGTCCACAAGTATACAGATTTTAGACTTGGTTTTGATCTCGCTCAACATATTAGAAATAGCGTAAAGCTCGTATAGCAGAGGATTTGAAGACGAACGAGGAATAAAACCATACCCATACTCGCCATTTGATGCTATCCATCCATATGAGCCGCCCTTAAAGAACCTGTTAACACTTCCATCGGTAGCAACATAAACAACATTATCGTTTACATTTTTGTCGTTTTGGCTGGAGCTATTTTCGCTAGGTGGTTCTCGCATCTCAAAACAAAGTTCCGCGCCCTGCGAAGTCTTATCAAGTTCGCTTCTCATAAGAAACTTGATAGCTCCGAACTCTGTTCCGTTGGCTACAATCTGAGAACGAATGGGAGAATAATGGATATGAGCCTCGATGAGGTTTCCGCGATGTTTCTCGCTGTGAGCCTGCTGGACGCATATATCGACAATTTTTAGAGCAATATTTTCCTCGACAACATCATTGAAAATTAAGTCGATACTGTCAACAGATTCCGATACCGCGATAAGACGATTCTCTTCATTCTTATCTACTACGTCGAAATGTAATCTTAGTGGTATATGGTTATATACTGCATTCATCTCTCTGTTCAACCAACTCAGACGCCTTGCCTGTTACGAGAACAATATCAGAAAAACGCGGATAATTCAAGACACCAACGTCTTAGTCCATATTTTGTATGCAACGGATAATTGGTCATCATTACATGTATAGCCGTATGTGGTAAAAATAACACCAGTGATAGCTTCGGACATACAATCAGCAACATGCTCTGCGTCATGGTCGAACGCAGCCGCAGCTTCAGGATTATCTAGAACTCTGTCATAACCCTGTCGGAAATGAACACTATGAGCGTACTCGTGAGCAATTGTTTGCAAAAGCATATAGTCCTGATAATACGACTTATCGAGAATCAATGGAGAGATATACATCACGGTTGGGTCTTCACTAGAAACGCAGCCCGCTGCCTGGGAACTGTCACATGGATTATCTCGATAAACAATTCCTATATCAGTACCACCCAGAGTGTCCAACATGTTTCTCACATCATCTTCCCGCGTCGCGCCCGAATGTAACTCGCCCGACTTCAGCTTGCTCTTTATAGCCTGAGAATTAGTTTGATAATCGAAAATTCTAACCGTCGTATCAGTGTCTCGATAATCTTGCAACAGTTCGTTAAGCGCTGTTCCGTAATCAGTTGATGAACTATTGGGATCTTCAAGAACGAGGTTTGCATTTGATAAAGATGACTCCAACTCCGATACATCAACCTTAGATGCGAAAGCTTCCTTCTGTTGTTCGATTATTAATACATGTGCAGAAAGATTTTCGAAAGTAGTGTCTTCTGCACCCATAGCATATCCTCCACTTTGCGGAGGTGGTGTTGGAGCATTACTTTCATAATAACCGCCACCGATAGTGTTGAAGATTGGATACATTCCTATTGTAAGCCCGACAGCTAGCGCAACGACAGACGAAATGACGGAAAATGCAACAGCGGCTACGCCCGACTCTCG
>Ga0206103_100107_pt1 | contig 67606 bp, 49 predicted proteins | sample 1B5Ametagenome_FD_148638 | JGI IMG/M metagenome (GOLD analysis project Ga0206103, IMG submission 148638) | Enriched microbial communities from leaf-cutter ant dump, University of Wisconsin, Madison, United States - 1B5A | ecosystem: Environmental > Terrestrial > Nest > Insects nest > Nest dump... | reverse complement strand
TTGATGCAAAGGTCAAGGCATTCCATCTTTCAAACAAGTTTATTGATTTCTATATGGCGTACGAGTCTGCGGCCCGGAAGCTGGTTTCGCAGATAGCCGATCCCGAGCTTCGGAAAGCGGAAGAGGTTCGAATGAGGGAAAAGGTTCGGGAGTTTGGATGGGCCGTGGATGCTACGCCGCCTCCGCTGATAGGCGGGCTTTGGGAAAAACATGGGAAGCGCCTCAAAGCCGCATGGGAACCGTATCAGAAGCGCCGTCCGAACGCGGAGGAGCTTCACAGGATCGAAACCGGGGTGCTGGAGCCGATCATCCGCGACGCCCGGAAAATCATCGAGGCCGAACCGGAGGGGGACAAGCTGTGGTTTTTAAGGAAGAAATGGCAATATCTCTTCAAGGAGGAAGAGGGGGAGCCGGGCGATCCCGCGAAGTAACGACTCCGGAGGATCAATTACCGGAGAGATCGGTGCAAGCTGCCGTTCTGATCGGAGGCCGGTCCCCTTCCCCATGGCTGCCCGTCACGATCCGGGGCATTGAAAAACGCCGGAAGCACTCAACCCAACGCGCGCTCAAAGAGTTCTATCCCGCAGATCAGCGCCTGGTTTACGCGGACAAAGGGAAAGTGGAGCGTGAGGATTTCGGTATCCAGGTCGATTTCATACTCCCGGACCAACGCCCGGTGATCCCCGCCGGCGCTTCCCCAGATATCCAGGTCTTCTTCAATCCGGGAGCCGTTGACGGCGATGTCGAAGAGCCGCCATCCCTTGCAGTTGCAGCCGCCCCCGACCCCGAACCATGGCTCCACGAGATGCAGGCGAAGGTGGTAACGACCCGGCCCTGTGGCAAAGCGATAGGTGAGTTGATCCCGGCCATAGCGATAGGTCCGGTAAAGCGCGGGGAACGGCGTTCCCTCCACGGGCGTCAGGGTGTAACCGATGCTGGCGAGGTCTCCCGCCACCCCGGGGAAACGCTCCGCCCAACTGGAACTCCCCCAGGGGGCTCCGCTTTCCCACGCCCGGTCGGCGCTCCATTCGCGACCAAAAGGATCAAGGAACCCCGTGGCGTCCCCGCATGAAATCCGGTGAAGGACCCGCCCGGGATCCGCCGGGGGGGCCCCGATTCCGGCACCGGCAGGGAGCTTCGCTTGCGGGAATCCCTCGAAAGCGATCCGATCTTCCGCCACCATTTTGCCCCGTTCCAGCCCGACCGCCGTGAGCAATCCATGGCGCAGTTCCACCCCTTCCCAGCGGAAATGGTGACCCCGCCCCGGATGCTTTCGCCTTCCGAGCGATTTGCTTCCGTCGAAAAGCTCCACCTCCGCGCAGTTGCTCAGCACCCGGACGACCTTTGCTCCCGGTGTTCTCCACCGCTCCGGCCAGGTGTGGGAAATGAGATAGACCATCGGCTCGCGGGTGGCATCGGCATAGTTGGCCCGGAAGAGGTAAAAGAGATCGGAAGGTTGTCGCCATGCGGTGACGAGTCCCTTGTTGTTTACCGAGCCGATGGCTCCGTTCCCCGGTCCCTCCACGTTTTCCGGAGAGCGGCCCGGATTCGGAAAGGTGTTGAATACCCAGTGGAAATGCCCGATGGCCCGGTGGCGGTCGTTTTCCCCGAGGCGGATTTTCGTCTCCATGGCCTGCACGGCCCACGATTCGCTGAAATCGTTTTCATCGCCGCGGTACTCGCGCTCGGTATGGACGCCAAAGGAACGCCACGCGCCGAACTCGCCCACCAGGCCGTGGAGCGCCAGCCGGTAATCGTTGTAGTTGCCGCCATAGGTGCCGCTCCATTCCTGGGGAACGTTCCAGTCGGAGCCTTTCCCTCCATTGCACGTGGTGGTCAGGCGATCGCCGGGACAGCTTGGGTCCAGCTCCCGGATGAGGTCGCGCAGCTCGCGGGCAAACGCTTCGGGTAATACGGATTCATTCTGAAGGCCCCAGAGGATGATGCTCGGGTGGTTGCGGCGTTCCTTCACCCATTGCGTCACCAACTGCCGGTAGTTCTCCCGGAACCGCTCGTTGTCAAACCAGATGTGAGAGCCCATCTGCGTCCAGCAAACGATCCCCGCCCGGTCCCAGTGATGGTAGTAACGGAGATTGTGCGGATGATGGGCGTCCCGGAACGCGTTGAAACCGGCCGCGCGGATCATGGCAACCTCGGCGGCGATCTGTTCCTCCGTAAAGGCGTGATCATTGCCGAGCAGCGTTTCGTATTCACAGGTGCCGACGAGGAACAACGGTTCGCCGTTGAGCCGGAGCACGCGGGCTTCCCCCGGATCGTCCGGCGACCGGTCGGCGCCGGTCTCCGGGGCTTCGGGGGATGATGCCTCCAGATTAAGCGCTTCCGATGTCGGGCGGATGCCGAACATCACCATGCGCCGCTCCCACAGGTCGCCCTCTTCGTTCTGAATCTCGACCACCAGCTTGTAGAGCGCCGCCTGCGATTCCTCTCCGGGCGGGGGTTGCCAGAGGGAGGGGTCGTGAATGGGGGGAAGGGTCCATTCATGGGTGCTTTGCGGGCCGGCCTCAAGGCAGGTCCGGTGCTGATGAAAGAAGACCGTGCCGTCGCCATTCTGCACTTCGCAAAAAACCCGGACCGGTGTGGAGACCGGGGCGTCAAGCGCCAGGCTCACCGTCAGTTCGGCCCGCTCCGGGAGGGAATCCGGGGCGGCTTTGACGATGATCCCTCCTGCCGCAAAGCTCAGCGGCGCCGAGGTATGCCGGTAGAGTGTCCGGCTCGGGGCGGGTTCCTGCGCCCGCGATGGAAGATGCCAGTGGACGGGCTCCTCAGCGCATCCGGCGGCATCCGGCGCCGGAATTGCGGGCCATTGAAGCCAGCGCAGCCCGAACGGTGTTTGTGTCGAATGCAGGAGCCGCCCGCCCCGCGTCAGGGCGACGCGTGCCTGGTAAAGATCGGGATGCTCCGGAGCCCAGAGGCGAGGCGAGGCGAGGCGGGGAAAACGGCGCGGGATGATGCGCGTCTCTCCGGGGGCCAGCGAGAAGTCGGCTTCATCGCTCAGGATGAGATGGTCCCCGGGATCATAAATCGCGATCTGCAAGGTGGCGGTCTGCCGTTCCCGGGTCGGGTTATGCGTTTCCACCCGGGCTTCGATCCATGCGGAATCCCGGTCGATCTCGGGCGTCAGGAGGTGCAGGCCGAACGGCGCAACGCGCACGGGACCGCTCCGCTCCAGCCAGACAGGGCGGAAAATGCCGAAGGGTTGGGAACCTTCCGTTTTGGGGGAGCCCCAGCAGCCGCCACAGACAAAAGGCAGATCGTCGATCTTCCCGGGATGATGCGCCCGTACGGCAAGCAGATTGCTTCCGGGGTGGGCGGCCCCGGTCAGGTCGAGCGTAAAGGTGGTCCGTCCCCCGGCATGTTTGCCGACCGGTTGCCCGTTGCACCAGACCGTGGCGTAACTGCCCACGCCCTCAAAGAAGGCATAAATGCGTTCGTCGTCATTCTCCGGAAACCAGTTCCAGCGGCACCGATACCAGGCGGTGCCATGCCGGTTGCCATGCGAAGCGCCGCGATAACCTTCATAGCGCTCCCAGTTATGCGGAACCCGGACGGTTTCCCAACCGGTTTCCTCAAGATGCGGAGCGGCCCATGATGATTCGTCTCCAAGCCTGGATTTCCACTTCTCCAGCGGCACGCGCGACGCGGCGGCCGCTTCCCATGCCGGGTTTGGCAACTGATTGATTTCGATTTGCATTCGGTTCTTACCGTGCCAGCGCGACAGGCGCAGACAATGTTTGGATCATTTATTCCGATAAACAACGCCGCGGCGGGCTCTGCCAATGCCGCGGCGGGAGCGGTTTCCGCCGGGGAACTCCGACGGTGTTCCTACCACGGGTTGAACCGGTAGGGATCGTCCCTCGGCTCAAACGGGCGGGCGTAAAGGAGCGTTCCGGGGGTGACCTCCGGCTCCCCGAGCAGATCCTTTTCATCCGGGCTCGCGGGCCGTTCCCCGCCCTTGAGGCTTGCTTTCACGACGAGATCGCCCGGGTCGCTGATCTGACACCAGAAGCCGAATCCCCCGCCGCCCGAGGCGACTTTCGCCTCCAGAAGATTCCACCCCGCCTTGAGCGGCGCGGTGAAACGGAACTCTCCGGCATACGGGGCGTTCGTCGGCCGCGGTTCACGGGTGTGATCCACGAAAGCCTTGCCGTTGACGCGGAAGACGATCCACCAGTCGCACCCGACGGCAAACGTCGCCTCCCGCTCGCGGCTGCTGTACACGTAGGTGCGGGAATAACCGATCTTGCCGTTTCCGGACGGGGAGATCCAATCGAGATGCAGGAAGCCATTGCTGGCTTTCGGGCCGTAGGTGCGCCAGCCGCTGTTGGTTTTTTCAAGCGCGGGTTCCTTCACCTCTCCCTCGCCGATGGTCGCGATGAGGACTTCGGAATCGCTCCCGTCATCGTCCTGCCTTTCCTCTTCCACCGGCAGCTTTGTGGCGAGCCCCGGGAAGGTGTTCTCCGGACCGGCGTTCGGGTTGACAAGCGCCACATTATTCCAGTTGCGCCAGAGCCCCAGGGTCACCATGAGGGCCGTCGGGCGGGGGGTGGTGAGCCGGGCGGCCAGCTTTTCATCGCTTTTTGCCCCGAGGTTGGTCAGCAACTGGCGATAAAACTTCATGACATTCCACCGGGGTAATTTGAAGAGGCGGTTGTCTTCCTCGAAGGGAGCCCAGTCGAGCTGGGAAAAGACCCATTCGCCTTTTCCTTCCGGTCGATCCAACATCAGCCCTTCGAGCAGGATGGCGGAAGCCGGATCGTTCCGGTTCACGAAACGATCCTGTTTGAGGAAGCTCCGCCAGTGCAGCATCGGAGCGCCGATTCCGCGCAGGATGGGCGCCTCTTTTTCCCGTTTGACGCGGGCGCGCGTGACGGGTTCCGTCCCGATCTGGAATGGGGCGCTTTCCGCGGAGAGATCCCCGGCGCTTTGCGTGAGGACGAGCGCCCGGCCACCGGCGTTCACAAAGCTTTTGAGCGCGCCGGACGCTTTGCCGAGGTTCCGCCATTCCCCGGGACCGATCACGAGAATCTCTCCCGCGGGGACCAGGCCGGAAAGCGCTTCCGCTCCGATCCGGGACGAGGCGAAGCCAAGCCGCGAAAGGTATTCCCAGCCTTTCGCATCGCCCAGATAACGCACGGTGCGGTTTTGCTCCTGTGCGAAGGGTTGATCCAGCGTGCGAACAAGGTTTTCCGCGATCCGCGTGGCGACAGGATCGGTCCCGATCCGCCGGGTGAGATCAAACTGCGAGAGGAAGATGCCGCCACGGCCATGCCGCCATTCCAGCAGCGGGCTGTAGTTGAGGCCGAATTCCGCCACGGCGATCGGCGTGAAGGCTCCCGCATGGGGTGTTTCAATCACCACCGAAGCGACCGCCCCGTAATTGCCCCAGTGCGGCGGACGGGCCAGCGGCCATTTCTTCATCCCTTCGGAGGTTTTCGGCACCAGATCGGGCTCTCCGCGCCAGAGGGAGAGATCCTCCTCTTTGATTCCCGCGAGAATGGGGCTGGAGAGATCGCGCGGGAAAGCGCGGCGGGTGACGATATCCTGAATGCGCAAGCCAAGCGCCTCCAGGGCGACGGTGTTTTGCTCCAGCACCAGCACCCGCAGCCCCCCCTCCACATCCTCCCGGGTAAAAGGAGCCGATTTCTCCAGGCCTTCGCGTCCGATGACCAGCACCTCCGCCCCGCTCGCCTTGAGCGCGGCGTGATCCTTTACCGGGCTGGCATCGACGCCGAGGACCTTGAGCCATTCCTTCGATTCTCCCTTCGGATCGTAAATCGCCCATCGGGAGCGGGTCGGGACCGCTTCCTGATCGCGCGGCCAGAAGGAAAGATCGAAGTGGTCGTCCGTTTCCTTCCCTGTTTCGTCGCGAACCTTCAGCGTCAACCGGCCCGCGGTGCGGGCTTTCACCCCGGGCGCTTTGATCGTGATCGGCCTGCGGACGATCTCCCCCGGCTGGAGCGCGATGGTTTCTTCCCCCTGTGCCACCACGGAGCCGCCGCTTTCCAGTTTCCAGTCGGCCTTTACGGTCCTGGGCTGGTTGCCGTCCCAGATCGCGATCACGGTTTTCTCAAAGGTTTCCCCGCCGAAGAACTGGTGATCCTTCGCGGTGATCCGGCTCTGCGGTCCGCCCAGAAAGACAAGCAATGGCCGCAGCGTATCGCGATAAACATGATAGGTGGCATTGGCCCATTCGGGAGCCGCTTCCAGCGTGGCGCGGGCCTCTTCCTCCGAGAGTTCGGTGTAGGAGAAACTTCCTTTCCGGTACTTCGGCGAGATACCGTAGCCACTGCTGAAATTCCATGGCTTCCAGCCGCCGGGCACGCCGTAGGCCCGCCAGTAACGGTGGGTTTCCCGTGTGAAGAGGGTGTCGAATTCGTCGTGCGCGGTCATCTCCCCGATCTTTGCCTTCTCCTCGCTGGTCAGGTTTCCATGGCCGGAGGGCGCCCGCCGGGCTGAAGTGTTGACGAGATCGACATACGCGTCGGTTTCCTTCTCATAAGCGCGATCGCCGAAGTAGACCGCATGCCATTCCGGGTAGAGGGGGACGCCGAAAGGCTTGAAGTAATCCGCATCATAGGCCGGGGTGCCGTGTTCGATCGCCCCCCAGGGCCGGTCCCCCTTTTCCGCCCAGTGGGAGGGAAACTCAATCCGTTCCTGCAACGGCATGAAGTTGAGATACTGGTTCGGGTAGTCCACCTGCCCCGCCAGCCCGCAATGATGAGAGATGATCCGGGTCGGGTCGAGTCCGGCCAATGTTTCATCCACGGCGCGATACCAGCCGGGGATCGAGTCCGGGTTTTCGGGATTCATCCCGACCCGCATCGGTTTGTCGCGGGAGGCGCTCCCCGCATTCATTGAGGGCATCCACATCAGGATGGAAGGGTGATTGCGCAGACGCCTGATCCAGAGCTTCGCTTCGCGCCCATATGCTTCCTGCGCGGCGTAATCGCCAAGCCCGCCACGGATGCGGGTGGCGTTGGGCGCCGGCATCAGGAGGCCGAACCCTTCCCTGTCAGCCTCGGCGAGGACGTTGGGGCGGATGCTGCGCAGGCCGGGGTCATCGGCCTGATCAATGATCAGGGAACGGCGGCCTCTCTGATAAAACCATGAATTCGGGTGGGGATGCCACTGCATGGTGTTGAAGCCGATCCCCTTCCAGAAAAGGAGACTCGGCCAGTGGGCGGAGATCGCCGGGGCGATGAAGAGATGAACCGGCCGTCCGTTCATCACGATCTTGCGCCCGTCCACCCAGATCTCCCGGAAGCCGAAGGAGACCGGTTCGGGTTCATGAATGGTTTTGCCTGCGGTATCAACCAGCGACACCTTGAGCTGGTAAAGATAACCGTCCCCGAACTGCCAGAGGCGCGGCTTTTCCCATGGGACCCGGAGAGTTTGCGTGCCGGTGGAGGTGACTTCCAGCGGTGCTTCCACCGCCCCGGGAAGCGTCCCGCCTTTTCCGGCGGGATCAAGGATTTCGGCTTTGATGCGAGCCCCCTTGAGCCCCGTGGAGCGGAGGTCCACGTCCACGAACAACGCCTTTTCCCGCCAGGAGGGACGGGCGAAAACCGATTCCACTTCGGCTTCGAAGGGACGCACTTCAAAATGAACGTATCCGGTCAGGCCCGCCGCGAGGCTCTGGCGGGCTTCGTTCAGGTTTTTGGGATTGCCGCGGGTGACATCCGTCAGGGCGAGCTTGCGAAGCGGGTCGCTATCCATCGTCTTGGGAACCCCATTCCACCACCGCGTCACCCAGACCCGGAGCCGCGCTTCCTCCCCCGGTTTGATCCGCGTTGTCAGGTCCACGCGGCCCTCGGGGCCTTCGATGTAGAGCGGTTCCGAATCGTTCACCCACAGCATGGCGTCGCAATCGACCTGATCGAACTTCAGCCAGATGCGTTGTCCGGCCCAATCGGCGGGGACGGCGATCCGTCTTTCAAACCAGCCGTTGTCAGAGTTCCGGAGGGCCTTCGGGTCTTTGGCCCACGGCGCGGGGGAATGCCCGGGCGTGGCGATCAGGCGCCTGGTCCCGTTTGTCCAGGCGAAGGGAACCTCCACCGGCTCCCAGAGTGCCTCATCCGGCGCGGTTGCCATGTCTGAGCCCGGCTGGAAGAGCCATTGGGAGATGCGTGGCCCCTGATCTTTCGTCCAGAGAGGCAACCCCGGTTCTTTCGTGACCGGCGCGGCGGCGTTGGGATCGGGATTGGCTTCGCCGAAGAAAACGTCGTCCACCCAGAGATTGCTGCCGACCTTCCAGTTTTCAATATAGAGGCGGGCCGCCGTCGCCCCTGCCGGCGCATCCGCGAGCAGTTCAAAGGGCTCAAACCCGTTTCCGGTCAGTTTGCGCTCCAGCTTCCGCACCACGTCCGGTTGACCGGGGACGCTCCAGTGAATCTTCATCTTGAGGGGAACCCCGGCCTCTCCCGCGGCTTCCAGATGGAAACGGTAGGCAACCCCGGGGCGAATGGCTTCAATGGAAGTCCGGAAAGAGCCGGCCCCCTTCTGATCCTCGCGCGGAGCCAAACGCAGGGCGGCCTTGCCGGTGTTGGCATGAGCGCCCGAGGCGTCTATCGGCATCTTTTTCGCCCCGGACCACACGCCGGTTTCAAAGGAAGCGTCCGGAAACCGGTTGAAGCGCTGCATGTCGGAATCAGGCCGCGATGGGGACGGGGCGGCCAGCCCCCATTGCGAAAAGAACCACAGGGCGGTTCCCGAGAGGAAGGGAAGATACTTCATAAGAATGGAATCATTGCGGGGTCGGGCGGTTGGGCGGTCGGGCGGTCGGGCGGTTGTCCTGGGCAGGGGGGAGCACCACCTGCCCGGGACGGCGTCCCGTGGCTCCGTGAGGCGGAGCGGTCCGGGTATCGGAAGGCGGGTGAAAAAGATCAGCGGACCGGGCCAAAGAAAAGATCGTCGATCCAGACGTCCGTCCCGGTCTGCCAGTTTTCGATGACAAGCCGGGCCCGGGTGGCGTTATCGGGAGCTTTCATCACGATCTCAAAAAGCTCGAAATCGATTCCCGAAAACCGGCGCTCCAGCTTCCGGACTTCATCCGGCTCGCCCGGGATGCTCCAGTGAATCTTCGTTTTCAGCGGGTTATCGGGCAGTCCCCTGGCATGGAAGGCGAACCGGTAGGTTTCCCCGGGTTCGATCCCTTTGACTGTATGACCGAAGGAATACCAATCTTCGGGTCCGGCGCGGTTGTAGAGAACCAGGGAGGTCTTTCCCGTACGGGCGTTTTCACCCGTGGTGTCGAGTTCCACCTTCCGGCCCGCACTCCAGCCGCCCTCCTCGAAGGAGGGGTCCTTGAGGAGATTTCCGTCGTCCGCCGCCCGGCATGGGAAGGGGATCAACGCAAGGGCCAGACAGGCCAGGAGAGAAAGTTTCATCATCATGTTCCGGTTGTGGGAAGGAGGTTCCGTTCAGGCCGCCCGTGTCTTGCGCCGCAGGCCGAGCGCCAGCAGCCCGATCCCGATCCCCGCAAGCCCCCAGGTGGAGGGCTCGGGAATCGCGGAAGTCACGGTAAAGTGAAGCGCGCTTCCCTCGATCTGGAAGCTGCCGGAAAGACCGTTCTGGAGATGGGTGTAGCCGAAATCCTCCGCGGAAAAGCCGGTGATCCCTTCCCATTCCACGAGCTTGAAGTCTCCAACGACGCCCGTGTCCAGAAAGTCGAACTGGAAGTCGAGGCCGCTGCCCTTGAGAAAGTCTCCGGTGATCAGGAGCGAATCACTCACGCCGGTGACACCGCCGAGTTCGAACTTCCACGCGTCCCCGCTCTGGCCGTTCCAGGTCAGGTCGTTATTGATGGTCAACATGCCGATGCTGTTGCCCGGCGCGATTGCGCCATCCACGACGGTCTGTCCGTGAATGATCCCGCTTCCACCGAGAGTGGCTCCGCCCGCCACCGTCACCGCCGAGGCCGCATCGGTGCTTCCATTGATGAGAAGGGTTCCCGCATTGATCTGCGTGGCCCCGGTGTAGCCGTGGTTGCCGCTGATCGCCCATTTTCCAGTGCCGGTCTTGGTAAGGGAGACGACTCCGGAAGCGTTGCCGTTGTTATTGAGTGTGGCCGCGAGCTGGTTGTCGCCCGTGTTCGTGCCTGAAAGAATGAGCGTGCGCCGCTGATTGGCCGTTCCATAGGTGAGGTTGCCGCCATTGGTGAAGTTGATGGCGCCGGAGCCGGAAGCTTCCAGCGTGGCGCTCTGGTCGTGGCTGGACCCGAGCGAAATCTGAAAGAGCCGGTCCGTGCTATCGCCGTCGCCGAGGTAGCGCAGGGTGGCGTCACGGTAAATGACAAGATTGGATGCGGCGTTTTCAGCGGCGCCGATGGAGCTTGCTTCGCCCCCATTGGCCAGTTTGGCAACGCCGAGAACGCCGCCCTGAATCCGCGTGGGCCCGGTGTAGGTGCTCTCCGTACCGGTCAGATTCCAGGTGCCTGCGTCGGTCTTGGTAAGGCGGGAGGATGCGACGGTATCCCCCGTGACATGGTCTGCCAGAAGCAGCGCAAAGGAGTTTGCCTCCGTATTGGTTCCCCTGAGGGTCAGTTCCCGCGTATCCGTGGGGCGGGCCGTGCCGGTGTCGATGGTTCCCTTGTTGGTGAAATGGAGCGCACCGGTTCCCGAAGAGTCAATGATGGCCCCGAGCCGGAGCATGGTGAAGAGCCGGTCCGTGCTATCGCCGGAACCGATATAGCGGAGGGTGCCGCGGCCGTCGCCGTAATCTCCGAAGGTAAGATTTTCGGCGGCGCCGGAGGATGCGCCGATGGAGCTTGCCGAACCGCCGTTGGCGAGTTTGGTGACTTCCAGTGTGCCTTTGGTGATGATGGTTTTGCCCAGGTAGCTGTTTGCGAGGTTGGTGAGGACCACTGTGCCGACGCCGCCTCCATAGTTGGCGATGAGCTTCGTCGCCCCGGTGGTATTGGAGATTTCCCCGCTCAGGACCATGGTCGCCTCGGACTTGATCGCCCGGATTCGGAATTCCCCGGAGTAGGTGCCCATCTCCATGTCGCTCTCATAGGTCAGCGTGCCGCCATCCCCGCTATGGGAAAGGCCGACGGGGCCGGCGCTCAGTGATTGAAAGAGGATGGTCCGGTCGGTGCTCTGGTCGGTGGAACCGGTATAGCCCAGGAACGCGTTGCGCTTGAGGGTGATGGTGCCGTTGGCCGCGGTGGATGGGGCTCCGAGGGCGGAAGGACCCCCGCCGACATCGCCGATGGAAGTGAAATTCAGGAAGCCGCCCTCCAGCACGATCGGTGCGTCGAATGGGTTGGCCTGATTGTTCAAGGTGTAAGAGGCATTCGTATGGCCGCCAAGGACGATGGCCCCGCCCTCCCCGGCGGACCCGGCCATGATTCCGTTGACGACCAGTTTGCCCCGGCCCGTGGTGCCGTCGTTAAAGATCCGGTTCGTGGAAAAGGTGCCGAGGTCGAGTGTCACCCCGCTGCCGATCGTCACGTAATGATTGGCGGTGCCGGCTTCCGGCAGGAAGACATTCCCGGACAGGAAGATTTTGCCGGTGCCATTCAGGTCCAGGTTGAGTTCCGACGCGGACCAGCGGAAATCGAACGAAGCGATATCGACATCGTCCGAGAGAGTCAGGACCGCGGACGTATCGTTGAGGGTAAAATCGCCGTTGACGCTTCCGGCGATCCAGTTGCTCTCATCGTTGAAATCGGTGCCTTCGGTGCCACCGGTCACCCCTTCGCCCATCCATTGCGCCTGCGCGGGAAGGGCAAGGAGACCGGTCCATGCGGCGAGCACGGCGAGTTGTTTACGCCAGACCAAAAAGAAAGGGGGGGTGTTCGTTTTCATGGCACCCCCAATGTAGACACCCCGCCCGGTCCCTACAAACGCTTCTTATTTTATACCGATAAAACGCCCCCATTCCTCGGAGAGAAGGGGGTGCCCGAGCGTTACGATCGCTGCCGGTTCCTGGGTTTGCGGCTCAGGGAAGCGCCTTCCACCCAGGTCCCCTTGATGAGCAGGAGGTGAGGGAATGCCGGGAACCCGCGCTCGTTGCTTTGCGTCTGGTGAATGAGAAGGTCCGCCGCGGCGGTGCCGACTTCCTCATGGTTTTCGTCCACCCCGCTCAGGCCGGACTTGCGGGGGCGGTTGACGCAGGCAAGACTGACGTCTCCGGGCACTTTGACCCCCATTTCCGCGAGCCATCGCAGTTCAAAGCCGCTGAGGCAGAGGATCACGTCGGGCCGGTGACGCTCATACCAGCGGGAAAAGCGCTCCAGGCTTTCGGGCTCATGGGGAACCACGAAGAGCGGAATCGCGGCCTTCGCGGGGTACTTCCATTTCCAGTGAAGAAAACCCAGCAGCCAGTTGGCATCCACACCTTCCACGGCTTCCGGCGGCAGGCTCAGCCCGATCCGCTCGTACCCCCGGGCCATCAGTTCCTCAAACGCCAGCTCCATGTTATAGCGATGATACGCGGCGGCGCGATGAACGGGAAGATCCCCCCAACTGTAGGCGACGGCGGCGTAGGCATAGTTTTTCCAGCGCAGCCGGATGGGAGACCGGGGAAGATTTTGCGGAGGCAACAGGAGCACACCCACCATCCCCCGCGCGTAAAGCACCTGATCCAGACGGCTTGCGGAGCCGAACTGATCGGCGAAGAAGCACTCCACCCGATAGCCCAGCTTTTCCGCCCGGTTCCGGACTCCCTGCAACTGGCTGCCGTAGACCTCCGCTTCGATCCACTTTTCAGGCGTTCCGTGGATCATCTCGGAGGCGACGATCACCGCCAGGGTCCCCTGATCGCGCACCTGGCGCCTGGAGCGGATGTGCATCATCAGGGAGGAGACGAGCGGGTTTGGGCGGTAGTCGATTTCCTCCGCGATCCGGTGCACCAGCGCTCGCGTCTTTTCATTGATGGCGGGATGATTGCGCAACGCCATGGAAACGGTGGCCTGTGTCAGCCCGGCCCGGATGGCAATATCTTTCTGGGTTGGCATTTATCGGTATAAAATAAAGTTTGATTTGAACGGGCAAGAGAATAGTGGAGACTCGTTTTGCGTTCCCCATTGAAGATGAGCTCTTTCCCGGCACCCCCCCACTCTTCCCTTCCCGCGCTTTCTTCCGGAACGGCATGGCGGCGCCACCGCCGTGGTTTTTCCCTTCTGGAGCTGCTGGTTTCCATGGCGGTGATCGGGTTGTTCGCGGGCCTGGTGGTTCCGGCGTTTCACGCGATCGGTTATACGCAGGGAGTCAATCAGGGGGTTTACGAGGTGGCGGCCCTTCTGGAGCTGGCGCGCAAGGAAGCGGTCACGCGGCAGACGTATGTCTGGGTCGGGTTTGAGAACACGATCGCCGACGGGAGCGCGGAGGTGAGGATCGCCGCCGCCGCTTCCCGGGACGGCACCGACCGGCACTCCGCGGCGGACAACCTCTTCGCGCTGACCCGGGCGTTGCGCCTGCGGAATGTGCGGATGGGAGAATGGAGCGATCTCAGGGAGACGACGCGCGGATTGCACGACGGCCCGCTTCCGGTGAGCGTGGCGGCCAATGCGGACGGGGTCGCCTTCTCCGCGGGGAGCGTCCACTTCAACGGGTGCACGATCACGTTCACCCCGGGCGGGCAGGCGATGCTGGCCGGTTCCCCGGGATTGGACGGGGGGTACGATTCCCTGATGGAAGTCAGCCTGCGGCAGACGCGCGGCGATCAGATCCCGGACAACGCAAATGATGGCGCGGTGATCCTGCACGGCTCCACCGGCACGCCACGGATTATTCTTGTCCGGTGATGACGCCGCGCTCAAACCGGAAAGCTGGGAGCGCTCCCCGGGGTATCGCGGGCGGGACGCGCGGGTTTACGCTGGCGGAGTTGGTCATCGCCATCGGCGTGGCGACTTTCTGCCTCGTCGCCCTCGTCGGCATGCTGCCGGTCGGCTTCAACGTCATGAAAGCGGCACGGGAGGAGACGGCGGCGGCTCATTGTCTGGAGCAGATCGCCAACAGCCTGCGGACGGCAACGCGGGACGGCGACGGCGCGTGGCATTCCGCGGGGCTTTTCCCCGATCTCTCATGGACTTCGGCCAACGAGCTTTCCAATCTTTCGCTGGGCGGGATGCCGACGGCGAGCCCGTCGGAACAGCGGCTGGCGGCCCATATTGAAATCATGAACGCTCCGGCCGCCGGTTCGCCGGGGCAGGCGCTGATCAGCGTCGCATGGCCCCATACGGCCCGGTGGATGCAGGCGGAGAACCGCTGGAGCCATGCCCAGGGTTCCGTGAGCACCTGGCTGATCTTCCTGCCGGAGAGATGACGATGAACGCACCCTTCTCCATCCATCCCGGTTCCCGGCGGGCGTTTTCGTTGATCGAGCTGCTTGTCGCCGTGGCGGTGATGGTGGTCATCCTGATTCTGCTCCTGCAGATTTCCGGCAGCACCCTGCTGGCCACCCGCGTTTCGCGTCAGCAACTGGAAGCCAGCCAGCAGATCCGCCACGCGTTGGATTCGCTGGCTCTGGACCTGGCCAACCGGGTCACCGGGCATGGGCTGACCCTCTGTGCGGCCCGGGATGACGACGGCAACACCCGGCTCGCCTTTCTGGCCGGAGGGCGCAGTCCGAACCGGGACGGGCAGGCTCCGTCCCGGTTTCTCTCGATCCGCTACGAACTCGACGGCACCGACCTGATCAAACGGATCGCCCCCGTCGGGTGGGACGATCCGAAGCTCATGGATGCGGTGTTGGCTCCGGTGCAGCCCGAGACGATCCGGCTCGCTTCGGGTATTCTCCGTTTCGAAATGGTGGCCGTCCTCCACGATGGCACGGTGGTCAGCCTGACACAGACCGGAGACTGGAAAACCTCATCCATCGGGGGACAGAGCATTCCGGCTCCGTTTTCCGGACTGGTGCTCGATGGCGATTCCGCGCAGCGCATTCGTTCGCTCATTATCGGGATCGCGGCGATCGACGCGCGAAGCCTTGAACTGCCGGGTGTTTCCACGGCGGGAGCGAAGCTGCCTTCGCCGCCCGTCGGCCGGACGCCGCTGGAGACCTGGACCGGCGCGCTCCTTTCCGGTTCGCTCGATCCGATGCCTCCCGCCGCGACGGCGGTGCTCCGGTTTGACCAACGCTCCTACCTGCTTCAATAGATGATTCAACCGTGTTTTCATTCTCCGGCGCGCCAGGACGGGATGGCTTTGGTGATTACGCTCGCCCTGGTGGCGCTGCTGACGATTGCCGTGGTCGCCTTCTTTGGCCGGACCACGGCGGACCGGATGGTGGAGGTCAGCCGCGCCAACCGGACGCGCGCGGAGCTGCTTGCCCGATCGTCGCTCGACTACGCCACGGCGCTCTTTCTGGCGGAGATTGCGGACCCGGCGCACTCCACGCTCAAGACGGCAAGCCAGAGAACGCTTTATCTCCCGAAGACCGGCGCCGATATCCTGCCCCGGCGGGAATTCGCCCCGGCGATTGATCCCGCCGCGAGCGGGTTCTTCAGCCTGGTGCGCCAGAGCGTCCCCGCCGCGGATGCCAACGCCTCCGCGCATTCCACCGATGCCACCGCGCGAAACGGCAGGCGGATCACCCCGGCCCGATGGAACTTTCCCGCGTTGCTGGTCGGGGACGGCTTTACCGACGCAGGGGAGCTTCCTCACTGGATCTATGTGGGCACGGACGGCGTGCGGGCCGAGCCGGGCCCCGACGACATCGGGCGCTTTGCCTACAATGTTTACGAAATCGGCGGCCTGCTCAATCTCAATGCGGCGGGATTCCCCGGCGTCCTCTCCGGAAAAGAGGTTTCCGGCCTCAAGGGAACGCCTTCAGGGGCCGATCTCCTGCGGCTTTCCGGTTCGCTGGATCAGGACGCCGTGGATGCGCTGATGGCCTTCCGTAACGCCAGTGCCGCCGAATCCGCCTCGCTCTGGCTGGACAACGTCCGGGCCTTTTCCCGCAAGGGGTTTCTGACCACCACGGCGGAAAGCCCGGACGCCGCAAGCCCGTATCTCAACAACTACTTTGTGAGTCGTCAGGATCTCTTGCGCTACGCGCGGACAAACAACCCCGCTTTTCTCGATGCGATGCCCTATGTCACGCATTTTTCCCGTTCCGTAAACGCTCCTTCCCTCACGTTTTCCACGCCCACGGCGCAGAACCCGGACTTCGCGGATGTGCGGTTTGCCGGCGACACCCTTCTGGATGACTACGATGACGCGGGGACTCACCGTACCCAAAGCGTCCGGGCGGGCGATCCCGTGCTTGTACGGCGCTTTTCGCTGGCCCGCCTCGCCTGGCTGACGCCGGAGGGCGCGGCGGCCGGAATCAGCGCGGAGGCGATCCGCGCCTGTTTCGGCCTGCAATGGAACGGTGCGGAGGAGCGCTGGGACTATGTTGGCGGCGGGGCTTCCATGCAAGGCACGATCGCCACCCTCGCGGAAGTGGCCGCGGCGAATCGCGCGCCCGATTTCTTCGAACTCCTCAAGGCGGGAATTCTGGAAGCGACCGTCGGGATCGCCGCGCAAGGCCGCACCATGGCGGTCCAGGGGAGTCAGGTCTATGATTCCAATGGCGATCTTCAGATTCTCCGGATCGGGGCGAATATCATTGATTGCGCCGATCCCGATAACTACCCGACACGGATCGCGATGGATTTCGAAGGGGTCGCGCTGGAAGTGGCGGGCGTGGAAGACCTTCCCTATATTCATTCCCTCTGGATGTCGGGCCTTCAACGCTGGGATCTTGATGGCGGCGCTCCGATGCTGGTGGACGCCGATCTCTTCTGGAGCCCGCTTCTTCTCAACCCTCACCAGCCTTCCCCTGTCGCGGCAACGGACGCTCCGGAACTCATTACCGTCTCCATATCAAACGGAATCCTGACCGGCATTGATGACAACGACATTCCGCCCCAGCTCTCGCGGATGGGAATGACGAAATCGCTCGCCGACCTGCCGCTGATCCCGATTCCCCGGGAAGCGGCCGATCTCCCCGGCGCCGTGTTCGGGTTTGAGGATTTCCGCTCCGGTCCGTTGCCGATGCGCAACACTTCCGCCGAAAGCCGCCTTGGCCATCTGATCCCCTATGCCACGGCCGATACGGATGTTCAGGGGTTTTGCATCTTTTCCTATGGGAAGGAATACACCCCGATGCCCGCACCCGCTCCGCGGACCAACGCGGGGGGACATGCGCGCTATTCCCAACACCGCATCTATGTCAACAGCCTGATGATGCGCCTGCAGTTCCGCACGCCGGGAGGAAAGATGAAGACCTACGCGACGCTTTCGGGCAACGATGCGCTGCCGACGACCACCGGGATCGAGGGCGCCGGAGGCTGGTCCGCCATCAATACGCCTCCCGGCTTTGATTCCCGCACGGACCGGACCGGCATCTCCGGCAGCGGAAGCCGGGCCGTTCTCTGGGACCCGCGCACCGGCCGGTTCGGCCCGGGCCTTGCGGGTTTCTCCGCACGCTATGCGGATGTCCCGGTCGTGAGCGGCAGCAACGAGCGTCTGGTGAACGGCGCTCCCCTGGAGTGGAACGCCGACTATGGAAAGACGTCCATTTACGCCGCCCTGTGGCCCCAGGGCGGGCGGAGCCGGGATGCCGGCGGCAACTACACGAACGTTCCGGACCGGGACGGCATCTTCCGTCCCGCGGACGGGTGGCTGGCGAATGCGGCCAATCCTCTTCGGCAGGTCTCCGGCCAGAAGCTCAAGCCGGACCACGCCAGCCGCCCGGTGATCCTTCAGCGGCCCTACCGGTCGGTTGCAGAGCTGGGTTATGTTTTCCGTGATACCCCCTGGAAAACGTTGAGCTTCTTTGACGAATCCAGTGGCGACGGCGCATTGCTGGATCTCTTCTCCGTGGTGGATGAACCGGCGGTGACGGCGGGCGCGGTCCATCTCGGCACCCGTCACCTGCCGGTGCTCGAAGCGTTGTTTTACCAGAGCGGCCAGAACGCGGATGGCTCCGACCCCCTTCCGGGCGCGGACAAGATCGCGGAAGCTTACCGCAGCTATCTCTTCGCCTCGGGAGAACCGACAGAGGCCATCCCCGCCAATGTGGCGGAACTCGTCCGTTTCATGTCCTCGGGCAATCTCGGGGATCAGGCCTACCGGGTCACCTTCTACCCTTTGAAAAACCGGCGTGAAGCCGTGGTCCGCGCCCTCGCCGGGGCGACCCAGACGCGGACGTGGAATCTGCTCATCGACGTCATCGCCCAGAGTGGCCGCTTCCGGCAGGAAGCCACCGACGCCTCAGATTTCATCCCGGAGGGCGAACAACGCTACTGGCTTTCCCTGGCGATTGATCGCTATACCGGAGAGGTCGTCGCCCGCCAGTTGGAGCCTGTCAATGAATAAGCTGATTCCCGTTCTGTTCCTTTCCCTGCTGGCCACCCTTTCCGGAGCGGAGCCGCGGGCGAAACCGCCTTCGCCCCCCTATGTCAGGCCGGTGCCGGAGGGGTCGGCCTGGGGGGTGAAAATCGTCGCCCCGGCGGGGAAGGCGGGAGCGGGCAAGGGGATTCCCGTTCAGATGACCCGGGAGGTGGGTGGCGATGGACGGCAAAGAGGCGAGATCATCAATGCCGATGGCGAAAAGATCCTCTTTTTTCTGGTCGATGGCTATATTCTTCAAAAGTACGATCATTCGGACCGTGTGGCGCTTTTTCCCGCGCCTCCCGCAGCCGCAGTGGGCCTTCCGGATCGGCTCAGAAGCCCCGCCTTTCCTGATCTGGACTGGGTTTCCGCCAGGACGTATCAAGGCACGGAGACGCTCAATGGCGAGCCGTGCCACCGGTACGCGACCGGGAAGTCCGGAGAGCGGGGCGATCGGGAAGTCTGGATCCGGATATCGGACCGGCGTCCGGCGCGTCTGCGAAGTGGCGCGACGACGTTTGAATTCTCCCCGGTCCGCGCTCGACCGGGGGAGATGATGCTGCCCCCGCCCTTTCAGGAAGCCCTGAAGCGGTTGCAGGCCGAGCTTCGGGCTCTCAAAGCGATGAAGACCAGACAAAAACCATGAACCGATTCAAGATGATCTCAAGAGCAGGACTTCTTCTGCCGCAACTCCTCATTGCAGGTTCCCTTCTGGCTGACAGCCCCGGGAGCGCCCTTGCCGGGGGCGAGTCTGCCGTGGATGCCAAACTCAGGGAGTGGTTCAGGCTTTCCCTCACCGAGCGGGTGGCGATCGTCGCGATCGGGGATTCCAACCAGCGCTTCGGGGGGCACGGCTACAGCCGGGCGATGCCACAGGCGCTTTACAAAGCGTTCGGGTGTTACGGTTCGAGCCTTCTCCTTTACCGTCAATGGGCAGGGAAAGGGGAAGCCCCTCCCGCCGCCGCCCCGGATGCTCTGGCGGCTCAGGCTTATTCATACTGGTACATCCCCCCGGGCGAAAGCGCTCCGGTAAGCTGGAAAAGCGGGCTATTGATCATCCCCGCCGATCATCCTCTGGACGTGCGCGGGCCATTGCGCTTTCATTTCACATACGGAACGTTTCCCGGGGAGGGAGGGGAATTCAAACCGATGGTTCGCCGGGATGCGGCTCCCTGGACCACGGTGGCATCGGCGCGCGAGCCGGTGAACTCCGGGAGTGACGCCTATCAGCTCAAGCGCCTTTCGCTTGATCTTCCCGCCGATCAGGAGCGCGATTACCCGATCCAGTTTATGCCGTCGGCCCTCAAACCGCCGATTCATGGGCCTTTTCTGGCGGCATCGGCCATGTGCGAGAATCTGGATCACCAGAGCGGTCTGGCCTACCATACCCTCTATGCCAGCGGCGGCCAGTCGCTCGTGGACATGCTCAATACCTTTCGCAATCACGGCGGGGAGCGGTTGGCGGAGTTTTTCTCGCGGGTGCGCGAGCCGCTCAATGGGAGCAAGGTTTGTCTGGTCATGATTCACTCCGGGCTCAATGACCGGAATGAGCGCCTTCCGAGCGCGGGTCCGCAGGCGGGGCTTGATAGCTCGTCGGGGGAAGGGTACGCGGATAATCTCCAAGGCATCATGGAGACCTTGCGGGCGGCATGGGTCCGGGCCGGAGGCGAAGAGGCGGCGCTCCGTTTTGTTTTCATGCCCAGCCATGCGATGGGCGAACCGGATGATTCCCGGCTTCTTGCCTATCGCAAGGCAGCCCGGACCCTTGCCGCGACGACTCCGAATGCCTCGATGATCGACCTCGCGCGGCTGGTTCCGTACGGGAAAATGGTGGAGGATGCCCTTTACGACGGCGGAAAGAAGGCCAATCCGCACCTGGATCGGAAAGGTTACGAGGCGATCGCCAATGAACTGAGCGCCCGCCTGACGGAGCGTTGAGGAATCGCTGATTGAAATGATGCCGGGCGAAGACGCGTCTGCGTTCGGGCATGCTTTAGCTCAGTGGTTCCTGAAGGCGAAATAACGGCGCCCTGGACGGCATCCGGCGACCGGTGCTGTCGTAAATCGAGGAGCCTTTTGGGTACCGGGACCGAAAAAGCGGGGACGGGCTGATGAATTCCATCATCCGTGATGCCTGAAAACCGGCCGGAGCCGGGCCGGAACAGGACCGGTCATGGTATCCCGGGGGAAAATGGCAGCCCCTCCCCGGAGGCGGGGCGCCGGAGGAAGACACCCCCGGAAAGTGGCCGTAATCCCCCCGGAAAAGCGCCCCCCGCACTCTCTCCCCCTCCCCGGGACTGCGTTATGCACCAGTGTGCAAGTGTTTCATTTTGGAAACCGCATTTTTTTGGTTAACCTTGGAGCCCACTCCTTAGCAGGCATGTTTCCCCTCTCCCCATTTTCCCGGTCGGGTGACCTGTACCCTCGTGGTTCGGGCCGGGCGGCGTTTTCACTCGTCGAGATGGCCGTCGTCATCGCGATGATCGCTTTTGTCATCGTTCCGCTGCTTGGCAGCCTCGTGCAGGCGCACCATACCAACAAGGAGGCCCGCGACAACACGGAACTCGCTCTGGTGAGCCAGTCGTTCAATACCCTGCTTGAGAACATGAAGCCGTACCGGCTGCGGGCGATCCTCGCCGACCCGGCCAACCAGCCGGGCGGCACGGCCCCCGGCTTCGTCCACTACTTTTCATCGGGAGGCCGCTGGCTCGGGACGACCGCCTCCCCTGACACCTGGTACCGCTGCACCATTCACCAGAGCAACGGTCCGCAGGATCGCCTCCAGACCAGCCTGATCGTCACGATCGCCTACCCGGCTCCCGGTTACAAGGTGAAGGCCTCCTATCCCCTGAGCGTTTTCCACTATGGTACGACCACGCCGATCCCCTGACCGCGCCCGCTTCCGCGACGGCTTCTCGCTGCTCGAACTGATGACGGCGGTGGTGATCCTCGTGCTGGTGATCTACCTGCTCCACTCCGTGCTCGGTTCCATGCAGAGTGGCCTCTCCAACCTCAACGCCTCCGTGCTCCAGCGGCAGGATGGCCGGATGATCCTCTCCAACATGGCGCGGGAACTGCGCGAATCGCTGCTGCCCGTTCACCGGACGTTTGAAGGGCTCGACCCGTCCAACCGCCAGCTCCAGCTCCTGATGAACCCGTCCACCCTCCCCGGGGAACTGGCCAACGGCCATACCCTCTTCTGGTCCGCCCAGGCTTCGGACCCCCGGGGCGGCAGCCGCCTGATCGGCTACGCCGTGCGGTGGGGCCTCTCGGAGGAGGGGCGGCCCCGTCCCCGCCTCTGCCGGTTGCTCGTCTCCTTCCCGGAGAGCCTGCCGATCCTCCACGAGATGCAGCAGCCTGCGGAGGAACCGCCGGACGATCATCCGCTCTGGGTCACTGAAGAGCTTCTCGATACCTATGCCCCGGGGGAGGAGACCAGCGGCTACCGGGGCTGGCTGGCGGATTACGTGCTCGCCCTCTTCGTCCGCCCGCTCGACCCGGAGAACAAACCGATCACCCATGCCCCCAGGGTGCTTGAGGGGATGGCGGCGACCAACTACAACGTGGCGGTGACCAGGACTGTTTTTGCCACCAGCGTGATCGGCCCGGAATACCTCGGCGCCTACGATTCCCGGCTCGGCTACCAGTATCTGCGCAGCGATCTGCCCGCCAACGACCCGAATGCCCGGGTCAACGCTTTCGGGCCGATGCTTCCTCCCGCCATTGAGATCGTGCTTGTCGTGGCGGACCCCCGTTCCCTCCGGTCTCTGGAGGCCAAACCCGAGTACCCCCCCATCGGCTCCAGCGCCAACCTGTGGACCGACGTGGAGACCTTCATCAGTGGGCTTCCCGAGCCGGTCCGCAAGGAGACGAGGGTTTTCTCCACCATCGTCCCGCTCTCTCCTTCCCTATGAAGTCTCTCTCCAAGCGATCTGGCCGTGGCAGCGCACTGGTGGTGACGCTGCCGGTGCTGGCGATCCTGCTGCTGCTCATCGTCATGGCTCTGGTGATCGTCACTTCGGAATCCCGGCAGGCTTCCAGCGCGTTCGACCGGCAGCGGGCGGTGACGGTCAGCCGGATCGCCGTGGATGAAGTGGCCGCCAAGCTCGGCCGCATCCCCCTGGATAAACACTGGGCCGCCGCCCCCGGCCTCATCCGCTACTGGGACGGGAACGACTGGAACCAGACCATCCCGCTTCATTCCGGCACCGACGCTGCCGACCCCGCCGATCCGGACCAGCAGACGAACCTCAACCAGCGGCTCGCCGACGGTTCGCAATTCATCCTCCCGGCCAATGACGAATACGCCACCGCCCCGGAGATGAAGGTGGACTGGCGCTACCTCCTCGATGACGGCTCCATCGTCTCCCCACCGCTTGCGGCCAACCAGAACCCGGTGGGCCGGTTCGCCTACTGGGTCGATCTGGAGAACGCGCGCGTCAATATCAACACCGCCGGGTTCGGGATGACGAAGTTTGACTACCACCTCGCCGACACCCCGCTCAATGACATCCTTGCCGATTACGACAACCTCGTGCGGGCAACCAACCCGTGGATGACGGATCGGGTCACCTTCGATGAAAACGGGCCGACCTTCCCCCCGCTTGACCGGACGGAAGCCCAGCGGCACACCCCGCAGAACCTGACGGCGCACCCAAGCTCCATTGACCTCAAATACCTGGAGGATATTACCGAAGGCGAGAGCTTCAACACCTTCCGCTACGCCGGGGCGTACTTCCTGCGCGTCGATGCGCTCAACTCCGCGTGGAAAGTCAACCCGGCGGATGCCCGGGAGGTCAACCGCTACGAACCGCCCGCCCCCGGGCCGGATACGACCATCCGCTTCTTCAACACCCCGGAGGATTGGCAGATGATCGTGGGCCGGGAGAAATACGCCAAAAACAAAGGCTACATCACCACGCGCGGACGCACCCCGGAGATCAACCCGTGGGGCCTGCCGAAGATGGTCCTCTCGGAAATGAGTTCGGAGGGGAACTCGATCAACGATTTCTCCCTCCAGTCGTGGCGGACTTATGCCGGAACGATCGGGACGAATGACCTGAATAAAGCCAACTTTGGCTATGAATACACGATGCAGGATACCCGGCAGGTGCAGGTCCCCCCCTTGCGGCCCGCCTCCCAGTCCAACTACGGCCAGCGGGACAACATCCGCGATCTCTCGCAGGTTTATGAGACAAGCTCCAGGCTCAGCACCTATGCCGGTCTCCTTTCCGCTTTGGAAGGGGTCTTTGATACGCCGGTGCCCGGATTTACGGGAACGATCTGGAGCAACCATTTCCCGACTCCCGCCGCCGGCCAGCAGTTCGGCGTCGATTTCCTGACTTACCTCGACAACTGCCTCAACGGGATTTCCACCGGCCTCTCCGCCCTCTCCCCCTGGGCCACCTTCGGGAACCGGGGAGGGCACCGCCGTCTGGGGAGCTACTCCTTCGAATCTTCCACCGGGGATGAGAATCGCAAAATGTTCCGTGTCGGCACTCCGGGCCAATTCCTCATCAACGAACTCGTTCTTCAGGCCGAGCCGGTCTTTTTTGCCGACCGCAGCATTGTTTCCCCGCCCCCTCCCCACGGGAGTGAGTTCGGCAGTGTGGCCGCCCTTTACGCCTCGCTCCCCAACAAGGCTACCGAAGAGCAGATTCTCGACTATCTGACCACGGTGAACGAGAGGGAGATCAACAACCCCAAGCCAAAGGCGGTCTTCACGAAAAAAGTCCATGATTGGGGCAACGTCATTGTTTACTTCATCCGTGAGCTGCGGGACGACGACTATTTCATCCGCGTGCGGCTGACGCCGGAGCTGATGGCCGGGCCTCACTACGCGCTTCGGCACGGGGGGCTGCGCTCCATCGGAGAGGCGTTTCAGTTCTCCTTCCGCAATAACGGCTGCTCCTGGGTTTCCGACGACCCGGATACCGGCAGCGGGTCGATGTTCATGAACTTCGGCAATGATTTTACCAGTGTCCGGGACGATTGCCGCAAGCTTGATGTGGCCGGCCTGACCCACGCCACCGCCGTCCCCTCGGCGACCGAAGGGAACCACTACGGTACCCCGAACATCTCCGCCCATACCGCCTTGCTGATCGGCCCGTTCAAGGCCGGTACCACGGTCTCTTCCCTGCGCATCCGCCTTCATTTCACGGCGAACTTTTCGCTCTGGGGCGGCTGGGTGAGCAACAACCGGCGCTTTATCACCATCCCGGGAACGGCGGACGCGCTGGACGCCTACGAGGAGGGGGCCTCCCCCGGCTTCACGGAAGATGAAACCCGGTTTTATCACGATATTGAAGACAAGCTCCTTGAGTTTGAGTTCACCAACATCGACACCACCAGCCCGATCGCCCGGTTTGCCTCCAAGGAACTGATCGACCCCCGGCTCGGCCGCGAGAAAGAGGACTGGATTGATCTTGCCCCGGACGATCACACCCTTGGAGACGAAAACGAGAGCTATGCCCAGTCCATCGCCAGCGGGGCGGACCCGAGCGACCTCGCCCGCCCGCCCGGGCTCTTGCAGGCGATCCGGGGGCGGATCCGGCAGTTCTCCTACGCGGGCGGCGATCCGCGCAACCGGGTGGAGCGCCAGAACGCCTCGCTGATCCTGGGCCTTCCCGGGGTCGGCTACCTCTCCAGCGTGCCGACCGGCGTCGAGACCAACACGCCGTGGCAGACCTTTCGCTTTGACAACACCGCGAGCCAGGGAGGCAGCTCTCCGCCGGACTGGCTGCTCTGGAACCTGATGTACGTCCCCTTTGACCGGAGCCTCGCCAACCAGACGGACGGCAAGCTCAACCTCAACGCCACGCTTTACCCCTTCGGCATCAAGCGGACCCGCCCGCTGGAGGCGTTGCTGGGCGGGCGGGTGGGCAACGGCAAGGCGCTGGCGGCCAACATCGCCGATGGCCCGGCGACCCCGGGGCTCCCGACCGATCTTTTCGTCTATAACGGGCAGATTTGTGACATCGCAGGCATTGCGGATACCGGCAACGAATACGAGCGGGAAGCCCTCCCGCGCGATCTCGCCGACATCGTGACCACACAATGCGACGACTACCGGGTCTTTGTCGTTGCGGAGTCCGTCCGCCGTCTCCCGAACGGGCGGATCGTCCCGATGGCGACCCAGCGCTCCGAGGTCACCCTGAGCCGCCGGCCGGATGGCGGCCCCAACGGCTACTACTTCGGCGAATCGGATTCCGTCTCCAATAAGAGCTACCCCTTCTACCGGCGGGGCGAATTCAACACCGGAGGCTACGACGCCACCCGGTACAATGCCTACGATCCCGCCGACCGGGATGGCCATAAATCGCCGATGGGGGCGGACCAGCGTCCCAATACCGAAGATGACTGGCTGCTCCCGCAGCGGATTGATATTTCAAGCTACCGGAATGTTTACTGACTCCCACCCCGCCCGCCGCCTCTTCTTCCTGATCGCCATGGCGATGGGGGCGATGGGGCTGCTCCAGCCGCTCCACGCCCAGGAGAAGCTCCTCCATACCGTTGCCCCCGCCGATCTGCTCAAGGCCTTCCCCGCCGCTCCGCCGGAGTGGAAACGGCTGGAGTCGAAGGCGCAGACGATCCTTTCCGTCACCGGCACCCCGAACACCACGGCGATCCGCCGCTACGAACTCCCGCCCCCGGAGCCGGAAGCGGCGGCCCGCCTGAACCCGGCCACGGAAGAGATTCCGCCCCCGCCGCTCATCCGCATCATCGCGCTCGACCGGGGATCGCGCCAATCCGCAACCCTTGCGGTGGAGCCGCCCGACAAGGCCAGGCCGGAAAACCGGTGGTTCCAGATCGGCGCGTTGAAAGGACGGTTCCGCAAATACACCGCCCGCTTCCTCTTCGAGAGCGATCCGGACCGCCGGCTGGTCATCCAGATCGAGGGCCGTCACGTCGATGAACACCAGTTTCGCCAGATCATCGCCCGGCTCGACTGGAGCCCCCTCCTCAAGCTGGAGGAGAGGCTCCCGACCGGGCTGGTCCCCGTCCGCCGGGATGTCATCATCGAAAACAACCGGGAAATCCCGATCTGGGTCTATGAAGTCGAGAACGAACGGATCGACGAGATGAACCCGAAGCGGAACCGGAAATGGAAGAGCGCGCAGTATAGCCGGTAGGTCGCGTTCACGGCGAATCCGTAAACACCACCTGAAGCGAAACGGCTCCGGCCAGCCCGGGCTTGCTTCCACGCGCAGGCAGCGGCATGATGACCGCTCTATGAAAGACCTGCTGCGGAGTCCCGCCTTCCAGATGGCCAGCCAGCAGTTTGAGGCGGTGGCCGATTATCTGGAGATTCCTCACCTCTACCGGGAACGGGTCAAGTGGCCCAAGCGGCTGATCACGGTCGCGATCCCTTTCGAGCTCGATAACGGCGATGTCTCCGTGCTCGAAGGCCACCGGGTGCAGCATCACCTCACCCTCGGGCCGACGAAGGGCGGGCTGCGCTACCACCCGGACGTGGACCGGGGCGAAGTGGCCGCGCTCGCGATGTGGATGAGCTGGAAATGCGCGCTCGCCGGTCTCCCCTACGGCGGCGCCAAGGGCGGGATCGCCTGCGATCCGCACACGATGAGCCCCGCCGAACTCGAACGCCTCACCCGCCGTTACACCGCGGAGATGATCCCCTTCATCGGCCCGCACACCGACGTGATGGCCCCCGACATGGGGACCAGCGAGCAGACGATGGCGTGGATGATGGATACGTATTCCGCCCAGGTGGGGCACTCGGTCCCCAGCATCGTCACCGGCAAGCCGGTTGCCATCGGCGGCTCGCTCGGGCGGCGGGAGGCGACCGGGCGCGGGGTCGCCTTTCTCACCAGCCGGGCGATCGACCTGCTCAAGCTCCCGACCGATAGCCGCATCATCCTTCAGGGGTTCGGCAATGTCGGCAGTTTCGCCGCCTACAGCCTGGGCAAACTCGGCTACCGGATCGTCGGCGTGAGCGATCACACCGGCGGCTTCATCAATGAGCGGGGCATCCCGATCCACGCCTTGCGCGATCATTTCGCCCGTTCCACCACCCTCGCAGGGTTCACCGAGGGCGATGCGATCTCCAACGCGGAACTCCTCGTCCAGCCGTGCGAGGCGCTCATCCCGGCGGCGCTCGAACGGGTGATCACGGAGGAGAACGCCGGGAAGCTCCGCTGCCGCATCCTCGCGGAGGCCGCCAACGGCCCCACCACCGTGGAGGCGGATGCCATCCTGCGCGAACGCGACGATGTTTTCGTGATCCCGGACATTCTCTGCAACTCCGGCGGCGTCATCGTGAGCTACTTCGAGTGGGTGCAGAATCTCCAGACGTTTTTCTGGAGCGAGGCGGAGATTTTCGACCGGCTCTACCGGCTCCTCGGGCAGGCGTTCGACCAGGTGCTCCGGGAGGCGCGCACGCGGGGGATCGACCACCGGAGCGCGGCGCTGGTGCTCGGCATCTCGAAGGTGGTGGAGGCCAAGCGGCTGCGCGGGCTTTTCCCTTGACAGACCGGGGTTTCCCTGATTGAGTTTCCCCTGACCCCCAGGCCAATCGACTTCATCGCACGGCTTACCGCCTCTTCTCCCTTCTTCGGAATGGAGAAAATGCGGCTGGTGTTGTTGTCGCGGCGAATTCCGTTCTCTCCGCTTGACGCCCGCACCCGTCAAACGTAAGGTTAGCAAAGGTTGTCCGTATGCATGTGAGTGGGCCTCAACCCCCACTCTTTTTTGTCTGCGGGTATCTTACCCACTTTATGAACAGCGATCTCATTTCAGGACTGGATTATTTCGAGCGTGAGAAAGGCATCAAGCGCGAGGTGCTCATCGAGGCCGTGCAGAACGCCCTTCTCTCCGCGTCGAAAAAGGCCATTGGTCCCGCGCGCGAGCTGCGGATCGACATTGACGCGCGCACGGGCGAAATCCGGGCGCTGGCGAGCCTGATCGTCGTCGAAACGGTCACCAACAGCCACGACGAAATCGCCCTTGCCAAGGCGCGCGCCCTCAGGCCGGACGTCCAGATCGGCGATTCGGTGGAGGTGGAGGTGACACCGCGCAACTTCGGCCGCATCGCCGCCCAGACCGCCAAGCAGGCGATGATGCAGCGCATCCGCCTCGCGGAAAAAGAGATCATTTACGACGAGTTCAAGGACCGGGCCGGGGAGATCGTCAACGGCACCGTACGCCGCTTCGAGCGCTCCGACGTGATCGTGGACCTCGGCCGGTTCGAGGCCGTGATGCCCTCGCGCGAGCGGGTGCAGACGGAGGATTACAGCGTGGGGGACCGCCTGCGCGCCTACGTGGTGGCCGTGGAAAACGGTTCCCGCGGGCCGGAGATCATCCTTTCGCGCAGCCACCCGAACTTCGTGCGCCGCCTCTTCGAGACGGAGGTGAGCGAGATCGCGGACCAGACGGTGGAAATCCGCGGGATCGCCCGCGAGGCCGGTTACCGGACGAAGATCGCCGTCTACAGCGCCAACGAAAAGGTGGACCCGGTGGGGGCATGCGTCGGCATGCGCGGTTCCCGGGTCAAGAACATCGTGCGCGAACTCAACAACGAGAAGGTGGACATCATCCGCTGGAGCGAAGACCCGAAGGAATTCGTGCTGGAGGCCCTCAAACCGGCGAAGATCAAGAGCGTCACCCTCGACGAAGCCAAAAAGGCGATCCAGATCCGCGTGGATGAAGACCAGCTTTCCCTGGCCATCGGCAAGCGCGGCCAGAACGCCCGACTCACCTCCCGCCTCATCGGCTGGGAGATCAACATTGAACGCGACGAAACCGCGAAAGAAGTCTTCGCCCAGAACGTCGCCAAGGCCGTCCAGTCCCTGGCGGCCTCCCTCCAGATCGACGAATCCATCGCAAAGCAGCTTATTTCCGCGGGCATGAACAGCCTGGAAGTCATTGTCGGAGCCGACCCGGAAGACATTGTGGAAGCCATTGGCGTCTCTCCCGAGCAGGCGCAGGCCATCCACGACGTCGCCCAGGCGGAATACCAGAAGGTGGCGATTTAGCCCCCTCCGTCGTTTGGACTTCCATTATCAACGGCACGATGGAACCATGAATCCCGCACCAATTTCAGATTTCAAGAATGGCATCCCGACCCAATCCCAATTCACCCGGCTCGAAACGCTCTGCATCCCGCAAACCATCGGAAGGCAGAGCGACCGGCGCTGCCGCCAGATCCTCGGGGACGCCTCCCGCTAAATCCAGAACCTCCAGGCCCGCCCCCCCTTCCGAGCCGCCCGCCGCCAAGCCGCTGCCGCCCAAGCCGGCCCCGCAGGAGACGGTATCGCTCATTGATACGGACAAGCCGGTCCGCCGCCAGCGGCCCGCCCGCTCCGCCGGGTTCTCCGCGCTGCCGCCCATCTCGAAGATTCTCGCCCCCGAGCGGCCCAAGCCGCCGGTGGAGCCGGAGCCCGAGGAGATCGAGCCGACGCCCGCGCCGGACGATGCCGCCGCCGCCGCCGACACCCTGACGGAGACCGGCGGGACCGACACGACCGCCGGGACGCCCGAATCCGCCCCGGACGAGAAGACCATTCACATCAAGCCGCCGATCATCGTCAAGGAACTGGCGACGCAGCTCGGCCTCAAGCCGTTCCAGCTCATCTCCGAACTCATGGAGATGAACATTTTCGCGGCAATCAACCACGCGATCGACCCGGAGGTGGCCGCCTCCGTCTGCAAGCGCCACGGGTTCACCTTCGAGAAGGAACGGCGTGAGCGCGGCGCGGGCGTTCACAAGGTGGAAGTGCCGGTGGAGGCTCCCAAGCCGCCGCCCCCTCCCAAGGAGGACGAACTCAAGACCCGCGCGCCGATCGTCACCTTCATGGGCCATGTGGACCACGGCAAGACCTCCCTCATGGACGCGGTGCGCAAGACGCGCGTGGCCGTGGGCGAAGCCGGGGGGATCACCCAGCACATCGGGGCCTACACGGTGGAGTACAACGGCCAGCCGATCACCGTGCTCGACACCCCGGGCCACGCCGCCTTCACCGCCATGCGGGCCCGCGGCGCGAACGTGACGGATATCGTCGTGCTCGTGGTGGCCGCCAACGACGGGGTGATGCCCCAGACGATCGAGGCGATCAACCACGCGAAGGCGGCCAAGGTGCCGATCATCGTGGCGGTGAACAAGGTGGACCTTCCCGCCGCCAACGTGGACCGCGTCAAGAGCCAGCTTCAGGAACAGGGGCTCAACCCCGAGGACTGGGGCGGCGACACGATTGTCTGCCCCGTCTCCGCCATCAAGGGGACCGGCATCGACAACCTGCTCGACATGATCCTGCTCCAGGCCGAGGTGCTGGAGCTTCAGGCGAGCCCGACGGTCAGCCCGCGCGGCACCGTGGTGGAAGCCCGGGTGGAAGCGGGGCGCGGCCCCACGGCCACGATCCTCGTCCGGATGGGGACGCTCAAGATCGGGCAGGCGTTCATCTGCGGCAATTACTCGGGCAAGGTCAAGAGCCTCATCGACGACAAGGGGAAGAACGTCCGCGAGGCGGGCCCCTCCATCCCGGTGCAGGTGCTCGGCTTCTCCGGTCTGCCGAAGGCGGGCGATGAACTTCTCGTCATGGAGAGCGAAAAGGCGGCCAAGGCGCTCAGCGACGAACGGCTGGCCGAACAGCGCGCCGACAAGCTGCGGGTGCCGAAAACCCGCGCGACGCTTGAGAGCCTCTTTGCCAACGTCGGCCCGGACGCCCGGAAGGTGCTCCACATCATCCTCAAGGGGGATGCGCAAGGCTCCGTGGAAGCGCTGATCACCGAACTCAAGGAGATCAAGAGCAAGAAGGTCAACCTGGAGATCATCCACTCCGGGGTCGGGCCCGTGACGGAATCCGACGCCCTGCTCGCCACCGCCTCGGATGCGATCGTCATCGGCTTCGGCGTGAAGGTGGAAAACACCGCCGCCGCCGCCGCCCGGCGCGAGGGGGTGCAGATCAAGCTTTACTCGATCATCTACGAACTCATCGACCAGGTGAAGGAGGCGATGGCCGGGTTGCTGGAGCCCGAACTGCGCGAAACCGTCCTCGGCCACGCGGAGGTGAAGCAGCTCTTCCCGATGACCCGCGGGGTGGTCGCCGGGTGCGCCGTCACCAACGGGCGCATCTCCCGCACGGCCCGCGCCCGGGTGCTGCGCAAGCGGCAGGCGGTCTTCGACGGCGGCATCGGCACCCTGCGCCGGTTCCACGAAGATGTGAAGGAAGTCCGCTCCGGGCTCGAATGCGGGATCAAGCTCGCCGAGTACAACGAGTACGAGGTGGGGGACATCATCGAGTGTTACCAGCTGGACAAGTTCAAACAGGTGTTGTAAGCCCCCGGAGTCCCTCGCTCCGGCAAAGGAACCATCGGCGCGGAACCGGGAGGGATCGCCGCCCTCCCCCATCCCTATTTTCATCCCATGAGTCTTCGTCTCAAACGTGTCAGTGAACTCCTCAAGCGGGAACTGGGCGAGATGATCGGTCGGGAACTGGTCTTTACCTCGCTGGTCACCGTGCAGCAGGTCGATATCACGCCGGACCTGCGCCACGCCCATGTCTACATCAGCGTGCTGGGCGGGGCGGAGCAGGACCCGTTGCAGGAGGCCCGCGCGGTGATCAACCAGCTCCAGAACCACCGCAAGGAGCTTCAGGCCGGGCTGGCCCGGCGCGTGGTCCTCAAGTACACCCCGCATCTTCACTTCAAGCTCGATGAAGCCATCGAGCGCGGCACGCGAGTGATCGACATCCTCCAGAGCCTCGACATCCCCGAAACAACGGATGCCGACGCGCTGCCCGATGATGGGGAGGAGCCGGAATCGCCCGAAGAGTCCGGGGATTCCGGGAGCCGCTGAAAACCACCCAATCGCTCAACCGCCCGCACCTGATGAACACCCCGCTCGCCCGTATCGCCGACGCCCTGCGTGAACCCCGCCGTTTCGTGGTGATGAGCCACCTGCGCCCGGACGGCGACGCGATCGGCTGCACGCTGGCGATGGGGCTGGCGCTGGAGGCGCTCGGCAAGGAAGTCACCTTCTGGAATCACGACGGCGGGCTGGAGAAGCTCCGTTTCCTGCCCGGGGCGGAGCGGATCACCCGCCCCCCGGTGGGCGAACGGCGCGATTTCGATGTCGCCATCGCCCTCGACACCGCCGCGCGCGACCGGCTCGGGGACGGGCTCCGGGCCTTGGGCGACGTTGGTCTCTGGATCAACATCGACCACCACGTCTCCAACCCCGGCTACGGCGATCTGGTCCACATCGACCCGAGCGCCCCCGCCGCCGGGCAGATCGTCTACGAACTCCTGCGCGAAGGGGGGCTGACGATCACCCCCGCCATCGCGGAAAACCTCTTCGCCGCGATCTCGACCGATACCGGCTCCTTCCAGTACTCGAACACCACGGCGCGGACGCTGGAGATCGCCGCCGACCTGGTGCGGCTGGGGGTCGATATCGGGCGGATCTCCGAGCAGCTTTACCAGACCTACCCCCGCCGCCGGCTCGAACTGCTCCGCTCGCTCCTCAACGTCCTGCGCTTTGACTGCGGGGAGCGGGTGGCGAGCTTTGCCCTGAGCCTCGCGGAAGCGGAGCGGCTCGGCGTCACCCCGGAGGACAACGAGGGGCTCATCGACCACCTGCGGGCGATGGAAGGGGTGCTCGTCGCCGTCTTTTTCGAGGAACTCCCGGAAGGGAAAGTCCGCGTCTCCATGCGTTCCAAAGACCCCCGGTACGATGTTTGTCAAATCTGCGCCCTCTTCGGAGGCGGCGGCCACACGCTGGCCGCCGGGGCCCGCCTCGGTGGCGGCCTGGAGACGGCGCAAACCCAGGTTCTCGATGCGATCTGTCATGCCATTAACCAGTCTTGACGGGGTTCTCCTCGTCGATAAAGCCCCGGGAATGACCTCACACGACGTGGTGGCCATTGTCCGGAAGAAGCTCAACGTCAAAAAAGTGGGCCACTGCGGCACGCTCGACCCGCTTGCCACCGGGCTGCTCATCCTCGTCATCGGCCGGGGGACGAAGATTCAGGATCTTCTCATGAGCGAGGACAAGGAGTACATCGGCACAATGACCTTCGGGGTGACGACCGACAGCCAGGACGCCGACGGGCAGGTGGTGGAGACCCGCCCCGTGCCGGAACTCACCCGGGAGAAGCTCGAAGCGGCGTTTGCCCGTTTCGACGGCGATTTTTACCAGATGCCCCCGATGGTTTCCGCCATCAAGAAAGACGGGGTGCCGCTCTACAAGCTGGCGCGGCAGGGGAAGACGGTGGAGCGGGAACCGCGCTTCGTGCATGTCTTTGCCCATGAAATCCGTTCCATTGCGCCGCCGGACGTGGAATTTCGCGTGGTCTGCTCCAAGGGGTTCTATGTCCGCACCTACGCCTACGACATCGGCAACGCGATCGGTTGCGGGGCGCACCTCAAGAATCTGCGCCGCACGCAGTCGGGCCGCTTCACGCTGGAGCGGGCGGTGACGGTGGAGGAGCTTTTCGAGAAACCGGCCTCGGAACTCCGCTCCCGAATTCTTTCCCTGCCGGAGGTTTCCCGGATGCGCGGAGCTTAACCGGGCTCGCGGCCACCGCCGTTGCCGCCGTCTGCGCTTCATTTCACCATGCAGGTGCTTCATTCGATTGCCGAACTGGCCGCCATTCCCGGGCCGGTCTGTCTGGCGATCGGTGTCTTCGACGGGGTGCACCTCGGCCACCAGAGCGTGATCCGCCGGGCACTGGAGGACGCCGCGCGGCTGGGGGGGAGCGCCGTGGTGGTGACCTTCGATCCCCACCCGATCCGGGTGCTCCGCCCGCAACAGGCTCCGCGCCTGCTGACTTCCACGCGGCACAAACGGCTCCTGCTCGAACGCCTCGGGGTGAAAACGTTGCTGGTGATCCCGTTTGACATCGCCTTCGCCGCCATGCCGCCGGAGGCTTTCGTCCATGAACTGCACGCGGCGGCCCGCCCGCTGCGGGAGATCTGTGTCGGCTACACCTGGTCGTTCGGCAAGGGGCGCAAGGGGAATCTGGAACTGCTCCGGCTCATGGGCGACCGGCTCGGGTTCGACGAGATCGGCCTGCCCGCCGTGGAGCAGGACGGGGAGATCGTCAGCAGCACGCGCGTCCGCGCCTGTGTGGAGGAGGGGGACCTGCGCCGGGCGGGCCGGATGCTCGGGCGGCAGTTCTCGATTTTCGGAACGGTGACGCGGGGCGTGCGGCTCGGGCACACGCTCGGCTTTCCGACCGCCAACCTCCGCACGCACAACGAGCAGTTTCCCCCCGACGGCGTTTACGCCGTGGAAGCCGTGCTGGAGGGGGAGGGCGCCCGGCGCGGCGGCGTGGTGAACATCGGCGTGCGCCCGACCGTCCGCCACACCGGCGGCGAGCGGTTGCTGGAGCTGCACCTCTTCGATTTCGAGGGCGATCTGTACGAGCGCCACGTGGAGGTCTTCTTTCACCGCTTCCTGCGCCCGGAGCGGAAGTTCGCGGGCCTGGAGGCGCTCCGCACCCAGATCGCGCGGGACGCCATGGCGGCGCGGGAATCCCTGCGGGAGTCCGGGTAGGTTCCCGTCTGCCACCTCCAGCCGGTCAGCCGGGAGGCGGTTTTCCCCCCGGCTCCCCGGTAAAAACGAAAACAGCCGTGACAGACGGGCCGTTTTGGGGCTCACTGGCTGTCTTTTTCACGATGAGTCTGGAAACCCGGTTCACCCGCACCGCCCTGCGACGCCCGGTCGCAACCGTGATCGTCGCCCTGCTTCTGGCGGCGCTGGCGATCGGGGTGATCGTCACCCGGGGGCGGATCGATTCGAACGTCCTCAACCTGCTGCCCCAGGAGTTTGATTCCGTGGCGGCGCTCAAGCTTTACGATCAGGCGTTCTCCCAGGCCAACGAGATCACCTTCGCCCTTTGGGACGAGACGGGAGGGAGCGATCTGGACGGGTTCGCGGAGCATTTCGGCGAAGCGCTGCGGAAGGAGCCGTGGGTGGTGCGGGTGATGGACCGCTCGCCGATGGAGACCGAGCGCGGCGTGGAGGAGATCCAGCTTCTGGCGGTGCCGCTGCTGCTCAATCTTCCGGAGGCCGATTTCGCGGAGGCGCTCCGGCATCTGGAGCCCGAGGCGCTGGCCACCCGGCTCGCCCGCAAGCGCGCGGAGATCGAGGCCGGTTCGCCCCGGGCGGAGATGGAGCTGCAGTTCGACCCGCTCGGCGTGGTGATCCCGGCGATGAAACCGCTCGCTTCGTCCTTTTCGCCGGATGCGGGCCGTCCGCTCGCCTCGCCGGACGGGACGCTGCGGGTGGCGATCGCGGTGACCAATCAGGACGGGCTGGACGCGGAGACGTGCCAGGCGATGATGCGCAAGGTGGACGATTTCGCGGCCCGCGTGCGGGCGGATTGGGAGGGGGCGGCCCCGCAGGTGCTCGTGACCGGGCGGACGGCGTACGTGGCGGAGATGTCGCTCGGGATGAAGGACGATATCCTCTGGACGGTGGCCGGTTCGGTTGCCTTTATCGCCGGGATTTTCTCCCTTGCCTTCCGGCGGCTGCGGCCGTTGCTGGCGATCTTCTGTGTGCTGGCCCTCTGTTGTGTCGGCGCGGTGGCCAGCGGCGTGCTGATCTTTGAGGAACTCAACGTGATCACCATGGGGGTGTGCGCGATCATGATCGGCATCAGTGTCGATTTCGGCATGATCTTTTACGGCACCTACCAGACGCTGCGCACACAGGGGGTGGCGCATCAGGAGGCGGCGCTCCAGACCGTGAAGCTGCTGGGCCGGGGGATTTTCTTCGGGGCGGCCACCGCGGCGTGTGCCTTCGGCACGCTGCTCCTGAGCGGTTCGCCGGGGTTCATCCAGCTCGGCACGCTGATCGGCCTCGGGGTGATGCTGGCGGCGGGGTTGATGATGACCCTCTTTTTTGTGCTCGTGGGAGGGGCGCACCAGGCTTCCGGCCCCGATTTTATCTTTATCGCCACGCGCCATTACCTTGACCGCCTTTGCCGCAACCCGAAGCCCGCGCTCCTCTTCGGCGTGGCGGCGCTCGTGCTTCTGAATCTCTACGCCTACGCGCCGGTGGGGCGGGTCACCGTGGAGTCCGACCCGAAATCGCTGGAGCCCGCCGGGAGCCGCGCCGGGTTTGCCCTGCGCAAGATCACCGAAAAGCTCCCCGCCGCCGGGGTGGAGCCGGTGCTCGCCTTTATCCAGACGGGGGACGCGGAGCAGTTTTACCGGCAGTGGGACACGGCGCGCAAGCGGTGGCAACACGCCCAGGAGGAAGGGTTGATCGGCAAGGCGACGACGCCCGCGGCGTTCGTGCTCGACCCGGAGCGGGTGGACGCCAACGCGCGGCGGCTTCACGGTATGGATTTCGGCGCGGTGCGCGAGGCGTTTGCCCGGGGGCTCGACCACGAAGGGTTTGCCCGGGAATCATTCGAAGCCGCCTTCGGGTTGATCCGCGCGCTCGAAACCTTGAGCCGGGGGGACCGCAGCCCCGTCAACTGGCGGCAGACGCTGCCCGCCTCCTCCAGTTGGATCTTCGTGCTCGACCGGTTCCTTTCCACCGTGCCCAACGTCGGCGTCGCCTATCTTTTCCCGAACAAGACGCTCGCCTCCGCGCAGGAGCAGGCGCAGTTGCGCGAAGCGGTGCTGGGGGGAGGAGTGGAAGCCCGGCTGACGGGATGGAGCTACGTGATGGCCGATCTGGTCCCATGGGCGAAGACGCGGCTGATGGTGCTCAGCCTCCTGATGCTCGGGGTGATCACGCTGGTGCTGGCGTTTCTGTACCGGGCGGTGGTGCCGCTGCTGGTGTTGCTGGGGAGTCTGGCCTTGAGCGTCGGGATGATGATCGCGGGGCTCAAGCTCACGGGGATTCCGCTCAATCTCTTCAACGTGCTCGGGTTCCCGCTGGTGCTCGGGATCGGCGTGGATTACGGGATTTATACCGTGCTGGCGGTGCGCAGCCGCACGGGGGCGGAGGAACTGGCCACGGTGATCAAGCCGATCTTCCTGAGCGGTGTGACGACCATTGCCGGGTTTGGGTCGCTGGTGCTGGCGACGCATCCGGCGCTCAAGAGCCTTGGGTTGATCTGCGCGCTCGGGGTGGCGTGCTGCCTCTTTTCCACGTTTTTTCTCGTGCTTCCGGCCTATCTCTGGAGGCGGGGGCGATGAAACCGGCCTACAACCATGTCGGGTTTTCCCTTGGGTACACGGCGGGGCGCGTGTTGCCGCGCGGCTGGTGCCGGGGGATCGGCGGGATGCTGGGGCTGGCGGGGTATCTCGGAGGGGGGGAGCCGCGCCGGGCGGCCCGCAGGAATCTCGGGCAGGTGACCGGCGGGAACGGCTCCGGGCTTGATCGCCTTTGCCGCGCGAATTTCCGGAACTTCGGGCGGATGCTGGGGGATTATTTTTATTGTGCGGGATCGGAGCCGGAAGCGATCCGGGCGCTGGTGCGGCGTTGGGACGGGCTGGAGCATCTGCGGGCCGGGCTGGAGCGGGGGCGGGGGGTGATCCTCGTGACCGCGCATCTCGGGAACTGGGAGCTGGGTGGGGCGTTGCTGGCGCTGGACCGCTGGCCGATCAATGTCGTGACCCTGCCGGAACCGACGGGGGAGTTGACCCGGATGCGCGATGCGAACCGGCGGCGGCTCGGGATCCGGACCATCGCCGTGGGGGCGGACCCGTTTTCCTTTGTGGAGATGATCGCGGCGCTCAAGCGCAACGAGATCGTCTGCATGCTGGTGGACCGGCCTTATGGCGAGACGGGGGTGCCGGTCGAGTTTTTCGGGCGCACCACGGCGTTTTCATCCGCGCCGGTGCTCCTTTGGCGGCACACGGGGGCGGTGGTGATCCCGGCGTTCGTCGTGCAGGGGGAGGAAGGCGGGGATTACCTGGCCTTCACGCGGGAGCCGATCGCGCTGGACCCGGAAGGGGAGCGGCAGGAGAATCTGGAGCGCAACACCCAGGAGATCGCCCTGAATTTTGAATCCGTCATCCGTCAACATCCTGAACAATGGTTTAATTATGTCCCGATCTGGAAAAACATGCCTGTTGGCAGCCACGCTTAGCTTTTTCACGCTCTCGTTCATCCCCTTTGCCCCGGCCGCACCGGATGCCGGGCCGGATCAGAGTCGGGCCGGGACCGCAAAGGCCGGGGAGGTGGCCGGAGCGGCGTTGAGCCGGGAAGCGCGCGGGAAGTTGCTTGAGCGGCTGGAGGCGATCAAGGAAAAGTATCCTTCCATTGAGGCCAGTTTTACGGAAAAGCGGCGCAGCCGGCTTTTGAAAAAGCCGTTGGAGAGCAGGGGAACCATCCAGTTTGACATTCCCAACCGGTTTCGGCGGGAGGTCGGCGGGACGAGCCCGAGCCTGACGGTGAGCAATGGCAAGGTGCTCTGGCTTTACTATCCGAACTTCAAGGAAGCGGAGCTGTACACGCTGGGGCAGCGGGCGATGTTTGACGACGCGATGGCGGCGTTGACGGCGGGGCTGAATTTCAGCCGGGTGGAAGCGTTTTACAATCTGGAGGCGTATCCGGAAAAGGGGGGGTATCGGATGACGCTTTCGCCGAAAAAGAGCAACCTCAAGCGGATCGTCCAGAGCCTGACCGTCTATTTTGACCAGGACCTGAACGTTTACCGGACGGCGCTGACCCTGCCAAAGGGGGACGAGGTGGTGACCGATTACAAAGGAACCCGCCGTGGCAAACTGCCCGCCTCGGTTTTTGAATTCACGCCGCCTGAGGGAGTGAATGTCACCCGCCCCCTGGGGAAGTGAGGGGGGCGGAAACCCCGGGGGTGGTCCGTCTCTTTCGCCTGCCGTTTTTCGGGTTTGGCGAAAAGAAAAAGAGTTTTTCCGGCCTTTTGAGGTTGCACCGGCAGCGGTTCTGCCCTAGAAGTTCTCTCCCGCCCGCGCTCCTTCCGGAGCCCGCGGGGAAGTTCCGTTGCCTTATGGTGTAATGGTAGCACAGCAGATTCTGGATCTGTTTGTCTAGGTTCGAGTCCTAGTAAGGCAGCCAAGTATTTACTTGGGTTTGCGGGCGATTCCGCCCGAAAAGTAACGGACGCAAGAATCCCTTACGCGCGAATCGCAAAATTCGAGCGATCCCCCGCTTTCAGGAGATCGCTTCAAGATTGGCAAGCCCGCCCGGGGGCGATCAAGCCGAATCGCCCCGACCTGCCGGACTTGGTAAGCCTTGGCCTTCCCGCCCTGATTCTGGATGTTCAAGAAGCTGTCACCTTCTGGAAAATGACGTGGCTGCCGCCGGTCTTCCGCATCGTGTAGCCGAGATTTTGAAGGAGGAGAGACAGATCATCGAAAGCGAAATTCGCATCCGCAGTCCCGCTCATCAGCTTTTCCAGAAGTTTGCTCGTCTTGCTCCTCCGCGAAAAGAATGCCGGAACCACTCTTGAATTTTAAAAACTTTTTCCAAAGTTTATCCCCAACTGTCCCCGAAACGTCAAAGAGGGGTCATAACCCCGAAAATCTGCGAAACCCGTAGGCTCCCAAGAACTAAGAAGCCGCAATAACAGTTTCGCACGTTGTGCATTGAAGCACTTTTTTCTTCATCACCAATAGCCAGCCAAGGAGCCCACCCACAAACGACATCACGATGACCACAAGGGAGAATCCCCCAGCTATTGCAACCCCTGCTCCAGCCCCGATCTTTCCCCCGGAAATTTTCAGCCGTGTGGTCTCAATGGCCTGTTGCTGTTCGCTGGTTAAGCTTTGCATTATCGAGTCGGGGATTTTCCCGCCTTTCAATACTCTTTCCGTTACATCCTTCGGAACCCCTGCCGCTGAAAGCTCTGAACGCGCCTCTTGGTCGATCTCTTGGGAAACGTTGCTAGATGCGGAACCCGTCGCAAACAACATCAAAAATCCGAACAGCATACCAAGGACGCATGGAATCAAGAGAATATATCCGATAGCTACTACCGGTGCGCTCATCCTATATTTCTTGCATTTGACGAGCGTTCCTTGTTCGCACGTTTTGCACTGAAGAGGGGGGTGTGTCGGTTTCATAAAATTTCTTCCTGAATTATTGGGGTTACCGTGGTTTTAGGGAATCCGCGGCACTGTCGTCGAGCTTTGACGCCCGGGTCTTCTGTTCAATCACGTGGTCGATCCACGCGGACGAGCTTCCGGGGTTCTCCAGGATTTTCCGCGATCACTTCTTTAGCACACCACCATTTTCCATCCGTGGTGCACCCGTTAGGATTCGAACCTAAAACCTTCTGATCCGTAGTCAGATGCTTAAATTCTATAAGCCTGATAAATAAAGGGTTTCCTGACATTTCTTGGAAATTTGAATTGCGTTTACGCTCAGGAGGACTTAGAAATTTAGCACCCCTAAAACCAGCACCCCTCCAAAAATGAAAAAGCCAAAACAGAGACCCGAGGAGAAAGGCATCTACCGGAAGTCAGGAAAGCCGGGACTTTGGCTCCGCTACAACTACCAAGGCGTACAGGTTCGCGTCCCTCTCCACACCCGCGACTTCACGGAAGCCATTGAGATCGCGAAGACCCTTCGGGGGCAACCTCCAAAATCCAGAGAAGGGGATCCGGATTTTGGTTGGACGAAGGCCATCGATAAATATCTCCACGAAAAGCAATGTCAGGAGCGACCCGCGAGCTTTCAGGGCAAAACGTGGCGTACTTTCCGACCGGGAACTGTGCCGAAAGTGCGATCTTGTCTGGTGAAGTTCGCGAAGTGGTCGAAAACGAATGCTCCTCAGCAGGTCACAAAGAAGCAACTGGAAGACTACCGTGATCTCTATGCCAAGAACTCGAATGCCAGCGCCAGAACGACGATGGCTCAAATTTTGGCCTTTTTTGATCACGTTGGTATTTATCCGGGCCGCATTCAACTTCCCGAGAAACGGAAACTGGAGAGGCGGGAAGTGGTCATCTCAATCGTCGAAGGGAATAAGCTCATTGCAGACGCCCCGAATGACCGTTTACGTTTTGTCCTGTTTTGTGGATTCCATGCTGGTTTGAGGCGTGGCGAAATCATGCACGCTCGGTCAGAGTGGTTTCACCTGAAACGCGGTATCCTTCGAGTTCCTCGCGTCGATGAGTTTGGAGAAAGGCCCTTCGCCGTGAAGGATTCTGAAACACGGGACATCCCGCTTTCCGCAGAATTCGCAGCTTTTATGCAGAGGTTTCTGAGAGGCGTGAAAGCAGAGGAGTATTGCTTGAGGAACCCGACCAAACTCCGGAGCAAAGCTGGCACCTACGATTTCAGAAAACCGTTTTCTGACTTCGTGAAGAAAGCAGGTTACCCAAGCCTTTTTCCTCACGCCATGAGACATTCGTGGATTTCAGGACTTTGCAATTCGGGTAATCATTCCATTCAAGAAGTGTCCGCTTGGAGTGGTGATAGCTTGGAAACCATCGAGAAAAACTACTGGCACAAACGGGTAACTCCAGGAGCCTTGGATGAAACAATGCGGGGTGTTCGCAAAGGGCAAGAGCAGGCATATCTCATCCATCAAATGGCCGCGCAGATTGAGTCCTTGGTTGCAACCGGAAAGCTCGATAAGGCGACTGCCTCAGAAATCTGGAAAGGTTTCGAGTCCGAAGAAGAGCAGCGGGGGATGTACGAACGCTGGGCTGCGGAAGAAGAATATTTAAACTGATCCGATCACCTCGCGGCGCGGGCGGAAACCAACCAACCGCCGAACAATGCCTCATGCGTGAGGCTGAGGCACCGATTTGTCCCCCGCCCCCTTCGGCTTTGCCGTGTTTTCTGCGACCAAATCCGCCCATGTAAACTTGAGCACCTTCAAGAGAAAGTGGACCTCGTAATCCAAGAGCGTTCGCTGGCCGCTCTCGATCTTGACCAGAACCACCCGGTCGCAATCCCAACCGGCGCGTTGCATCCTTCGGGCCGTCTCCGCCTGACTCCATCCCCGCTCAAGACGCATCTTCCGCAAGGCCGCCCCCCATAGGTTGCGGCCCTTGCGTGGCTCGGGGCAGGAACGCTGATTCACGCGGCTACCCTGCCACTCTTTGCTTGTTCCGGGTGTTCCGTCTGCCTTACAGTGTTCCGACCTCCTCACATGACGGGAAACGCCTTCGTCAAAATGAATTTGTTCCGCCAATACAAACCCGCTAAAACAGCCGCTGACGGTTGACCATACCTTGGTCCCCTATGCTTGATATAGCCTCATTTGTGATCATTTTGGTGGCGCTCTGGGTCGCGTGGAACTCGCTTGAGATCATCTACCATCTGGCCCGGCTGGTTGGTTACGTCCTGTGGCTGCCGATTGCTTTTCTGGCCGGATTGCTTGATTCCATCCGGCTCAAAAGAACAAGCCGGAGAATGAACCGATGACTTCGCCCGGCAAAAAGAGAGTCAAAGAGAAGACGGCAGCCCCGGCTTCACCGCTGGCACCGGGACTCCCCGCCTTGCTACGCAACCTTTTTGATGCCGTCGCCCGCACCGCCTCCCGGATGACCTACCAGATCGCCTACGTCACCGCGCTGGCGTTCCTTTCGGACAAACGCGGCAAAAACCGCAGGGCCGACGTTTTCGCCCGCAAATGCGAGGAGAATGCCCAGAAAAACGCCCCCATGGGCGTTTCGGTGATCCTCAACGCCCTTTTCCTCTGGTTCGTCGGAACGGCGATCCCCCGCCGCTCCGGCAATTCCGGCGACTCCGACATGGAAGTCTCCCTTGATGTCGGCTCCTTCCTCTCCGACGAACCTGCCGGTAGCCCCCCTTCTGGTGGCAATAGTCCCAACGACGAACTCGCCAAGGTCGCCAACCTAACGGAGATAAACCCTCCCGCCTTCATGGCTCTCCCCCCTGAAGTTATTCCCGCGATCACCGCCAATACCCCCGCCACTTTCGCCGTGTTGCAAACAAACGCCCTCACCAACCCCAAAACCATCGGATCGGAGATTCTCATCCCCGACACCGAAGCCACCCGAGGCCAAGGAGAAGGGACCTCCTCCCCCTCCAAATCCGGAGAAGGAAATGGTACAGGGACCGGCGCCGGTGGAGAAGGAGCTGCCGAAGGCACGGGGAACGGCGGATCGAACGACTCTCAGCCCGGCGTCTTCATCGGGGGACGTTTCTTTTCCGGGAAAAAGATCGGAATCATTCGAGACATGTCTGCTTACAACGGATCCTTTTACGATAAAGCAGACAACAATATAGAAGCTAGATCAAAAGCCAAAATAATTCTAAGGAAGATGGACCACTGCATCATGGGGTTCAAAAAACACTTTGATACCGCCGCATCCAACCCTACTTATAAGTATACCATTCAACAATTCCAAATTTTAGCCGACGCAAATGTCAGTTCCATCTATTTCATCTGTGACCTTCAGGATCAACAGGATCCAGAAGTGATCCAACTTATCCGAAATATACTAATACCTAAAGGGATACAGTTACACATCAGCACCCAAGACAAACACGCTATCCCCGAACTCCTTCAACTTATTCGAGATACAGGTGGAACCTATAAACACATGGGAATTATCAAAACTGATGAAACGGTACAAGAAGAAATAAAAAAGGAAACAGAGAAACTAGAAGCTAACAAAACCGACTTCACCAAAAAAATGGAGGAACGAAGAAAAGAATTCCAAGAAAAAGTGAGAAAGCAAAGAGAGGAATTGGAAGCCAAGCGCAAGGCCCAGAGCCAGACTCCATAACCTATCCAAACCCTCTCCTCAAGAGTCCAGCCCAATCCCTGAGCTGGACTCCCCTCTCCAATTCCGTCACTTCTCGATCCTCACCCGGACCTTCCCCGGAGACTCCCAAACCTCCGTCACAAACGTCTTATTATCCTTCCATTGCGAAACCTGATAGGTTCCCCCTTTCATCATCAAAATCGTGTCCGAGTATTCCCGATTAAACGTCACCGAAACATGGTGTTCCGAATTCGGACCCACATAGGTCATATGTCCAAGGGGAACCCACTCTTTCTCCGTAGCACTCCCACTATAGGAGTCCATACTCAGACTCCCATAAAGCTTACCGGTCTTCTTATCCGCGTTTACCCACCGGGCACCCTTTGTAAGCTGAACTTCCAATAAACCGATGACTAAGAAACGCCAAGAAAGGACGGCAGCCCCCGCTTCACCGCTGGCACCGGGACTCCCCGCCTTGCTGCGCAGCCTCTTTGATGCCGTCGCCCGCACCGCCTCCCGGATGACCTACCAGATCGCCTACGTCATCGCGCTGGCGTTCCTTTCGGACAAACGCGGCAAAAACCGCAGGGCCGACGTTTTCGCCCGCAAATGCGAGGAAAATGCCCAGAAAAACGCCCCGACAGGAATTTCAATCATCCTCAACACTTTGTTTCTCTGGTTCCTTGGGACTGCCCTCCCACGACGCCAGTCCGAAACCAAAGAACCCGCCCTCGAAATCTCCCTTAACACCGAAGGCTTCTTCTCCGAAGAACCAGTCGGGAGTCCTCCTTCCGGGGGAACCGGTTCCGGGGATGGCTTAGCTAAAGCGTCCACCATCAAAGACACAAGCCCAACCCTCTCCAACCCGGTAACCGGGGCCGTAAACCCCATTCCAACGATCACCTCTGACGTAACCGCTACCGTTGCGGCGTTGCAGGTAACCGCCCTCACCAACGCCAAAACCATCGGATCGGAAATTTCAATTTCAGGATCCGACATAACCCAAGCCCAGAGCGAAGAAACCTCCCCCTCGGGAACCGGAGGGACCGGAACAAGCGAAGGAAATACCGGAGGCACAGGGGAGGGAACCGGAGAAGGCCAAGGAGAAGGGCAAGCCCCCCCAACCACAACCAGCTCCATCCCAGGAGGACAACTGGTTGGCGGCGCACTCGTCCACGGCGACAACATCGGCATCCTCATTGACCACTCTTCCAGTATGGGAAACAGATACTGGGAAGCGAGAGAAGCGATTCAAAGACGCCGCCTCAAGAAAAACACGAAGATAACCGTCGAAGCAATTCCTTCGTGTGCCTTTGCAGAGCCGTATCATCTGGAGATTCTCAGAAAAATAGAGATGGTGGCCAAAACCAGAATCAAAACCCTCTATATCTACGCGGATTTCCAAGATCCCCAAGAAAGTGCAATCATCCTACAGGTTGAACAAATAATTAAGCAATACAATCTCAAGTTCAACCTCACCACCTTCGGCAGACACCCTTCCCCGGAGCTATACGAACTAACCCAAAAAACCGGTGGGATTTATTCCTCCGCCAAAACAGGGAAAATCTTCTCCAGAGAAGAATACCAAACCGCCTGGAAAGAGCAGGAGGAAAAAAGGGAAAGGGAAGAAGCCCCTAGAAGGAAAAAATGGAAGGAAATGGAGGAAAAACTACAAAAGTCCCTGGAAGAAGGGGAAGCTAAACAAAAAGCGCAGCGGGAAGCTTGGGAATCTAAGCGAAAAACAGAAAACCAACCATAAGCCAGACTCCCACAAGAAGGCCGACCTGAATCCTCAGGTCGGCCTTCTTCCATTTTCAATCTAACTCAATCCCCCGACTCTACTTCGACCTTGATCTTCGACCCCAAGCTCTCGCTGATCCGGGTAATAAACCGCACCCCATCCTTCCACTCCCCTATGGAGTAACCCTCCTCAGCCACCACGATACTCTTCCGATAGGGAATATCCACCTGAACCGGCACAACCCGGGATGGAGCCGGACCCACAAAAGTTGTCCCCCCAATCGGCTCCCATCTGGACTCGGAGGTAGTCCGTTCTGAAGCCCCCACCGAAGCTCGCTTACCCGTAGCCCGGTTTGCCACAACATACCCCACCGACCGAACAAATTCTCCCTTAGGAGTCGCCACTTCCCCATCCCTAAGGGCGGGGATCACCACGTACAAGGTAATCTTTACCGATGTCCCCGTCACTGTTTTGGCGTCAGCCCCTCCGAAGGAGCAGGTGGCGAAGATGGTGCGGGAAGGTTGCTGACAGCTTCCTCGCTAGTTCCTTGCTCCGTCAGGAGCAATTCTTAACCCGTTAGGGTTCTTCTTACCCCGTTAGGGAGGAAGGCGTTAGCCTTTCTTCTTCCTTAGTAAGTTCCTTTCATGACCCTATTTAAGGGCATGATTGTTGGGTACTCTGGGAACCCTATGAGGGCATCCCCTAACGAGGATGCCCTAACGCAAAGCGAACACTGCCGCCCCCAAGGGCGGCAGTTGAAGCTGCGCCAGTAGATTATCGTAGATAATCTTAGAAGAGAGAATCAAAATCAGCTAAAACGCTGATAAATAAAGGCTTTCCTCCAAATGGCCCGTTACCGTTTCGCCGGGGGTTCGTTACGGATTTGCCGGGGAAGCGTTACCGTTCCGCCGGTCCTCCCTCCCGAGGCCGAGCGATGGCGAACTTGCCTTTGGCATATTCATGCACCCCCCAGCCTAAGTTTTGAAGCTCCGCAAGAGCCTTCCGCATACGGGAGACGCGCTGGCGGCGAGTGCCGTCCTTTACTACTTCGCCGGGACAATCCGGCCAAATATAGGCGCAAAGCGTAGCGGCGGTTATATTCCTCGCTTTGCCTTGATTGATAAATGCGCAAAGCCGCTGATGTATTAAGCGAGTTGCATCACGTTTGATAGTGCGGACCTCTGCCATCGGAATGCGGACATGCCGCCTTTCACCAAGGATTGCGTCAGCGATTCTTGGGTTAAGACAGACGCAAAGGCTGTTTTCAGCCTCATCGCTATGATAATGGCTCAAGAGCCGAAAACCCGAGGATTTTCCTCCTTGCCGCACGATCACGGAAACCTTCCAAAGCCGTTCAATTGAGCTGCGAATAGCACGAAATGACGACCCTGAATCAGGATCCATTCCAATCTCTTTGGCTAGCCGTCGATAGGTGCCACGCGCAACCAGCAAAAGCGAATGCTTGGCATTCCCCTCAAGCCATAAAGAGTCCCGAAGAATCTGGCCTAGTGCAGTCTTTGGATCGGTTGGAAGCTCTGATGGGCCATCGTCACAACTCACGGCTGCAAGGGCTACCAGTCCTTGCAGCACCCGGAGGTCATCGGCTCCAAGAGGCTCGAAGCAGGAAAACTCAATGCTTTCCCACGCCGAAAATTCGTAATAGATTTTCAGGTTTCGGCCTTGCCGTGAACCATGCTGGATCGCCCGGAATAGACCAGGCGCAAGGCAATGCGCCGGATCGTGTCTGGCATGGGTAAGATTAAAGCGTTCCATGCTGTCCTCCTTTTCTGCGCTGTAAACTACCTGAAACCTTCCGAGCGGAAGGCGTGTATAGTTTTTCCGCAACTTTCGGCATATCCTCTTCCTGTATCGGAATCAAGATGCCCCAAGGGCCGCGCCGATACCAGACATCCCGGAATGGAGGGGCGTAGTTTTGTTTTGAAACTCCGAATCGGCAAAAATACTGCCGGACTTCCTCTGGTATCTTAAACTTTTTTGTTTCGGTTTTGCTCATAGATACAATGTATCCCTGCCATCGAACATTGTCTGTCAGCACACTTGAACCCCTTGTAGCTTGCTGCTCATCCCCCGTTCCTGCCAGAGCGGCACTCTTGCCGACATGGTGTAAAAACAGCACCGCAGCTCCGGTCGCCCTGGTGATCTTCTCAAGTTCTTTTATCACTTGAGCCATTTCCGAGGAAGAATTCTCCTCTCTATCATGGAATCGCCTCAGTGTATCCACAATGATAAGACGGCAATCTTTACACCGTTGTTTTATCATGTTTGTAAAATTTCGTTCGACGACGCTACAATCGCGCCCTACTAATGGAAAAATTGAAAACATATCGTCGATACTATCCCACGCCTCCATTGGCACTATCCCTTTAAGGGCATCAATTCGATGATGTATCGGCTCCGAATCATCTTCAGAGGATAAATAGATGACCCTCCCTGGTTTGCATTGACCGATGGCAAGAAGATCGCCGAGACCCGCAATCATGAGACCCACTTGCAAGGCCCACATGGATTTCCCCACTCCCCCCGGGGAAACAAGGGCTCCAACTGTACCCCGCAAAAATCCGGGGACAATATAATCCATTGGAGGGGGAGGTGTGAGAATCATTTGTGCTATATTAAGGGCCGTTACTCCCGTCTGGTCGCCGGGATTAAGTTCGAGGAATTTGGTAATCATACGTTCGCCTTTTCCCCGTTCTGGCGAGCTACCCAAGTTTTTTTTGAGATTTTTTCAAAAAATAACCGCCCGGAGATTGGGATGAATCCCGGGGCGGTTATTTTACTGGCAGCGGGAGGCGTTTACCGGTCCACGTCGGGTCCACGTCGGTTTTCTTTTTTCAGCCGCGCCTCCCTCTCCTCTTCCCGCTTTATCAGCATTTCCAAATGCTTTTTATGCCGCAACCGTCGTCGGGAGAGTTCAGTCGCTTGTTCGTCACTCAAACGATTTAAATACAATCTTATTGCCCCGAGCTTTCCCGTTTCTATGTTTACTCCATCAGGGGGAGGCAATATATTACCGGTAGCCTCATCAGTATGCCATGACGGACATAGCAATATATCAATCGGATCAGCCGAAAAATTGTCTATCGGAGTTACTCTTCGGCTCAGTGCGATAAGGGCCTCATAAATAGCCCGGAGAGCCATCCTAATTTCCGCGATCTCTTCGGCAGTTGTGAGATTTGATATTTCGCAACGCCGAACTCGTTTTGCAATCATGTCTGTATTCATAAGTTGATTATCATTCCTATTGATTAAAGTTCAATCACTTTCATTTGATAAACAATTCAGAATAAATCATCAGGTTTTACATTCTCCATGGTGGCAACATCTCCGGCTCGGGATGGAATTCTTTTTCGAGCCTTCCGGTTATCAATCTAATACTTTCCCGAACCAGTGCCTTTTTAGGCGATGCCATAATCTGAAATGCCCGAATACTTGCGTAAATAAGAATCCGATATTCTTTTGGAATCATTCGCCACATGGAGAGGCGCATTGTGCTAACAGCTAATGGCCAAACTCCTTCAACCGCAAAATAGCGAAAACTTTCTTTGATTAAGTTTCGATCTCTCTCGGTATCGCGGCTTTTGGATTTCCGTTTTGCATATTCCTTTTTGCTTTTATCGTATTGCTCCTTGTATCCCATCAATTCAAACTTTCTTTCAAGGAATCTGTCAATCGCCTCAGCGATTTCAATATCAATAAGTTTACCTTTTTTCGCTTTCCGATTGTCCAGGAATTCTTTTTGCTTATTAGGCAACAAGTCAGGAAATGTCCGGTCAATCCGGTCGGCCCCAACAAGCCAAGGACCGCCAGTTTTGAATTTCGCTTTTGGCAAATTGGTTCCACATGGAGCAGTTTTCGGAATCTGCATATGATAATGTATAACGTCCGTGTCCATATGGCAACCACCACCCCAAGGAACCCGCTCTGAAATCTCTTGTGTTTTATGAGCGATGACATCGGCGATTCGCAGCAATAGATTATCTCTTACGTCATCTTCCATGCTATTTAGAACCGGCATTGCCCACGGTGGCAATGTAACAACTAAAGACACGGCACCACATTTATGTCGTCCCCATGTTTCCGTTTCTTTGCCATTTCTTTTGATGGTTCTTCGAAATCTCCGTCGATCCCTTTCTTCCTTAATCACCCATTGATGATACGCCTTAGCATCAGCTTTTCGCGCTTTTGGTAATGGATTATCACCCAAGGCGGCGGAGTAGTTTTGTGAATGGTTCCCGAAGGAAAACATCCAACCTTTCGTGTCAGCATCAATTTCAACCCCGCTTAACTCCTTGCCGCCTTCCCTTAGTGGAGAAGGTACGGGGATAAAGCCAACGGTATCCCGTTTTTCCTTTTCCCGCTTGTCTTTGTAGTGACGGGCGGAATTCGGATCGTCGTGTTCAAACGCTTCACGGGTTAGCTCTCTCATAGGATGGGTGTGTAGTGGGTGGCGAGACCTGTTTTTGTGCAGGCACAAAAACTTTCACCCACCCCCACCACAGAATCAATCGGAGAAGCTATTTTTGAATAATTTCGCTGAATTATTATTTCTTGATTTTTTGTTCAAATCAACCAAACCCAAAGAAACACTATGAACGCAACCATGACCAAATCCGAAAAAATCGAACAGGCAATTTCCGCCGGAAACCTATCTACTTATAAAGGCCGCTACGTCGGCCCTATTTGTCAACTCGCCCGGATCGCCGGGGTCGCTCCGGGATCAATCCATTATGCCCGTAATATCGATAAGGTGCGGGCCTACGAACAAATGGGCGCCGTTCTGGTAATTGACGCTCAAGACTTGGCTGATTACTTCCGGTACTCGCGACGTGGTAGAAAACCGAGAAATAAAAGCGAGGTTTTTCAAAATTCAGGTTGGAAATCCCAATCGTTCGAGGAAAGAGATTAACATGAGCGTATTTCCCGAAATTGAAATCAGCTATTCCAAGATTAACGAATCTCAATGGCATTGTCACGTAGAGTCCCATACTCCGCTTCCTTTCGGATGGGTTGATATAGCAATCCGCAAGGAAGTGGATTGCACTGTGATTTTTATCATAGATAACTGCACTGAATTATTGCGTGCAGAACTATCCTTTGAGCAAGTGAGAAATATTCTCCCGGAAATGCTTAGAATCGCATCAAGTGCTTTTCTGGAAGGATGCCAGGAGGGAGGTGATGGATAACATTGAAAATGTCTATTTCTCCTTGAGAGTTCCAAGCTTTGTTGGAATTGCTTAGGCGTGCATCAATTCTGATGCGCAAGGGGTTTGCATTATAGAAACAATCAGACAAAAACGGCTTTCGCCTTTTCTGTCTGCTTCTCACAACCGGGAGATTATGATGAATTGCTTACGATTAGTAGGTGATTCCCCTTCAGTCTGAAACCATTCGGGTTTTAAGAGTTCCTGATGGGAGCTAAATGATAATCCAAGATGAAACAAGTCCATAAAAAGAAACTCTATGATACTAAAACCGCAGAACGAGTTGGGGAATTCTGGAATGGCTACGGCTATAGCGACTTCCATTACCAACTTGAAGTCATATATGTAACCAAACAAGGAGCATGGTTTATCCATGCTAAAGGAGGAGCCTTTACCGAATATGCTGACCATTTCGGAAACTCCGTCAGCGATGGTGAACGGATCATTCCAGTTTCCAAAGATGAAGCGTTGCAGTGGTTGACGCAACATGGACTCACCGAAGCCATTGAAAAATACTTCGCCGACGAAATAGAGGAAGCATAGGAGTTCATTGAAGAAACTTGCGGTCAAAACAACCTTTGAAGGTTGTTGGACGTAGGGGAGGGGGATAGCCCCCCTCCCCATCTTTACGGTATCCGTAAAGTTTAAGTCGGCAGGTGCTTTCTTAGTGCAAGCCTGACTGGCTTGCATGGGAACCTTCGGATACATTCTACTTAAATCAGTAGTTTCCTAAAACAGCCGTCCTTTGGCGAAAGCCATTGGACGGATGAAACTGTTTAAATAGGGAGTAACTTACTAATAATCCGATTTGGCGAATGTGTCAAGCATAAACAACAATATTGAGAAGAATCTCACCGACGACCGAAAAGGTCGCCACCGCTCCCGCCGAGTCCCGCGAAGGCGGGCAGCCACTCCTACCGGAATAAGCCACCTTGACAGAATCCCATTCGGGATGCCTTCGGCTGTTTAATAGTGCTCCCTTTGGTCGGGGATGCCACCCAGCCTTTCCCCTCTGCTTTGCTGCCGGGGAAACCCTTTGGGCTAACTGGGTCAAGGCTCTTGCGAAAAACAGGCATAAACCGCTTCGCTTTTTATCCGCTGGCACTCCTGTTTTCTGCGCTTCGCTTGGCCTTGACCCATCGGGCTTAGGGTCGCTCAACGACTGCGTTCTGTTTCGCTTTGGCTTTTTCAATTTCATGCAAGAAATTAAAAAGCCAAATCAAAACAAGACAGTCGAAACCAGCTCTTTCGTGGATACGCCAAGCGTTTACGTGGGAACCTACGGGAAATACAACGATGGCTCTATTGCAGGGAATTGGATCAATCTGGAAGGTCATGATAAAGACTCGTTCCTCGCCCTCTGCCGGTCAATCCATTCGGACGAAGCAGACCCCGAACTGATGTTCCAAGATTACGAAAACTTTCCCGAGGAGTTCTACGGCGAAAGCGGCCTCGATGATGGACTTTGGGAATGGCTGGAACTAGGCGCGCACGACCGGGAGCTTTTGGCTCATTACATGGATGCCGTCGGCGAGCAGACCGCCACCATCGAAGATGCGAGGGATGCCTTCGCTGGCACAGCAGACAGCGAAGCAGCCTTTGCCGAGCAACTGGCCGCAGAAGTTCTCCCGTTGGAGCTTCCGGTCTGGGTCGTGATCGACTGGCAAGCGACATGGACGTGCAACCTCCGGCACGACTTCGTAACCAGCCAAGGAGACGACGGAACCGTTTGGTTCTTCCGCCGGTAAAAGGAGGAAAAGGATGAGAGACTCCAAAAATACCCTCATCAGCGAGCTTGCAGCCTTCCGCCGGGCGATAGAGCAAGAGGCGAGATTTCCGCTTCTTTGCCGGGAGCGGAGCCAAGCTTGGGAAAGGCAGTATGCAAAGAAGACACTTACCCTTGCCGCCTTGGAGGTGAGGAATCACCGGAAAAAATACCGAATTTAAGGAGAGCGAAGCCTCCGATTTCGGGAGCTTTAGCACCCCTTGACCTAGCACCCTTCTTTTTCCCAGGTATGAAAAAACCCGCAGAACCAAGTGTTCATGCGGGTTGAAGTGGTGCACCCGTCAGGATTCGAACCTGAAACCTTCTGATCCGTAGTCAGATGCTCTATCCAATTGAGCTACGGGTGCTTCCTTGAGGAGGGCCGCTGGCTGCTCCTGCGACGCGGGGTTTACCGCGAAGGGCCGTTAATAGAGCATTCCGCGGAAATGAACGCAACGTTTTTTCCAAAAAATCTTATCATTTCACCGCCTGCCCTTCCGACGCTTTCGTCCGCAGCCAATGCAAGGTCACCGCGGCGACGGTTTGCAGGCTTTCCGGGCTCAGCTTGTCAAGCGTGTCGTCCGCGGTGTGCCAGTAGGGATAGTCAAAGTCGATCAGGTCGATGGTCGGAATCCGTGCCTGGTTGAGCGGGATATGATCGTCCCAGATCGGCTGGCTGTGAAAGCCGAAACGTTCCCGCACCCCAAGCGCTTCCGCCGATGAAAGGATGCCCTTGGCCACTTCCTCCGGAGAATCCGGAGGGAGGGTGATCGTCAGATCCCGATCGCCGATCATGTCCCAGAGAACTCCCGCGCGAAACTGCCGGTTGCGCCCGCTCTCCCGCAGATCCCGCGCGTAATGACGGCTCCCGTAGGTGCCGTCCGTCGGCGAAAACTGCACGAGCGCCTCCTCCCCGTCAAAAAAGACCAGCTCCACCTGCCGCGCCAGTTCCGGGTCCAGCGCCAGCACCCGCGAAAGCTCCATCAACGCACCCGTGCTTGAGGCCCCGTCGTTCGCCCCCACAAAAGCGATGGTATCGTAAAACTTGGTATCGTAGTGGGAACAGACGATGAAACGCTGGCTCCCGGCGCTTCCGCCATACCGGCCGATCAGGTTGACGAAGGTGACCGGCCCCTGAGGGGTCTCGTCCGTGAAACTCTGGCGTTCCACCTTCCATCCGTTGCGCTCCAGCTCTGCCGTGATCAGCCGCCGGTTCGCCTCCAGCGCCTCCGAGCCTACCGGGCGCGGCCCAAGCGCCACCTGCGCCTTCACATGCTCAAACGCCTTTTCCCCGGAAAAGACCTTCCAGATTTCCGCCGGGGGAGGCGGTGGCGGGGTGGCGACCACTTCCGGGGAGGCGTCAGTGCCCGCAGCCGTTTTTCCATCCGTTTTTTCGGCGGACCCGCCCGGGCCGCACCCGGAAAGGGCCAGCACCCCGGCAAGCAAACAGACCACTCCCGCTCTGCGAATTGGAAAACGCCGGTCTTTCATTCCTCCAACCCCATCAGATTGAGGAGCCGCTGTAAATCGTTGATTCCCTGATAGGAAATCTCAATCCGTCCCGCCCCCCCTTCATGAACGATCCGCACCGGCGCCTCCAGCTCCGCGCCCAGCCGCCGCCGCGCCGCCGCCACGGCTGCCGGGAGGGAAGCGGCTCCGGCCTCCCCCTCCGCGTCCTCCCCAGCCGCTGCCGCCTGCGGGTCATCCCCGGTCCCCGGCGGGGCACCGGCCTGGTTCCGCCGCCGTAAACGCTCCGCGATCAGCCGTTCCGTCGCCCGCACCGTCAGGTTCCGCGCCTCAATGGCCTCGGCCAGCCATGCCTGCATCTCCGCGTCCTTGACTCCCAGCAACACCTTCGCGTGCCCCACGGAAATCCGCCCCTGCCCGAGCGCCCCGCGCACCGGCGGAGCCAGATCGAGAAGCCGCATCCGGTTGGCCACCGCGGCGCGACTGCGCCCAAGCGCCTGGCCGATATCCTCCTGCCGCCAGCCGAACGTGCGCGCCAGCCCGGCAAACGCCCGCGCTTCCTCCAGCAACCCCAGCCGTCCGCTCCGCAGCCTCGCCAGCAATGCCTGCTCTGTCTGGTCCGTTTCCCCGTGTTCCGGCGTTCCATGCTCCGGCGTCCCTTGCGGGGCTTGCCCCTGCGCTTGCGCCTTTACCGGCACGGGGCGCGGCTCCAGCGCCAGTTCGCCGCTGAAAACCGGGACCGGGGGGAGGGAAACGTGCGACGATGCAACACGTTGATCTGGGGCAACGGGGGGCATGAAAACGGAGCGAGTATGACCGTTTCCCCTTTTGAAGCCAATCCCCGTTTTGTCTCCGGCGTGATTTTCAGGTTGGCAAACCGGAACGATCCCTTATTTTCTCACCCCGACGCCATGCGCATTCCCGCGCCGGCTGGCAGGGGGGACGACCCCCCGGCCCCTTTTACCCGCATTGACCCGCACCACCGCATCGACCGGGACGACCCGGTCCTTTCCCAAGCGTACCAAGCGCACAATACCCACTATGGCATGGATTATTCTGCTCGTGGCCGGTCTTTTCGAGGTCGGCTGGGCCGTCGGCATGAAATACACCGAAGGCTTCACCCGCCTCTGGCCTTCGCTCTTTACCCTCGGGATGATGTTCGTGAGCTTCGGCCTGCTCAGCCAGGCCGTGCGCACGCTCCCGATCGGAACGGCCTACGCGGTCTGGACGGGCATCGGCGTCATCGGCGCGGCAACCTACGGCGTGGTGGTGCTCGGGGAAGCGTTTTCCCTGGCCCGGTTCGGGTTCATCGCGCTGATCCTCGTCGGCATCGCGGGGCTCAAGCTGGTGAGCGATTCGTAATCCCCGCCCCCTTCCGCCATTCCCCGGGTTGCCGAACCCGGCACCGCCGGATAGATTGCGGGAAGAAAAGCGCAACCGGCGCAACCCATCCGCCGGTGCCGCCCCTTGCCGACTGACCGGCTCCCGCCAAGGTGAACGCTCCGCCCCGCCCTCCCGCCTCCGACGCCGCCCCGGAATCCCCCGTATTCCAGGCGAGCGTCCGCACGCTGGCGGAGTTCGTCCACCGGCGCGGCAACCTCGGCGGCAGCGGCCTCTTCCAGCCCCGTGACCGGGCACTGGAGGGAACCCGCGGGCATCAGCGCCTCCAGCAAAGCCGGGGGGAGGATTACCAGGCGGAAATCCCGGTGGAATGGAGCGGCGAACGCGACGGGCTGCGGCTGCGGCTTACCGGGCGCGTCGATGGGATTCTGGAGACCGGCCCCGCGCCGCTCGTGGAGGAGATCAAGACGGTGGACCACCGCTGGAACGGCGAGCCGGACCCGGTTCACTTCGCCCAGCTCCGCCTCTACGCCGCCCTCCTGAGCGCCCAACACGATTGGGATTCCGTCCGCCTGCGGCTCACTTACCTGGATTACCTCATCGACGAGGAAACTCCCTTTGCCGAAACGCAGACCGCCGCCGAACTCGCCGCGTTTCTGGAAGCCACGCTGGCGGACTGGACCGGCTGGCTCCGCGTTCAGGCGGACTGGCTGCGGGTGCGCAACCGCTCGCTCGCCGCGCTCCCCTTCCCCTTCAGCCGTTTCCGCGCGGGGCAGCGCGCCCTCGCCCGGCGTGTCTACCGGCGCATCCGGGACGGCGGCAACGCCTTTATCGAAGCCCCCACCGGGCTCGGCAAAACGCTCGCCACGCTTTACCCCGCCGCCAAGGCCCTCGCCCTCCCGCAGCTTGCCTCCGGCCAGGTCTTTTACGTCACTGCGAAGACCCCGGGCCGCCGCGCCGCCCGCGCCGCGCTGGAACGGCTCCGGGCGGGTGGCGCGCGGCTCCGCAGCCTGACGCTCACCGCCAGGGAAAAAATCTGCTTCGGCCCCTCCCCCTGCGATCCCCGGGCCTGCCCCTTCGCCCTCGGCTACTACGACCGCGTCCGCCCCGCCGTGGCGGATCTCCTCGCCCGGGAGACCCTCGGGCGCGAGGAGGTGGAGGCCGTCGCCCGGGCTCATACCGTCTGCCCGTTCGAACTCGCCCTGGACGCCTCTCTCTGGACCGACGTGGTGATCGGCGATTTCAACCACGTCTTCGATCCGCAGGCCCGGCTCCAGCGCCATTTCGGGGAAGGGACGCCGCGTCATCTCGTCCTGATCGACGAAGCGCACAACCTCGTGGACCGGAGCCGCGAGATGCACTCGGCCACGCTCTCCGCCGCCGATCTCGCCCCCGGCCCCGGCGCGGAAGCGATCCGGGGCCGGGGGGAATCCCGCGCGCGCCGGGCGCTCTCGGAGGCCCGCGCCGCGTTCGAGGCTCACCTCGCCGCCGCGCTGGAAGAGCCCTCGCTGCTTCCCCGGCGTCCGTATCACGACGACGCCGTGGCCGCGGCGGAAGCCCCCACCGCCCTGCTGGCCGTCCTGCGCCACGCCGCCCGGAGTCTGGAAGCCTTTCTGGCGGAACTCCCCCCGGGTGTCTCCCCGGGCGGATGGCTGGAGCCGTATTTCGCCCTCGGCGCGTTCCTGCGCACGGCGGAGAGCTACGACGCCACCTGCCGGACGCTCGCCGCCCCGGACCGCCTCACCCTCCTTTGCCTCGACCCTTCCTCGCGGCTGCGCGAAACGCTCCGGGGCCTGCGGGCCGCCATCTTCTTTTCCGCCACGCTCTCCCCGCAGGACTACTTCCGCACCCTGCTCGGCGGGGGGGAGGGGGATGAAACCCTCGCCCTCGGCTCCCCGTTCCGGCCCGAGCAGATGCGCCTGCGCATCCTCCCGTGCGATGTCACCTACGCCCGCCGCCCGGATTCCCTCGCCGCCGTGGCGGACGCTGTGGCCGGGGCGATTGCCCGGCACCCCGGCAATCACCTCGTCTTCTGCCCTTCGCTCGATTACCTCGACCAACTGGCGGCCGCGCTCGCCCCCCGCCTGCCCGGCCTCCTCTGCCAGAGCCCCGGCATGGATGAAGCGGCCCGGGAAGCGTTTCTGGCCCGGTTCGAGGAATCGGGGGAGCGCCCGTGCGTCGGGCTCGCCGTGCTCGGCGGCGTCTTTTCCGAAGGGATCGACCTGCCGGGGCGTCGGCTCGTCGGCGTCACCGTTATCGGCGCGGGCATTCCCCGGCTTTCACTGGAGCGCGATCTCCTGCACGCCTATTTCGACGAAGCGGTCGGCCACGGCTTTGATTACGCCTACCGTTTCCCGGGCATGCAGCGCGTCCTTCAGGCCGTGGGCCGCCTCATCCGGAGCGAGGAAGACCACGGGCGCGCCCTCCTCATCGACCACCGTTTTCAGGAAGCCCGTTACCGGCGGCTTTTCCCGGAATGGTGGCGGGTGGAGGCAGGTCCGGTGGAATGATCGGGATCGGCCCCGCCCCTTCGGACCACGAAAAGCGCGCCGGATCGTAGGCGCGCGCCTCCGTGAAATAGGAGATCACCGGCTCGGGGTCTTTCATAGTTCCATCCACGAGAAACGCCATCAGCACCAGCGTGGAAACCGCGGTGACAAACGTCCGGGCCCGCCCGAAAAGGCACGAAACGATGAAGGGAAGCAGCAGCAGAAAGAGCGTGAGGGTGGAGAGATGCAGGAAATACATCGGCGTGAACGGGTCTTCCCCCCGTTTGTCGAGCAGGAAGGCCGAGCTTACCAGCGCCAGGATGAGCAGCAGAAAGGCGTTGTCGATGTTCGCGTAGCTGATCTCCGCCCTCTCCCGCTTTTCCGGTTTTTCCTGCGGGGGCGGGCGCAGCTTCAGGTACGCGGCGAACGCGCCGCCGAGCCCGAGCAACGGCCAGAGCGGGTACCCGTGCGTGCGGAAATCAAAGGCGTAGCCGATGAGCGCCTGCGCCGCGAACCGCACCACCGCGAGCAGCAGCGCCACCCGCAGCACCAGCTTCACGAATGCACCTCCCCCGGTTGCCGGGCTCCGGGTGTCACCCGTTCGAGCCCCGTGGTCGGCCATCCCTCCCCGATCGGCATCGCGAAGAGCTTTTCTCCCTTCCAGAGCAATCCGAGCAGGATAAACACCGCCACCATGGTCACCGGCGACTGCCATTTCACAAACGGATACGCGATGATGGAGGGAAACAGGAGCAGAAAAAACGTCAGAATCACCAGGTGCAGCCCCCAGAGGGGCGTCATCGCCTCCTGCCCGCGCATGTGGAGCACAAACGCCGCCCCGGCGATCGCCAGCAGGAAGAAAAGGAAACTGTCCAGGCTGTGAATATCCGCGGCCACCATCCGCGCCCGCACATGGGGAGGCCGCAGGGAGAGGTACGCCCAGAAGCCGGTCCCCATCCCCAGCAGGGGCCAGAGGGGATACCCGTGGCGGTAATCAAAGACATAAGCCACCAGCGCCTCGAAAGCGAGGTAGAGCACCAGCAGGAGGAGAACGATACGGGCCAGAAGCTTCACAATACTTTGCTTCTTTGAGCATCTTGCACACCAACCGCGCCGGAGGCCGCCTCTCCTTCCCGGGTTTCCGCACGGTCGCAATGCAGGGATTTCAGCGCCAGATGGGCGGCTGCGGATCGCCTTCGCCCGCGCGCCCGCTTAGGTTCGGGGGCATGGAAGGCAGTCACGGAGCCCGGAGGGCCGCAAGCGATTCTCAAAAACGATACGCCAAACCTGAGGGCGAAAGCGCCCTCGCATCCATCGCCGCGAGCGCGACGCTCTGGTTCGCCACTTGCGCGCGCATTCTCACGAAGGATCAGCGGACGCTCCGCCCGGACCCGAACCGCTACCAGCTCGCCCTGCTCGAAGCGTACGAATGGTGCCTGAACCGGGGGGAGCCGTGCCGCATCCTCGCCCTCAAACCGCGGCAGAAGGGGAGCAGCACCGTCAGCTCCGCCATCCTCTACCACCACTGCCGCAGCCACCGGAGCCGGGCGCTCCAGATCGCCGACCGGCATAAGAACTCGGACAACCTTTTCGCCATCACCAACCGGTACGCGGAGCACGACGATTTCCCGTGGGGCTCCCGGTGGCACGCCACGGCCACCTGCGCCACCATCCACCGGGGCGGGGAACTCTGGAGCCGCATCGACAAGGACACGGCGGAAAACCCGCGCGCAGGACGCTCCGGCACCCTTCAGGCGCTTCATGTCTCCGAAGCGGCGCATTTCCCCAACGAAGGCGAAAAATCGGCGGATAAAACGATGCTCTCCCTGCTCAACTCGCTGGCCGACGTCCCCAAAAGCGTCGCCATCATCGAGACAACCGCCAACGGGGCCGGGGGCTGGTTTTACGAACACTGGCAGGGCGCGGTCGATTTCCCCCGCTACCTCGCCGGGGAGCGCGGCAACGGCTGGATCAAGGTATTCGCCCCGTGGTTCGCGTTTGAGGACGGGGTGGCCCCGCTCCCGCCGGGTGGCGAAGCGGCCCTGGAGCCGACCCTGAGCGAACGGGAGGAACGCGGGCGCACCCTCTACGGGTGGAGCCCCGGGCAGATCGCCTGGCGGCGCGCCACCGTGGCCCAGAAATGCGCCGGGCGCGAAGACCTTTTCGACCAGGAATACCCGGAGGATGAACGGAGCGCCTTTCTCACCAGCGGCCGCCCCCGGTTCTCCACGCGCGGGCTCACCCGCCTCCGTTCCCGGCTGGGGGGCCAAAGCGCGGTGCGCGGTTTCCTCCACCGCGACGCGGCCTCCGGGCAGGTCGCCTGGGAGGCGCACGAAGCCGGGTGGGCGCAGGTCTGGGAAGCCCCGCGCCCGGAGCGCCGCTACCTGATCTGGTGCGACACCGCCACGGGCCGCGAACAGACGCGCGAGAGCCGCAACCCGGATCGCCACGCCATCCTCGTCCTGCGGCAGGCGTACGCCACCGCCGAAGGGGAAAGCGGCAACGCCATGCTGGTGGCGCGGGTCATCCCCCCGTGTTTCGACGACTGGCACCTGCTGGAGGAAAAGGTGATCGCCCTCTGCCTCCATTACGGCAAATGCCTCATCGGCGTGGAGGTGCCGATGGGGCTCACCCTGCTCGAAGGGTTGCGGCGGGCGGGAATGCCGCTCTTCAAGCGCCGGTGCGCTTCCGCCGCCGGGGTGGAAAAACTCGGTTTCCAGAGCAACGCGGCGACCAAACCGCTCGTCGTCGCCTCGCTGAGCCGGGCGATCGACGGCGACCCGCCGCTCGACCTCTTTGATCCCCACGTGGCCGATGAACTCGAAAGCTTCGTCATCCATGAGGACGGGACGGAAGCCGCGCTGGCCGGGCGGCACGACGACGACGTGATGGCGCTTGCCATGGGGGTGCATCACCTCGGGCTCGCCACCCCGTACCGTGCTCCGCGAACCGCCCGCGTCGCCAAGCCGGCGGACCTCCACAAGTGGAAACCGCTCCACGGATGATTTTGCTTTCCACGCCCGCTCCCTTCCGGGCAGACTCCCGCGCCATGGACGCCCGTTCCGCGAGTTTCGCCCTCCTTTCCCTTGCCCTTCTCGGCTCCCCGCTGGTGGCGCGGGAGGCGGCGCCCCCCGTGGAGCGCTACAGCCAGGATATCAAGGTCACCCCGGTGCTGACCACCTCCACCACGCCGGACGGCAAGCCGATCGTCTATCCGCAGACGGAAAACCCGGAGGTGCGCATCATCCTCGTGGAGATCCCGCCGGGGAAGGAGACCGGCTGGCACATCCACCCGATGCCGTGCTACGGCTACATCCTCTCCGGCAGCGTGACGGTCACCACCGAGGACGGGAAAAGCGCCACCTACACCGAAGGGCAGGGGCTGGCGGAACTCGTCAACGTCCCCCATATCGGCAAAAACAACGGCACGGAGCCGACCCGCATCCTGATGGTCGTCACCGGGGAGAAGGGGGTGCCGGTTTCCGATCTGGCCAAGGCCTCCCGGCTGCGGAAAAAGACGCCGGAGAAAAGCGCGGAATAGCGCCCCGCTTCATTCCCCCCCTATCGTCCCGGGTTCACCACCGGGCGGATCGCGCGTCCGCTCAGAATCCAGAGGCGCGCCCCCATCGCCACGGCCATGCAGGCGAGCCCGAGCGCCATGCCCGTCCAGAGCCCTTCGCCCGCCCATCCGGCCCGGAACGCCAGCCAGTAGCCAAAGGGGAGCCCGATGATCCAGTAGCAGGCGTAAACCAGCACCATCGGCACGCGGACATCCCCCATGCCGCGCAACCCGCCCACGCTCATCATCTGTGTGCCGTCAAAAAGCTGGAAAAGCCCCGCGATGAGCAGGAAACGGCCCGTGAGCGCCATCACCTCGTGATCGTCGATGAAAACGCCGGCGATCCACCGACCCGAGGTGACGAACACCAGCGCGAAACAGAGGAGCAGCACCCAGCCGACCCCGAGCGCTCCCATGGCGATCGGGCGCGCCCGCTCCGGCTGCCCGGCCCCGATCGCGCGACCGATCCGGATCGTCATCGCCAGTCCCAGGCCGAGGGGGAACATGAAGGCCGTCCCCGCGCAGGTGAGCGCCACCTGGTGCGCCGCCAGCGCGGGTTTGCCCACCCACCCCATCATCAGCGTGGAGGCGACAAAAAGCCCGGACTCCGCCAGCAGGTGAAACCCCGCGGGCACGCCGAGCCGCACGAGCACCGCCGCCTGTCGCCGCACCCGCGCCCACGGCATCCGCCAGACCCGGTACGGCTCGAACCGGCGCGAGCCAAAGAGAATCCCGAAGAGGGTGAGCGCCACCGCACAGCGGGCCAGCAACGTCGCCAGACCCGCCCCGGCGAGCCCGAGCGCGGGAAACCCGCCGTTCCCGTAGATGAGCAGCCAGTTGAGCCCGACGTTCAGCCCCACCCCGCCGAAGATCACCGCGAAGGAAAGCCACGGTCGCCCGAGCGATTCGGAATAATCCTTGGCCACGATCGTCAGCATCCCCGGCACGATCGACCAGGCCAGCAGCAGCAGAAAATCGTGCGAATCGCGCAGCACCTCCGGGTCCTGCCCGAGAAACCGGAACCACGGCCAGCCGAGGTAAACGATCCCGACCATCCCCAGCCCGGCCAGCAGCGCATAGAGCGCCCCGGCGAGCAGCACCTCCCCCGCCTGCCGGGGCCGCCCCGCCCCGAACTCCTGCGACACCCGGACGGAGACGGAGGAGACGAGCCCGAAGCCGAAGATCAGAAACAGGTTCACTACCGCCGAGCCGAAGGCGCACGCCGCCAGCGGCCCCACCCCGAGGTGGCCGACCATGATCGTATCCGCCCACCCCATGAGCATCTGCCCGAGCTGCCCCGCCACGATCGGCAGCGCCAGCGCGAACGTCGCCGGGTTCTCCGCCAGGGCACGGCGGAGAAGACCGGCAGAGGCGGGCGGCGGCGGATCGGGATGAAAAGAAGCCGGCATGGAGGTAGAGCAATCAACGCGAGCCGGAGGCGGAGAACCAGCCAAAATGCTCCCTGTTCCGGAAACGGATCAGGAAATCCCTGGAAAATGTCCTTGCTTTTTCCGGAACCCTGACCAAGCATGAGACGCTGTCTTTTTTCTCATGCCACGCCCGCTTCAAAGCCTTTTTCTCGCCTTCGCGTTTCTGGCGCTGGCGTCGGTTCAGGTGATCGGGGCGATTGCCGGTTTCCGGTGCGATCATTCGCGGGGAGAAACCGGGGCGGTGATCGTGGCAGCCAGCCATTGCCATCTTCAGGCCGGTGGCGAAACGCTCCCGTGTCCCGTTACCGATCCCGGTGATTGCGATACGGCGGCATTGACTCACTCCACCGCCCTGACGGGAGCGGAAGTCCCCGCGGTTTCGCTCCCCCTGATGCTGCCGGGCTATATCCCCGTTTTCCTGGAGGAACTTCCCGCCCTGCATCAGCTCCCGGAGCTGGTGGAGAGCGCAAAGGTGCTGAAAGGTCCGGAACGCGAGCCTGCGGCTGGCGTTTCCATTGCCGGGCAGGTGGCCCGGTGCATTGTCCTGCTGGTTTGATGCCGGTGCGGCGGCGCTTCGTTCACCCTTCGTGAACGCTCGCGCCCGATGAACGCCGCTCTCCGTTCGCCCTCTCCCGGTCGTTTCACGACCCCGAACGTCCCGCTCAAACCAATGTATGCCTTTTATCATCCTGCTTTTGCTGGTCTCCGTTGTTTCGGCCGCTCCGGTTTCGCTCACCCCGGAACGGATCGCTGAAACCACGCGGACCCACCACCCCGCCCTTCAGGCAGCCCGCCTCCGGATCGCCGAAGCCCGCGCCCGCCACCGGGGAGCCGGTCGTCTTTCCAACCCGGAACTCGGCCTGAGCGTCAACCGGAACCGGCGTTTGCGCGACGGCACCACCGAGGTGACGCTCGACCAGAAATTTCCGCTCACCGCGCGGCTGCGGCTGGAAAGGACGCTGACGCTTGGCCAGATCGAAATGGCCGAACTCGAAGTGCGCGAAATGGAACGCCAGTTCGTGGCCGAAGCCCGCACGCTGGCCGTCCGGCGCCTGGTGCTTGCGGCGAAGGAGGATCTCTGGAAACGCCAGAAAACCGTTGCGGAAGCCCTCGCGGAGTTTGCCCGGGGGCAGGTCGCCAAAGGGGAGCTTTCGCCATTGGACGCCGGGCAGCTTGCCCTGGAGCAGACCCGTCTTGAACTCGAAGGGCGCAACCTGCACCGGGAAGCGCTCACGGTGGAGGGAGCCTTGCGGACCGCCATCGGCCTCGCGCCGGATTCGCCCCTGAAGCTGGCTGGAAAGCTCGGTTCCCCGTTGCTTCCGCCCCTCTCCCGGCGCTGGCAACAACGCCCGGACTATCGCCTCGCGCTCCTGCGGGAGAAAAATGCGGGAGTGGAAACCGAACTCGCCCGCGCCCGGCGCTGGGAGGAGGTGAGCGCCGGGGTCACCTGGGAACACGACGGGGTGGAAAAAGAATCGTTCTTCGGCGTGCGCGTCGGCATTCCCCTTCCACTCTGGAACCGGAACGAAGGCGAGATCGGCGAAAGGAAAGCCGCCCGTGTCCGGGCCGGTCTGGAAACGCGGGCTCTCCGCGAAGCCATCGCGCAGGAAGTGGCCACCGCCCACGCCGAAATGAGCACGGGAGCCGCCCTCGCCCGTGAAAGCCTTGAAAAATGGCTGCCGCTGGCCCGCAAACAGGCCGCCGACGCGGAAGCCGCCTACCGCCGGGGCGAAAGCGACCTCTTCACCCTCCTCCGCGCCCGCGAACAACAACTCCAGATGGAAGCCGCCGCCATCGACAACCTTGGCGGTTTCCACCTTTCCCGCATCCGCTACGAAGCCTCCATTGACCAGCCATGACCCTTCGCTCCACCCTTCTTCTTCTCGCCCTGAGCATGGCACCGCTTCCGGCGGCCCCGGCGGAATCAACCCTGATTCTCGAACCCGCCGTCGCCGCCAACCTCCGGCTGGAGTTTGCCGAAGCCGGGGAGGCCCCGTTTGAAACCACCTTCTTTGCCCTTGGCCGCATCGAGGCGATGCCCGACCGCGTGGCCACCCTCAGCAGCCGGATTCCGGGGCGGGTAGCCGCCATGCTCGCCGGACCGGGCGACCCGGTGGAAGCGGGCAAACCGGTTCTCCGCGTGGAGAGCCGGCAGCCGGGCGATCCGCCCCCCGTGGTCCCGCTTCACGCGCCACTCTCGGGCACCATCACCCGGCTCAATACCCGGCTCGGCCAGCCGGTGGAACCCGAAACGCCGCTGCTGGAGATCACCGACCTTTCCGAAGTGGACGCCGTGGCACAGGTGCCCGAATACGCGCTCGGGCCGATGACTCCCGGCATGGAAGCGCGGGTGCGGGTCTCCTCTTTTCCCGATGAGGTTTTCACCGGCAGGCTGGTCCGGATCGGCTCCCGGGTGGACCCGGCCAGCGGCATGGCGACCCTCTTCTTCCGCCTTTCCAATCCCGAAGGACGGTTGCGGCCCGGGATGCGGGCGAACTTCTCCATCGTCACCGCCTCGCGCGAGGCGGTGATGAGCGTCCCGAAAGCGGCGGTGGAGGGGGAAGGCCCGGGCCGGTTCGTGTTCGTGAAACATTTCGACCTGCCCAACGCCTTTGTGCGCACGCCGGTGGAGATCGGGGAAAGCAACGACGAACGGGTGGAAATCCGCAAAGGCTTGTTCCCCGGTGATGAAGTGGTCACCCGGGGCGCCTACCTGCTCTCCCAGATGGGCGGGGCCAGCCCGGTGTCCCTGAAGGAAGCCCTCGACGCCGCCCACGGCCACGAGCACGCGGAGGATGGCTCGGAACTCACCCCGGAGAAACGCAAGGAACTGGAAGCCGCCAAGGGCGACCGCCCCGCCGGCGGGGAGGAAGCCCACGCCCACCCGGCCGCCGGGCGCTCCCCCTGGCTCTACGTCAGCGCCGTCCTGTTCCTGCTCTGGATCGCCACCCTTTCCGGCCGCTTCCTGCGTCCGCTCGCTTCAACCCGCCCCTGATCCCATGCTCAACCGGATGATTCAATGGTCGCTCCGCAACCGGAGCGTGATCCTCCTGCTGGCCGTGCTGGTGATGGTCACCGGCACCGTGACGGCCCTGCGGCTGCCCGTGGAGGTGCTTCCCGACCTGACAAAACCGACCGTGCTGGTGCTCACGGAAGCGCCCGGACTCGCACCGGAGGAGGTGGAATCGCGCGTGACGCGGCCGCTGGAGCGGGTTCTCACCGGCGTGAGCGGCCTCACCCGGCTGCGGTCGAACTCGGACGTCGGGCTCTCGCTCATTTACGCGGAATTCGGCTGGGACGACGATATTCTTCAGGCCCGGGTGCGGGTGCAGGAACGCCTCCAGACCGCCGGCGACCAGTTGCCCGAAGGGGTGGAGCCGTTCATGACGCCGGTTTCCTCGCTGATGGGGGAGATCCTGCTTGTCGGCGTCCGCTCCACGATTCCCGCCGGTCAGCCCGGGCACCTGACGCCCCGGGAAATCCGGACCTTCGCGGACTGGACCATCCGCCCGCGTCTGCTGATGATCCCCGGGATTGCGGAGATCCTCAACATGGGGGGCGGCGTCCGCCAGCTTGAAATCCGGCCCGACCCCGTGCGGCTTCAGGCTTACGGCATCAGCTACGGAGAGGTGGAGGCCGCCGCGCGGCAGGCCGCCGGGACCACCACGGGCGGGTTCCTCCAGAACGGCCCGCGCGAAATGATGATCCGCAATCTGGCCATGAGCACCGACCCGCGGACGCTGGCCCGGACGCTCGTGCGCACCATCGACGGCACCCCGGTCACCCTGGGCGATGTGGCGGAAGTCGGCTGGGGAACGGCCCCGATGCGCGGGGACGCGACCGTGAGCATCCACCCGGAGAAGGAACCGACTTACGGCGTCATCATGTCGATCACCAAATCCCCCGGGTTCGACACCCGCGCCCTGACCGGGGCCATCACCGGGGCGCTGGAGGAGATGCGGGCGACGCTCCCGCCCGGGGTGGAGACGATCCCGCTTTTCCAGCAGAAAGATTTCATCGACCACGCCATCGGCAACCTGCTCGAAGCGATCCGCGACGGGGCGATCATGGTGACCATCGTCCTCTTCCTCTTCCTGCTCAACGTGCGGACGACGTTCATTACCCTGATGGCGATGCCGATCTCCATCGCCATCACCATGCTGGTCTTCCGGCAATTCGGCGTCAGCGTCAATTCCATGACGCTGGGCGGGCTGGCGGTGGCCATCGGGATGGTGGTCGATGACGCCATTGTGGATGTGGAAAACGTCTATCGCCGCCTGCGGGAAAACGCCGCGCTGCCCACCCCCCGCCCCCGGCTTGCGGTTATCGCCGGGGCGTCCGGGGAAGTCCGCAACTCCATCCTCTACGCCACGCTGCTGATCATCCTCGTCTTCCTGCCGCTGCTCGGGCTGACCGGTGTGGAAGGGAAGCTCTTCGCGCCGATCGCCATCGCCACCATCGTCTCGATGCTCGCCTCCTTTGTCGTCTCCCTGACGCTGATCCCGGTGCTCTGTTCCTGGCTGCTTTACCCGAAACCGGGCCGCGAACACCGGGATGGCGCCCTGGTCCGCGCCCTGAAGTGGATGCTGGAGAAGACCCTGCTGCGGCTGGCGCTGGATCACCCCTTGCCGGTGCTCGGGGTGGCGTTTGCACTGTTGGTG
>Ga0206103_100106_pt1 | contig 68303 bp, 62 predicted proteins | sample 1B5Ametagenome_FD_148638 | JGI IMG/M metagenome (GOLD analysis project Ga0206103, IMG submission 148638) | Enriched microbial communities from leaf-cutter ant dump, University of Wisconsin, Madison, United States - 1B5A | ecosystem: Environmental > Terrestrial > Nest > Insects nest > Nest dump... | reverse complement strand
TCAACCTCGACCAGCCCGGGTCCGACGAGGTGCGCGCCTGGATCATCGGTTCGGCGCTGCGCTGGCTGCGCGACTTCCACGTCGACGCGCTGCGCCTCGACGCGGTGCACGAGCTCGCCGACGACTCGGACCCGCACCTGCTCGCCGAGCTCTCAGACGCCGTCGCCACCCTCGCCCGCCGGCTCGGCCGACCGCTGTCGCTCGTGGCCGAGAGCGACCTCAACGACCCCGTGTCGATCCGGCCCACGGCCGACGGGGGGTGGGGCATGACCGCGCAGTGGGCCGACGACGTCCATCACGCGATCCACGCGCTCGTCACGGGCGAACGGCACGGCTACTACGTCGACTTCGGCACGCCGGAGACGCTGCGCCACGCCTTCACGCGCGTCTTCGTCCACGAGGGCGGACGGTCGACCTTCCGTGACCGCGCCTGGGGCCGACCCGTGCCACCCGGCACCGACGGGCACCGGTTCGTCGTGTCCGTGCAGAACCACGACCAGGTCGGCAACCGTGCGCTCGGCGACCGGCCCTCGGAGCGCCTGCCCGCGGGCGCGCTCGCCGGCGAGGCCGCCCTGCTCCTGCTGTCCCCGTTCACGCCCATGCTCTTCATGGGCGAGGAGTGGGGCACGCGACGGCGGTTCCCCTTCTTCACGTCGTATCCCGACCCCGGGCTCGCGAGCGCGGTGCGCGAGGGCCGCACGGCCGAGTTCTCCGGCCATGGGTGGACCGCGCTGTACGACGGTGACGTCACGGTCCCGGACCCGCAGGACCCGGCGACGCGCGACAGCGCGGTGCTCGACCGGTCCGAGCGCGACGAGCCCGAGCACGCGCGTCTGCTCGAGTGGTACCGCACGCTCGTCGCGCTGCGCCGTTCGGTCCCGGACCTCGCGTCGGGCGACCTGGCGGCGACGGACGTCCGGTGGGACGGTCCCGACGCGGCGCAGGGACCGTGGCGCGGCGTCCTCGTCGTCGTGCGGGGTGCCGCGCGGGTCGTCGTCAACCTCTCCGACGAGCCCCGCGACGTCCGGGCTCGCGCCACCAGCCCCCTGCGGGTCGCGGCCGCCTGGGCACCCGCCGCGCTCGTGGGCGACGTGCTGACCACCCCGGCGCTCTCGGCGACCGTCCTGGTCCCGGTCGGGCGCTGACGCGTCAGGGCCCGACGAGGTGCGCGCGGACGGCGTCGAGCGAGTCGGCCTCCGCGGCGGGCTTGTCGTCCCGGTACCGCAGCACGCGTGCGAACCGGAGCGCGACCCCGCCCGGGTAGCGGGTCGAGCGCTGCACACCGTCGAACGCGATCTCGACGACCTGCTCGGGACGCACCGTGACGACCCAGCCGTCGTCGGCGACCTCGAGCTCGCGGAACCGGGCCGTCTGCCACGCCAGCATCTCGTCGGTCATGCCCTTGAACGTCTTGCCGAGCATGACGAAGCCGCCGCGTCCGTCGCGCGCGCCGAGATGGATGTTCGACAGCAGCCCCGACCGCCGGCCCGACCCGCGCTCCACCGCGAGGACGACGAGGTCGAGCGTGTGCCGCGGCTTGACCTTGACCCACGCCGCGCCGCGCCGACCCGCCGCGTAGGGCGCCGTGAGCGACTTGACCACGACGCCCTCGTGGCCGGCCGCCAGGGTCGCGTCGAGGTGGGCCTGCGCCTGGCGCGGGTCGCTCGTCACGACCCGCGGGACCGCCGCGCCGGGGTGCGACGCGAGCACGCCGTCGAGCGCCGTGAGCCGCTCGCGCAGCGGCGCGTCGAGCAGGTCGGTGCCGTCGAGGTGCAGCACGTCGAAGAAGTACGGTCGCAGTCGTTGCTCGGCCGCGACCTGGAGGTCCGCGGTCGCCGCCCGCGACGCGGTGTCCTGGAACGCGACCGGGCGCCCCGCGTCGTCGACGGCGAGCGCCTCGCCGTCGAGCACGAACGTCGACGCGGGCAGCTCGAGCGCGATCTCGACGACGCCCGGGACACGGGCCGTGACGTCGTCGAGGCTGCGGGTCAGCACGCGCACGTGCGACGCGCCGTCGGCGCACCACCGGTGCACCTGGATCCGGATGCCGTCGAGCTTCGCGTCCACCGCCACCTCGGCGGGGACACCGACCGCAGACCCCGGCTCACCGCCCGCGAGGGCGGCGAGCGCCGCGGTGACGTCCGGAGCCGACTGCGCGAGCATCGGACGGATCCCGCGGCCCACGGTCAGGCCGATCGCACCGAGCGCACGCGCCGCGTCGTCGGGGTCACCCGCCCCGAGCGCGGCCGCCGCGACCGCAGCCGTCTCGCCCGCGAGCATCGCGGCGCGCCGCACGAGCTCGGCAGGGACCCCGGAGGCCTCGGCGACCGCGTCGAGCAGGAGCGCGTCGAGCGCGCCCTGACGGACCTCGCCCGTCACGAGGCCACGCAGGAAGGTCTGCTCGTCCACGGTGGCGGCCGACAGGAGCACGCGCGCGAGCACCCCGCGCTCCGTCGCCGATCCCGCGCCCTCGAGCGTCGCCATGCGCGCGAACGCCTCGTCGACCTCGGCCACGGCCAGGCTCGGCTCCGCGGCCGCGGGCGGGAGAGTCGCGAGCGACCGCCACCCCAGACCCGTGCGCCGCTGTCGCAGCGAGCCCGCGAGGTAGTGCGCGACGACCGGCACGTCGGGCGGCGGGGTGCGGCGCAGGAGGTCCACCAGGAGCGCGCGCTTCGCGAGCCGGGACCGGGTCGCAGCGATCGCCCGGGAGGTCGAGGCGACGTCGGCGAGCAGCATCTGCGCATCGTCGCGCCCACCACCGACATGCGCTCGTCGAGGGGCGACGGGCCGCGGGACGTTCGTCGGTTGCCCGGAGGAGCGGCGTGCGGTGCGCTGGTCCCGTGCCCGAGCGTCCTGTCCTGCCACGCCCGCGCACCGTCGCGCTGCTCGCGCTCGGTGCCGGTGTCGCGCTGCTCCCGGTCGCGCGCACGTGGGGCCTGCAGTGGGGTGCGACCGAGGACGAGCTCGACGCGGTGCTCGTCGGTGACGACCAGGTGCGCGACGCGGGGCTCGTCGCGACGCGTGCCGTCACGATCGACGCCCCCGCGGACCGGATCTGGCCGTGGCTCGTGCAGCTCGGTCAGGGGCGGGGCGGGTTCTACTCCTACGACTGGCTCGAGAACCTGCTCGGGCTCGAGATCCACTCGGCGGCACGGCTCGAGGACCGGTGGCAGGACCTCGCCGTGGGCGACGAGGTGCGCCTCGCGCGTGCGGCGCCGCTCGTCGTCTCGGTCCTCGAACCGCCGAACGCGCTCGTGCTGTGCGCCCCCGACGCGTCGTTCACGTGGGCGTTCACGCTGCACCCCGGGCGCGACCGGACGAGCCGGCTCGTCGTGCGGGAGCGCTGGGCGAGGCCGCGGCGCTGGGCGGTGCCGCTGCAGGAGGCCGTCGGGCTCGCGAGCACGGTCATGTCCCGCGCCATGCTGCTGGGGATCAAGGAGCGGGTCGAACGGCGCGCACGGAGCTGACCCGCTGCCCGCGTCAGCCCTCAGGCGCGGCATGTCAGACCCTCGTGCTTGTCTGAGCGCATGACGACCCTCGAGAACCGGACCGGGACCGCGCTCCTGGTCATCGACATGCAGAACGGCGTCGCGACGAACCTGCACGGCCGCGACGACGTGATCGCGACGATCGACACGCTCGTGTCGCGCGCCCGCGCGCTGGGTACCCCGGTCGTGTGGGTCCGCCACCAGTCCGACGAGCTCCCGGTCGGCTCGGACGTCTGGCAGCTGGTCCCCGAGCTCGTACCGACCGCCGACGAGGCCGTGGTCGACAAGCGGTACGGCGACGCGTTCGAGGACACCCACCTCGAGTCCGTGCTCGCGGAGCGGGGTGTCGGTCGGCTGGTCGTCACCGGCGCGCAGACGGACGCGTGCATCCGTGCCACGCTGCACGGCGGGTTCGTCCGCGGGTACGACGTGACGCTCGTGTCCGACGCGCACAGCACCGAGGACCTCACGCCGTGGGGTGCGCCCACGCCCGACCTCGTGGTCTCGCACGCCAACCTGTACTGGCAGTTCCAGCGCGGGCCGGGGCGCGTGGCGAGCGTCGAGACCGCCGCCGAGGTCGACCTGGCGCACGCCTGACCCGCCGCGCCGCCGTGCCGACGGTCGTGCCGTCACGAGCGGTCGTGCCGTCACGAGCGGTCGTGCCGTCACCAGCGGTCGTGCGATGACCAGCGGTCGTGCGATGACCGCGGGTCGCGTGGTCACTGGAAGTCGCGTGAGGTCGAGCGGACCTTGAGCGACAACGGCGCGAGATGCTCGGCCACGAGGTTCGTCGCGCCGTCCTGGCGCTCCAGGCGCCCGCGCACGACGAGCGCGCGGCTCGTGCGGGCGACCCGACGGAACCTCTGCCACAGGCCCGCCGAGCACACGACGTTGAGCAGCCCGGTCTCGTCCTCGAGCGACAGGAACGTCACTCCCCCGGCGGTCCCGGGCCGTTGCCGGTGCGTCACGACGCCGGCGACCGCGACCCGGCGACCCTCGTCGTGCCGGTGCGCCGCCTCGACCCGCAGGACCCCCGCCTCGTCGAGCCCGTCGCGCACGAACTGCGTCGGGTAGGAGTCGACGGAGACCCCGGTCGCCCACACGTCGGCGGTCGCGGTCTCGAGCGCGGACAGGCCCGGCAGCGTGGGCGCCTGCACGCCGACGCTCACCCCCGCGAGCGTCTGCGGGCCTTCCTGCGCGAGGGCACCCGCGGCCCACAGCGCCTCGCGCCGCGTGACGCCCAGCGAGTCGAGCGCACCCGCGGTCGCGAGCGCCTCGAGCTGCGCAGTCGTCAGTCGTACCCGGCGCACCAGGTCGCGCTGGTCCGCGAACGGACCGTGCGCGGCGCGCTCGTCGACGATCTGCTGCGCGAGCGGCTCGCCGATCCCCCGCACCGCGACGAGCCCGAGCCGCACCGCGAGCGACCGCACCGACGACGATCCCGCCCGGACCCCCACGTCCGGCGTCGGCCCGGTGCCGGACGGACGGGGCACCAGGCGCGGTTCTCCCTGCGCCGGCTCGGGTCCGACGCGTTCGACGCACGCCTGCGCACGGGACTGCTGGACGTCGGGGCGCAGCACCTCGAGGCCGTGCCGACGCGCGTCGGCGGCGAGGCTCTGCGGCGAGTAGAAGCCCATCGGCTGCGCCGCGAGGATGCCCGCGTAGAAGGCGGCGGGATGGTGCACCTTGAGCCACGCGCTCGCATAGACCAGGAACGCGAACGAGTACGCGTGCGACTCGGGGAAGCCGAAGTCGGCGAACGCCTTGAGCTTGTCGAAGATCTGCTCGCCGGTCTCCCGTGAGATGCCGTGCCCCGCCATGCCGGACATCAGTCGTTCCTTGAGGGCGAGCATGCGCTCGGTCGAGCGCTTCGAACCCATCGCTCGGCGCAGCTGGTCCGCCTCCGCGGGCGTGAAGTCGGCGACGTCGATGGCCATCTGCATGAGCTGCTCCTGGAACAGCGGGACCCCGAGCGTCTTGTGCAGCGACGGCTCGAGCAGGGGGTGCAGGTACTCGATCTCCTGCCGTCCGCGGGCCCGCTCGATGTACGGGTGCACCGAGTCCCCCTGGATCGGTCCGGGGCGGATGAGCGCGACCTCGATGACGATGTCGTAGAACGTGCGCGGCTGCAGCCGCGGCAGCGTGCCCATCTGCGCGCGCGACTCCACCTGGAACACCCCGACGGTGTCCGCCTCGCTGAGCAGGTCGTAGACCAGCGGGTCCTCCTCCGGCAGCGCGTGCAGGTCGAGCTCCGGCCCGCCGTGCTCGCGCACGTACCCGAACGCGATGCGCAGCGCCGTGAGCATGCCGAGCCCCAGCAGGTCGAACTTGACCAGACCCGCGTCCGCGCAGTCCTCCTTGTCCCACTGCAGGACCGTGCGGCCCGGCATGCGCGCCCACTCCACCGGGCACACCTCGATCACCGGGCGGTCGCACATGACCATGCCCCCCGAGTGGATGCCCAGGTGTCGCGGCAGCCGCAGGAACCGTTCCGCGAGGTCGATGACGTGCTCCGGGATCTCGCCCTCGTCGTCGGCCGACGGGGGCAGGGTCGCCGGCACCACGTCGTGCCCGTCCGCGGTCGCTCGGCCCGGTGTCTCCCACAGCGCGGTGCGCGCGGCCGCCCGCTCCTGACGGCCGGTGACGACCGGACCCGCGCCGGGACCGGTGGCGGGACCCGCAGCAGGACCAGCGGCGGGTCCCGGCACGTGCCTGGTGACGGGACCCGCGTGACCCGTGTGCGGCCGTGCGGGCCGGACCGGTACCGAGGGACCGTCGACCGGCGGCGGGTCGGTGGGCGCCGAGCGCAGGCTCCCCCACCGTTCGACCGACTTGGCCCACGCGTCCTGCTGCCCCGCGTCGTAGCCGAGCGCCCGCGCGGCGTCCCGGACCGCGGAGCGCGGGCGGTAGGAGATGACGTTCGCCACCTGCGCGGCGTGCTCACGCCCGTGCTTGTCGTAGACGTGCTGGATGACCTCCTCCCGCCGCGCCGACTCGATGTCGACGTCGATGTCCGGCGGTCCGTCCCGCTCGGGGGCGAGGAACCGCTCGAACAGCAGACCGTGGAACACCGGGTCGACCGCGGTGACCCGCAGCGCGTAGCAGACCGCGGAGTTCGCGGCCGAGCCCCGGCCCTGCGCGAGGATCCCGTGGTCGCGGCAGAACTTCACGAGGTCGTAGACCACGAGGAAGTACCCCGGGAACCCGAGCTCCTCGATGACGCGCAGCTCGTGGTCGAGCTGCGCCCACGCCCCCGGCACGCGTTCGCTCTCGCGCGGTCCGTACAGCTCGAGCGCACCGCGGCGGACCAGCTCACGCAGCCACGTCGCCTCGGTGTGTCCCTCGGGCACCGGGTAGGGCGGCAGGGACGGCGCGACGAGCGACAGGTCGAACGCGCACTCGTCCGCCAGGTCCGCGGCCGTGGTCACGGCGTGCGGGTGCCTGCGGTGCCGCGCGAGCATCTCCGCGGCCGAGCGCAGGTGCGCACCGGACCCGCCGGGCAGCCAGCCGTCCAGGTCGTCGAGCGACGAGCGCGCGCGCACCGCGGCGAGCGCCGCGGCGAGGTCCGCGTCACGCGGGGTCGCGTGGTGCGCCGCGGTCGTCGCGACGAGCGGCAGCCGCGCCCGGCGCGCGAGCTCCGCCAGCGCGTCCGCGCGCTCGTCGTCGTACGCGTCGCCCGAGGACGTGACCTCGACCGCGACGTTGTCCCGTCCGAACAGCGCGACGAGCCGGTCGAGCTCGCGCTCCGCCGCGGTCAGCCCGTCCGGTACGACCGGGACGACCCCCGACGGGTCGCCACCCGCGAGCGCGCGGCGCACCGCCCCCTTGCGGCACCCCGTCAGGACGAGCCACTGGCCGCGCGCGGCCTCCGCGAGCGTCTCGAGGTCGTGCTGTGCCGCACCCTTGCGCCCCGTGAGCAGGTGCCCGCGGGCGATCGCGCTCGACAGTGCGCGGTACCCGTCCGGTCCCCGGGCGAGGACGAGCAGGTGCGTCGCCCGGGGGTCCGGCACCCCCGTCGGCTCGTCGAGCACGGGTGGGCCCGGGGGCGGCGCGGGTTCACGGCCGTGCCGTCGGGCCGTCGGTGCGGGCAGGTGGAGCTCGGCCCCGAACACCGTGGGCAGCCCGACCGCGCGTGCCGCCTCGGCGAACCGCACCACGCCGTACAGACCGTCGTGGTCGGTGAGCGCGAGCGCGGACAGCCCGAGCCGCGCGGCCTCGGCGGCGAGCTCCTCCGGCTGGCTCGCGCCGTCGAGGAAGCTGAACGCCGAGTGCGCGTGCAGCTCGCCGTAGCGCGCTGCCCCACCGGCACCGTCAGCACGATCAGCACCGTCAGCACGGCCGGCACGGTCAGTCATAACGGGCCTCGCACGTCCAGCCGTCGGCCGTCGCGACGAGCAGCGCGGCCGGCTCGTCGTCGAACGTCATCTGCACGTGCGCACGCGGCCGCACGTCGTCGCCCGACCACCAGCGGCCCGTCAGCACCCACGGCCCCGCCCAGCCGAGGACCCGGCTGCGTCGTCCCGGACCCCAGACGACCCACGACGGGTCGCCGCGCAGACCCGCACGCACGTCGAGCCCGACCGGCCGTCCCGCAGCGTCCTGGACCTGGACCGTCTCGGGCTCGGGGAGCACGGTCGCCGGTGCCGGTGCGGGCAGCCGCCCCGGCCACGGCCGGTCGATCGCGAGCGGGACCGCACCCTGCTCGCCCCACGGCCGCACCTGGACCTGCTCGCGGACGTCCCGGCCGCCCTGCACCGTCGCGACGAGCAGACCACCGCCCCCGAGGATCGCCTGCACCCGGTCCATCGCCCGGTGCGCCCGCAGGTCGCCGCCCGACGGGCCGCCCCACAGCCTGCCCTGCTCGGCCCCCGCAGGGGCGACGTCGAGCGCGGTGACCGACAGCCGGACGAGCGTGACCGGCGGGGTCTCGTCCGCCTCGTGCGCCACGCGCGCGTCGTCGGCCCAGGCTGCGTCGTGCGACCACCGTGCGTCGTCCGAGCCCCGCACGTCGTCCGACCACCGCGCGTCGTGCGACCGTCGCGTCCCGGCGGCCTGCTGCCCGCCGACCGGACGCCGTGCGGGGGCGCCCCGGCGTCGGGCGGGGTCGTCGAGGGCACGCGAACGAGCCGTGGCGACCGCGGTCGTCGTCAGCCAGCTCTCGAGCTGCCAGCGGATGCGGTCGGTGATCCGCGCCGGGGACAGCCCGCCCCAGCCGCCGAGATCGGTCCGCCACGTCCGCACGAGGTCGACGCCCTCGTCGGTGCGCGCGGCGATCTCCAGGCGTCCGCACGTCAAGGACCGCGCCACGAGCATCGCGTGCAGCTCGTCGGCGAGCCTGCGCCCGGCGAACGTCGCGGTGTCGACCCGGTCCACGGGCGGGTCGAGCTCGGTCGTCACCTCGAGATCGGCCTCGGGCCGTCGCCGCACGGGCGGCCGCTCGTCCTCCCCACGAGCGAGCACGTGAGCCCAGGACCCGAGCCGTCCGAACCGTGCGTGCACGTCGGCCGCGGGCAGCGCTGCGAGCTGGCCGAGCCGGCGCAGGCCGAGCCGGTGCAGCAGGTCGACGAGCGCGTCGGTCTGCCCGACGGCGTCCTCGGTGGTCGCCGCGAACGCGAGCTCGGTCATCGGACGGGCCGCGAGGAACGCCGCCGACCCGCCGGGCGGCACCGTCGCGCCGGTGCGGGCCGCCACCACGGCGGCCAGGAGGCCGTCGGCCGTACCGACCGCGCACTCGTGCCCGGTCGCCAGCGCGACCGCCTCGACGAGCCGCTCCGCGAGGTTCTCCTCCGACCCGTGATAGCGGCTCGCCCCGCCCGCAGGCAGCAGCAGGAGCCCGGGACGTACGACCTCGACCCCCGCCACGACCGACTCCGCGGCGACCGCGACGGGCTCGAACAGGCGCGTGTCGCGCGCGTCGTCCGCGGGCAGCAGCACGAGCCCGGGACACACGCCCTGCGCCTGGCGACGACGCATGCCGCGCCGCACCCCCTCGACCCGCGCGATCGCGCTCACCGCGACGACGCTCTGCCCGAGGAGCACGGCCGCGGGCACGTGGCGCGGCACGTCCTGCGCCGTGACCGCCGCGACCACGGGCCAGTCCGGGACCCACAGCACGGTCGTCCGGGTGCTCATCCGACGAGCCTCAGCACGGGCGCGACGGTCCCCGAGCCGGGTCCGGACCCGGGTCGGGGCACGGGAGCAGCATCCGTCGCAGGCCGCTGCTCCGGGACCTCGGACGGCGCCGCCAGCGGGAACGTCAGCTCGACCTCGAGCGGCACGCCCGCCCCCGCCCGGCCCGCACGCGCGACCGGCAGCCGCTGCACCCGCAGCCGACCGTGACCGTCCCCGACTCCCGACCAGCGCCCGGGCCCTGCGGACAGCACGACCTGGGCGCCGGGCCACGGCACGGTCGTGAGCAGCACCGTGCCGCGCTCCCGCGCCCGGGCGGACAGCCGACGGCGGTCGGCGTCGACGAGCCTGACCTCCGGGCCGACGAGGACGACGTCCACGCCGTCGAGCAGCGCCGCGAGCACGAGCGCGGCATCGGGGCCGGGTCGGGGCACGACCGCGAGCCGGTCGAGCGCCACGCCGGCCTCCGCAGCAGCGAGCAGCCCCAACGAGGGCTGCCCGACGGCTGCGGCCCACGAGCCTGCTGCGCTCGTCGTCCCCAGGACCGCGAGCGCGAGCGAGGTCGAGCCGAGCACCGTCGTCGTCGCCCCGCGCCGCAGGCCGTCCGGCAGCAGAGGGGCGAGGACCTGCGGCACGGGCAGGGGCGGACGCTCGGTGGTCAGGAGCGACGCGGCAGGAGCCCCGGAGCGGGGTACCGCACCCGGGTGCTCCGGCACGGCCCGCAGCGCGGCGGTCTCGTCCGGCCCCGGCGCCGAGCCGGTGGCGGGACCGGGTCCGGACCGGGGTTCGGACCCGGGCTCGGGTCCGGGCTCCGACAGGGACCGCCCCGCGGGCTCGTGCACGCGGACGCTGCGGGCCCCGGTCCGACGCTCGGCGTGCGCGAGCGCGAGGCGGGCCAGTGCGACCCGCTCCTCCCGCGTCAGCACATCGACCGTCACGACACCCTCCGAAGACGACTCAGGGCCGCCGCCGCGGCCCGACCTGCCCTGTCCGCGCCCCCGTCGGTCCCTCGTCGATCACCGCACTGACCTGCGACGACGCTGTTCCGACACGCGCTTTTCGAACGTCTGTTCGATCCCCCAAGTACACGCCGCCCGCGCTCCGATGTCAACCCGGACCCCGCCGTCCGCGCGACCACCCACGCCCACCCCCACGCCCACCCCACGACCACCCGAGCGCGTCCGCACGTGCGCAGGATCGCCGGTACCGACACGATGAGCAGGACGTCCCGCACACCCCAGGAGGTCCCCGTGGTCTCGATCGCCCGTCCCGTCGCACCCGACCCGTACGCGCTCCTGCCCGCCGTCCCGGCGTTCGAGGTGACGAGCACCGACTGGACGCACGGCGAGCGGGTCCCCGACGTGCACACCAACACCGACGTCGGCAGCAACGTCTCACCCCAGGTGTCCTGGTCGGGCTTCCCGGAGCGGACCGCCGGCTTCGCGGTGAGCGTCTTCGACCCGGACGCCCCCGGCGTCGCGGGCTGGTTCCACTGGACGGTCCTCGACCTGGGCGGCGACGTCACGTCCCTCGCGTCCGGTGCCGGCTCCCCCGACGGCGCGGGCCTGCCCGCGGGTGCCGTCCAGCTGCGCAACGACGACGGCGAGGTCGGCTACATCGGCTGCGCACCACCGCCGGGCGACCAGGTGCACCGCTACTTCCTCGTCGTGCACGCGCTCGACACCGCGCACCTCGGCCTGCCGCCGAGCGCGCCCCCGGGGGCCGCGAGCTGCGCGCTCGTCTTCCACACGCTCGCGCGCGGGGTCCTCGTCGGCACGTACGCCCGCTGACCGCACGGCACCCCGCACGGTCGGCACCGAGCGGTCCGACGACCCTGTCGGTCGCCCTGGGTAGGGTGCCGTGCGTGATCCTCGGAACCCTGACCTGGCAGCCCGCGCTGGACCACCTCGACCTGGTCGCCCCGCCGACCGCGCAGGCGCTGCGCGCGTGGGCGCAGGTCGACGAGCAGGCGGCGGCGAGCGTGCACGTCGTGGAGATCGACCCGGACCTCGCGGACACCGCAGCGCTCACCGAGGCCTACCGGCTGCCGCCCTCGGCCTCGGCGAACTGCGTGCTGGTCGCGGGTCGGCGCGAGGGCGTCGAGCGCGTCGCCGCGGCCGTCGTGCGCGCCACGACGCGCGCGGACGTGAACAACGCGGTCAAGCGCCTGCTCGACGTGCGCAAGGCATCGTTCCTGCCGACGGACCGCGCGACCGCGGAGTCCGGCATGGAGTACGGCGGCATCACCCCCGTGGGCCTGCCCGGCGCCTACCGCATCCTCGTCGACGCGCGCGTGACGGTGCCCGACGAGGCGGGTGACCTCGTCGTGATCGGCAGCGGTCTGCGCCGCTCGAAGCTGGCCCTGCCGGGCGCCGCGCTCGCCCGGCTCCCGGGCGTCGAGGTGGTGGACGGGCTCGCTCTCGCCTGAGCGTCTTGGCGCTCGTCGGACCACCTCTTGAAGGAACGATGACCGACGCGTGAAGCCGACCTGACGCTTTGTGAACGTCATCACAAACTGCTCACCTCGCGACGTCCGAGTCGGGACTCACGTCCCTGCTCCGGTCGCACCGAGGATCCGACGATCGAGACATGTCCTCGCTCCTGGCATCCCCCTGCGACACCTGCTCCACGCCCGACCAGACCCTCGACGACGCGTTCGTGACCACCTTCCTCGCGGCTGCCCGCGCGCTCGACGACGACCTGCCGCCCTTCTGGGACTGACCGGCACCACGGCAGCCCGACCGGTCCGCGCTCGACGACGAGCGTCCGCCCGGAAGCTCAGACGCGCGTCGCCCAGAACGCGACCGCGGCCGCCGCCGCCACGTTGAGCGAGTCCACCCCGCCCGCCATCGGGATCCGCACGACGAGGTCGGTCGCCGCGATCGTCGCCGCCGTCAGGCCGTGGCCCTCGGCCCCCAGCACGAGCGCGAGCCGCTCGGGCGGGTCCGCGACGAGCGCGTCGAGCGTGATCGACTCGTCGGACAGCGCGAGCGACGCGGTCACGAACCCCGCCTCCCGCAGCGCGCCGACGCCACCGGGCCACGGGTCGACCCGCGTCCACGGCACCTGGAACACGGTGCCCATCGAGACGCGCACGGAGCGCCGGTAGAGCGGGTCGGCGCAGCGCGGGGTGACGAGCACGGCGTCGACGCCGAGGGCCGCCGCCGAGCGGAACGCCGCCCCCACGTTCGTGTGGTCGACGATGTCCTCGAGCACCGCGACGCGTCGCGCCCCGGTCAGGACGTCGGCGAGCGCGGGCAACGCAGGACGGTGCATGGCCGCGAGCGCGCCGCGGTGCACGTGGAAGCCGGTGATGGCCTCGAGCACGGGCTCGTCGGCCACGTAGACCGGGACGGGCTCGTCGGACGGCTCGAGAGACGCGAGCACGCGCTCGAGGTCGGGCACCCAGCGCGGGGCGAGCAGCACGGACCGCGGACGGTGACCGGCCCGCAGGGCGCGTTCGAGCACGGTCGAGCTCTCGGCGATGTAGAGGCCCTTGGCGGGCTCGTGCCGCGAGCGCAGCGCGACGTCGGTCAACGACACGTAGTCGGCGAGCCGCTCGTCGGCGGGGTCGGTCACGGTCTGCAGGTCGAGGCGCGGCACGTGCGGCATCCTCCCAGGATCGTCGGGCTGCTCCCAGCGGGCCGACCTCAGCCGGTCGTGCGCTGCGTCCGGCGGGTGCGGTGCAGCGCGTCGCCGCCGAGCATCGCGACGGCTCCCCCGGCGGCGGCGATCGCGGGGACGACGAGGAACGCGGTGTGGACACCCACGGCGTCGGCGAGCGCGCCGAGGACGAACGGGGCCACGCCGATGGCGATGCCGCCCGCGAGGGTCGCGCGCGCCTGCGCGGCGTCCTGCGCGTGCGGCGCGGTCGACAGCAGCAGCGCGACCGACAGCGGGTACTGCGCGCCGCAGCCGAACCCGGCGACGACGAGCCCCGCGACCGCGACCGTCGGCGAGCCCGCGGTCCACAGCACGGCCCAGCCGAGCACCGTCACGACGAACGACGCCGCGAGCAGCAGCGCGGGGCGCACGCGCAACGACCACGGTCCGACGACGAACCGCACGGCCGACAGGCCCGCGACGAAGCCCGCGGTGGTCGCGGTCGCGATGCCGGCACCCGCGCTCGTCTGCTCGCGCACGAGGTCGGTCGACCAGTACGTGGTGACGTTCTCGAGCGCGATCGCGGCCACGACGGCCCCGAGGAAGCACCACGCCGCGAGCCGGGTCCGCGGTCCACCGACGGTCCCGTCGGGTGCCCCGGGTGCCCCGGCAGGGTCGTCGGGCTCGACGACCGCGACCGCGAGCGCCTCCACCGAACCGAGCACAGGCTCGACGCCGTGCGGACCGTCGACCCGCACAGTCGCAGACGACGGTGCAACGGCGGCTCGGCGCCCCCGCGTGGGCGCGCTCATCGCACCGTCCTGCGGCGTGCGGGCCGCCCGGTAGGCGGTGACGACCGCACAGAGGATCGTGAGCGCGACCGCGGGCCGCCACCCCCACCCGACGGCGACGCACGCACCCGCGGCGAGCGGGCCGACGAGCCCGATCGACGACCCGACCCCGTTGGCCTCGGTCAGCGCGGCCGACGCGGCGTCACCGTGGTGCCGGGCCAGGCCGGCCTGGGCCGACGCGATCGCGACGTTGCCGCCGAGCGCGAGCACCGCGGTGCCGGGCAGGCTCACCCACAACGAGGGCGCGAGCAGCAGCCCGGCCGCGCCGAGCACGACGAGGCCGAGAGCGGTGACGATCGCGGCTCGTCGGCCGTGCGCCGCCACGAGCCAGGGCGCCGCACCGCTCGCGCCGATCGCACCCACCGCCATGGCCGTGCCGTGCAGCCCCGCCTGCGCGGCGGAGATGCCGAACTCGTCCGCGAGCAGCGGCACGCTGGGGTTGAAGCTGTAGAGGAACCAGCCCCACATGACGAAGACCCCGTAGAAGGTCCACGTCAGCCGGTCGCGTCGCATCCGGGGAGGATACGTCGCAGCAGGGCCCGGTCCGCGGGACGGCGGGCCTAGACGCGCCGGTCCGGGCGGGCCGCGCGCAGGCGTGCGACGAGCGTGTCGAGCTCGACGCGGTACTCGGGCGCCCGGGGGTAGCCGGAGTGGGCGGCGACCGCGAGCAGGTAGGCCTCGGGGTCGATCTCGCTCGCCGGCGCGTCGACGAGCCCCGCCCCGTACGAGTCGACCGGGAACCCGATGTAGTCGGTGCGTCGCCACAGGCTGCGCCAGCGCACGCTCTCGGGAGCGCCGCGCGTCGACAACGAGCCCAGCAGCGTGGGACCCGCGGGCACGTCCGCACCGCCCTGGTCGCTCGGCCACGGGTCGGCGGCCCACAGCCGCGACCCGGTGCTCGGACGCGTGCCGAGCACCGCCGGGCCGAACAGCTCGGGGAAGAACCGGCCGAAGTACGCCCGCAGCTGGGTGCCGTACGTGAGGAGCGCGACGCGGTGGTCGCGGCTGCCCGCCGGGCCGTCCCACCTCGCGAACAGCGCGGCGACCGAGACCACGCCGCCGAGGCTGTGCGCCGACAGCACGACGCGCCGACGTGCCGCCGCGCCCGCGGGCACGGGCGTCCCGTCGTCACCCAGCCAGGCGTCGATGCGGGCCCGCAGCTCGGGCACGACGCGCTCGGCGTAGCACGGCGGTGCGAACGGGTGCGCGGCGCGCGGCAGGAAGCACATGAGGTCCCAGAGCAGCCCCCACGGACGGGCGAGCGCCTGCTTCGACCCGGCGACGACGACCGACGCGACGATCAGACCGAACGCGGCGACGACCGCGCTGCCCGACAGGTCGACGCCCGCCGACCAGACCGCGCCCCACGCGCCCGGGTAGGTCGACCGCGGGTCGGGCAGGACGAGGGTCGCGACGAGCGCGAGGAAGAACAGCAGCGCGAGCGCACCGACGAACCGCTCGGCCCGGTGCGCGAGCGCAGCGTGGTGCCGACCCGTCTGCACCGCCTGCTCCAAGCCGTTCGCCGGCGAGGACGCACCTCCGCCCGGGGTGTCGGGCACGGGAGTGCGACGCAGCGCCCCCATCCGCACGAGCAGCACGACGACGAGCAGCACGAGCAGGGCGACGACCGCGACCGACGCGACGGCGAACTGCTCGTAGCCGGGCGGCACGTCGAGCTCGGCCGGCGCGGGCACGTGCACGACGACCGGGTCACGCAGCGGGTCCGTCGCGGCGACGTCGGTGAGCGCCGTCGTCACGGCCTTGTCGAGGCGCTGGTTCTCGGCGGCAGCGGGCCGGTCGAGCCACGCGACGGTCCCGAGGACCGCGGCGGCGCTGAGCACCATCGCGGTGCCCGCGGCGATCGTGAGCAGGACGGCCGGCCCCCGCCCGGACCACCCCTCGTACGCCCGCGCGGCGCGGCGCCGCTGGGCCCGCCACGCGACGACGACGAGCGCGGCGAGCGCGGCTCCGGCGACGCTGCGCGCCACGACGGACGCACCGCCGTCGGACCAGGCGACGGACACGGCCGCCGCGACGAGGCACACGCACACGAGCGGCACCCACCACGCGGCACGCAACCGCCCGCGGACACCCACGGCGGCGATCGCGAGCAGCACCAGCGCGGCCACCACGAGCCGGGGCAGCGCGTGCAGACCGAGGAACGCCACCCGCTGCGTCCCCGTGGCGGACCCGGCCGGCAGCAGCGGGTCGTCGCCGGACCGCGCGACGACGAGGACGACCCAGCCCAGGACCGCGAGCGCCGCGACGAGGAGCAGCACCTCGGGGCGGCGGCTCACGTCGGCCTCGGGCGCTGCCGTGCCCCCTCGGGGCGGCAGCGGGTCGAGGCGCAGCCGCCCGGTGCGCCACGCCGCCACCGCGAGCACGACCACCCCGGCGGCGACCATGAGCGCCCACGGGAGGCGACCGTCGGCGCCCCAGATCTCCGGGGAGAGGCAGCCGTGCGCGCCGAACCCGCTCGAGCCCGTGCAGCCCGGCACCTCCCGGTAGAGGAAGTGCCACGCGACGAGTGCGGCGAGCAGCGCGAAGGCCGCCGCGAGGTGCTGGAACCACTGCACGGACGAGCGCCGTGCGTGCGTCCAGAAGCCGGGTCGGGCGAGCATCGGCCAGGTGCCCTCGTCGGGGCCGTCCGACGCCGGCCCCTCGGCCAGGCCGCGCGCCTTCGTCGTCGACATGCGGCGCTCGTAGCGCAGCCGACCGGTCGAGCCCACCGCGCCGAGCACGACGACGAGCGCCGCGGTGACCAGCACGAGCACCGCCGTGCGCGGGCCCGTCTCCCAGCGCGCCGCGACGTCGGCCCAGCCGGGCAGCGCGGCGCACGCCTGCACGTACTGCGTGCCGTCGCTCGCACCCGGGACGGCCGTCCGCGGTCCGTAGCACTGCGCGCCGACGACCCCGAGCGTGAGCGTCGCGACGGTCGTGACCCACAGCAGCGTGAGCCCCAGGCCGAACAGTCGGACGAGCCCGCCGGCCGCCGACGACCGCCGCCCGTGCGGCTCGTCGGCGTCCCGCGTCCAGTACGCGACGTTCGCGAGCCCGAACGGCACGATCAGCACCCACAGCGCGCGCACGACGCCCGCGGCGAGCCCGCTCGCACGGCCGACGACCGGCAGGTGCGACAGGCGGGCCATCGCGCCCCACGAGTAGGCCTCGCGCCGGACCCCGGTCGGCAGCACGCGCGGGTCCGTCGGCGGGCGCGGCACGGCCGACGCCTGGGCGGTCGACGCCCAGAAGGAACCGAGATCGTCGCCCTCGACCTGCTCGACCTGGTCGGGGCGCAGGTCGAGCATCGCCGCGGGCGGCGTGTTGGCGACGCCGTGCACACGCAGCTCGAGCACGTCGGGGTCCGGTGCCCCCTCACGCGCGGCCTCGACTGCGTCGGCGACCCGCGGTCCGGCCACCGCTGGACGATCCCCCGCCCGTCTCCTCGAGAACATCGCGGTCCACCCCCTCGTCGACCCGCCGACGCACGTCGGTGTGCAGCTCGAACCTAGCGAGCCGGACGCACCGCGGACCATGCCTCCGAGGGTGGATCTGTCCGATTTCACCCCGACGCGACGGACGCCCGGAGCGCGAGGGGGCCCTCGCTCCGGGCGTCCGTCGACCGCGCTGCGGCGTCGCCGGTCAGGCCGCCGCGCAGGTCGCCGTCAGGCCTGTGGCCGAGCCCGAGCCGATGAAGCCCGCGGTCGCCTTGGCCCCGGGCGCGAGCGTGCCGTTCCAGGACTCGTTCGTGATCACGTTGCCGGACGCGGTGCCGCCCCACGCCTGCGTGATCGTCGCGCCGCCGACCGTGACGTCCCACCCGGAGAGCCCGTCCGCCCCCGCCGTGACGACGACGTCCGCGACGTAGCCGCCCGGCCAGCTCGAGTTCACCGTGACGGTCGCGGTGCACGCACCGGTCGGCTGGCCCGTCGGCTCGTCGGTCGGCTCGCTCGTCGGCTCCTGCGTCGGCTCGCTCGTCGGCTCGCTCGTCGGGTCGTCCGTCGGCTCGCTGGTCGGCTCGTCGGTCGGCTCGCTCGTCGGCTCCTGCGTCGGCTCCTGCGTCGGCTCCGTCGTCGGCCCGCCGTCCCCGATGATGATGTCGCTGCACAGGTAGTACGACTGGTCGAGGTGGCTGGCCTGCCAGATCGTGTAGAGCACGGCACGGCCGCTGCGGCCCGGCAGGTCGATGTCGGTCTCGTAGAGCCCGGTCGTCGGGTACCGGCCCGTGGTCTGCACGAGCTCCATGTCCGCCCAGGTCAGCGGCTCGGTCGTCGGGTCGAAGCCCTGCTTGGTGACGTAGATCTTCAGGTAGTCGGCGCCGTGCTTCGCGCCGTCCGTGAGCGTCAGGTGGAACGAGTTCGGCACCTCCTTCGCGGTCCACGGGCCGACGGCGTCGAGCGACGCGTAACGACCGTCGAACGTCTCGCCGCCGCTGCACAGCTGACCGTCCGGGATCACTTGCTCGTGGCGGCCCGCGACGCCCTCGCGGAACAGCCCGTTCCAGTTCCACATGGTGTTCGGGTCGGCCTGGAAGGCCTGCCAGCACATCGGGTCGAGCGTCGCCATCTCGGGGTTGAGGTGGTCGTCGCCCCACCGCTCCCAGCAGCCGTAGTTGCGCGACGGCGGGTCGGTCACGGAGCCGTGCGCGCTCGCCGAGGGCGCCAGCACGGTCATCGCGCCCAGCCCCATCGCGATGCCGAGCGGCACCGCCACGGCAGCGCGGCGCAGCCGACGGAGCAGGCCCGGGCGGTGTGCAGGTCGGTCCGGTGCTGCGGACGGTCGCATGGTTCCTCCTGGGGGAATCTCTGCCCGCGCACCGGCACCGCCACGCTGCGGCACCGCACGCGGGCGCGGTCGGTCCCACCGTCCCCAGCGGGTCACCCCGGCGACAACCTCCGAATCGGTTCACCCGGACGAGGGAGGCGCCCGGTTGCTCAGGCCTGCTCGGTCACGGCCGCGGCGAACTGGCTCCGGTAGAGCCGGGCGTAGGCACCGTCCGCCGCGAGCAGCTCGTCGTGCGACCCCTGCTCGACGATCGAGCCGTGCTCCATGACGAGGATCGTGTCCGCGTCGCGGATCGTCGACAGCCGGTGCGCGATCACGAACGACGTGCGGCCGTGCCGCAGCGCGTTCATGGCCCGCTGCACGAGCACCTCGGTGCGCGTGTCGACCGACGACGTCGCCTCGTCGAGGATGAGGATCGTCGGGTCCGACAGGAACGCGCGCGCGATCGTCAGGAGCTGCTTCTCCCCCGCCGAGACGCCCGTCCCCTCGTCGTCGATCACGGTGTCGTACCCGTCGGGCAGCGTGCGGACGAACCGGTCGACGTGCGTCGCCTCCGCCGCCGCGACGACCTGCTCGCGGGTCGCCCCGTCGACGCCGTACGCGATGTTCTCCTCGATCGTCCCGCCGAACAACCACGTGTCCTGCAGCACCATGCCGGTCTCGCGCCGCAGGTAGTCGCGGGACAGGGCACGCGTGTCGACGCCGTCGAGCGTGATCCGACCGCGGTCGACCTCGTAGAACCGCATGAGCAGGTTCACGAGCGTCGTCTTGCCGGCCCCGGTCGGCCCGACGATCGCGATCGTGTGCCCCGGCTCGGCGACGAGCGACAGGTCGGTGATGAGCGGCTCGTCGGGCGAGTACGAGAACGCGACGTGCTCGAACGCGACCCGCCCGCGCACGGGCGGCTCGAGACGCGCGGCCGGGACGGGATCCGGCTCCTGCTCGGGCGCGTCGAGCAGCTCGTAGACGCGCTCGACGGACGCGACGCCCGACTGCAGCAGGTTCGCCATGCTCGCGAGCTGCGTGATGGGCTGCGTGAACTGGCGGCTGTACTGGATGAACGCCTGCACGTCGCCGAGCGACATCGACCCGGACGCGACCCGCAGGCCGCCGACCACCGCGACGACGACGTAGTTGAGGTTCGAGATGAACCCGAGCGCGGGCTGGATGATGCCCGAGATGAACTGCGCTCGGCGGCTCGAGTCGTACATCGCCTCGTTGCGCTCGGTGAACGTCGCGGCCGCACCGTCGGCGTGGTTGAACACCTGCACGAGCGTGTGACCCGTGAACATCTCCTCGATGTGCGCGTTGACCTGCCCCGTGAACGCCCACTGCTCGACGAACCGTGGCCGCGAGCGCTTCGCGATCTGCGCCGCGACGACCATCGACAGCGGCACGGTCACGAGCGCGACGACCGCGAGCAGCGGCGAGATCCAGAACATCATGACGAGCACGCCGACGACCGTGAGCACGGACGTGATGACCTGGCTGAGCGTCTGCTGGAGCGTCTGCGCGACGTTGTCGATGTCGTTCGTCACGCGCGAGAGCAGCTCGCCGCGCGGCTGGCCGTCGACGTAGCCGAGCGGGACGCGCGTGAGCTTGGCCTCGACCTCGGAGCGCATGCGCAGCACCGTGCGCTGCACGACGCCCGCCGTCATCCGGCCCTGCGCCCAGCCGAACAGGAACGAGCCGACGTAGACGGCGAGCACGACGAGCAGGATCGAGCCGAGCCGGTCGAAGTCGACACCCTGACCCGGGACGACCTGCATCCCGGCGACCATGTCCGCCACGCGGTCCTGACCCTGCTGACGCAGCCCGGCGACCGCCTCGTCCTGCGTGAGCCCCGCGGGCAGCTGGGCACCGATGATGCCCTCGAACAGCACGTTGGTCGCGTTGCCGAGCAGCTTGGGGCCGATCACGGCGAGCACGACGGACACGACACCGACGACGACGATCGCGCCGAGCCGCAGGCGCTCGGGCCGCAGGTCGCGCAGGAACCGCGCCCCCGAGGCCCGGAAGTTCATGGACTTCTGCCCGGGCATGCCCATACCGCCCATCGGCCCGGGGCCGCGGCGCGGCGGTGCCGACGCGCTGGTCGTGGCGCCCGGGGTCCCACCGCCGGTCGGCGCACCCGACCGCCCACCCGCGGGGGCGCTCGTCGGCGGGTCCGCCGGGCCGGGACGCTGCGCGCTCACGCCGCCTCCTGGGCGCTCAGCTGCGAGTAGACGATCTCCTGGTAGGTCGCGTTGCTCGCGAGCAGCTCGTCGTGCGTCCCGGTCCCCACGACGCGGCCCTCGTCGAGCACGACGATGTGGTCCGCGTGGCGGATCGTGGCGACGCGCTGGGCCACGACGAGCACGCCCGCGTCCCGGGTCTCGGGGACGAGCGCGGCACGCAGCGCGGCGTCGGTGGCGTAGTCGAGCGCCGAGAACGAGTCGTCGAACAGGTACACGCGGGGTCGTCTCGCCACGGCGCGGGCGATCGCGAGCCGCTGCCGCTGACCGCCGGACACGTTCGTGCCGCCCTGGGTGATGGCGGCGTCGAGCCCGCCGGGCATCTCCTCGACGAACGTGCGGGCCTGCGCGACCTCGAGCGCGTGCCACAGCTCGTCGTCCGTCGCGTCGGGCGCCCCGAGCGTGAGGTTCGAGCGCACCGTGCCCGCGAACAGGTAGGGCTTCTGCGGCACGAGGCCGAGCTGGGCCCACAGCTCGCGCGGCTCGACGTCGCGCACGTCGACCCCGCCGAGCAGCACCTGCCCGTCGGTCACGTCGTAGAGCCGCGGCGCGAGGTTGAGCAGCGTCGACTTGCCCGACCCGGTCGACCCGATGATCGCCGTGGTGCGGCCGGGCTCGACGACGAGGTCGACGCCCTCGAGCACCGCCCGCTCCGCCCCGGGGTAGCGGAACTCGACGCCGCGCAGCTCGAGGCGTCCGCGGGCGCGCTCGTCGGTCGGGAGCGGGACCGGGACCAGGGGTGGCACGACGCTCGTCCCGGTGTCGAGCACCTCGCCGATGCGTCCCGCGGCGACGATCGCGCGCGGGAACATCACGAACATCATCGTGCTCATCATCACGGCCATGAGGATGTAGGCGAGGTAGGACAGGAACGCGGTGAGCTGGCCGATCTGCATCTGCCCGTCCGCGACGCGGTGCCCGCCGAACCAGATCACCGACGTGCTGGTCACGTTGAGCACGAGCATGACCGCCGGGAACATGAGCGCCATGAGCTGTCCCGTGCGCAACGACGTGTCGTACAGCGCCCGGTTCGCCTCCTCGAACCGCTGCGACTCGCGGTCCTCCCGCACGAACGCGCGCACGACCCGGATGCCGGTGATCTGCTCGCGCAGCACCCGGTTGATCGCGTCGATGCGCTGCTGCATGACCTTGAAGTACGGCACCATGCGCAGCACGACCGCACCCACGACGACCCCGAGCGCGGGCACCGCGAACAGCAGGATGGCCGACAGCCCGACGTCCTCGCGCAGCGCCATGACGACGCCGCCGACCAGCATGATGGGCGCCATGATCACGAACGTGAACGTCATGAGGGTCACCATCTGGACCTGCTGCACGTCGTTCGTGGTGCGCGTGATGAGCGTGGGCGCGCCGAACTGACCCAGCTCCTGCGCCGAGAACGTCTGCACGTGGCGGAACAGCCGCTCGCGCACGTCGCGGCCGAACGCCATCGCGGCGTACGAGCCGTACCAGACCGCGGCGATCGCCGCGACGATCTGGACGAGGCTCACGCCGAGCATGACCGCGCCGAGCCGCATGATCTCGTCGGTGTCACCCAGCGCGACCCCGTCGTCGATGATGCGTGCGTTCAGGCTCGGCAGGTAGAGCGTCGCGAGGACCTGGACGAGCTGGAGCAGCACGACGGCCGTCACCGCGCTGCGGTACGGCCTCAGGTGCTCCCGCAGGAGGCGGACGAGCATGGTCGGGCTCCTTCGGGGCGGACGCGGGTGACGAGGGCCGGTCGAGCCGGTGCGACGTCCTGACGCGGGTCCGGGTCGTCCTCGACCGGACGCGTCAGTCGGTGCGCACGGCGGGCCGATCGGTCCACCGGGCGACGCTAGGCGCGCCGCGCGTCACCCGCCAACTGGTTTCGCGCCGGGCGGACAGTCGGCCCCGGCGCGCACGCGTGCTCTCGTGCGCGCCGGGGCCGTCCGTCCGTCACCGCTCACGTCAGCGCAGCGTCTCCGGGTCGTCGTCCGCGGGGCCACCGGGCGCCGGCGGGCTCGGCGGCGCGGGCGGCACCTGCGGGGCCGGAGGTGTCGGCGGCGCCTGGGCGGGTGCCGGCGGTCGCACGACCGGGGGTGCGGGCGGGGCCGCGGGACCGGTCGGAGGGCCGGCGGGCGCCGCGCGGCGGCCGGTTGCCGCACCCGCACCCGGGTGCTGACCCAGCTCGACGGCCGGATCGAACGGACGGCCCGAGAGCGTCCCCGCGCTCGTCGCGTCGGCGGTCGCCGCAGCCGACTCCCGCTTGGCCTCCGCGAGCGCCTGCGCCGGGTCGGTGAGCGTCGTCGGCGGCAGGTCGTCGCCCGCGAGCGGCGAGCTGCCGGCCGGCCGGTCGCCGCCCCCCGTGCCGGGTGCGGGCCAGCCGCCGAAGCCCTGGGCCATCTGGCCGAGCGCACCCGTGAGCTCCGCGGGCAGGAACCACATCTTGTTCGACGGGTACGCCGCGATCTTCGGCAGCGTCTGCAGGTACTGGTACGCGAGCAGCTTGGGGTCGGCGTCGCCGCGGTGGACGGCGTCGAACACCTGCAGGATCGCCCGCGCCTCGCCCTCGGCGCGCAGGATGGCGGACTGTGCCTCACCCTCGGCGCGCAGGATCGCCGCCTGCTTCTCCCCCTCCGCCGTGAGGATCTGCGACTGCTTGACGCCCTCGGCCGTGAGGATCGCGGCGCGGCGGTCCCGCTCGGCGCGCATCTGCTGCTCCATCGAACCCTGCACCGAGGCGGGCGGGTCGATCGACTTGAGCTCGACGCGGTTGACGCGGATGCCCCACTTCCCGGTCGCCTCGTCCAGCACGCCGCGCAGCTGACCGTTGATCTGGTCGCGGCTCGTGAGGGTCTGCTCGAGGTCCATCGAGCCGATGACGTTGCGCAGCGTCGTGACCGTGAGCTGCTCGATGCCCGTGATGTAGTTCGCGATCTCGTACACCGCGGACTTGGGGTCGGTGACCTGGAAGTAGATGACCGTGTCGATGCTCACGACGAGGTTGTCCGACGTGATCACGGGCTGCGGCGGGAACGAGACGACCTGCTCACGCAGGTCCACGCCCGCCCGCACCCGGTCGACGAACGGGATCAGCAGGTGCAGGCCCGCGTCGAGCGTCCGCGAGTACCGCCCCAGCCGTTCGACGATGATCGCGACCGTCTGCGGCACGATCCGCACCGAGCGGAACAGCGCGACGACGACGAAGAGCAGGACGAGCGCCAGGACGACGATCAGCGCGATCTGGCCGACGTCGGTGCCGTCTTCCATGGGGACCTCCTAGGTCCGTCGGCGGGCCTGCGGCCCGGCTGGGTGGTCCAGCGCCTCAGGCGATGGCGGAGGGGGTGACGACGGCGGTCGCGCCGTCGATGCGTTCGACCGTCACCTCGGTCCCGGGGACGATCTGCTCGGCACCCGCGGCGCGCGCGCTCCACACCTCGCCCGCGAGCTTGACGCGCCCGGCGTCCGACGTGACGGTCGCGAGGACGACCGCGGTACGTCCGACGAGCGCGGACGCGTTGGTCGCGGCGTGGGGCGTGCGGTTCATGACGTGCGCGACGAGCCACGGACGCGCCGTGACGAGCAGCACGACGGCCACGACCGACGCCACGACGATCTGCACCCACAGCTCGGCACCGAGCGCCGACGCGATCCCGCCGGCGAGCGCCCCGCCCGCGAGCATGATGAACACGAGCTCGAGCGAGAGCATCTCGAGGATGCCCAGCAGCAGCGCTCCCCCGACCCACCAGAGCCAGCTCACGGCGCACCCCTCTCGTCGACGGACCGCGACGCGCCGTCCCCGGCGACCTCGCGCGATGCCACGATCCTAGGCACACGCTTGACGATCCCGTGGCGTCTTCGCGGGTCGACGTGCCGCCCGACCTCGCGCGGCGCCGACGACCGCGGCGCGGGTGCCGGGCGCAGGCGTCAGCCGAGCGACGCCGCGCGCGCCGACCAGCGCTCGGCGTGCCGGTCGAGCACCAGGTCGATCCCGAACGCGCCGGAGAGCTGCGCGGACGTGAGGACGTCCTCGATGCGGCCCGACGCGTGCACGCGGCCGTCGCGCAGCAGCAGCAGGTGCGTGAAGCCCGGCGGGATCTCCTCGACGTGGTGCGTCACGAGCACGAGCACGGGCGAGCGGCGGTCGTCGGCCAGCTCGGCGAGCGCCGAGACCAGCTCCTCACGCCCGCCCAGGTCGAGCCCGGCGGCGGGCTCGTCGAGCAGGAGCAGCTCGGGGTCGGCCATGAGCGCTCGCGCGATCTGGACGCGCTTGCGCTCGCCCTCGCTCAGGGTCCCGAAGTACCGGTCCGCGAGGTGCTCGACGCCGAACGCGCGCAGCAGGTCCATCGCGCGCGTCTCGTCGAGCTCCTCGTACTCCTCGCGCCACCGCCCGGTGACGCCGTACGCAGCCGTGAGGACGACGTCGCGGACCATCTCGCCCGTGGGGATCTTGTCCGCGAGCGCGGCGCTCGACAGCCCGATGCGCGGCCGCAGCTCGAACACGTCGACGTGGCCCAGCTCGCTGCCGAGGAGCTGCGCGCTGCCCGCTGTCGGGTGCATCCGCCCGGACGCGACCTGCAGCAACGTGGTCTTGCCGGCGCCGTTGCGACCGAGGACGACCCAGCGCTCACCTTCCTGGACCCGCCAGGAGATGCCGTCGAGGATCGTCGTGGTCCCCCGGCGGATCGTCACGTCCTGGAGGTCGAGCACGTCGGTCATGGCACGACCCTAACGTTCGCAGGCGTCCACCTCGCGCAGGTCGGCTCACAGGTGGCGCGCAGGTGGCGCCGCCTGCCCGTCGTCGTACCGTGGCGCCGTGCACGATCTCGACCTCCCCCGATCCGCGGTCCTCGCGCTCTGGCTGGGCGCCGCCCCCGGTCCGGGCCTGACGGCGCGCGCGCTGCGCGGCGTCCAGGGCGACGACGAGCCGCACGACGTGCTCGACACGGCGACCGACGAGCGGCTCGCGCTCGACGAGGCCCGCCGGGCCTGGCCGTCGTCCGGCCTCGACGTCGTGGCGCTCGTCCCCGCACCCGGCGACGCGTCGGGCGTCCCCGCGGCCGTCGCGGCCGCCGCGCTCGAGGCGCGCGAGCTCGTGCTCGTGCGCGCGGGCGGGCGCGCGTTCGCGCTCGTGCCCGAGGTCCGGGCGTTCGGCTCGGCGCTCGAACCCGGCCATCTCGTCACGTGGCACCGGACCGAGGTCGACGACTGGCTGCTCGGCGTGCAGGCGCTCGGGTCGCTCGAGGACGCCGACCGCGGCCTGCGCCGCGGGCTCGCCGACGTGACGGACGCGCTCGTCCGGCTCGACGTCGCGCACTGGGACGACGAGCACGCCGACCGCGTCGTCGCGCTGCGGGACGCCGCGCTGCCGACCTGGCGCCTGCCGGACCGCCTCGACCCGCGCCGCGGCCGCATCCTCGCGAGCGCGGCGCGGCTGCGCGCGATCGTCGACCTCGCGGCGCGCGACGACGGCGGTGCGGTCAACCTGTGGCAGGCGGACCAGCGCACGGCTGCGCTGCGGGACGTCGACCGGCTCGCGCGCCGTGCGCTCGCGGCCGCGACGTTCGCGGGCCCGGCGGTCGGCGGCGCTCAGCCGAGCACGGCGCGGTAGACCTCGATCGTCTGCTCGGCCACGGCGGCCCACGAGAAGTGGTCCTCGACGCGTCGACGCGCGGCCGCACCCCACGCCGCAGCGCGCACGGGGTCGGACACGGCCTCGACGAGCGCGGCGGCCAGGTCGGCGACGTAGCGGTCGGGGTCCCGGGGCGTGCCCGTGCCGTCCTGCACCTGGTCGATCGGGACGAGCCAGCCGGTCACGCCGTCGTCGACGACCTCGGGGATGCCGCCGGTCGCGGTCCCGACGACGGGGAGCCCGACGGCCATGGCCTCGAGGTTGACGATGCCGAGCGGCTCGTACACCGAGGGGCAGACGAACACGGTCGACGCGGCGAGCACCGCGACGAGCTCGGCGCGCGGCAGCATCTGCTCGATCCAGACGACGCCCGAGCGACGTTCGCGCAGGCCCGCGACGAGGCCCTGCACCTCGGCCGCGATCTCGGGCGTGTCGGGCGCTCCCGCGCACAGCACGAGCTGCACGTCGGCGGGCAGCCGCTCGACCGCGCGCAGCAGGTACGGCAGGCCCTTCTGCCGCGTGATCCGGCCGACGAACACGACCGCGGGACGGTCGGGGTCGATGCCCAGGCCGCGCACGACGCGGTCCGCCTCGGCCCGCGACTCGTCCCCGGTGGGGCGCTGCCAGCCGTCGAGGTCGATGCCGTTGTGGACGACGTGCACGCGCGCGGGGTCGACCGCCGGGTAGCTGCGCAGGATGTCCGCGCGCATCCCGCCCGACACCGCGACGACGCCCGCGGCCGCCTCGTACGCAGTGCGCTCGACCCAGCTCGAGACGGCGTACCCGCCGCCGAGCTGTTCGGCCTTCCAGGGCCGCAGCGGTTCGAGGCTGTGCGCCGTGAGCACGTGCGGGACGTCGAGCAGCAGGCTCGCGAGGTGACCCGCGAGGTTGGCGTACCACGTGTGCGAGTGCACGAGGTCCGTGCGCGGGCCCTCGTCGGACGCGATGCCCCCCACGATCTCGAGGTCGACGCCGAGCGTCTGCAGCGCGGCGTTGGTCCCGACGAGGCCGCTCGGCACGTCGTAGCCCCGCACGCCCGCCGCGGCCGCGTCGTCGCGCGGGCCGTCGAAGCAGTGCACGCGCACGTCGAGCGACCGGCGCAGCACGGCCGCGAGCTCGGCGACGTGGACGCCCGCGCCTCCGTAGACGTGCGGCGGGTACTCCCGGGTGAGCATGTCGACGCGCACTGCGACCTCCGTGTGACGTGCGGTGCGACGACCTGCTCGCCGCCGCGTGGGACCTGCTGGGGACTTCGTGGGGACCTGCTGGTGAGCTGCTGGGGACCTGCCGGTGACCTGTTCGGCACGTCCCGCCGCTCGCTCGCGGGCCGGTCCGGACGGCCGTGGTGCGCGACACGCTAGCGCGTCCCGTCGCCGTGGCCTCGCTCCCGACGCCCGACGGGCCTAGGGTGCGTGACATGGCACAACCGCGCGTCCTGGCCATCGTCCTCGCAGGTGGCGAGGGCAAGCGCCTCATGCCCCTGACGACCCACCGCGCGAAGCCGGCCGTGCCGTTCGGCGGCATCTACCGGCTCGTCGACTTCGCGCTCTCGAACGTCATCAACTCGCACTACCTGCAGGTCGTCGTGCTGACGCAGTACAAGTCCCACAGCCTCGACCGGCACGTGTCGAAGACGTGGCGCATGTCCTCGCTGCTCGGCAACTACGTGGCGGCCGTCCCGGCGCAGCAGCGGGTCGGCAAGCACTGGTACCTCGGCAGCGCCGACGCGATCTACCAGTGCCTCAACATCATCGACGACGAGCGGCCCGACATCGTCGTCGTGGTCGGTGCGGACCACGTGTACCGGATGGACTTCTCCCAGATGGTCACGGCGCACGTCGAGTCGGGCGCGGAGCTCACGGTCGCGGGCATCCGCCAGCCGCTCGCCGAGGCCGACCAGTTCGGCGTGATCGAGACCGACCCGAGCGACCCGACCCGCATCAAGGCGTTCCGGGAGAAGCCCAAGGACGCGATCGGGCTCGCGGACTCGCCGCTCGAGGTGCTCGCGTCGATGGGCAACTACGTGATCGACGCGGACGCGCTGCGGCGCGCGGTCACCGAGGACGCCGAGAACGTCAACTCGCGCCACGACATGGGCGGCGACATCGTCCCCGCGTTCGTGGAGCGCGGTACGGCGGGCGTGTACGACTTCATCCGCAACGACGTGCCCGGCTCGACGCCGCGCGACCGCGACTACTGGCGGGACGTCGGGACGCTCGACGCGTTCTACGAGGCCAACATCGACCTCATCGCGGTCGAGCCGGTGTTCAACCTCTACAACGACGAGTGGCCGCTGTACACGGGGTACACGGGCCTGCCGCCCGCGAAGTTCGTGCACGCGGGTGCCGGGCGCCTGGGCCACGCGGCCGACTCGATCGTCTCGCCGGGCGTCGTCGTCTCGGGTGCCACGGTCTCGGGCTCCGTGCTGTCCCCGGGGATCCGCCTGCACTCGTGGGCGCAGGTCACGGACTCGGTGCTGATGGACGGCGTCCAGGTCAACCGGTACGCGCAGATCCACCGCGCGATCCTCGACAAGAACGTCGTGGTCCCCGAACGGGCGCGCATCGGGCTGGACCACGAGCACGATCTCGCCCGCGGGTTCACCGTGACCGAGTCCGGCCTGACCGTCGTCCCCAAGGGCACGGTCATCACCGACTGAGCCGAACCGACTGAGCCGACCGGACCCGTCGGGCGTGCGTCGCGTCGTGGACGTCCGCCCGACGCACGTCCGGGCGTCGGTAGCCTGCGGGGCGTGACGCGCTCCCCCGCCGCAGGCCTGCTCGTGATGGACGTCGACTCGACCCTCATCACCGGCGAGGTGATCGAGCTGCTCGCCGCGCACGCGGGTGCGCTCGAGGAGGTCACCACCATCACCGAGCGCGCGATGCGTGGCGAGATCGACTTCGCGGAGTCGCTGCACGAGCGCGTCGCGACGCTCGCCGGCCTGCCCGTCTCGGTGCTCGACGACGTGCGCACGCAGCTCGAGCTGTCGCCGGGCGCGGCCCGCCTGATCTCCACGGTCCAGGCGCACGGCTGGGCGGTCGGCCTCGTCTCGGGCGGGTTCGTCGAGCTCGTCGGACCGCTCGCGGGCACGCTCGGCATCGAGCTCGTCCGCGCCAACGCGCTCGAGGTCGCGGACGGGACGCTCACGGGCCGCGTCGCCGGTCCCGTGGTCGACCGAGCGGCCAAGGCGGTCGCGCTGCGCGACTACGCGGCGGCCGTCGGCGTCGACCTCGCGGCGACGGTCGCGGTGGGTGACGGGGCGAACGACCTCGACATGCTCGCCGCCGCCGGCTTCGGCATCGCGTACAACGCGAAGCCCGTCGTCGCGGCACAGGCCGACGCGAGGATCGACGGCCGCCTCGACGACGCGCTCGCGCTGCCGCCGTTCCGGACGCTCACCGAGCGCTGACGCGAGCGTCGGCCGCCCGTTGCGGGAGCCCGTCAGGAGGGAGTGACGAGCCGGACGAGCCGGGCGCTGCGCGGCGCGAGCTGCGACCACGGACCGTCGAGCTCGAGCCACGACCACGACGCGGTCGGGACACCCACCTGCACCCGCGCGACCGCAGCCTCGTCGGACCCCTCGCCCGCGAGCGTGGACGCGACGTGCGACATCGTCGGCTCGTGCCCCACGACGACGAGCGTGCGCACCTCGTCGGGCGCGCCCGCGACGAGCGCGACGAGCGACCGCAGCCCCGCGTCGTAGATCTCGTCGCGGTAGTCGACGGGCGGCTCGACGCCCAGCGCCGAGCGCACGAGCTCCCACGTCTGCCGGGTGCGCACGCTCGACGAGCACCACACCGCGTCGGGCACGATCCCGGCCTCGGCGAGCGCGGCACCGACGCGCGGGCACTGCCGTCGGCCCTGCAGCGCGAGCGGCCGGTCGTGGTCGGGCATGCCGTCGGGGTGCTCGGCCTTGGCGTGCCGCAGCAGCACGAGACGTCGGGTGGTCACCGGGCCAGCGTGCCACCCCGCGGGCACCCGGCACCACCGCGCGACGGCGCGCGACGGCGCGTGCGTGGGTGCGCTCTCAGCTCCAGGGCGTCGGCTGACGCGGTTCCAGCGAGCGCACCACGGCGCTGCGACCGAGGAGCTCGAGGTCCTCGGCGGACAGCAGCGCGTCCTCGCGCGTGGTCGCGTCGACGACCTCGTCCCAGCGTCCCTCGACGCGGCCGGCGGGGCTCACCGCGACCGCCCGCCGTGCGACGGCGGCAAGCCGCTCGTACCGGTCGCCCGCGGCGGGGGCGGCGGCGGGTCCGACGAGCACGCCCGCGGCGACGAGCGCCGTGCGCGCGTCCGCGAGGTAGTCGTCGCGCACCCACTGCGCCCAGGTGGGCAGCGCGTCGAAGCGCAGACCGGCATGCTCACGGCGACGCTCGAACATCGCGCGAGCGGCGCGCTCGACGAGCGCCGACTCCTCGTCGGGCCGCATGGCACCTCCCCGTCGATCGGACCTGCCCTGCACATCGGCACGACGGCCCCCGACCTGAACGGATCGACGCCACGAGGGTGCGGCGTCACACGGATGCCGCACCCTCGTGGCCGTCGGGGCTCAGCGCGCGGTCACTGCCCCATCGCGTGCACGCCGCCGTCGACATGCACGATCTCGCCTGTCGTCGCCGGGAACCAGTCCGACAGCAGCGCCGCGACGGCCCGTGCCGCGGGCTCGGGGTCCGTCACGTCCCAGCCGAGCGGCGCGCGCTCCGACCAGCGCGACTCCATGGTCTCGAAGCCGGGGATCGACTTCGCCGCGGTCGTGCGGATCGGGCCCGCCGACACGAGGTTGACGCGCACGCCCGACGGACCGAGGTCCCGCGCGAGGTAGCGCGACGTCGACTCGAACGCGGCCTTCGCGACGCCCATCCAGTCGTAGACCGGCCAGGCGAACTTCGCGTCGAAGGTCAGGCCGACGACCGACGCCCCCGACGAGAGCAGCGGCTGCGCCGCGACCGCGAGCGACTTGAGCGAGTACGCCGACACCTCGAGCGCGGTGGCGACGTCCGCCCACTCGCCCGCGAGGAAGTTGCCGCCCATGACGGACTGCGGCGCGAAGCCGATCGAGTGCACGACGCCGTCGAGCGAGTCGACGCCGAGCTCGCGCACACGGTCCGCGAGCGCTGCGAGGTCGGCCTCGTCGGTCACGTCGAGCTGCACGACGGGTGCCTCGACGGGCAGGCGGCGCGCGATCACCTGCGTGAGGCGGAACTGCCGGCCGAACGAGGACAGCACGACCTGCGCGCCCTCCTCCTGCGCGAGCCGCGCGACGTGGAACGCGATCGAGCCGTCGGTCAGGACGCCGGTGATGAGGAGCTTCTTGCCGGTCAGCAGGCCCATGGTGGTCTCTCTTCGGTGAGGCTGGTGGTCAGGGATGGTCTGGGGCAGCGGGTGCACGCGGCGGGCGCGCGGCTCAGTGGCCCATGCCGAGGCCGCCGTCGACGGGCAGCACCGCGCCCGAGATGTAGGCGGCGGCGGGCGACGCGACGAACTCGACCGCGGCGGCGACCTCGTCGGGCTGCGCGAACCGGCCCGCGGGGATCGAGGCCTTGTAGGCGGCCTGCGTGGCCTCGGGCAGCGCCCGGGTCATGTCGGTGTCGATGAAGCCGGGAGCGACGACGTTCGCCGTGATCCCGCGCCCGCCGAGCTCGCGCGTGATCGACCGCGCCATGCCGACGAGCGCCGACTTCGACGCGGCGTAGTTGACCTGGCCGGGCGAGCCGTACAGCCCGACGACCGAGGAGATCAGCACGATCCGACCGCGGCGCAGGCGGATCATGCCCTTGCTCGCGCGGCGCACGCAGCGGAACGCCCCCTTGAGGTTGACGTCGAGGACGTCGTCGAACTCCTCGTCGGACATCCGCATGAGGAGCTGGTCGCGCGTGACGCCGGCGTTCGCGACGAGGACCTCGACCGGGCCGAGCTCGGCTTCGACCGCGGTGAACGCCGTGTCGACCGATGCGGTGTCGCGCACGTCGCCGACGACGCCGAGGACGCCCTCGGGGAGGTCGCCGGACCGGTAGATCGTCGCGACCTTGTCCCCGGCGGCGACGAACCGCTCGGCGATCGCACGGCCGATCCCCCGGTTCGCACCCGTGACGAGGACGACGCGAGGCTGCGGGCTGGAGCTGTCGGAAGTGTCTGGCACGGGTCACGACGCTAGCCGAGCCCACGAGCTCGCAGCGGCACCGGCGCGGCACACGTTGTCGCGCCGCGGTTGTGGGAGACCGACAACGGCGCCCGCCCGCCGACCGCGCCACGCGTCGCCGCGGAGCCCGCCGAGCAGCGCGACGGGCGGCGCGACGGGCGGCGCGCGGAACGTAGGATCGTGCGGTGAGGACACGCCGTCACGAGCCGCAGGTGCAGCGCATCACCGCCGCGCCGGAGCCGCTCGCGCAGGACGTGGCCCGGCGGCAGCGGCGCTACCTCGCGCAGATGGGCGTCCGCCTCGTGTGCTTCGTGCTCGCCTTCCTCACGTGGTCGCACGTGCCCGTGTGGGTCTCGATCGCGTTCCTCGTCGCGGCGGTCCTGCTCCCCTACGTCGCGGTGATCTTCGCGAACGCCGGCCGCGAGCGGCGCGACGAGCCCGACCCGTTCGTCCAGCCGTACGAGCTCGGCCCGGGCAGCGCGCACCGACCGCTGCGTGCGTCCGGCGAGCACGACGACCAGCAGCCCGAGCCGGGAGACCGTCCGTGACCCTGCCGACCCCCGACGCCGTCGACGAGCTCGTCTGCAGCGCACGCGGCTGCCGCCACGAGGCCGCGTGGGGACTGCTGTGGAACAACCCCCGCCTGCACACGGCCACGCGCCGCAAGGTGTGGCTCGCGTGCGACGAGCACCGCGAGCACCTCACGCAGTACCTCGACGTGCGTGGGTTCCTCAAGGACGTCGTCCCGGTCGCCGAGCTGCCGACGACGGACGTCCCGTGACCCCGGCCCGGCGGCGCGCCGTCGGCCTCGTGCTCGTCGGCCTCGTCATCGCCGTGACGTGCGTCTTCCTCGGCCGCTGGCAGTGGCACCGCCACGTGTGGCGCGATGCCCAGATCGCCACCGTCCACCGCAACTACGACGCGACACCGGTGCCGGTCACCGACGTCCTGCCGACCCCGGGCGCGCGGCTCGCGGACGACGACCAGTGGCGCCAGGTCGCGGTCGCGGGCCGATACCTGCCCGACGCGACCGTGCTGCTGCGCAACCGGCCCGTCGACGGCACTCCCGCGTACCACGTGCTCGTGCCGTTCGAGCTCGCCGACGACGGTCCGGCAGCGGGGCTCACGGGCACCGTGCTCGTCGTCGACCGGGGCTGGGTCCCCACGGGCGCGGACGCGAGCGCTGCCGTGGACGTGCCCGCACCACCGGCAGGTGACGCGACGGTCGTCGTGCGCGTGCGTCCCGCGGAGGGCCGCTCGAACCGCGGCGCCCCGTCCGGCTCGGTGCAGGCGATCGCCCCGGACCAGGTCGCCGCAGCGGGCGGCATCACCGACCGGCCGCGCTTCGCGCACGCCTACGGACAGCTCGTCAGCGAGGAACCCGCCGCGGCGACCGCGCTCGGCGCGCTCGCCGCGCCGGACCTCGATCCCGGCTCGCACCTGTCGTACGCGTTCCAGTGGTGGGCGTTCGCGATCGGCGGGCTCGTCGGGTTCGCGTGGCTCGCACGCCGCGAGATCGTCGACGAGCGCGACCTCGTCGCGGACGGTGGGTCGCACACCCCGTGGGACGACGACCCCACCCGTCCCGGCCCGCCGGAGCAGCCCGCACGACCCGCACGACCCGCGCGTCCGCGCCGCCGCGAGGGGCGCGCCGAGGCGGAGGAGGACGCGCTCATCGCGACCCAGCTCCCGCCGGGCGACCCCGACCGCTGACGCGACGCAGCGACGGCATCGCGGTCACGCGAGCGTGATGAGGTCCAGGTAGTCGGCGCTCCACAGGTCCTCGTCGCCGTCCGGCAGCAGGAGCACGCGTTCGGGGTCGAGCGCCGCGACGGCGCCCTCGTCGTGGCTCACGAGCACGACGGCACCCTGGTAGCCGCGCAGCGCCGCGAGGATCTCCTCCCGGCTCGCGGGGTCCAGGTTGTTCGTCGGCTCGTCGAGCAGGAGGACGTTCGCGGAGGACACGACGAGCGCCGCGAGCGCGAGGCGCGTCTTCTCCCCGCCCGAGAGCACGCGCGCGGGCTTGTCGGCGTCGTCACCCGAGAACAGGAACGAGCCGAGGACCGAACGCACTTGCGTGTCGGTGAGGTCGGGTGCGGCTGTGCGCAGGTTCTCGACGACCGTGCGGGACAGGTCGAGCGTCTCGTGCTCCTGCGCGTAGTAGCCGAGCTTGAGACCGTGCCCGGGGTGCACCTCGCCCGTGTCGGGCTGCTCGATCCCGGACAGCAGGCGCAGCAGGGTCGTCTTGCCCGCGCCGTTGAGCCCGAGCACGACGACGCGCGAACCGCGGTCGATCGCGAGGTCGACGCCCGTGAAGACCTCCTGCGAGCCGTACGACTTCGACAGGTCCGACGCCGTGAGCGGCGTGCGGCCGCACGGCGCAGGGTCCGGGAACCGCAGCTTGGCGACCTTGTCGCTCACGCGGACCTCCTCGAGGCCCGAGAGCATCTTCTCGGCGCGCCGCGCCATGTTCTGCGCCGCGACCGCCTTGGTGGCCTTCGCGCGCATCTTGTCGGCCTGCGCGAGCAGCGCCGCGGCCTTCTTCTCGGCGTTGGCCCGTTCGCGGCGCCGCCGCTTCTCGTCCGTCTCGCGCTGCAGCAGGTAGGCGTCCCAGCCGAGGTTGTACTGGTCGAGAGCCGCCCGGTTGGCGTCGAGGTGGAAGACCTTGTTCACGGTCGCGCGCAGCAGCTCGACATCGTGCGAGATCACGACGAACCCGCCCGAGTACGTCCTGAGGTAGTCCCGCAGCCACGCGATCGAGTCGGCGTCGAGGTGGTTGGTGGGCTCGTCGAGCAGGAGGGTGTCGACGCCCGAGAACAGGATGCGGGCGAGCTCGACCCGGCGGCGCTGACCGCCCGACAGGGTGCCGAGCGTCTGGCCCAGGACGCGGTCGTCGAGGCCGAGGTTCGCGGTGATCCGGTGCGCCTCGGACTCCGCGGCGTACCCGCCGCCCGCCGTGAACCGCGCCTCGAGCTTGCTGTACCGCGTCATCGCGCGGTCGCGCTCGTCGTCCGTGCCCTCGGCCATGACGACCTCGGTCCTGCGCATCTCACGCATGATCTCGTCGAGCCCGCGGGCCGACAGCACCCGGTCGAGCGCGAGCTCGTCGAGGTTCCCGCTGGCCGGGTCCTGCGGCAGGTAGCCGACCTCGCCGCCGAGCGTGATCGTGCCGCTCGTCGGCTGCGCCTGCCCCGCGAGCGTCTTCGTCAGGGTCGTCTTGCCGGCCCCGTTGCGGCCGACGAGACCGATGCGGTCGCCGGCAGCGATGCGGAACGAGGTCTCGGCGAGCAGCTCGCGTGCGCCGATGCGCAGGCCGACGCCGTGGGCGGTGATCACGTGGTGGTTTCCTCCGGAAAGCCCGCACTCGTCTTGGGCGGGCGCACAAACGCCGTCCATCCTAACGAGCACTAGCGTGGCGACGGCCGGTGGTCAGCACCCGGCACCCCGCCGATCCGAGGAGCACCCGTGGCCGACGCACGCGAGCAGCACCCGACCGACCGTCCGACGACCGCCGCCACAGCCGTGCTCGTGGCCGCTCCCGCCGGCGCCGACGAGACGGCCACGCTGCCGCTGCCCGCCGAGCGGACCCACACGCTCGCGACCGACGTCGCGCTCGTGGCGTCGTTCGCGGCGTTCGTCGCGGTCGGTGCGCTCTTCTCGATCCCGACGGGCACGGGCGTCCCGATCACGTTGCAGACGCTCGCGGTGATCCTCGCGGGACTCGTGCTCGGTCCGCGCCGCGGTGCGCTCGCCGTGCTGCTCTACCTCGGCGTCGGCGTCGCCGGCGTCCCGGTGTTCGCCGAGGGCACGAGCGGTCTCGCGGTGCTCGCCGGCGTGACCGGGGGCTACCTCGTCGCGTTCCCGCTCGCGGCCGCGGTGGCCGGGCTGCTCGCCAGTGCAGCGCGACAGGCGACGGGCCTCGCCCGCTACCTGGTGCTCGTCGCGTCCGGCATCACCGCGAGCGCGCTCGTCGTGCACCCGCTGGGGATCGCGAACATCGCGTGGCGCGCGGGTCTGTCCGCCGAGGAGGCGTTCCGGGCCGGTGCGATCTACTTCCCGGGTGACGTCGTGAAGAACCTGCTCGCAGCCGCGGTCGCCGTCGCGGTGTTCGCGCACTACCCCGACCTGCTGCGTCGGCGTCGGTGAGCGCATGATCGAGCTGCGTGACGCGCTCGTCACGGCGTGGACGCCCGACCCTGCGGGTGGTCCCGACACCGTGACGCGCCTGCTCGGGCCGGTCTCCCTCACGCTCACCGAGCGACGTGTCGCGATCGTGGGTGCGAACGGCTCGGGCAAGTCGACGCTCGCACGCCTGCTCAACGGGCTCGTCGTGCCGTCCGCGGGCTCGGTGACCGTCGACGGCCTCGACACCCGCACCGACGGTCCCGCGGTCCGCCGCCACGTCGGGTTCGTCTTCACCGACCCCGACGCGCAGATCGTCATGCCGACCCCGCTCGAGGACGTCGCGCTGTCGCTGCGCCGGGCGGTCCGCGACCCCGCCGAGCGCGTGGCCCGGGCGCGCGAGGCCCTGGCCCGCGTGGGCCTCGCCGAGCGTGCCGAGCTTCCCGTGCACGCCCTGTCGGGCGGACAGCGTCAGCTCCTGGCGCTCACGAGCGTGCTCGCGACCGAGCCCGCGGTGCTCGTGTGCGACGAGCCGACGACGCTGCTGGACCTGCGCTGGCGGACCGTGGTCGACGACCTCCTCGCCGGGCTCCCGCAGCGGGTCGTCGTCGTCACGCACGACCTGGACGCCGCGCTGCGCGCCGACCGCGTGCTCGTCGTCGACGACGGCCAGGTGGTCCACGACGGTGAGCCGCTCGAGGCGGTCCGGGCGTACCGCCACCTCATGACCCGCCTCGTACCGGGCGCACGGCGATGACCGCGTCACGTCGTCGCGCGGCCGTCCCGGCACCGCTGCGGCCGACCTGGCGCGGTCCGCTCGGGCTGTACCAGCCGGGCCGGTCGTGGCTGCACCGTGCCTCCGCCGGCGCCGAGCTCGTCGGCCTCGCGGTCGCGAGCCTCGTCGTCGTCGCCGTGCGCGGCGGGACCCCCGGGCTCGTCGTGGCGCTCGTCGCGCTCGTGGGTGCAGCGGCCTGCCACGTCGCCGCGCGCCTGTCGTGGCACCGCACCCGACGCGGCCTGCTGCCGACAGCCGTCGTCGCGGTCCTGCTCGGCGCGTACCAGACGTGGGCGCGCGGCTGGCCGACGGGCGTCGAGACCGCGACCGACCTCGTCGCGCTCGTGCTCCTCGCGAACGTCGTCACGGCGACCTCCCGTGCCGACGACCTCCTCGACGCCTTCCAGCGCGCTGCACGTCCGTTGCGGCACGTCGGCCTCGCACCCGAGACCGTCGCGCTCGCGTGCAGCCTCATGCTGCGCTCCGTCCCGGTCCTGCTCGACGCCGCGGGCCAGTCCCGCGACGCGGCCCGTGCCCGCGGCCTCGACCGGTCGCCGCGCGCGCTCGTCGTGCCCGCGGCCGTGCGCATGGTCGGCCACGCCCGCGCGACGGGCGAGGCGCTCGCTGCCCGCGGCCTCGGCGAGGGCTGACCGCGCACCCCGCGCGCGAGCGGACTAGCGTCCATCCCGTGACGTTCCAGGAGGGCGGGTCATTCGGCGGTGGGCGCGTGCGCTCGAGCCGGTCCGGCGCGGGCCGCGGCATGGCGATCGGCGGAGGCGTGGGCGGGCTCGGCCTGCTCGTCGTCCTCGCCATCTCGCTGCTGTCCGGCGGGGACGTCGACCCGGGCGCGCTCCTGGGCGACCAGCGCGCGCCGGGCGACGACGGCACGATCGGCACCTGCACGGCCGAGCAGGCGAACAGCGACCGTGCGTGCCGGCTGTCCGCGACGCTCGACTCGCTCGACGCCTACTGGGGCCCGACGCTCGAGCGGCACGGCGCCGACATCCCCGACGCGGTCGAGTTCCAGTCGAGCGTGTCGACCGCGTGCGGGTCCGCGTCGGCCGCGTCCGGGCCCTTCTACTGCCCGGGCGACCAGACGATCTACCTCGACCTCGGCTTCTTCGACGAGCTCACCGCCCGGTTCGGGGCGCGGGGCGGTCCGCTCGCCGAGATGTACGTCTACGCGCACGAGTACGGCCACCACGTGCAGCACGTCACCGGGATCTTCGACTCGGCGGACCGGGGCGGCACGGGCGCCGCGTCCGACTCGGTGCGCGTCGAGCTGCAGGCCGACTGCTACGCGGGCATCTGGGCGGGCAACGCCGCCACGACACAGGATCCCGACACCGGCGTCACCTACCTCGAACCGATCACGCAGGACCAGCTCGCGCAGGCGCTCGACGCGGCCGCCGCCGTGGGTGACGACCACATCCAGCAGCAGTCCGGCGCCTCGGTGAACCCCGACTCCTGGACCCACGGCTCGAGTGCGGAGCGTCAGCGCTGGTTCACCACCGGCTACGAGCAGCGGTCGGTCGACGCGTGCGACACGTTCTCCGCGGACCTGTGACCTGGGGCATGCTCGTCGCATGAGCACCGCAGAAGACACCGCGCGCGTCGCGGTCTACGTGGACTTCGACAACATCGTCATCTCCCGCTACGACCAGGTCCACGGCGAGGGCGCCTGGCGCAAGGACAACGCCCGCGAGGCGGGCAAGGACCTCGCGGCCCGGCACGCCAAGGCCCGCGTCGACGTCAGCGCGCTGCTCGACTTCGCGTCGTCGTACGGCGCGCTCGCGATCACGCGCGCCTATGCCGACTGGTCGGTCCCCGCGAACGCCGCCTACCGTCCCCAGCTCGTCGAACGGGCCATCGACCTCACCCAGCTCTTCCCCGCGTCGGGCACGAAGAACGGTGCCGACATCCGGCTCGCGGTGGACGTGCTGGAGGACCTGTTCCGGCTCCCCGACCTCACGCACGTCGTCATCGTCGCGGGCGACTCCGACTACATCGCGCTCGCTCAACGGTGTCGTCGCCTCGGCCGTGTCGTCGTCGGGGTCGGCGTCCCCGGCGGGACGAGCCGGGCGCTGATCTCGGCGTGCGACGAGTTCGAGTACTACGACGAGGCCGTGCGGGCCGCGACGGAGGAGTCCGACGACGACGCGCCCGACGAGGAGCCGTCCGTCACCCCGCCTCGGCAGGCCCCGCCGAGGATCACGACACCGGATCCGGTACCTGACGCGGCCCCGGATCGGTCTGCGGGAGAGCCGGCCCCGCCCAGCCAGCCGCTCACGGGACCCGCCGCGACCCGGCTCCTCGTCCGCGCGCTCGGGCTCGCCGCGAAGGACGCCGACGGGTGGAGCCAGGCGTCGGCCGTCAAGCAGCAGATGAAGCGGCTGGACCCGAGGTACAGCGAGGCCGCGCTCGGCTTCGCGAACTTCACCGCGTTCGTCCGCTCACGGCAGGGCCAGGTCGAGCTCCGTGAGGACGGTCTCGCGCGGCTCCTCCGGCTGCGTGCGCCGAAGGGCGCCACGCGCTGACGCCACCGTCGCGACACCGTCAGCCGCGCGCGGCGACCCTTGCACGGATCTCCCGCGCCTCGTCGTCCGGGAACCTCTCGAGAGGCCGCGACGACAACCATGCTCCGGAGCAGGGCAGCAACCGGGCGAACACGATCGCGCCACGCCCCATGGGCACCGCAGGAGGTTCGTCGAACAGCGAGTACACCTCGTCGAACGTGTCGCCCGACTCGAGCGAGCGCAGCGTCCAGCATCCGTCGTGCTGCCGCGCGACCTCGAAGAAGTCGTGCGGGACGTCGCCGATCCACTCCGCCAGGAGCCCGCGCTGCGCGTCGCCGAGCTGTTTGTCGAACTTCAGGAGCCGCTGCGCCACGGGGATCGCCGACTCCTCGCGGTGGAACAACAACGAGTCGATCGCCAGCCAGTACGCATCCTGCTCCGGGTCACCGCTGTTGCCGACGCCGAACACCTCACCGACCGGCCCGAGGCACGCCTCGACCTCGTCCTCGAGCCGACGCGCGAAGCCCGGCGACTCGGCGTACGGGACGAGACGTTCGAGATAGAAGTCTCGGCACAGGGCGACGTGCTCACGACGTAACGACAACAGCTGCGCGGCGACAGAACCAGGAGGCATGCGCCCATCCTGCCTCGGTGCCTCCCCGACGACGGACGAACCGACCGTCGAGGTCCGGCGGACCTCGGTCAGATGTTGAAGCCGAGGGCGCGCATCTGCTCGCGGCCGTCCTCGGTGATCTTCTCCGGACCCCACGGCGGCATCCACACCCAGTTGATGCGGAACCCGTCGACGAGCCCGTCGAGCGCCTGCGCCGACTGGTCCTCGATGACGTCGGTGAGCGGGCACGCCGCCGACGTCAGGGTCATGTCGATCACCGCGGTGTCGTGCTCGAGCGAGATGCCGTAGACGAGGCCGAGGTCGACGACGTTGATCCCGAGCTCGGGGTCGATCACGTCGCGCATCGCCTCCTCGACGTCGGCGACCGTCGTCGGGGACGGTGTCGTGGGCGTGGTCATGCGTCCTCCCTGTCGGTGCGTGCGGCACCGGTCTTGATGAGTGCGTCGTCGAGCGCGACCCAGCCGAGCAGCGCGCACTTCACGCGCGCCGAGAACTTGCCGACCCCCGTGAAGGCCGCCGCGTCACCGAGCGACTCCTCGGCGGCCTCGTCGGACAGGCCCTGACCCTTGGACTGCATGAGCTCGCGGAACGTCGCCGCGAGCCCGTCGACGGTCGCGACCGGCTGGTCGAGCACCAGGTCGTGCAGGACCGAGACCGAGGCCTGCGAGATCGAGCAGCCCTGACCGTCCCAGCGCAGACCGCGCACGACGCCCGTGTCGTCGACGTCGACCTGGAGGGTCACCTCGTCGCCGCACGTCGGGTTGACCTGGTGCGACTGCGCCGAGTGCGCCCCGCCGACCGCGTCACCCAGGCCACGGCCGTGCGGGAACTTGGCGTGGTCGAGGATGACCTGCTGGTACAGCTGCTCCATCGAGCTGCTCATGCGTGCTCGTGTCTCCGTCCGAGAGTCGTCGGCCCGTGGGCCCGTCAGTCCGTCAGTCCGTCAGTCCGAAGAACGTCCGGACCCCCGCGAGGGCTTCCCGGAAGGTCTCGACCTCGTGGTCCGTGGTGTAGACCGCGGCGGTCGCGCGCGCGGTGGCGGCGACGCCGAACCGGCGGTGCAGCGGCTGCGCGCAGTGGTGCCCGACCCGCACCGCGACGCCCGCGTCGTCGAGCACCTGACCCACGTCGTGCGCGTGCACGCCGTCGACGACGAACGACACCGCAGCGAGCCGGTCGGTCGTGTCGGTCGGACCGATGACGCGCACGCCCGGCACGGACGCGACCGCGTCGAGCAGGAGCCCCGCGAGGTGGTGCTCGTGCGCGGCGACGGCGTCCATGCCCAGGTCCGTGAGATAGGTCGCCGCGGCGCCCATCGCGACCGCCTGGGACACCATCTGGGTCCCCGCCTCGAAGCGCTGCGGCGGGGGCGCGTACGTGGTCTCGGTCATCGTGACGACCTCGACCATCGAGCCCCCGGTCGTGACCGGCGGGAGCGCCTCGAGCAGCTCACGCCGCCCGTACAGCGCGCCGACCCCCGTCGGCGCGAGCATCTTGTGCCCCGAGAACGCCGCGAAGTCGACACCGAGCGCGCGCAGGTCGACGGGCAGGTGCGGGACCGACTGGCACGCGTCGAGCACGGTGATCGCCCCGACCTGGCGCGCGCGTGCGACGAACGCGGCGACGTCGGTCACGGCACCCGTGACGTTCGACGCGTGCGTGAACGCGAGCACGCGCGTGCGGTCCGTGACGACGTCCGCCAGCTCGTCGGTGCGCAACCGCCCGTCGTCGGCCACGCCGACCCAGCGCAGCGTGGCACCGGTGCGTGCGGCGACCTCCTGCCACGGCACGAGGTTGGCGTGGTGCTCCGCCTCGGTCACGACGATCTCGTCGCCGGGGCCGAGCGCGAACCGGCGGGCCGCCGCTCCCCCGCGGCCGAGGCTCGCGTTCGACATCGCGTACGCGACGAGGTTGATGCCCGCGGTCGCGTTGCTCGTCCAGACGAGCTCGTCGGCGCCCGCGCCGACGAACCCGGCGACGCGGGCCCGCGCGTCCTCGAACGCCTCGGTCGCCTCCTCCGCGAGCTGGTGCGCACCGCGGTGCACGGCGGCGTTGCGCTGCAGGTAGAAGTCCTGCTCGGCGTCCAGCACGACGTCCGGCTTCTGCGAGGTCGCGCCCGAGTCGAGGTACACGAGCGGCCGCCCGTCGCGCAGCGTGCGCTCGAGCAGCGGGAAGTCGGCCCGCACGGCCGCCAGCTCGGCGGCTCCCAGGATGGTGCTCACTGCGGTTCCCCTCGGGTTCCTCTCGGACGACGCGACCGTGCCCGACCGTGCGCCGGGCGGCACGGCGGCCGCCCGACGCAGACGGTCAGGAGTTGACCAGGAAGCGGTCGTAGCCCTCGTTCTCGAGACGCTCGGCCAGCTCCGGGCCACCCTCCTCGGCGATCCGGCCGTCGACGAAGACGTGCACGAAGTCGGGCTGGATGTAGCGCAGGATGCGCGTGTAGTGCGTGATGAGCAGGACACCGACGTCCGACGTCGAGCGCACCCGGTTGACCCCCTCGGACACGATGCGCAGCGCGTCGACGTCGAGGCCCGAGTCGGTCTCGTCGAGGATGGCGATGCTCGGCTTGAGGAGCTCCATCTGCAGGATCTCGTGGCGCTTCTTCTCACCGCCCGAGAAGCCCTCGTTGACCGAGCGCTCGGCGAACGCCGGGTCCATGCGGAGGTTGTCCATGGCCGAGCGCACGTCCTTGACCCACGAGCGCAGCGCGGGCGCCTGGCCGTCGATCGCCGTCTTGGCGGTGCGCAGGAAGTTCGACACGGACACGCCGGGCACCTCGACGGGGTACTGCATCGCGAGGAACATGCCCGCGCGGGCGCGCTCGTCGACCGACATCGCGAGGACGTCCTCGCCGTCGAGCAGCACCGAGCCGCCCGTGATCTGGTACTTCGGGTGGCCGGCGAGCGAGTACGCGAGCGTCGACTTGCCCGAGCCGTTGGGGCCCATGATCGCGTGGGTCTCGCCGCTGTTCACGGTCAGGTCGACGCCGCGCAGGATGGGCTTGGCGCCCTCCTTGGTCTCGACGCTGACGTGCAGGTCGCGGATCTCCAGGGTGGTCATTCGTGCAGGCTCCTAGTCAGAGGGGGGCGTCGACGTCGACGAGGACTCGCTCGCCGTCGACGGTCACGGGGTAGACGGGGACGGGGGTCACGGCGGGCGGGCTCAGCGGCTTGCCGGTGCGCAGGTCGAAGCGCGACCCGTGCAGCCAGCACTCGATCGTGCAGCCCTCGACCTCGCCGTCGGACAGCGAGACGGCGCCGTGCGAGCAGATGTCGCTGATCGCGTGCAGCTCGCCGTCCTCGTCGCGCACCATCGCGACCTCGACGGTCCCCGACTCGGCCTCGAGCTCGACCCGCAGCGTGCCGCCGGTCGGCACGTCGGACGCGTAGCACGCGAGCTGTGCAGTCATGCGCCCACCTGGCCCGCCTCGTCGTCGACGGCGGCGTCGAGCACCGACATCGACTCCTCGAGCTCGGCCTCGATCGCGGCGATGAGCCGCTCCTCGACCTCGGGCACGCCGATCTCGTGCACGAGCTCGGCGAAGAACCCGCGCACGACGAGCCGACGCGCGTCGGGCTCCGGGATGCCGCGGGCCCGCAGGTAGAACAGCTGCTCGTCGTCGAAGCGCCCCGTGGCGGACGCGTGGCCCGCGCCCTCGATGACGCCCGTCTCGATCTCGAGGTTCGGCACCGAGTCGGCGCGCGCCCCGTCGGTCAGGACGAGGTTGCGGTTGAGCTCGTACGTGTCGGTGCCCTCGGCCTCGGCACGGATCAGCACGTCACCGACCCACACCGCGTGCGCACCCTCGCCCTGCAGCGCGCCCTTGTAGGTCACGCGGCTCACGCAGTTCGGGACCGCGTGGTCCACGAACAGGCGGTGCTCCTGGTGCTGGTCCGCGTCGGCGAAGTAGAGGCCGAGCATCGTGACCGAGCCGCCCTCGCCCGAGAACTCCGCGTCCGGGGTCACGCGCACGACGTCGCCGCCCAGCGTCACGACGATGTGCTTGACGGTCGCGTCGCGCCCGACCTTGAGCCGGTGCGACGCGGCGTGCACCGAGCCGTCCGCCCAGTCGTGCACCGAGACGACCGTGAGGTGCGCCCCGTCCTCCGCGACGATCTCGACCGTCTCGGTGAGCGCCGCGTGCCCGACGTGGTCGATCACGACCGTGCCCTGCGAGAGCGCCTCGCCCCGGACGACGAGGTGGGCCGCCGAGGGCGTGAGGGGCGCGTCAGCCGTACCCGCGCCCTCGACCCCCTCGACGCGCACCGACGTGACCTTCGAGGCCACGGCCTCACGAGGGATCGTCACGAGCGTCGCGTGCGGCGCGCTGGCCCACGCGACGGCCGCGGTCCGGTCCCCCGGACGGCCGACGGTGCCGAGGCGGTCGTCGCCGCGCTCCACGACCTCGACCCGCACCTCGGGCGACTCGACGACGGTCGTCAGGACGCCGTGGCCGTCGAGGTGCCCGTCCAGCACGCCCTCGCTGCCCGCCGCGAACAGCGGCGCGAGGCGGTCGATCGGCGTGAACCGCCACTCCTCCTCGCGTCCGTTCGGCACCGGGAAGTCGGCGACGTCGAAGGACGTGCGGCGCTCGGCGCGCGACGCCTCCGGGACGGCACCCACACCGTGCGTGTGGGCCCCGTCCGCGACCGCGCGGGAGTGGTCGGTGGACAGCCCCGACTCGTTCGTGATGGTCGTCATCAGCCGACGGCCCCTTCCATCTGCAGCTCGATGAGGCGGTTGAGCTCGAGGGCGTACTCCATGGGGAGCTCGCGCGCGATGGGCTCGACGAACCCGCGCACGATCATCGCCATGGCCTCGGTCTCCGGCATGCCTCGGGACATGAGGTAGAACAGCTGGTCCTCGCTCACGCGCGACACGGTCGCCTCGTGACCCATCGACACGTCGTCCTCGCGGACGTCGACGTACGGGTAGGTGTCGGACCGGGAGATCTGGTCGACGAGCAGCGCGTCGCACAGCACGTTGGACGCCGAGTGCGAGGCGCCCTCGAGGATCTGCACGAGCCCGCGGTACGACGTGCGACCGCCGCCGCGCGCGACCGACTTCGAGACGATCGACGACGACGTGTGCGGCGCCGCGTGCACCATCTTCGAGCCCGCGTCCTGGTGCTGGCCCTCGCCGGCGAACGCGATCGACAGCGTCTCGCCGCGCGCGTGCTCACCCATGAGGTAGATCGCGGGGTACTTCATCGTGACCTTCGAGCCGATGTTGCCGTCGACCCACTCCATGGTCGCGCCCTCGGCCGCGGTCGCCCGCTTCGTCACGAGGTTGTACACGTTGTTCGACCAGTTCTGGATCGTCGTGTACCGGACGCGCGCGTTCTTCTTGACGATGATCTCGACGACCGCCGAGTGCAGCGAGTCGCTCGAGTAGACCGGCGCCGTGCAGCCCTCGACATAGTGCACGTACGAGCCCTCGTCGGCGATGATCAGCGTCCGCTCGAACTGACCCATGTTCTCGGTGTTGATCCGGAAGTAGGCCTGCAGCGGGATCTCGACGTGCACGCCCGGCGGGACGTAGACGAACGAGCCGCCCGACCAGACGGCCGTGTTGAGCGACGCGAACTTGTTGTCCCCCGGCGGGATGACCGAGCCGAAGTACTGCTCGAAGATCTCCGGGTGCTCGCGCAGGCCCGTGTCCGTGTCGAGGAAGATGACGCCCTGCTCCTCGAGCGACTCCTGGATCTGGTGGTAGACGACCTCGGACTCGTACTGGGCCGCGACCCCCGCGACGAGGCGCTGCTTCTCCGCCTCGGGGATGCCGAGCCGGTCGTACGTGCTCTTGATGTCCTCGGGCAGGTCGTCCCACGACGCCGCCTGCTTCTCGGTCGAGCGCACGAAGTACTTGATGTTGTCGAAGTCGATGCCCGACAGGTCCGCACCCCACCACGGCATGGGCTTCTTCTCGAACATGCGCAGCGCCTTGAGGCGCGTCTTGAGCATCCACTCGGGCTCGTTCTTGAGCCGCGAGATGTCCCGCACGACGTCCTCGGAGAGGCCGCGCCGCGCGGTGGCGCCCGCGACGTCCGGGTCGTGCCAGCCGTACGTGTAGTTGCCGATCGAGGCGATCGCCTCGTCCTGCGTCATCGGCTGTGCCGGGTCCTGCGTGGGTGCACTCATGCGTTCGTTCCTTCCGGTGCGAGCACAGGGGGGTTCGGGGTCGTCGGGACGGGGTCCGACGAGCGTGCGCTCGAGGTGACCACCGGGATGTTCGTGGTGCAGACGTGGCCGCCGCTCGCGAGCGTGGCGAGCCGCTGCACGTGCACGCCGAGCAGGCGCGAGAAGGCGCGGGCCTCGGCGTCGCACAGCTGGGGGAACTCGTGCGCGATGTCCTGCACGGGGCAGTGCCCCTGGCAGAGCTGCACGGCCTGCAGCCCGGGGACCGTGCGTGCCGAGGCCGCGTAGCCGTCCTCCGACAGCGCGTGCGCGAGCACCTCGGTGCGCGTCTCCATGTCGTCCGTCGCGACCTGGTCGAGCTCGGCCGCGAGCCGTGCCTCGAGCTCCGCGATGCGCTGCTCCGCGAAGTGCTGCACGGCGTCCGAGCCGGCGGTGTCCGCGAGGAACCGCAGCGCCTGCGCCGCGATCTCGGCGTAGCGGTGCGTGAGCGCGCTCTGGCCCTGCGTCGTGACGACGTAGCGCTTGGCGGGGCGTCCTCGTCGGACCGGACCGATGCCCGTGCCGTCGTGCACCGCGACCTGGCCGGTGGTCTCCAGCACGCCGAGGTGACGACGGATGCCGGCCGGGGTCAGGTCGAGCCGCGCCGCGAGGTCGGCGGCCGTGATGGGCCCCTCGCCCGCGACGAGCTGCAGGACCCGCTGCCGGGTCCCCGCATCGGCGCTCGTGTCGTGCTGGTCCGGGCCCACCGCCGAGGCGGTCACGGACGAGGCCGCCGGGGTCGAGGGGAGCCCGGGTGCGGTCGTCGACGTGCCCATCTGCCACCTCCCACCGGTCTCGGCACGGTCCGCACACCGTCGCGGGCAGGCGCCCGCCGACGAGACCGTGATTCGGCAACATGCTTGTTGCCAAATTCGCCGTTGGCAAGCAAGGCAAGCCTTCGTCGGGGCAGTCAGGAGCTGTGAGATCGCGCACCTAGACTCAGGGACCGTGCCCGAGCCCGACTCCCCCGCGGTCGAGATCACCGGTCTCGTCAAGCGCTACGGCGACCGCGCCGTCGTCGACGGCCTCGACCTCGTCGCGCGCCCCGGTGCCGTCACCGCCGTGCTCGGCCCCAACGGAGCGGGCAAGACCACGACGATCGAGTGCTGCGAGGGCCTGCGCCGTCCCGACGGCGGCACCGTCCGCGTGCTCGGCCTCGACCCGGTCGACGACGCCGCCGCGCTGCGCCCACGCGTCGGGGTGATGCTCCAGGACGGCGGTCTGCCCACCGGTGTGCCCGCCGCGCAGATGCTCGCGCACGTCGCGCGCATGTACGCCGACCCGCGACCGCTCGACGAGCTCACCGAGCGGCTCGGGCTCGCGTCGTTCGCGCGCACCACCGTGCGTCGGCTCTCGGGCGGCCAGCGCCAGCGCCTCGCGCTCGCCGCCGCGGTCGTCGGACGTCCGCACGTCGCGTTCCTCGACGAGCCCAGCGCGGGCATGGACCCGCAGTCGCGGCACGCCGTGTGGGAGCTCGTCCGCGAGCTGCGCGACGAGGGCGTCGCGGTCGTGCTGACCACGCATCTCATGGACGAGGCCGAGGACCTGGCCGACCAGGTCGTCGTGGTCGACCACGGGCGCGTCATCGCCCAGGGCTCGGTCCGCGACCTCGTGTCGTCGGACGACGACCGCACCCTGCGCCTCGACGCGCCACCGGGGCTCGACCTCGGGTCGCTCGCCGCGCACCTGACCGCGCGGGCCGGGACCGGGCCGGGGCAGCTCGTCGTGTCGACGAGCGCGCCGGGCGCGTACACGGTCGTCGGCGCGGTCGGGCCGCGGACCGTCGCCGACGTCGCGACGTGGCTCGCCGAGCGCGACGTCCTCGCGTCGCGGCTCACGGTCGGGCGGCGCACGCTCGAGGACGTCTTCCTCGACCTCACCGGACGGACGCTGCGATGACCGGACCGACGCCGACCGAGCGGCCCGCCCCCGTGGGCGCGCCGCTGCCGCACGCGGGCGCCGCGTCGTCGCGCGCCCGGGTCGCCGCCCAGACGGCGTTCGAGGCGCGCGCCATCCTGCGCAACGGGGAGCAGCTGCTCGTCACGGTCGTCGTGCCCGTGCTCGCGCTCGTCGGGCTCGTGAGCACCGACGCGCTCGACGTCGACACCGGCGGCCTGAGCCGGATCGACTTCTTCGCGCCCGGGATCCTCGCGCTCGCCGTCATGACGTCGTCGTTCACGTCGCAGGCCATCGCGTCCGCGTTCGACCGGCGCAACGGCGTGCTGCGCCTGCTGTCGACCACGCCGCTCGGGCGCGGCGGCCTGCTCGCGGGCAAGGTGCTCGGCGTGCTCGTCGTCGAGCTCGTCCAGGTGCTCGTCATCGGGTCGACCGCCGTGCTGCTCGGCTGGCGTCCCGAGCCTGCGGGGGTCGGCCTGTCGCTCGTCGCGGTGCTGCTCGGGACCGCCGCCTTCACGTCGCTCGCGCTGCTCGTCGCGGGCACGCTGCGCGCCGAGGCGGTGCTCGCCGTCGCGAACCTCGCGCTCCTGCTGCTCGCGTTCGCGGGCGGCGTCATCGTCCCCGCGGACCGGCTCCCGGGCGCCCTGACGCACGTCGCGCTCCTTCTTCCGTCGGGCGCGCTCGGCGAGGCCATGCGCGGCGTGCTCCAGTCCGGCGCGCTCCCGGCCTGGTCCGTCGTCGTCCTCGTCGGGTGGACCGCCGCGCTCGGGTGGGGCGCCGCACGCCTGTTCCGCTGGCACTGACCGTCCGTCGGCCCGCGACGCCCGACGAACGTCACAGCCGGGCGCGCACCAGTTCGACCCGCGCACCGTGACCGCCGCCTACGCTGGCTCCCGTGAGCAGTCCCGCCGACGTGCACGCCACGGCCCCGCACCCTGACGATCCCGACCCGCACGCGACGCCGACCGGCTCGTGGCCCGTCCGCCGCTGGCGCGCGCTGCTGGCCTGGCTCCGCGCGCACGCGCACGCGGTGCTCGTCGCGAACGTCGTGCTGCAGGTGGCCATCGTCGCGACCGGCGGCGCCGTGCGGCTCACCGCGTCCGGGCTCGGCTGCTCCACGTGGCCGCAGTGCGAGCCGGGCAGCTTCGTCCCGGTGCTGCACGACGCGACGACGTACCACGTGTTCGTCGAGTTCGGGAACCGGCTCATGACGTTCGTGCTGACGATCGGCGCCGTCGCGGTCGCCTACGTGGTGTGGCCCGACCGGACGCGCGCGCGGTCGTTCCGCCTGCTCGGCTGGGTGCCCCTCGCGGGCGTCGTCGCGCAGGCCGTCGTCGGCGGCGTGCTCGTGATCCTCGCGCTCCCGCCCGTCCTGGTCTCGCTGCACTTCCTGCTGTCGATGGCGCTCGTCGCGGCCTCGCTCCTGCTGCTGCACCGCTCGTCGGAGGGCGACGGTGCGCCCGTGGCACTGGTCGACCGCACGACCCGGCTGCTCACGCACGCGTCGGCCGCCGTCATGGTGGCCGTGCTCGTCCTGGGCGCGCTGACGACCGGCGCGGGGCCGCACTCCGGCGACGACGAGGTCGGCTACCGCCTCGCGGTGGACCCCCTCCTCATGACGAAGGTGCACGCGGCCGCGGTGTGGGTGTTCGCCGCCCTCCTCGCGCTCGTCCTGTGGCGGACGCGCGCGCAGGCCCCGGCCGCCGGCTCCCGCCCTGCGGCCGCCCACCGCTCGGGACTCGTGCTCGCGGCGCTCACCGTGGCACAGGGCGCGATCGGGTACGTGCAGACCGCGACGGGGCTGCCGATCGCCCTCGTCAACCTGCACCTCGTCGGCGCGGCTCTCCTCGCGGCCGGCACGACGCGCGTCTGGCTGTGCGCACGGACCCGGCCCCTCGTCGAGAGCGGCGTCGCACCAGCCTGACCTGCGCCGCCACATTCTCCCGTGCACTGTGTCGGAGGTCACACCTAGAGTCGCGGGCATGAGCGACTCCCCGATGCGGCCGCCGGGCCGGCACGCCGTGGGCGCAGCGCCGCCCGTCGTCGCGCACACGTCTGCGCGCACCACCCCACCCTCCGCTGCCGAGCCGTCGGCCGAGCGCGAGCCCGCCGTGGTCGCGCGCGGTCTGGTCAAGCGGTACAAGGACGTCGTCGCCCTCGACGGCGTCGACCTCACCGTCCCGCACGGCACCGTGCTCGGGCTGCTCGGCCCGAACGGCGCCGGCAAGACGACGACCGTGCGCATCCTCACGACCCTGCTGCGGCCCGATGGCGGCACCGCGACCGTCGCGGGCGTGGACGTCCTGCGCGACCCACGCGCGGTCCGGCGCCGCATCGGCCTGTCCGGCCAGTACGCCGCGGTCGACGAGTACCTCACGGGCTACGAGAACCTCGAGATGATCGGGCGCCTCTACCACCTGGGCAAGCAGCGCGCGCACGAGCGCGCCCGCGAGCTCCTCGCCCAGTTCCGGCTGGAGGAGGCGGCCGACCGGCCGTCGCGCACGTATTCCGGCGGCATGCGGCGTCGGCTCGACCTCGCGGGCGCGCTCGTCGCAGACCCGCCCGTCATCTTCCTCGACGAGCCGACCACGGGGCTCGACCCACGCGGCCGGGCCGAGATGTGGGAGGTGATCCAGACGCTCGTCGCCGCGGGCACCACGCTGCTGCTCACGACGCAGTACCTCGAGGAGGCCGACGTGCTCGCCGACGACATCGTCGTGATCGACCGCGGGAAGGTGATCGCGCACGGCACGGCCGACGAGCTCAAGCTCCAGGTCGGCGGCGAGCGGCTCGAGCTCACGGTCGCCGAGGCCGGTGCGCTCGACCGCGCGCGCGAGCTCCTCGAGCCGCTCGGCGTGGGCACCGCGACGCTCGACCACGCGCGCCGGTCGCTCGTCCTCCCGGTCACGGGCGGCGCCCGGACGCTCACCGAGGCGTTGCGGCTCCTCGACGCCGCGAGCGTCGCGCTCGACGACGTCGGGCTGCGCCGCCCGACGCTCGACGACGTGTTCCTCACGCTCACCGGGCGCCCGGCCGAGGACGTGCCCGAGGACGAGACCCCCGGACCGAAGGGAGGCCGGTGATGGCGCTGCCGACCGTGCTGAGCGACGCGCACGTCGTCGCCCGGCGCAACATCATCAAGATCAAGCGGGTCCCCGACCTGCTGGTCTTCACGACGCTCTCGCCGATCATGTTCGTGCTGCTGTTCGCGTACGTGTTCGGCGGCGCGATCGACGTCCCGGGCGGCACCGATCCCGGCGCCTACCGCGAGTTCCTCATGGCGGGGATCTTCGCGCAGACCGTCATCTTCGGTGCGACGATCACGGGCGCCGGGCTTGCGGAGGACGTCAAGAAGGGCATCATCGACCGGTTCCGCTCGTTGCCCATGGCGCCGTCGGCCGTCCTGACCGGCCGGACGCTGTCCGACGTCGTCAACAACGTGCTCGTGCTGGTCGTGATGTCGCTGACCGGGCTGCTCGTGGGCTGGGCGATCCACAGCTCGCCCGGCGAGGCGCTGGGCGGCTTCGTGCTGCTCGTCGTGTTCGCGTACGCCGTGTCCTGGATCATGGCGTGGCTCGGCATGCTCGTGCCCAGCGTCGAGGTGTTCAACAACGCCACGTTCATCGTGATCTTCCCGCTGACGTTCGTCGCGAACACGTTCGTGCCGCTCGAGTCGCTGCCGAAGGTGCTGCAGACCTTCGCGGAGTGGAACCCCGTCTCGTCGGTCACGCAGGCGTCCCGCGAGCTGTTCGGCAACATCCCGGCAGGCGTGCCCGAGCCGACGTCGTGGCCGCTGCAGCACGCCACGCTCTACACGCTCGTGTGGACGGTCATCATCCTCGCGGTGTTCATCCCGCTCGCGAACCTGCAGTACCGCCGGAGCACGAGCCGCTGACTCAGGGGGCCGCCGGCTCGAGCGTGTCCCACCCGCGCGCCCGAGCCGCGGCCGCCGCGAGGATGCCGACGGCCGTCGTCGGGCTGCCGAAGCGCGCCGCGAGCACGCCGTCGACGGCGTCGTCGAACGGGACCCAGACCGGGACCATCGCGGCCTCCTCGTCCTCGCGCGAGAACCGGTCGGCGTCGGAGACGGGTGCCAGGTCGCGCGCCACGAAGACCGTGATCTGCTCGGACGACCCGCCGGGTGACGAGAAGAACGTCACGAGGTGGGACCAACGGCCGGCGACCAGGTCGGCCTCCTCCGCGAGCTCACGTGCTGCGGCGTGCACCGGGTTCTCCCCGGGCACGTCGAGCAGCCCTGCGGGCGGCTCCCACAGGACCCGACCGACCGGGTGCCGGTACTGCGAGAGCAGCAGCACCCGGTCGTCGTCGTCGAGCGCGATCACCGCGACCGCACCCGGATGCGCGACGTACTCGCGGACGACCTGGGACTCCCCCAGGTCGACCCGGTCGCGCACGACGTCCCAGACGCGGCCGCGGAACACGACCTCGTGGTCGAGGACCTCGTGCTCGGCGGTCGTGTCCCGCAGCGTGTCGGCCATGTGCGTCAGTGCTCGTCCTGCTGGGCGAGCGCCGCACCCACGAGGCCCGCGAAGAGCGGGTGGGCGCGGTTCGGCCGCGACTTGAACTCAGGGTGCGCCTGCGTCGAGACGTAGTACGGGTGCGTCTCGCGCGGCAGCTCGACGAACTCGACGAGCGACGTGTCGGGCGAGACGCCCGAGATGACGAGGCCCGCCTCCTCGAGCTGTCCGCGGTAGGCGTTGTTGACCTCGTACCGGTGCCGGTGGCGCTCGCTGATGCGCGTCGCCCCGTACGCCTCCGCCACGACCGACCCCGGCGTCAGCAACGCGTCGTACGCGCCGAGCCGCATCGTGCCGCCCAGGTCGCCGCCCCCGCCGACGATCGCCCGCTGCTCCGCCATCGTCGCGATCACGGGGTGCACGGGTGCGTCGTCGAACTCCGACGACGACGCACCGTCGAGCCCCAGCACGTTGCGGGCGTACTCGATGACCATGCACTGCAGCCCCAGGCACAGGCCGAGCGTCGGCACGCGGTTCTCGCGCGCCCACCGCAGCGCGCCGAGCTTGCCCTCGATGCCGCGCACCCCGAAGCCGCCGGGGACGAGCACCGCGTCGACGCCCTCGAGCACGGACTGCGCGCCCTCGAGCGTGTCGCAGTCGTCGGACGTCACCCAGCGGATCACGACCTTCGCGTCGTGGTGGAAGCCGCCCGCCCGCAGCGCCTCCGTGACCGACAGGTACGCGTCCGGCAGGTCGATGTACTTGCCGACGAGCGCGACCTCGACCCGGTGGGCAGGCTCGTGCACGCGCTTGAGCAGGTCGTCCCAGCCGCTCCAGTCGACGTCCCGGAACGGCAGCCCGAGCCGCTGCACGGCGTACGCGTCGAGGCCCTCGGAGTGCAGGACGCGCGGGATGTCGTAGATGCTCGGTGCGTCCTTCGCGGTGACCACGCCTTCGACGTCGACGTCGCAGAAGAGCGCGATCTTGCGCTTGATGCTGTCGGGCACGTCCCGGTCGGCGCGCAGCACGATCGCGTCCGGCTGGATGCCGATGTTGCGCAGCGCCGCGACCGAGTGCTGCGTGGGCTTGGTCTTGAGCTCGCCCGACGGGCCGATGTAGGGCAGGAGCGACACGTGGAGGAAGAACACGTTGTCGCGACCGAGGTCGTGGCGCACCTGGCGTGCGGCCTCGAGGAACGGCAGCGACTCGATGTCACCGACCGTGCCGCCGATCTCGGTGATGATCACGTCGACGTCCTCGCTCGCCTGCGAGCGCATGCGGGACTTGATCTCGTCGGTGATGTGCGGGATGACCTGGACCGTGTCGCCGAGGTACTCGCCGCGCCGCTCCTTGGCGATGACCTGCGAGTAGACCTGCCCGGTCGTGACGTTGGCCGACCCGACGAGGTTGACGTCCAGGAACCGCTCGTAGTGGCCGACGTCGAGGTCCGTCTCCGCACCGTCGTCGGTCACGAAGACCTCGCCGTGCTGGAACGGGTTCATGGTGCCCGGGTCCACGTTGATGTACGGGTCGAGCTTCTGCATGGTGACCGTGAGGCCACGCGAGCGGAGGAGCCGGCCGAGGCTGCTCGCCGTCAGGCCCTTGCCGAGAGAGGAGGCAACTCCCCCGGTGACGAAGATGTGCCGGGTCAGGTTGTCCGACCGCCCGGAGAGTCGGTGCGCGCGCTCTGTCACGGGGTTCCACCGTACCGGACGCACGACGCTTCGCCGACGGTTCCTCGGCGAGTCGGGAGAGTTCGTCGGTGTGTGCTGCGCTACTCCGCGTCGCCGGACCGTCAGCGGACGGGGTCGACCCGCCGCGGCGCGCGCTCGCGCTCGGCGCGCAGGACCCCGACGACGGTCGCCCGGTCGCCCGCCCCGACGGCGAGCGCCACGAGCGCGACGGCGAGCACCGCACCGCCCGCGCCCGCCCCCAGCGCCGAGGGCACGCTGTGCCCGGTGACGTCGAGCACGGCGTCGCACACCCACCGCCCCGCGGACGCTCCGACGACCCCCGCACCGCCGACCACGAGGGCGCTGCGGGCGAGCCCGGACAGCGAGCCCGCGCCGGCCGCACGGTGCACGAGGACGAGCGCGAGCGCACCGCCGACGAGCATCCCGACGCTGCTCGCCGCGCCGAGCGCGACGACCGGGCCGCCGTGCGGCACCTGCAGCCTGACGAGCACGACGGACGCCGCGGCGACCGCACCCCAGCCCACGGCGTTCGCGACGACCGCGGCGCGACCCCGTTCGAGCGCGTAGAGCGTGCGGGACGCGTGGAACAGCAGTGCGAAGCCGACGAGGCCGGGCATCATCCAGGTCAGCGCGGGAGTCATCTCGGCGGCGACGAGCCCGTCCCGGGCGATCGCGGCGAACACCACCGTCACGGCCGAGCCCGCCGCGACGACCGCCGCCGACCCCGCAGCGGATGCGAGCAACACCCCGCGCGTCGTCACCGCGGTCAGCGCCGAGAACCCGCGGCGGTCCTGCCCCGCCGCGAGAGCCGAGAGCCGCGGGAAGGTCGAGGTCGCGAGCGGCACGACGAGCACGGCGTACGGCAGGAGGTAGACCTGCTGCGTGTAGAGGAAGCGCGAGAACGTCCCGGCGTCCGCGTACGGCCGCCACCACGCCACCGCGACGACGACGAGCAGCGCGAGCTGCTGCGCCGCGACCGCGCCCACTCCCGCGAACGCGAGGTGGCGCAGCCGCGCACCGACGCCGGGCGGGAACCGGAGCGTCGGCCGCAGACGGACCCCCAGGCGCCCGACCGGGACGAACATCGGCAGGCACATCGCGGCGACGCCGAGCGTCGTCCCCCACGCGAGCACGCCGAGCGCACCGTCCGGGAGCGCGGCGGGGTCGCTGCGCTCCCCGTCCGCAAGGGCCCCGTACCCGACGTAGGTCGCCATGACGACGACCGACGAGATCACGGGTGCGAAGGCCGGCCAGAAGAACTTCTTGTGGGCCTGCAGGACGGCGTAGAGCAGCACCGCGACGCCGTACATCGGCACCTGCACCGCGAACACGAGCACGAAGTACCGGATGAGGTCGACCTGTGCCGCGTCGTGGGCGAGCGTGCGGGCGATCGGCGTCGCGAGGACCGCGAGCAGGGCCGCGAGCGGGCCCAGCACCGCGAGCGTCCAGCCGAGGGCCCCCGACGCGATGCGCTCGACCTCACGCCGGTCACCGCGCGCGAGCGGAGCCGAGAGCACCGGGATGAGCGCACCCGCGAGCGCGCCTCCCGCGGCGACCTCGAACAGCACGTTCGGCAGCACGTTCGCGGAGTTGTAGGCCGACCCGATGACGTCGGGCCCGACCTCGGAGGCCTGCAGCAGCCACCGCCCGAACCCCAGCAGGCGCGACAGGACCGTGACCGCGGCGATCATCGCGGCGGCTCCCGCGAGCCCGCCGACCGCGCGGCGGACGGACGGGCTCACGTGCGGGAGGCTGGCGCGGGGCGGCGCCCCCACCGGTCGATGTCGCGCAGCACGGGCGTGGCCTCGATCACCGTCGTGAAGCTGACCTTCTCGCTCGCGACGGTGAGCCCGACGGCGGCCGCCAGGGCGGCGAGCCGGACGCGCCTCGGCGCGCTGAGGACGAGCGCTGCCCCGAGCGCCGCGCCCAGCGCGTTCGCGCCTCCGTCACCGAGCATGTCGGTCTCGGCGAGGTCGAGGTCGACCGCACCTGCCGCGGAGCCGAGCACGGCGGCCGCCCCGCTGCCGCCCGCACCGCCCGTCACGGCGAGCGGTGCGGCGGCGATGGACGCGGCCTTGAGCGCGCGCCCCGGACGGAGGTCGAGGAGGTTCACGAGATTCGCGCTGGTCGCGACGAGCGCGCCCGACAGCACGACGTCCCCGCCCCACCCCACGAGCGAGCGTCGGCTCCCGTCGGCGCGGCGCCGCGGGGTCGCCACCGCCGCCGCGAGCAGCGAGCACCCGCCGATCCCGAGCACCTTGAGGCCGCCCGTCGTGACCCGGCCCTGCGCCAGCGCCCCCAGGTGACCGCGCAGACCCTTGCGCCGGTCCTCGGGGTCCTCGGCGAGGTCGTCCACGATCCCGAACACGGCGCCCGCGACGGTCGCGACGCCGACGGTGGCCGCGGCGCGCGGCCCGGGCGCCCCCACGACGGCACCGGCGAGCACGCCCGCCGCGACGGCGGGGCCCTCGAGCATGCTCACGGGTTCTCCGCGGTGGTTCGTCCGCAGCCACCGCTGCTGCCCGCCGGGAGCGTGCTCCTCGAGCACGGCCCGCACGACCGACGTCACGGCACGTGCCGTCACCGCGGCGCCGACCCGGCGCGCGACGCTCATCCCCCGGTCCCCGTGGTCGCGTCGGCCGCAGCGCCCTCGGTCTGGTCCGTGCCGGCGGTCCCGTCCGTCCCGTCGCCGGTACCGTCACCGCTGCCGTCCGGCGCGCCCTCGGGGGGCACGACGGGCGTGCGGTCGACGGGTGCGAGCTCGACGGCGGGCGGTGCGGCCGTCTCGCCGTCGCCCGACCCGTAGTGCCCGATCGTCCCGGCGATGCGCGCCGCCAGGGCGAGCGGCACGGAGACCTGCCCGGTCACCTGGTCGACACCCGAGACGGTCGTGAGCCTCGAGGACAGCGCATCGGTCGCGAGCACGACGTCGACCAGGCTGCCGTTGCCCCGCGAGCCGTCCGCGAGGACCGCCCCCTCGGACAGGTCCTGCGCGGCCGTGAGCACTGCGACCTGGGCGGAGGCGACCGCGTCGTCGGGCGTCGGGGTGGGCGTGGTCGCGTCGGCGGCGACGTCCTGCGTGGGCACCGCCAGCACGACGATCGCGTCGGCACCGGTCACGACCGGCTCGGCGAGCGTGATCATGGGGTTGTCGCCCTGCGACAGGATCGCGAGCACGTTGGTCGCATCCGCCGTCAGCGCGTCGGGTGACGCCGGGTCGGCGCCGGTCAGGCCCTGCACGAGCGCCTGCGCGAGCTGCTCGTCGAGCGTGGCGTCGGCCGCGGGGGCGGGGTCGAGGTTCTCGATCAGCAGACCGACGAGCGCGTTCCGGAACGAGCGCAGGTCCGGGTCGTACCACGCGTCGGTCATCGTCGCGCGGGCCGTGACGGTCGCACCCGACTGCTCGAGGCGGTCGTCGACAGCGGTGCGCTCGGCCTCGGGCACGTCGCCGAGCGCCACGACGGCGACCCGGCGGTCGGCCAGTGCGCCGCTCAGCAGTGCGGGCCCCGACGCGTCGATGAACTCGCGCGCGTCGGTGAGGTCGCCCGTGGTGCCGTCGAGCTGCGTGCGCAGCTCGTCCTTCTCGGTGCGCAGCTGGTCGACCTGTCCGGTGAGCGTGTCACCGATGGTCTCCTTGAGCGGACCCGCACCCAGCGCGATGCCGACCGCGAGCGCGAGGAACACCGAGATGAGCGAGACGAGGTGGTAGCGGAAGTCGATCACGAGGCGGTCTCTCCGTCGGTCGTGCGCGGGGTGCCGTGGTGCGTCATGCGCCACCTCCGAAGAGGCGCGACACCCACGAGGTGAAGTCGTCGACGCGCGCGCCCACGAGCCCGAAGAACGTCTGCCCGGCCTCGGTCGAGGCGAGCGCGACGCCGAGCGCGAGGAGACCCGCGAGCACGAGCAGGACGAGCTGGAGGTTCGAGATGCGCTGGCGGTACAGGCGCGAGACGCCCTTGGCGTCGATGAGCTTGCCGCCGACGCGCAGCCGCGTGAGGAACGTGCTGGCCATGCCCGAACGGCCCTTGTCGAGGAACTCGACGAGCGTGGCGTGCGTGCCGACCGCGACGATGAGCTCGGCTCCCTTGTCGTCGGCGAGCAGCATCGCGACGTCCTCGCTCGTCCCCGTCGCGGGGAACACCACGTGCGGGACGCCGAGCTGCTCGACGCGCGCGATGCCGGGCGCCCGTCCGTCCCGGTAGGCGTGCACGACGATCTCCGCGCCGCACGTCAGCGCACGGTCCGAGACCGAGTCCATGTCGCCGACGATCATGTCCGGACGCCAGCCCGCGTCGAGGATCGCGTCCGCCCCTCCGTCGACCCCGATGAGCACGGGCCGGTACTCCCGGATGTACGGCCGCAGCGTGACGAGGTCCTCCTTGTAGTGGTAGCCGCGCACCACGATGAGGACCTGCCGCCCGTCGATCCGGGTGTCGACGTCGGGGACACCGACGCCGTCGAGCAGCAGCTCCCGCTCGCGGCGCAGGTAGTCCATCGTGTTCGCGGCGAAGGACTCGAGCTGCACCGACAGGCCGGCGCGTGCCTCCTCCATCGCGAGCGCGATCGTCGCCGAGGTCTGCTCGACCCCCTCGGCCACGAGCGTGTCCCCGTCGTACACGGCACCGTCGAGCACGCGGACCGCGTGGCCCTCGGAGATCGCCATGACGTCGGGACCGAGATCGTCGACGAGCGGGATGCCGGCCTCGACGAGGATCTCGGGGCCGAGGTTGGGGTACCTGCCGGAGGTCGACCGAGCGGCGTTCAGCACCGCGGCGGGGCGGCACGCGACGAGGGCCTCTGCCGACACGCGGTCGAGGTCCTCGTGGTCGATGACTGCGATGTCGCCGGGTCGCAACCGCTTGGTGAGGGACTTGGTCCGGCGGTCGACCCGGGCCGACCCGGCGACCCCGGGTTCAGGTGCGGGCTGGTGGCGGCGTCGGAGCGTGGATCTCATCGTCGTTCATCGTCCCATGCCCGACAGCTCGAGGAGCTCCGCAGCGTGCGCGCGTGCCGCGTCCGACTCCTCCTGACCGCTGAGCATGCGGGCGAGCTCACGCACGCGCGCCTCTCCGGTGACCGACGTCACGTCCGACGCCGTGACGACGTCGACGCCCGCGCGCACGGACTTCGTGACGACGAGGTGCTGGTCGGCGAACGCCGCGACCTGCGCCAGGTGCGTCACGACCAGGACCTGGGCGTCGCGCGCGAGCCGGGCGAGCCGGCGGCCGATCTCGACGGCCGCCTTGCCGCCGACGCCGGCATCGATCTCGTCGAACACGAACGTCCCGGGGCGGTCGTCGCCCGCGTCCTGCGCGAGCGCGACCTCGAGCGCGAGCATGATCCGGGACAGCTCGCCGCCCGAGGCGCCCTTGCCGAGCGGCCGCGCGGGAGCCCCCGCGTGCGCGACGAGCAGCATCTCGACGTCGTCGGCGCCCGACGGCCCGGGGGCCGCGTCCCGCACCTCGACCTCGAGGCGGGAGCCGGCCATCGCGAGGCCCGCGAGCTCGGCCGTCACCGCCTCGGCGAGTCGCTGCGCCGCACGGCGGCGCGCCGCGGTCACCGAGGCTGCGAGGTCCGCGAGACGCGCGTCGAGCTCGGCCACGTGGGCGCGCAGCTCGTCGATCCGCTGGTCGCCACCCTCGAGCTCGAGCAGCCGCAGGCTCGCGGTCCGCGCCCACTCGAGCACCTCGGCGACGTCGCTGCCGTAGGCGCGCGTGAGCGTCGCGAGCTCGGCACGCCGCTGGTTGACGACCTCCAGCCGCCGCGGGTCGGCCTGCAGGTCCTCGGCGTACGACGAGAGCTCGGCCGCCGCGTCGGCGAGCACGAATCCCGCGTCCGCCACGCGCGCCGACAGCTCCGCGAGCGTCCGGTCGTGCGCCGCGACGTGATCGAGCGCACGACGAGCCTGCTCGACGAGGTCCGCCGCGCCCACGAGCTCGCCGCCACCGTCGGCGTCACCGACGACGGCCGCGTGCGCGGTCGCTGCTGCGACCCGGAGCTCCTCGGCGTGCGCGAGCCGCTCCTCCTCGGTCGCGAGATCGAGGTCCTCGCCCGGCTGCGGGTCGACGCGCTCGACCTCGGCGAGGCCGAGCCGCAGCAGCTCGGCCTCCCGGGCGCGGTCCTGCGCACGCGCCACGAGCTCGTCCAGCTCGGCCCGCACGCGTGCCCGCTCGGTCCACGCCTCGCGATAGGCGGCGAGCACCGCCGCGTGGTCGGGCCCCGCGAACGCGTCGAGCGCGGCCCTCTGGTGCGCCGACGAGCGCAGGCGCGCCTGGTCCGCCTGACCGTGCACCGTCACGAGCGCCTGCGCGAGCTCACCGAGGACGGCCTGCGGTACGGACCGCCCGCCGACGAACGCGCGCGAGCGTCCCGACCCGCCGTCGCCGCCGGCAGCGACCGTGCGCACGAGGAGCAGGCTCCCGTCGTCGTCGACGTCGCCGCCCGCCTCGCCCGCGCGCTCGAGCACCGGGTGGTCGGGTGCGAGCACGACGCGCCCCTCCACGGAAGCGGCGCGCGCACCGGTGCGGACCGTCGCGGGGTCGGCCTTGCCGCCCAGGAGGAGCGAGAGCGCGGTGAGCACCATCGTCTTGCCCGCACCCGTCTCGCCCGTGAGGACGGTCAGACCGGGTCCCAGCGCCACGTCGGCGGCGCCGATGACACCCAGGTCGGCGATCCGGATCTCCTCGATCACTGCGCACCACCGCCGTCCCGGACCGACGACCCGCCACGCCAGCCCAGCACGGGCAGCGCGAACTTCTGGACCAGGCGGGTCGTGAACGGTGCGGGTGACAGCCGCGCGAGGCGCACGGGCACGTCGCTGCGCGTGACCTCGACGCGGGCACCCTGCGGGACCTCGACGGTCCGGCGGCCGTCGCACGTCAGCTGACCGGGTGCGGGCGACCGGTCGAGGACCTCGAGCGCGAGGCGGCTGCCCGGCCCGACGACGAGCGGCCGCGCGAACAGTGCGTGCGCGGACACGGGTACCAGGATCATGCCGTCGACGTCCGGCCACACGACCGGCCCCCCGGCCGAGAAGGCGTGCGCCGTCGAGCCCGTCGCGGTCGCCGCGACCATGCCGTCGCACCCGAAGCTCGACAGCGGGCGACCGTCGACCTCGACCGCGACCTCGAGGATGCGCGAACGCTCCCCCTTCTCCAGCGCGGCCTCGTTGAGCGCCCAGTCCTCCCGGACGCTGCCGTCCGGCAGGAGCACCCGCACGCGGAGCGTGACGCGCTCCTCGACCTCGAAGTCACCGTCGACGAGCCGACGGACCGACTCGCCGACGTCGTCGCGCTCGCTCTCCGCGAGGAAGCCGACGTGCCCGAGGTTGACCCCCAGCAGCGGGACCGCGGTACCGCGCGTGAGCTCGGCGGCACGCAGGATCGTCCCGTCGCCACCCAGCACGATCGCGAGCTCGAACTCCGGTAGGTCCGCGGCGACCGCGTCCTCGGCCGCCAGCACCGGTTCGATGCCGGCCTGCTCGAGCAGCCGGACGACCTCGTGCGTCGCCTCGACCGCCTCCGGTCGCCCCCCGTGCGTCACGATCAGCGCACGTCGTGTCACAGCTCACCTCCGGTGGTCTCGCCGCGCACGACTCGACCGATCAGGGCGTCCGGCACCGCGGGCTCGCCGCCCGGCGCGCCACGCAACCACAAGAAGTACTCGACGTTGCCGCTCGGACCGGGCAGCGGGCTCGGCACGACGCCGCGCACGGCGAGCCCACAGCTCTCCGCCGCGAATCGCGCCACCGCCACGACGGCATCCACCCGCAGGTCCGGCTCACGGACCACACCACCCGAGCCGAGGCGTTCCCTGCCCACCTCGAACTGCGGCTTCACCATCACGAGCAGGTCCGCACCGGGCGAGGCGACCGCGGCGAGCGCCGGGAGCACGAGCGTGAGCGAGATGAACGACAGGTCGGCGACGACCAGCGCGGGGGCCGGCACGACGTCACCCGCAACCAGGTCACGCACGTTGACACCCTCTCGGACGTCGACCCGATCGTCCGCACGCAGCCGGTCGAGGATCTGGCCGTGGCCCACGTCGACCGCACACACCGACACCGCGCCGCGCCGCAGGAGCACGTCGGTGAACCCGCCGGTGCTCGCACCCGCGTCGAGGCACGCGCGCCCCGCGACGACCAGCGCCGGGAGCGCGTCGAGCGCGCCCGCGAGCTTGTGGCCGGCGCGCGAGGCGTAGCCCGGGTCGTCCGACACCGCCACCTCGAGCGTGCGGCCCTCGTCCACCGCGCTCGCGCTCCGGAGCGCGAGCCGGCCGTCGACCGTCACCAGGCCGGCAGCGATGAGGTCGCCCGCCTGCCGCCGCGACCGGGCCAGACCGCGGCGGACCAGCTCGGCATCGAGTCGCGTGGTCACCACGCGGTCAGCCCTGCGCCTCGGCGAGGCGGTCCTGGAGCGCGCCGTGCACCGCGTCGAACACCCGGACGTGCTCGGCGAGCGGCCGCCGGGCGAGCCCGTCGAGCTCCCGCAGCGCCTCGTCGACGGCAGCGTCACCGACGTCCAGCACGTCACCGGGGGTCGCGTCGGGCCCACCGACGGTCGGGGGCTCGCCTCCGGCCGTGGCGGGGCCCGCGGCTGCGGCGTCACGCCTGGCCGGCGCGGCCGTCAGCGGGGTCGGCGGCTCGGCCGCCGGGACGTGCTCGTGGTCCTCCACCTCGCCACCCTTCCTGCGCCGGGCGCCGTCCCGCCAGCGCTCTCACCTGTACTCGTCACCGGACGTGTCACCGCGCGGGCCACTGCACGCGCCGTCATGTCAGCACCGCACCGGCTGCTCTCGGCCCGGCCGGGCCGAGCACGTCGCACGGCGTCGCGGCCGCTGCCGCTCGCCCACGCTACCCGTCGTGACCGACAGCTGCGCCGATCACCCACAGGTCCGTACCTCCCGGGTACGCCCGGTCAGTGGTCGGAGGCGAGCCCCGTCGCGAGCTCCGGCACGGACCGCTCGTCCAGTGGCTCGCCCGCGTCCACCGCGGCCCACGCCGCGGCGCACGCCGCTCGCACCTCGTCGAGCTGGTGACGCACCGATCCGTCACCTCCCCTGCCGAGCTCGAGCCGCGCATCCACGACCCGTGCCGACGCCTCGCGGCACGACCACCACCCGTCCTCGACGCGCGTCGGCTCCGGGTGCACCTCGTGCAGGGCGCGAAGGTCCGCGCCGACGAGGTGCGGCCGCTCGCCGGGCGCCGCGAGCACGTCGTCGCGAGCCGAGCTCACACCCGTCAGGACGTGCAGCCCGACGAAACCGCCCGAACGTGCGCCCGCGAGATCCGTGTCGAGACGGTCGCCGACGACGAGCGCACGCTTCGCCCCCGCACGCTCGACCGCCATCCGGTACATCGCCGGCGACGGCTTCCCGGCACTGTCGGGCTCGACGCCGGTCGCTGCCCGGACGGCCGCGACGAGCGAGCCGTTGCCCGGGGCGAAGCCGCGCGCGGTGGGCAGGCTCAGGTCCAGGTTCGACGCGACGTGCCAGGCACCCTGCTCGATCGCGTACGCGGCCTCCGCGAGCTGGGCCCAGCCGAGGTCGGGCGAGAAGCCCTGGGCGACGGCCGCGGGCTCGTCGTCGGCCGACTCCACGATCCGGTACCCGGCGTGCCGCACGGCGGTCCGCAGACCCGCACCGCCCACGACGAGCACCCGAGCGCCTGGTTCGAGCCGCGACCGCAGGAGCTGCGCCGCAGCCTGGGCTGCCGTCATGACCTCGTCGGCGCCGGTCGGGATGCCGAGCTGCGTGAGCTGCTCCGCGACGGACTCGGGCTCACGCGACGCGTTGTTCGTGACGAACACGAGCCGCATGCCTCGTCCACGCGCTCCGGTCAGCCCGTCGGCCGCGTGCGGGATCGGCTCGTGGCCGCGATAGGCGACGCCGTCGAGGTCGACGAGCGCGACGTCGAACTCCTCGGCGGGTGCCGCCGTCGTCCCGATCAGCCCCCGCGACATCACTCGTCCTCCTCTGCGCGACGCTCAGCACCGGCCCACCCGACACTTCCGCCGATGGCACGCTCCGGCGCACCGCCCGCCGCGGCGTCCTCGTCGACCGCGAGATCGGTCTCGCCCGCGAGATCGGTCTCGCCCGCGGAATCGGTCTCGCCTGCGGAACCGGTCTCGCCCGCGAGGTCGGACGACCGCCCGTGCTCGGGGTCGACGGCCGAGCCCCGCGGTTCGTCGGTGACCGGCGCGTCGCCCCCGACAGCGCCGTCCTCGACGGCGACGTCCCCGAGGTCGACGTCCCCGAGGTCGACACCGCGGCCGACGGCGCGCGGCGTCCCGTCCGACGTGCCCGTCGCCTCGCCGTCACGCGCGTCCTCGTCGACCACGAGCTCGTCCTCGACGTCGTAGACCACGACGTCGTCGTCCTCGTCCGGGCTCTCACCCGTGGCCTCCGCGACCTGTGCGTCGGTGAACCGCGCGAGCTCACGAGCCGCCTCGTCGGACCGCCCCGCCGCCTCGAGCGCCGTCGCCCGCGCGACCGCGACCCGGACGGCGAGCAGACCGCCGGCCTCACGGACCACCGGCGTCTCGAGGCTCGCGACCGCCGCCTCGTTCTCCCCGAGGTCGAGCCGTGCGCCGCTCACCACGATCGCGAGCTCGACGCGAGCCGACGAGGTCAGCGTCTGCGCCTCGTCCCCCTGCGCGAGCGCGATCGCCCGTTCGGGACGCCCCAGACCGCGTTCGCAGTCCGCCATCACCGGGAGGTGCTCCGACGAGCCGTTGAGCCGTCGGACGGTGCGCAGCTCGCGCAGAGCCTCCGCGTAACGACCCGTGCGGTAGGCGGCCAGCCCGGCCGCCTCACGGACCACGTCCACGCGGCCCCCACGCCGGACGGCAGCCTGCGCGTGCTCGTAGGCCAGCTCGGGATCGACGTCGATGAGGCGCGCGACCATCACGAGGTGTCTGCCGACCTGCGTCGCGTTGTCCTTCGAGAGGGTCCGCAAGGGCGCCCGTGCCGCACGGTCGAGCTCGCTGAAGGACACGTCGTCCGGGATCTGCGGACCCGCGACGCGCTGGTCCTGCGGCGGCCGTGACGCACGCCGCTCGTCCGACTCCCCACGGTCGCGCCAGGTCGACCCACCAGTGCCGGGGCCACGCCGGTCACCACGCCGCTCGGTGTCACCGCCATATCGCGCGCCCGCCCGGCCGCGTCCCCCGTCACCCCGAGCACCGTCACCCCGAGATCCGTCACCCCGCGCACCATCACTGCCCCAACGGTCAGTGCGCGAACGGTCGCCGCGCACGCTGTCATCGCGCGCACCTTCACCACGGTCGCGCCACGTGTCGTCGTGCGGCCGCTCCTCACGTGCCGACCGGTTCCCCCACGGCCGCTGCTCGGCGCTGCCCCGCGTGCGGGACGTCCCAGCCGAGCCACGATCGCCCGACGACCACCCGCCGTCGCGACCGCGCTCAGTGCCACGACGCTCGGAGCCGCCACGCTCGGCGCCACCACGCTCGGCGCCACGGTGCCCTGCATCGCGGCCCCCCGCCGACCGTCCGTCGCCCCAGGACCCACCCGTCCGACGCGCACCGCGCACCCCGTACGCCGAGCCGCCCCCGGCGTCGCGCGATCCCACGGCCCGGCCACCCGCGCCGGTACCCCGTCGTGCGTCGCCGCGGTCGGGCGACTGCCGACGGTCACCGCCTGCGCTGCGCTCGGCGTTCGACCCGCGCTCCCCCGGCGTGCTCGCCCCAGCAGACCAGCCACGCTCGCCCGCGCGAGCCTCGCGTCCGCGCCCCGGACCCTGGTACCCCCGAGCGGCGCGCTGCCCACCGTCGCGGGGGGCCCACGATGCTCCAGTGGCACGGTCGCCATCACGGCGATCCGACCGATCGCGATCCGAACGAGCGCGATAAGGAGTGTCACGGCCCGCCGCGTCACGGCGCGTGCGCGCACCCTCCGGGCGGTCACGCTCCGGGCGATCACCGAACCGGCCACGCCCGTAGCCACCCGAGTCACGGGAGTCCGAGCGCGGGCGTCCGCCGCGGTCGTCAGACCAGCGCGGCCCGCGTCCGTCGGCCTCACGGCGATCCGCCTCACCGCGCCGACCCTCACGACGCTCACCCTCGAAGCCCGTGTCGCCGAAGCGTTCCCGGCCCGAGCCCTCGCCGACTCCCCGACCGCGGCCCCCGTCGTCACGACGAACACCGCGCTCACCAGCGACATAGGGCCGCCGCCCGCCCTCCGCAGCACCATCGTCGCGTCGCCGATCCGATGCTCCCGGCCGACTGGTGAAACGCCCGGCCCCAGCGACACGCCGCTCCGACGACCGCGCACCGTCGGACGGTCGTGATCCGCCGTCCGACGATCGCGAAGCACCCGACGACCGAGGTCCACCGGCCGCGAACCCGGACGACCGAGCACCACGCTCACCAGCGCCTGCACGATCCGCGTCGCGCCGACCACCGTCGCCCGACGCCCTCGGCCCGAACGCTCCACCCGAACGCTGCGGACGTCCGCCGCGCGATCCGGCCCGGCCCTCGCGCTCGCGTCCCGATCGATCCCCGCCCGACCGGTCCCGACCGGAACCCGCGCTGCTGTCGCTGTTCATGAATGTGCTCTCCTCGCCTCGGCTCCCATGGTCTCATCACCGCACCGCAGCGAACGAATGCGCGTCGGACCGCCCCGCCCGCCCGACGCCGCAGCCGGCGACGACCGCCGGCAGACACCGTGCCCGAGGCGCGATCCCTCCGCGAGCGAGCCCACGCAATCTCCCGGCACCAGCACTGGCTCCGCCACCAGCGCCTGGCTCCGCACAAAGACACACGAACTCACCCGACGGTTGCGGCAGAGGCGATCGGCTCACGACCACAGGCACGAGCACCACAAGCACGAGCACGAGGACCACAAGCACACACGCCGCAGCACAGGATCACACGCGCGACTGCCATAGATGCCGAAGCTGGCGCACGCAAGGCTCAAGGCTCAAGGCTCAAGGCTCAAGGGCAGCCTGGCGGCGCCGCGTCAAGCGGTGAGGAGCGCGCTGCACCGCTGACTCGGCCGGAGGACCGTAACTGCCTGGGAAACAGAAGAAGCCACCCCGGTGTGGGGTGGCTTCTTCTGAATGGTGTCCGGCGGCGTCCTACTCTCCCACACCCTGGCGAGTGCAGTACCATCGGCGCTGAAGGGCTTAGCTTCCGGGTTCGGAATGG
>Ga0206103_100105_pt1 | contig 69358 bp, 59 predicted proteins | sample 1B5Ametagenome_FD_148638 | JGI IMG/M metagenome (GOLD analysis project Ga0206103, IMG submission 148638) | Enriched microbial communities from leaf-cutter ant dump, University of Wisconsin, Madison, United States - 1B5A | ecosystem: Environmental > Terrestrial > Nest > Insects nest > Nest dump... | reverse complement strand
TTTTCACCACCACCAAGACCGGAAACGAGGGATTTCAACAGGAAAGCTCTCGGTGAGGATATCGACATCGATACAGTGTTTTCGACCGAAACGAATCTGCTCAAGCAAAGGCTCCATTTCAGGAGCCGAAGACTCCCAACGCTTATCAGGCTCAATACCCTGCTCCTGTAGCCACACAACAGCCTCAGCACGAGCGAGCGTATCCAATCTGATGCGGTCTACCTTGCGAAAAGGATACGAAGCTTCATACCTCGAAGACAGAATAGCTGCCCAGATGCCCACATGCTCAATCTCAGCACGCCCCCGCCAGCCAGACTTCCGAACCTTACGAATCATCAATCTGTAACTAATATTGAACTTCACCCAAGATAAACTTCCTACCCTACGACGCAGAAGACGAAAGACATGCCATAGAACATAAAGGATAACCGTACTGCTCACGGATATCACAACCACGTTAAGTAAACGTGCCCAGTCCGACATCTTTACCCCTTCTACCTCAAGAGTTAATAACTATTCTACCCCAATAACGCCATAAACGCAATGTCGTATTGACCATTTACAAGTTGTCAGGTACTATATCTGGGACACCATGACAGGTAGAAGGGGCAGAAGATTGACAGCAATACATGTCAACCACCGCTACAAATACGCCCCATGCGACTTCACCAAACCACACAGTTGCGTAGAGACGACAATCCTCCGTCGCCATTTCTTCATCAAAACCAGACGTAGATGGTTCGACCACATCCAAAACCGCAGAAGAGACAGAATCGAAAAGGTACTGCACGAACTACACGTCCCTTACAGCTACGACACCATCTTCAACAAAGAACGTATCTTCACCGGCAGAACACCCAAGGTCACCATCCCCGAAGAGCTATATGCCCGTCTGAACATCGCAGAAGACTGTTTAGCCATCTTGATGCACCTACTGAAACACCCCGACACGTCACACATCAACCTTGACGTTCTCATCGCCTGGTCATACGCTGCCTACAGAATACACACCTCTGTAGGCGACCTCACATCACTTCTATCGAAAATCGACGCAAAAGCACACTCAGAAGACGGAAGATGCGCGAACCCACACAGACTCATCGACGTTGCCAGAACGCTACAGAAATTGTCGTTCTACCACCATATCCGCGAAATCCATGACCTTCTAGTAGCAGGAGTGGACGAAGAGATGATTACCGAAATGATGCAATCAGACCGGGATACACAAAGAAGAATGCGTGGTTAAGATGATGAAGCTCGCCCTATGCGACTACGACAAACCACATCGTTGCCCAGGTTGGTCAGGTGCCGGATGGAAATACAACAAGAAAGACTGGTGTGACGACACCATACCAGACGGTATGACCAGATGGGGCACGCCTACACTTTACGACAAGAAATTATGGTACGCCCGTATCAACAAAACAAATTGTTGCGGAACCTACGTACTTCCCCATTTTCTCATCTGGTTCTCCCCCACCAAACACAAACTCGCCTATGGACGCATACGCTCAAAAATTTGGTACAAGATAGATGAAATCAAATGGAAGCTCAAAGCGAATAAGTTCGCCAGCAAAATAAGGAAACTCGACACGCCCTACACGCTTGAAGAACTCTTCAACAAAGACCGCATCCTCACAGGCGAACTCCCCGACGATCTTTCGTTGTTCCTTACATTCAACTTGGAAGCCGAAGAAGAATATCTAGCCGCATTTGAATATATTCGGCAACACCTAGATAACACCAACATCGAAACAGAAACTCTGGTCGTTTGGTCATTCATCGGATGCAGACTCGGCATCCCGCATACTGACCTGGCTAAAATCGTATCAGAAACCAATTCGGTATTAGGTAGCGGCGGCAGTAGCGAAGCCGACGAAGAAAACAAAGGGATAGGGCAGAATAAAGCAAGCATCGAACTCGCTCGCGATCTCTACAACCTATTTTCAACCAATTACCTGCCGACACGTGAAGCGCCCTGGGAAGACGCATACCGATTACTTCTTGCTCAGGTAGATAAAGACGTGATACTCGAAATGCTTCAAACACGAACGCTTGAAACCGCGCCTGTATTCTAAACACTTATTACGGATATAGGCATTCACGCAAGCACACGCAAGCACAGAAATGTGTAGACATAAGCTAATGTGTAGACATAAGCTAAGGAACTTAGGTTATGTTGTGGCGAAAGAAAGAGGCAAAACCCGCTTCATCTTTTTCGGCGCAACAAAAAGATGGTTCTCACGCCCGCCCATGTTATCTCGAAAACCAACCTCTTACAGCTTACTGATGAATCGGTGAACACCAGGCTCATCAGTGGTGAAATCAGAATGCCATTCATTGAAGATGGCACGGATATCTTCCTCATCGTCATCATCCACATCATCCCAATCCACCAAACGTCCGTTCTTGTCAACCAAATTCTCCAACACGGTCGTATACCCAAAATCATCATCCAGATAACGAACAGAGAAATCAATACCAGCAACATCCGGACGGATCTTCTCGAACTCCATATTCATGTTCTCAAAAGCTATCCACTCCGCAGCTTTCCTTGCATGATAATTCAATTGCTCGATAGCTGGCGAATCCATAATCACATCAGGGTAATTATCACGAAGCACCTCATTGTCACTGATGTAAATATCCTCACCAGCAGGGGTGAAAGTCCCCTCGAAAGACATCCCGAAATTGATGACCGTTTCATGTACTTCCGGTTCACTCACAATGAACTCATAAGCATGGTCTTGAAAAATCCCTACCGCATCAGAGAACGCAGCAACATCATCCGAACCATTAACAGCAGTCACCTTGATACCGTAGTCATACCCATTCGCATCGACCTCCACTTGATAATCGATGCTGTCAATATCCAATGCTGCAAGACGGACGGCAAGCTCAGTCCGAACAACCGAATTGTAAACCTTATTAGACTCATCACGAAGCTCTTTGATTTGGGTGAGACTGTTGTTATTGATTTGCTGTCCCAAGTCCCCGAAATAAGAAGCGAAAACATTCTTCGCCTCCATATGCGTATCAAGAAGATTCCTTGACTCCCTACCCACAGTCCACGAAGCTCTATTCAATTCAGCTAACCTATCGAAAGCGCGAAGTCTTGCATCGTTGTTGGCTAAATCAAATTCAGACTTTCTATACACGGTGGTACGCTTGCCGTTCTTATCTATGATAGGCGTTGGGACAGTGGAGTTGTTCATAGTAAGGATGTTACACCCAAGAGAAGACAGAAAGCGATACAAGCGGGCATTCAGGAATGATGGATGGGTTATGTATCGTCTTGATTAACCGACTTCCTTGTTGATAGCGACAATGCTTGGACTTTATACGTTGAGGCTGTCAATGAGACTCTGTTCAATTCCTTCATTAACTGCGAAAATCGGGTCAACATCTTCAGTGTTGTATAGAACACGCATTGCGTTCTGCATAAAGACCTTCTTATGGTCATCATTGTCAAGTGTATTCATGGCATCAAACACCGTATCAACATAAGATCTAAGAGCGCTGCCGAAATCATTGCAAGGGGTCTTGCGGTAATGCTTGACAACATCCATAGCCGAACCATTAAAAGCGAACATAGTATTTTCCCAATAATTTCTTGAACGGTGTTGCGGGTTTGTTCTGTGTGCGTATGGAAGAAACCAGCTTTGCGAGCCTCAATTTCAGCCTCCGCCGGATTGTTCTGTGTGCGTGTGGAAGAAACGAAGTGCCTGTAGATGAGCTGACCCGCGCCTACGATTGTTCTGTGTGCGTGTGGAAGAAACTGCGGACTTCTACGCAGCAGAGCATTGGAGCGGGATTGTTCTGTGTGCGTGTGGAAGAAACAACACCGATTCAATTGGCGCAATCCCTACTGGAGATTGTTCTGTGTGCGTGTGGAAGAAACCAGCTTGCACCTCGGCGTTGCTGTTACATCTGAGATTGTTCTGTGTGCGTGTGGAAGAAACCCTTAACGACCAGGAATTTTTCCACACGTACATTACATTTTATTTAGTTGTGTAGCTCGGCAGTAAACCGTCCGAGCTTTAACTCCATAAGGAGCGATTTGATAACTTTTAAAAATCACTTTCCAAAAGTCTTGTTGTCTTACACACGCAATGGAATTATAGCCCAACGAACGTAAATAGTCAATACCTTTTAAGAAATCCGGTTGGCGAAACAACTACTTTACGAAAATAATCTTTAGCGCCGTGACATTTTATGCCCGCATCACCCTTTTCAGGCTCAACCTTTGCAGGCATGACATGTATTGCCCCATCAGAAAACTTGTTGACTCGATAAACATCAGACTCGTTCAGCTTCTTATTCTGGTTTTTAACCCCCGGCGCGAACATTACCAAGTCGTCTTTATAGAAGCGATTCACCAAAGGATATCCTTCGAACGTTTGAGTAGAAAACCTATTCGAATTCATAAACGCTTTATAGTCCTTTTGGTTGGCTCGGAATAGGCTAACCACGTTACTTCTAGTTTTACCATTTTTGCTTTTATAGAATTCAATATATAGATTGTTATGCGGCTCAACAGCGCGAATGGGGTTACCAGAGTCATCAAAGATGAAGACAACGCCGCGATTTTTGCCATTTGCGTACTTCTGATTCTTTATCGTCTCTCCCGCTCTAGCGCGAGCCTGATCCACAGGGGAAAGCGCGTTGAACGCCTTACGGATACCACCAGCCAGTTTTTGGTTAGTCTCCAACATCAGCTTACCCGAAACACTATGTTCTGGCTTCACCGAAACATGCAACTTAGACATCCGCCTCATAACATCATTTCGGAAACCCTTCCACGGAATATCTCCATCCACCAAATGCTTCTTATCCCACTTCAGATATTTCCTTTCTTGACCCACGCCAACGGCGATAGCAATAGCGTCAACAGCATGGTGCCGACGATCCTTGCGGTTCTTCTTATATTTAATGTGATGAATTTGCTTCTTCGTTTTGCCCTTTTCTTCTTCCTCGGTAATGAACTCTACGAATTCTCGGGAAAGGATTGAATCCAGGTCTAGCACGGTTCTTACCTTATCCGTCACCATACTCGGAAAACCTACAACATTCGGGAACACCGAACTAAGGTACTGAATGGCTACCTTAGAAAGATAAGCAACATCATTAAGCTGCCGTGGGGCGAAACCGTCGCTTTCCGCTGGCTTTCGACTAACGATAAGGTGATACTTGGCGGATTCACCTCCGAACATTGCTGCCGCGTTCTTTCTAATCGCCTTCCATTTAGCAGATTCCCCGCCCCATTTTTCAAACGGCGTGAAATCATTCTTCTCTCCATTGCATTTACCATGTACAAGAACCTTGTTCTTGAAAGAGTCATCAACACATCTTGAGAACGGGATGATATGATCCTTGTTGACCGCTGGATGCTCGCCAAACACATCATTCCAAGTGATATCCCCGCCACAATACACGCAGATACGAACCCCGTTAGCGTCAGGAGTCATCTCCCGCCACAGCTTTAATTTCTCCTGATTAGAAGCTGTATCTTTTACGCCTTCTTTAAGAAGATCTTCTTTTAGCTGTCCTCTCTTCTCTGTGTTCTCTTCCCGCTCTTTTTTACGAGCCTTTTGGGTCTTAGCGCTAATACCGTATTCCCGCCCAGTCTCAACAACAGACAGTTCGATAGGATACTTATTCCCATACCTATCCAGAATCTCGTTCACCACGATTCTAAGCTGATTCAATCCGAGATGAACATTCGGGTTCCCAATTCGCCCATACAGCAACGAATTATTCTCCACCACCTCGTTGTCATTCAGACGCGCAACAGGAACCACATATTCCGGCAGAACCTCACCATAGTAAGGCAAACGCTTATACTTACCGTCAGACAAACGCTTCTTGTTAAGTTCTGGATAGGCAAGGTTTTTCGCCGTGACGAAAGGAACAACATCAACAACAAGATAAGGCATGATGTCATAAATAGCACGAGAAGAAAGATGAGAGACATCGGTAACCAACCGCGCCTTCAAAGCATCTTTAATCCCATCGCTATCGAAACCCAAAGCGGACAACCCAACCACGACATCATCAGCGTCCTCCGCAGCATTGATAACCTCGGCCGCTTCATCAAGATACTTCAACCGACCAATCAAAGCATCAGGACTTGACAACTCTTCATCAGGAATCCCACCCAGGAACGGAATCACTACCGGAACGGAGATGTTCTTCACACTAGACTTCATAACACTGAAAGTGATAGGCGAAGAGAAATCCCCCTGAATCACTTTCAACATATTCTCATAAGTGAGCTTACCCTTATGCTTCCGATTAATAGCCAACTTAACCAAAGCATTCCGCTGCTCCATCGTAAGCACATCCTCTTGACCGCTCCCCGCGCCATCAACCACCCTCAAAGAGTTAATAGTTTCAAGAAGGTTGAACATCTCAGTGCTCGGAAGCCACTTAGAAGACCTGACGAACTTGTTACCGTCCTCATCCACCTGATCGAACAGCACCGCACACTTACCACGATTCGCTGGCTTCAATGGACGCTGGAAGAAAACAGCCGAACGAAGCTCATCGATAAACTCATCCGACAACCCCAAAGAACTTTTGTTCATATCAACCATACGATTGAACTCGTCAAGAATCATGCTCCGACTGAACATGAAGTCATATCCGACAATCTTACTTTTAGATATCAAAGGTTTAGCAACAACACTCTGATGGCTTTTACGTCTATCGTTCAAATACTCCCCAGGAGTACGCCCATCCATCACGCTCTCCGTCGTGTTGATGGACTTCATCAACCTCTTCTGTTCCTTCTCTTCTTCAGAATCGGAATTGCTTTCAACCAAACTCTCATCATCAATCTTCACCTCTGAAGCGAATTTAGTGTTCGCGCGGAAACCCCGATGTTTCGCCAAATGCAGAACAGCGCGCCCAAAGACATAACGATCCACCGGACAGGAAACCGCATCAGCACGAGCCTGAATCGGATGAATAAACCACTGAGAACCCGTGACTTCAATCTTCTCGCGCTCCTTCCGATCAGAAGGAAGAAGATTCTCAGACTTGAGAAGGTTCGCTACCTTGGCAACACGACGATCCTGTCTTGTCTTATTACGTCGCGCACGTATCTGCTTACCACGTTCTGAATGGATTGATTTGGGGGTTTCCCCCTCAAACCCGGAATCGTAAATCCTCACCCCGCTGTCAATGATCTTCTGGTTCTCTTTATCGACCAAAGACCACCCAATTGAAGCGGAACCCAAATCCAATCCTAATGTTACTGACAATTTACCAAATCCTTCTTATATCAGAATTCGCATTCTACAAGATAAAGAGGGTTTTGTCAATCCAATATTCGAGCACACAGGGCGGATATCTTCTCTACAGCGGAACCAGGATTCCACCACACAATAGAATCCGACTACTGCGAGGCTTTTACGGCTCCATCTTCCTTCCGGGAATATGCGGCATCGCGGATTCACCAAGCATTAAAGACAGCGGACCCCATTTACGCTCAACATGCTCACGAGGAAAAGGCGCAGTCTCATAAGAATGCATCAAACCATCCTCGCCCTGCACCCAAACGTCGCCTTGATTATCCACCCATTCCGCATCGGCAGCATCAACGGCAGAGCTATCTTGAACAACGGACTCCCCGCTCGGAATGGTCACCCCGATAATAACCGTCCCAACATCATCGGTGGTAACCATAACACCACCAGCATTAGCAGCAGTATTCATATCCGACTTCCCATCGAACTCATCCGACCTTGACATCACAACCCAGCTTCCTTATTAATCAATTCACGCCCAGGATACGTGGTTGAAAGAATGATAGCAAGAGGGAAATACCAAACCCTCATCTAGAATCAACTCATTTAGCGATATCTTCTAACCAGATTCTCCATATCCACATAGGCCGCAATCTCATTAAAGTCAGAGATGAAGTTATCCATCATCTCCCGAACAGAATCATCATGCCTACCGTATGAAGCATCCAAAGCGATAGAGGTTACCGTACCGTAAGAGTTATTTCTCACATCACCCACAATGAACGCAGCAATATCAGCAGCAGCAGTAGCGTTCTGCTTCCAAACCGACTCAGGAACATATTCACCGAAAACACATTCAGTGCAGCCACAACCAGGAGGGTCAACCGCGCGGATATCTGGATAATGCTTCTCACCATAGCTTCACCTTCGAGCAGAAGAGCTATGGGAAACATACCCATCGAACTCTTCACGAAAATCAGAGTTGAGCAGGGATAGTGATAGGTTGAGAAGGTATAGCTTATTCGGTGTATGTTTGTTTGAAAACATATGCGTACACGCATACCCCTCATTCGTCTCATTCGTCTCATTCGTCTCATTCGTCTCATTCGTCTCATTCGTCTCATTCGTCTCCACCCTACCTGTAGCTTGCCGCAAGTCAACAGAAATCGGATTCGGCTCTGAGGGGTGATTCAATGGCTTGGCGATTATTCGATACCGAAACGTGACATCAAAAACCGCCCCCATTCGTTTGCCGCGTTCAATTTTTGTCTAGTGTGCCCTTGACAAAAGAGTGAATACCAAACCCATTCAGTCTCCCACAACACAAATGCATTAACTAACACAGAAGCTTTAACAACCTCTCTCCGAAGTGCCAGCAGTAGCAGATAGAGAACAACACACAGCATCGACACAAAAACCACTCATCAAACCGCACACAGATTTGAGTAATAATGGTAGAGATAGGTGAGAGACAGACAACAGTGAAAAATGTAGGCAGGATGCAGCAGTCACACAACAACCGGACGGCACACAGGCTCGCGCGTGCCAATGCCTACACAGTTATGCCACTACACAGATGCATCAAGTTGCGACACAAAGCAGCTAATGATATAGAAACAGATTGTGTACACGATACAGGCAGGGTTTCAACAACGACACAACTGTAGGCACACAATTTGTAGACACAGATCTGTAAGCACAGTTTTGTAGACACAGATGTTTGTAGACACAGATGCCTATACAAAAGTGACTACACAGAAGTCATACACAGATGGTGTGTGACACAGATTGATTATTGACCACACAGATTTGTAGACACAAGTTGTAGACACAGATTGCTCACACAACCTGTCTTGCACCACACAACTTGTGTCATACACAATAACCCTTGCAGCAGTCACACAGAGGGTTGCACACAGAGGGATGAGTATACACAGATGAGTTGTTGTGCGGATAGATTGTTATGTATCACCACAACAACAGCGACACAGCAGACAGCAGCAAAACGAAAGCTACACAGCCACAACCCACAGCAGCAGCAAACAGCACACACAGAACGACACACGGATTTGCAAATGAAATGAGTTGGCATCAGCACCTTGTAGATACATCGATACAGATGAACACGGACACACAGCCTTTCGACACACAGCCTTTCGCCGTGCAACACAAAAAGATTTCCGCAAGACCTGGCAGGATAATACAGCAACACAGCTTCTCCTAGAGTGTTAAGTCAGAGTGATACACAGTGCGAAACCCACACTCTATTGTGATGCACAGCTTTGATGACACAACCAAGCTCAGTCACGCAGCAATGCAGAAACATTATTCATCGAACCCAACAGTCAGATGTTCGATATGACACAGCTTTCACAGCGCACAATTAATAGCTTCGATGTCAACTCGTAATCGGTGGCAACAGAATCGGATACCAACCGCCACATTTCTACACCCACATCTCCAAGAGCAGAATCTATGCAGTCACGCCTCCGTGCGAATCCGTTCCGCCGTCTACTCCAAGACTCATCTATTAATCCCCAGCCCTCACTCCCGCGCTCGCCCCTCTTGCGCAGCAACTCACCCCCATCAATACACATCATTCGGTGCCGCCCCTGCCTACCCCGCCCCTTTCTCGCCCGCGCAGCCACCACCACGCCGCCAAACAAGAAGGTGTGTTCTCTTTTACACTGATTTCTCTTACACACCGGGAAACGAAGTGAACCACCAACAAGAGAAAACAGTCCGAACCCAACCATCTTGACAAGAAACGGAAACACGCTCAGTCAAGATGCCATTCATGCATATGAAGAAGATACCAACGCAACACAACCATCCAAGCCAAAGCCTTTCATCATCTATCTATCTATCTATGTACAGCAACACAACCTACCCATCAACCTGACATCCATCATCCAACCGGAAGTGGGAACGGGTAACGCAACCATCTATATGAAGTAACGACAGTGAAATCTGGAACGTATATAGAAGATACAACTGGATCTTCTCATTCGGGTCTGGTGTGTGGTGGAAAGGTGAGGAATGACATATGACGAGGAATAGTGCAGAGGTGTTCATATCTACCATCGTGGCACGAGTGGGTACGGCATGCACGAAACGTGAGGTGCAAGAATAGACGGTGAATCTACGGATTCTTGGGAGGATGAGATATCCGCATATAGTAACCATAACCGGGTAGGGGAAAGCGTGAGCAGTGATACAGCGTGAGCAATGAGACAGAAGAAATGAAAGGGTAAGCAGACAAGGTGAGTTAATTGGATGAATCAAGAACACAACCGTATATATGGATATAAAAGGGGGTGTGCATCATACGATGAATGAGAAACCATACCAAAGGGTTTCGAAACAATACAGGGTGGTATAGGGGACGATGAAGCCAGCGCAGCGGAAAAGGATAAAAGGGTAGTTTGAATCAGGAGCTTTCGATGCAGGCAGATTAAATAACACGAAGACGAAGACGAGAAGATTAAATGTACATGAACGACATGAGTGAACATGACGGTTAAACATGAGTGAACATGAACCGTGAAAACAACATGAACCGTGAAAACACGGAAGACGGGACAACATGGAAAATAAGCAGATAAGCAGGTGCAGATAAGCAGATGAGCTACAAGCAGATAAGTTCATATACCGCGATACCGAGTGAGAGATAGAGAGCGATAGATAGATACTGGGTGAAAGATGATGAGAGATATCGCAATACACTACCGCAATGGGCGTACACACCGTAAACCAGATAGACCGCATCATCTAGCACTCACTACGTTCGCACTAAATGATACTCGACCGGAAGAACACGAACCGTACCAAACATGGTAGATGCCGGTGATACAGAAAAGCCGGAAAGTGAAAACTGGAACATGATAGGGAGAGAAGTAAGAAATAGAAAAATGCGAAAGAGAGGCATGACAGATAAAAGGCGAATCGGTACAGGAGAAGGGGGTAGGGCAGCGGCAGAGATAATACACAGAGAAGGCAAGAAGGCGGAAAGGGAAACAGTGAGAACACACATAGCAGACAAAAGGGCAGGGCAGAAGAGCAGAAAGGTGAACTACAAGGTGAACTACAGAAATCTCATATCATGCATGATATGAGAAAGCACGTGAAAAGAACATGAGAAACAGAAGTGGAGAGAAAATGCGGATAGACGGTTGTGTTCGGAAACCAAACAGAATAACTACAAGACACAAACGGTAACAGATGCAGGAAAGACAGAAGCGGAGAAAGCAGGTAGGGGGATAGGTCATGTTGCACAATTCATATGATGCATGGAACAACGAGGAATGCATCATATGAACAAACTCACAGCGAGAAGCGTAAACCAACCACAACACGTAATTAAATACACAACCGAACAAAACCTACAAGTGGAGAGATGATATGAGATACCGACGAAGGAGGGATTTCATATCATCTTGGAACGGACGCAACCTACCTAGCAGGCACGTAACCAAAAGCGTAAAGCAGAAAACACTATGTGAAGTAACCAATAAGAAGGGGGAAGCACCTATGCATGTATATGGAACGAACGTGGAATAGACATAGAACATCACGGAATGGAAAGAAACGGATTCGCATATGAATCGGAGACATCTGTGACGGAACGGAATAAAGCTATGAACAAATAAGTGAATAGCTTTATGGAGTGCAGGAACAGAGAGAAGTCGAAGATGAATAGAGAGCGAAGTAGTGTAATGGAAAGGAGTTATGTGAACATAGGTGCGGTGAGGGGCGGGAATGTAGGGGGTATATAACGGGAAAAGGGGGTATATTCACCAACAACCAAGAAGGGATAGCAGATATAGGGCTGATAAATACAGAAAAATGGGTAGAAAAATAGAAAAAGGGAAGAAAGGGGTAAGAGACAGGAAAGAAAAGAAAACCGCTCAGAACGGCGTACAGCGCGTCACAACGAAAACACACACCACCAACATGAACACAGAAAATAAATAAAAAGACCCTTCACAGAGGAAAATGAATAACAGAATAAACAAACAAGAACGAAATAAATCAACCAACCACAGAATCAATCAAAGTAGCCGCCACATCAAAACCGAACCTCGACACCAAATCACTCGCAGTCAAAACATCAACAGCACCAGACGAAGAAATAACCAACCGTGCAACATCCAACACATCCGAATCAGACCGCGCCAAATCAAACAACACATCAGAAGACAACACCTGACGAGAAAAACCAGAAAGCATAAACCACACAACAACACGATCCAACTCACGCTGAGAACCAGCTAACGAAACCAAACGACGCAACCCAATCTTACTCGGCAAAGGAACAGTCCGAACCAAAGAATTGATATCCACCTGAGAAGGAACCAAACTCACCCTCTGAGGAACGAACAAAGACGAAAAACGAATAACATCACGAAACCCATCATCAGACAAACCCACATCATACAAATGAGCATGCACCAAAGAATTCCCCAACTCAGCGAACTCAGGACGCAAGCCAAAGAACTTAGCCGACCTATCATGGTTATAGTTGAAATGCGCATTCAAAATCTCACCCATAGAACGAACCACCAACAACATACCGTCACCCCCGGCAGAGCTTGATTCAATATTCTTCCTCCAACCCTCAAGAAAAACATTCAGCCTTTCACGGTCATGCACAAACATATCCAAAAACAAATCATAAGCACCCTCACCCAGAACAGAAAAAGACTTCATCTGCCTTTCAAATCGCTTCAACAAAGAACCCTCAGAAGAGCGAACAAAACAATCAACAACATCCTCATTATAAAAAGAACGAAAACCGTTCACAGCGTCACCGAACAAAGGAATAAAAGCACCACCATGAAACATAAACAAAATAATACAATCAACACCACTGCAAAGTCAAACGAAACACAATCCGTATCACACCCATCAGTTAGAATAAGAAAAGAAGAAACAAGGAAACCGGGTAACCAAAGTGGCGCTGAAAAACACCAGAAACAGCAGAGCAGTTCAATGCAACTGGAAGAACCCAAACTGCCGCAACAAAACAAGGAACATCTCAACCTACTGTTCCATCCATGAACCACTAGCCGCCCGCATCTCAAACGACAAAAACAGATATGCCTCCACCAACACCTATATCAGAAACACCAGCGAATACGTCATCAACCAAGAATCCAGACAAAAGATATACGAATCAAACGCCCAGCTACTCGAAACCTACCCAGGAATGAAACTCATCTCACTCCCAGAAGGAACACACCGAGTCATCATCTCACAACTCACAAAAGACGAAGTAGCAGCCAGAGGAATCACCATCACCGACAAACATCAAGACGGGGCAGTGAACAGCGTCTCAGTCACCAGAGACACAAAAGAAGAAGCAATCTTCGAAGCATCCGCAATAGCGGCCGAAATATGGGCAAACAGAATAGACGCACTATCCGAACAAGGACGTGTAGACGTATACGACTCCTACACCGAAGCTGTCGCCTACGCCCGAGACTGGAAAAAAGAAATAACAGAATCAGAACAACAACTGGGAATAGAATCCACCGGACGTTCCATCGTCTTCTCAGAAGACCGCAAAAGTAAACAAGTCACCATCAAGATATATCACCAATCAAGAGAAAACCCAACCGGTTTCATCGAATACGACTGCATCACATTCCAAAACAAACTCAGATCAGTCACCCAAAAAGACGGTTCCGAAATCTACATCCCACACATGGTGATAGACAAACCACGCTCCTACACCGTAACCGTAGATGAACGGGGTGAACCAAAGAGGAACGTCGCCAATCAATTCAAACCCATCACCGACGCATTAATAGCGAAAGTATCCAAACTCGTTGCAGAAAGCAACAAATTCGGTGTAGCACGTTCAGACGGAAAACTACAACTACCGACTGGCTGGGAACTTAGATCCAAGAACGCGGGCAAGTAACAACACATGACCACCGAAAAGCTCTTCTAAAGAATACTCATCAGACTTCTCCTGAGTGAAAATAGAATACTTACCAGTCTCACCATCCAAAAGATCGAACAGAGTGAACTCATCACCAGAGAACACACAATGACCTATCGCACCCCACCGCCTCGTGTTCATGTTGTACGCATTCTGAGAAGTCTCCGACTTGAAACATTCAATACCCAAGAAATCACAGATAGCAAGAACAACCTCTTTAGGAGAAAGAGAAGAATCTGCATAAAAACGACGCAGATTAACAGAGTTCAAATATTCATAAGGAAGATCATGGGAAAAGAACTTCGGAGAAGTGTTAACAATTCTCTTATGCTCCCTGTAGAAGCTCAAATCAACGACCTCACCCATTTTTATCCAACCAATCAATTACATCCACAGACAAGTCAATAAGCAAACTCAGAACATCCTTCTGTGACTCGCGAATCGAAATCAGATTCGACAAATCCCTCAAATGTATAAATCTTTCCATCGTCAACTCAGAAACACCCCCAGCAAGAATCGTCTTACTGTAATTGGAAAGCAATGCGAAAACAGCTTTCAAAGAACGAGAAATATCAACATCCTCATTACCCATCAAAGCAGAAATCTCGCGGTCAATATCAATGCGAGAAACATCCTCATCACCAATAGGCTCACCGAACAAAGCAGAAGTGAAAGTAGCCAAGGCAATACCAGAATCAATCTTCAACCAATTCTTACAAACATCAACAATGTAATCATCAGGCAAATCATAGAAAAGAGCATCCTTCTCATCATCATTAAGATTCAACACGAAAGCAATAAGCGCCGCAGAATTAGCATCAACTTTAGTTTCAACAGGCTCATCATCAGTGTAGTTAACCGACTTGATGTTGATACGAGAAATATTCCTGATGTAAGAAGATTTAGACAAACCCCTCTTTTTCGCCGCCAACTCCGCGAAAGCATTCTTATCCTGTTCAGAATCTATAGCAGAAAGCGCGTTGGCAACCCACCTGTCAAACTTATCGTTAGACTCGTTCAACTCCTTCGAAACATCAACGGCAACCCCGAGCAGCGGCTTAGCAGAACTGATCAAATCAGAAATGGTGGTGGTCTTGTCGTCACCGAAAACAATATCGAACGGATCTAAACCACCCTTCAAAACAACAGCGAACAAATCCTGTCTCTTATTCACAGCCCATGTCAACTTACTTGTAGCAGACATACCTGCATCATCACCATCGAACATAAAGGTGACATTCTCGATGTTGTTAAGCAAATCAAGATGCCCAGGCATAGTAGCAGTACCACACACAGCCATACCGATAGCATCGGACTCTGATTCAGTGACCGCTATAGCATCCAAGTACCCTTCACACACAACAACAGATTTAGGGTTCCTGTTACGAGCTAACTCACCACCATCAAACAAAACTTTGGATTTGTCGTATACGGGGGTCGAAGTGGGGTTAATCCATTTACCTTCACCATAATGCTTCACCCCAGGAACTTCACGAGCACCAAAACCAAGAACATTACCGTACCTATCAGTAATGGGAATCAGAATACGACCATACAGGGACGTGTAATACTCACCATCATCAGAAACATGCAGTGCGCCCCCAGCAATAGCAGCCTTCACGCCGTATTCATCGCCCGCCGCTTTCTTCATCATCTTAGAAGCGGCTTTGCTTGACTCGGGAAGAAAACCGATACGATACTTCTCAATCAAACGGTCAGTGATGCCTCTATCAGTAAGATACTTGTACGCAACATCAGCTTCCTCATCAGAAGAATCTAGAAGATAGTCAACAGACAAATCAGAAATCTGCCCAAGAACCTTCTTGATTCGAGTTGTAGAAATCTCTTTCTTGTCGGATTTATATTCAGGAAGCTCAATACCAAGCTCCTTAGCAAGCGCCTCAACAGCTAAACCGAAATTACCTCTATCGTGCGGGTCGTAAGAGTTCTGAATCAACCAAAAATCAAAAATGGAACCGCCACCACACCCTGCGAAACATTTCCAAACACCCTTAGCGTCATTGATAGACATGGCCGGGCTTTTGGTGTTGTCGTGCAATGGACATAAAGCTAAGAACTTTCCATCACCACCACTTTTCTTAGGTGGCTGTAAAGTGAACTGACCAATATAGTCAGATAGTCTTATAGACCTTTTAATATCATCGATTACTTTGTTATTCGCGTTCATTTCAATATCCATTAACCACAAAGGGTGGCAGCCAGGTTATCACATGACCACCACCCTTTGCAATCATTATTTAATTATGCATCTTCGCTCTTGCGAGGACGACCGCGCCCCCTCTTAGGCGCTTCCTCATCGGTGCTTACCACCTCAGAAACATCCTTTGCGGGGCGACCGCGCTTTGGCTTTTCCTCATCTGCATCAGCAGCAGAGGTTCCAACCGACTCGGCGGCAGCAGCACGACGCTCAGCAACACTCAACAGTCTGCGAGTGTTCAGCTTAGAAGCGTCCGGACGAAGCTTACGAGCCTCAATTGCCTTCTTAGGCTCGCGCAGCTTGTTGCGAACAGCCTTTTCCAGGTAGTCGATAAGGCGCGGGAAGTCAGCGATGCTGTCAACGAACTTCTGCTTGAAGCGGACGCTCAAATACTGCTGGTCGTCCCCGAAAGCGGAAACGAAGTTGTCAATCGTGTTCAGATTGTTCGGATTTCCATCCTCATCATAGTCGTCACGGTCGATTGCTTCCTGCTCCCCATCTTCGAGCCACAAATCCAACTCATCCTCACGGATAAGATCGATGATCGTGTCATTCAGCGGAAGAGTGTAGGCGCTTTTGCTCGAAATAAGACCTTCGTTTTCGTCCCACTTAGTGTCAGCAAGAACCAAACCGACAGCGGGGTCCATCGCAGCCTCAATAACATCAGAAGCCCAATCGACAGGGTTACCCACAGGAAGGAAGTATTCCGCAACAGCACCGGGTCCACCAACCTTGTTCTTTACGAACTTGACCTTAGTATCCTGACCGATACGAACATTGTCCTTACCCTCGGTAACTGCCTTCGCAGAAATCTCCAAACGCATAGAGGCCGCGAACTTGATGAACTTACCACCAGGAGTCTGCTTCTTCGCGTACCGAGCGTTGGTAGCGGTAGTATCCGCGCGAGTCTGGTTGACCAAAAGCAGGATGGAGTTGGTACGAGCAGCCAAAGTAACAAGCTTAGGACCATTCTCAGCCCAACGGTTAGCCTCAGCCATCATGGAACGCTCGCCAGCATCCTTATCCATAACCTCCATTGACTTAATGGCTGGAACGGAGTCGAATACGAAGAGAATGCCAGGCTGGTCACCACGACCCTTGATACCCTTCATCTGCTTAATCATCAGATCCATAGCATCTTCCAGAGAATCGGGACGGTGAACAAGCATCTTGTTCGTGTCAACACCAAGAGTTGCGCAGTAGTTCAAGTCCAGCGCGTTCTCAGCGTCGATATAGATGACAGGAATACCTCTACGCTGTGCAGAAGCAACAGTGTGAAGGAAGTTGGTTGTCTTACCGGCAGACTCGTCACCGTAGATTTCGTACATCCTACCGAAAGGATATCCACCCACTCGGGTTCCGACATCAACAGCGGCGATACCGGTTGAGAGAACATTGGCTTCATTCCATCCATCGTTACTCTCTGCGAGGGTCTTTAACCCTGCCTTTTCAATAACCTCTTGCAGCAGCTTGTCATTATCGTTGTCAAGCAGGTTCTCTGCGGCAATCTCTTCTTTACTCATTAGTTATATCTCTTTCATTAACAGTCATCCGTTTATCCCGAATGAACATCTGCGCGCATCATTGCATCTTTGCGCGAAAAAATCAAGTCCTATTTCCAATACTTTCGTATGCGTCCCAAACTTCTTCATGGTGACGCTTAGGAAGTGAGTCCATATCAATATCATGTGTTTCAGAAACGATTATTTCAGCTTCGCGAAGCAGCGATCCATTTGCAGAACGAACATTTTGAATCCGTTTCCAACTCTGCAAAGCAAAATGCAAGTCCAGTATGTCGTCCTCATTCATTTCGGTGAATGAATCAATATTCTTGTCCAGAATATCACTGGCTAATTCAAGTCGGTCATCACGAGACTTTATTCCAGCCTCCGCGAGAACGACGAATATACCTTTTCTTGCCTTTTCAATATCGTTAGTTAACATTCATTGAACTTCTTTTCTCAGCGCAATGATAGCACAAAAAGAAATAAAATCAATGCTTATTATCTACGAGCCATCTTCTCTAAAAGTGACTCTATTTTCGGGTTTACTCTCTGTGGTTTACCCAGAATGGACTTAATCTTCGGTATAGCTGCACCGTAAAGATAAGACTTGATTCCTCCCGGCCATTTTAGTAAAGCAACCGATGAAGGAGCGGCACCACGACTGTTCGTGGATACAAAAACAACCATAGACTCGACCCGCATACCCTTGAGATTGGCTTGGAATCTAGCCTGTGCGCCAGCCATATTAGCCCCAAGCTTCCAGCTTCCATTTTTGGTAATAGGAGTAAGTCCTTTAAAGGGCAATCCAAACAAGCTCCAATAGTGATATCCAGCAGCCCATCTTTTTACGTCGATGAGTATCAATTTGTTTCCTGACGCAATCGCAACATCAACATCACTGTTATATCTAGTTGCGTGTGGATTGGATGGGTCATTTGGGATTCTCAAACTGAACCAGATGTCATAATCTCGACTGATTCCATACTTCTCTAACAACTGATAGAAAAGCTGCTCACCCATCAAACCGGCAGCAGCAGCTTGCGCGCCATATTTCTGTTGAATACCACCATCACCGAAAGACGTTCCGGCTTTGTTTCTGAATACCATAATAACTCCAATATCAAATAATAATCTCTGGCATGTTTTCTTTTTTAGCTTTTGGAGAGCTTAGCTCTTCACGTCTTCTACGAAGCGTTTTGCTAATTCTTTCAACCTGTTTAGCAACGCCATCTTCATTTGAGACATCTTCATCAGTACATGAAAGGATAACCCAACCCATAGAAGCCAACTCAGAACGGTTGTCCGCATCCTTGGTCGCCTTATGCCTATTAGATTCCATTACCAATTCAGCTTTAGCGGGATCTGATGCGGATTCGTTGATCATCTTAATCCGTTCCTTATCATCCTTATTAACGTGCCACCACAAACCGTCTAAGAAGAATGCCACCTTGAGATTTTCCCACGCAAAGTCAGGGGTGGTAAGCTCCGAACCATCTTCTCGCGCAATCCGAAGATTTCTATTCGGACTAGGGATGTTTGCATTCAGAATTCCTTTTAGAAGCCATTCTTCTTCTTTGGAACCGTTCTTCACCATATTTTGTTGACTGTCTCTTCGAATATATTCGAATGCAGCAACTCCGATGTTTGAGAAAACACGACTAAAGGTTTGCAATTCATTGATGTGGAACCTAGTCACATACCAACCATCTTTATCGAAACCCTCAATGTTGTCTCCTTCAAGCGAAAAGGCTATTTTTGTTTCTGGGAAAGCCATTGCAACATGGGAATCAGTGCCAGGAAGCTCATAACTCAACTCAACCTTATGTGGGTCAACTCCCAAGTAGGCAAGCATTTTGTAAACCGATTGCACCCATTCAAAAGAATCTAGCTCAGCCACGCCTCTACATCCTCACTGGTTACACCGTCAGAGTTACCATCACCGAACAATTCTTGAATGTCCTGTTCGGTAACACCGAACTCTTCATCACTTTGTTCTTTGGCAGCCTGCCAGAATGGTTCTGGGTCTATAATCTCACCGGTCAATGGGTTAGCCCTCATACCAGGAACAGGAATTGCAGAACGAGACTCACTTTCGTCCTGAACGACATTAATCTCTATTCCTGGGATTCTCTGTCCAGTGACCTTAACAAGATCCGCTAGCTTTCCTTGCCACGGCCAACCTTCAGGCATCGGAGGTCTAGTCGATCCTGATATGGGCGGTGGCGCATCAAAGACCTCCTTAAATTTCTTCGTTTTAACAGGAGCAGAACGCAAAGTTCTAATTGTGTCGTTTTTGCCTAAACCAGCCTTCAGTAGAGAACTTAAAGATGTAGCATCATTCCAACCTGGGAGATTTTTTAAAATGACAGAAAGTTTCAGGGCGGCAACGTATTGAGATTCCCTGCCTTCACCGCGCGAGAACTCCAAAACGGCGTCAAGAGTCACTTCGCCGGAAACTAACGAAGCAAGCCACTTTTCACGGATTTGCTGTGCATGTTTCTTGGCTTCTACAGCATTAGGACTTTCCATCCGCCCATCCTAACCCAATATCAAACAAACATTAACGTTTTGCTAATCTAAATTGGTTAGCAAGTTCAATCACTAACATTTCCAAAATGGTAATTGGGTGAACCCCAGTCAAACCACCTTTAAGATATCCGTCAGTTTCAACTATCTTCTGAATGCTCCGGGCAATCCTCACCGATCCCAAAGTTTTTGCTTCAGTGTAAACGAACTTAGCTGCATAAGGGCTTCCGCCGCTATCACTAGCGTAGTCAGACGCATTTTTGTAGCCTAAAGCTTTGGTGTATGAATAATACCTATTTCGCAACATACCCAATATCGCTAATGGTGCCATTCCGCCATTAATAACCCTGTTGACGTATTCTATGCTTTTAGCGATATCCCCATCAGCCACCGATGAAGTGATTTTATATGGAGCAACAAAACCCATTTTCGTTACTATCTTAGAAAGATGTTCGCCCCAGGTAATCTCTTCGTTCCCAACGTTTCCGGCTAAAGAAGTTCTTGCTATAGCAATCAGAAGCTCTTTGTCCTCGCCACAGAATTCAACGAGCTTGAAAGCATCCTCCAAAGACAACCGAGCGTCGTTCTTGAGGTAATAATCCACCATCCACTTAGCAATATCTTTGGCTGTTTTAGGAATGACATAATCAAAGTCTTCGTCAACTTTATCGGAAATAACCTTGATGGCATCAGCATCTTTGTTCTGAGTAAATCCAACAACGAAGGTTTTATCGGACTTATCCAAGGCAGACACAAGGCTTTTAACCTCCGTGGCGTTCCACGCATTTATATTCTTGATGATAAGGAAATCAGTTCCACCGAAAATGTCGAACTGGTCATCATTCAATCCAAATAGTTCTAGCCCGGAAGTAGAGAAGTCTTTACTAGGGTAATCGGATAAATCGATAACCTTTACTTCATCAGATTCATCGTTAGAGTTATCACGCATCCACTTTTCCAAATGCGAACGATATGCCTCTTCTACAGAGCCACGCCAAACCGATGATCTTTCTATCATTTCGGCAGAACTATACCTTAAACGACAAGAAAAGTCTATACGTTAGAAATATTGACAGACAAGTTATTGGCTATTGCTGATTCGATGATGGCTTCTTCGTCAACAATAATAACTTGGTATTTTTCATCATCTGAAATGGCAAGCAACGATGCTCCGTTGTCAACTGAGAAGCTTCTCAGTTCGTCGGCTGATTCTGGCTCCTTCTCATCGAAAGTGTGAATCTTGCCTAAAGAATCAACTATACCTATCTCATTGCCAACGATATTTTTACCGGATGTCACAAAGGACTGTATGGGGAATCTGTCCAGAACATTCAAAGCATCCGGCTTGTATTTGTCGTCACCATTGAGGTAGTTAACATGACCCTGTAAATCCTCCAGAGTGAAATAAGGGTATCCGTCAACATTAGCCGAATCTTTCGGGAAGCTAAGCTGTTTTTCTTTGAGCAATCTATGTTGCCAAGAGCCTGGCCCGGTTGCGTTTCTAAAACCGTACTGCCCCTTCGGTGTTACAGCTAGCTGTTCGTGTTCATGAAGATAACAATAGTCAATAGGGGAATCCCCGCTTATTCTGTTGTTGCATTTACGGCACTTACGTTCCTCTGCCATCAGTATTAACACCCACCCGAATCATTCATCACAGGATTCATATTCAATACCATGTAGTTGCTTCCGTCGTTCATCTCGCTCATATCCATCACCTCGATAATCAATTTGCTTGTGCTGTCTTTGAAATATACCGAGAAAGTGTTAGAGAATGTACCAAGTGCGCCCAGTTCAACACTGCCGACCGCTGTACAGAACGGTACGGAATTGGCATCCAAGGTTGAATACAATTCCTTCATATCATTACTGTATAAGAACGGTACGACAGCATCACGCCACTCTTCTGGCGAAAGCTCTCTATTAGTCAAATCACCGACAAAAGATTTGACAAATAAGCTTGCCGAAGCTATTTGTTCTTCCGAAGAGTGCTCGTGATCCCCAACATCTCCTTCTATTGGATCATTTTCTTCATTTTCATCATCAGATGGCGAAGATGGAATCGGGGTTGGGGTTGGAGTCTCATCTGGCTCTATCGGCATGGTAGGTTTGCTAGGTCCGGAGTAGTCATCATCACCGCGATTGCTGTTCCAATCACCGGGTGTTGCATTGTGAACACAACCAGAAAGCACCAAAGTTAGCGCCGCTACCAACGCCAGATTTTTACCAATTCTTTTTATCCCAGGCATCCAAATCACTCCTATTCTCACACATATAGTCGAACGTATTAGAATACTTACTTACCCTACTGAAATTAATCTTCTCTAAAATCTGAGGTTGTGTTTTGAGCAGACACATAGGGTTGGCAGCATTGGTGTATTGACCACCTTTTGTAGATATCTCCCAATGCAAATGCTCACCAGAACTGTTACCGGTTGTCCCTTGATGTCCGATAAAATCTCCCGCCTCGACATGATCACCAACATTAACAGCAGGGGCTTCCTTCATGTGACAATAAACGTAAGAAAGACCATCATCGGTGTTGATGACGATAGAGTTACCACACCCGCCCGTCTTATAAATGTTCATAACAGTACCGCTTGCCGCCGCACACAAGTCAGCGTTACGTCCGCCAGTTGCAGCATAGAAGTCCATTCCGGTGTGATAGCTGGCTGTTGCGTGGGTGGTTCCAGAAATGGCACCACGAGGACCGAAGTAGCTAGTGACCATCATCATGGAATCGTTACAGTATGGATTCAGCCATGTACCAACTGGGTATAGATCGGTGGCTTCTGTTGCGCACTCTTTGTCGCTCTCAGTTCCGATGATGTCCGCCTGTTTCTTAATCCAATCAGATATAGCGATTAAGACATTGATAGCCGGATTAGAGTTGTTGATGGCATTAAAGAACACATTTCTTGCATCTGATTCGTGTTTTGCATATGCATCAGGGAATGCCGAGATTTGAACTGCTTGGGCGGCTTGCGTAAGCGGAATAGACTCCCAATTCTCAACCGCTACCAAGCGATCATAGAAGAGTCCCGCAGACTCGTAGGGGTTCATTCTCGTTTCTATCGGACCCCAAGAGTTCCTTTGTTGGAATAAACCTCTTGAGTCAGGACCAGCTTCATCACCGTGGTCCACGTTAATAAGTTGGGATTCCTGCATAGCGGTTGCCAAAGCGATGATAGCGGCCCTAGCTGGCAAATCTCTATCCCCAGCAGCCAATACAATTTGGGTGGCGTTATATTGCTGCTCTTCATCTAATTGTGACCACGCGAAACCGTTTCCACCGGCAGCATCGCCCAATACCACATTAACTCCTGGGTTTGTTTGAGTTGACACCATACAATTGTCGGCAAATCCAGAGCTAGAAGTGGCGGCAGCAGTAATACCGAATGTTGTAAATGAAAGAATAAGAATTGGAATAAGAGCAATACTTACCCCACCTATTACCGGCACCTTTAGCGCGAATTTCGCGAATCTGGTAAGTTTTCGCTCTGTGGCATTTTCAAGCCTCCCAAGCGCTCCCGCTGCCTCACTACCAATCTCTCCGAGTTCTTCTCTCATATTAGTTTGGCCATTAGTACCAGCATCTACAGCAGAACCAGCCGCTCTTCCTGCCATGTCAACAAGATCGCCAGTAGCCTCACCTTTGTCAAAACCTGTTTGGGCAGTAAACCTGTCTTTACTTCGTTCTACAACACCTCTATCATCTTTGCCAGGGTCGTCTATCTTTTGCTGCGCCAATCGTTTCTTGTTGGCACGTTTACGTTCGCTGAGTGGGTTCTTGTCTTTATAGAATTCCGCTTCCTCAGAAATCGTTTTTGATGTTTTGGCACCTTGGTCTAGGCTGTCTTGAATCTTGGATGATTCATCAAGAACATTTTTCTTAGAGTCCTTGGAAGCCTCTACCTTTGAATCAGCTTCCACAGAAGAGCCGGTCGATGAATCAGGATTAATCACATTCGAAGTAGCATCAGAGGCTATTTCTTCAGGGCTAAGCGCAGCAGCGTTCGGAAGTTCACCAGCAGCAGAACCTTCCATTCCTGCCGCCGCACCATCTAAACCAGCAGCGCCCCCAGCATTAACGCCAGCTTCTAAAGCAACGCCTTCTCCTGCCGCGCCACCCGCAACAGCAGCCCCTTCACCCGCAGCAGCGCCACCAGCCGCCGCACTTGCTCCACCTGTAGAAACAGCGCCAGCTACTATAGCCGCGTCTTTTGCAATAATGGATGCATCTTTAGTGGCTTCAATTGTATAGTCAACATCACTTTGCGCTTCATTGATATCTCTACCATCAGTGCTCTTAAATGTATTGCTATACGCCCCAGCGTTTTCCTGGTCTTGTAAGTAGTTTTTGTTTCTCTTTGCCATATTCTTCTCTAACAGGAAAGGGTCAGCCAAGTAAAGACTGACCCTTTCCTTTGACTACTTGAATTTTACCTCAGTAATCACAGAGTGAGTTAAAAACCTCTATTACGCTTGCGGTTAAGTGCGCGAATTCTGAAAGCAGCCACCAACAGAGTGACAATGCCCAGGACCAACGACACGTGAGCAGCAATGTTTAAACCGTCAGAGAAGTTTTCTACAGTCGGATTAATAATCTTGTATAAGCCATACAGCAGTACCAAGACTACACCTACGAAGAAGACAACAGAGTTTAGAAAGGCACCCGGAAGAGCCTTTTTCTTTTCAACTCCGTCATTACCGCCGAAGCCCCAATCGTTTGACATCATATCTCCATTCTTGATTTCGACATCGTAACATAATAAAACTTATTCAATTGTAAATTGATATTAAACATTAGCTAGTTCAGAAGCTTCCTTTTCGGCAATATGGAATTGCTCTTCGACATAATCAGACAGAAGCGCCGAAATTCTCTTCTCGATAGCCGCAGAGATCTTGATAGCTGCCTGGTGACGAGCGTCGTAATCAAAGATGTCCTCTACAGACTTATTGGTGATGTTTAACAACATGCTTTCCACAACTTTTCTCTCTGAGTCTGTGTTGCGAACGTGAGGGTGCACAATATCGAGCCAAATATTGTCGCCATTATGAAGCGTTTCCAGAGCCTTCTGATACTCTTCCAGACGCTCTTCGACGGGGGCTTTCGATGTCTCCCGCGCCCAAGTGAAGGCTGCATAATCAACGCATTTTGCAATGTACTGCATCAACGTTTCAGTGTCGTTGTAGTTGACCGCCCGAAGCTCCTTGATGCGCCGCGAGAAATCTCCGGTCGGCATCGGCTTGGGGATGTCACGTAAATCAATAAATGATGGAGTGTCCAGCAGATAATTGGTTACATGCTTAAGAAGCACCCTTCCAAAGTCCTTGTCGATTTTCCAAGCTCCATAGGGATCGACAATTACCTTCGGTGGAACCTTGATAACCATTGTGTTGAAACGCTCTCTTGAAGGTTCAACGTCACGCTCTTCGTTGTTTTCGATGAGATTCCTGAAACTTCTACTGCTAGCTGTAGAGCTAACTGAGTTGAATATCTCGATTGTTACCCCAGTATCATCTTTCGAGGTAACAATACCCGCCCCATGAGTTTTATGATGAGCATTAGCCCCGACCGCTATATCTTCGTAAGTTCTGATTTCTTCGTCTGTTAAAGGCTCTGATTTAAATGGCATTATTGCTTTCTTTCACTAGGGTTCTATTTTACCACGAACATTAATAAAAAGTCAACTCGGGCAAAGCTTTAAGCTTACGCCCAGCCAACTGTTGCAATTTTGATATCCAACTTTGCGCCAGAACCGTCACGACGTTTATCAACAGCCGGAAGCTCTATTTTATTCCCATTGTCATCAACAGCTATCGGGTTAACAGAGATGCCTGCACCGCTCAACAATTCCTCGCCCTTGACAAATCGATGCGAACGAACACCACCGGTAGCCCTACCCTTTGCAGGATACAGGTTAAATGGAGTGACTTTTGCTGAAAGACCTGTGGAGGTTACAACCATAGCATTCTCCACTTCGTCAGCAGCGAGTACGGCAGCAGCAATCACGGACGCACCTTCTGCAAGTTTGATTCCGGCAACACCAGAGCCGCTTCTTCCCTGTGGGCGTAGTTTTTCTATAGGGAACCTCAGAAGAGAAGAATCGGAGGAAAGAAGTGCGATTTCGGCACCTTCTGCCTTTTCCACCCATCTCGCATAGACGATTTCGTCGCCGTTTTCAATCGAAATCAGGTCGAATTCATCGCTTCTCTGTGGATAATCGGGGTTGGTTATCTTGACCGTACCGTTCTTAGTAGCAAAGAATGTTCCCAGTCCTCCTGAGATATCCCCTTCGGCATTCTCTACAGGAGATATAGCAAGAATTCTCTCGTCCTTTTCAAGTCCAACCAAGTTTTTGGCGTCAGATGGCTTATCAGTCAGGTGAAGTACGTCAACCCTGTAGCCCTTGCCCTTGTTGGAAACCAGAACAATTTTACCTCTTGTTCTGGAGGGGAGTACGGACATAACAACAACGTTCTTTCCAGATTTGACGAAGGATTTGATCTTTGATCCGCTGTCCACCCTCTTGATTGAACCATCACTATAGAGAACAACATCGGTTGCAGAATCCTCTATTTCGAATGTGGTTGATTGAGCAGCGCTCTTAACCTCAGCAATGAACTCAGAGATTTCGCCATCAAGGATTTCTGATAATCGAGGGCGATCTATCAATTTCTTGACAGAAGTCATTTCGTCGCCAACTACTTTTCTCAAAATAGAGTCGTTCTCGATGATTTCGGTCAATTCTTTAATCTCGGACTCTAGACGCTTACGCTCCGCTTCCAGTTCATGCTGGTCAAATTTGGTCAGCCTTCTTAACTGCAAGTCAAGAACATAAGAAGCCTGAATATCATCAATTTTAAACTGCTTGATGAGTTTGTCCTTTGCCTCTTCGCTATTGGCAGAACCCCTAATTATCGCTATAGCCTTGTCGATATCAAGGAGAACCTTGAGAAGACCTTGAACAAGATGAAGTCTACTCTTCCTCTTATCTCTACGGAACTCGCTCCTTCTTAAAACAACTTCTAAACGGTGGTCGATAAAGATTTGTAGAAGCTCTTTTAGACCCAAAGTTTTCGGACGACCATCAACCAAAACAGTGTTGTTGATACCGAATGAAACTTCCAGAGGCGTCTGTCTGTAAAGTTCGTTCAAAACAGCATTTGGGTTAACACCAGCCTTGACAACAAAGACGATTCGAGTACCTTGACGGCGGTCAGTAAGATCCTTGATGTCTGAAACTCCAACAATCTTCTGCGCTTTGACCAACTCTACAGCCTTAGCAATGATTGTCTCCGCACCCACACCATAAGGCAATTCGGTAATAACAACCTGATTCTTACCGCGCTCACCTGATTCGATAGAAGCCTTACCTCTAATCTTGAAAATTCCCCTACCGGTTTCGTAAGCTTCCTTAATTTTGTCTACACCGATGAGTGTTCCCCCGGTCGGGAAATCAGGTCCGGGGACAAACTCCATCAACTTTTCTAGGGTGGCATTTGGGTGCGTGAGTAACCACCTGGCAGCGTCCATAATCTCGCCAGGGTTGTGGGTAGGCATCTTCGTAGCCATACCGACCGCAATACCGACATTACCGTTAATCAAAGTGTTGGGGTACTGAACCGGAAGCACCGACGGCTGCATTTTGGTTCCATCGTAGTTAGGAACCATATTAACAACATCTTCTTTCAATTCGCCAGCCAACAGCAATGCGTTGGCATCAAGTTTAACCTCTGTATAACGAGAAGCAGCGGGCGGATCGTCAGGAGAACCCCAGTTACCCTTACCATCTGCAAGGGTGAGCATCATGTTGAAGTCTTGTGCAAGTCTCACCAAAGCTTCATAGATGGCAGAATCGCCGTGAGGGTGATACATACCCATAACATCTCCCACCACCTTGGCGGACTTGACGTATGCTTTTTCAGGAGAGAGTCCGCTATCGAACATACTCCACAGAATTCTTCGGTGTACAGGCTTTAAACCGTCACGGGCATCAACCAATGCTCGATCAGTGATAACAGAATAAGAGTATTCCAAGAACGAAGTTGATAGCTCTTCACTTAATTCTGCTTCATCAATGGTCTTAGCCGGATTATCGAAATTGGCTATCTGGTTGCTGTTGTTTTTCTTCGCCATAATTATTATCTACCTTACACATCCAAAGCTTCGCGGTCAAGATATTCACTCGAAGCAATAATCCAGTCCTTGCGCGGCTCTACTTTGTCACCCATTGCAAGTTCAAGCATCCTCTCTGCGGACTCGACATCATGCAGTGTAATTCTCCGCAAAGCCCTCTTGGATGGGTCAAGAGTGGTGTCCCACAAATCCTCTTCGTCCATCTCACCAAGCCCCTTGAATCGTTCAATAGGCTGTCTAATCTGCTTTTTCTCAGATGCCAATTTCTTTTTCAGAGCTTCTAGTTCTTCATCATTTGCCACATAGATGCTCTCCGGGTTCTTGCCGGTTGTCTTTACAACATATAACGGCGGAACGGCCGCGTATAGCTTTCCGTTTTCAATCAACGGGCGCATGAACTTAGCAAAAAGGGTAATCAATAGGGTTCTAATGTGAGAACCGTCAACATCCGCGTCAGCAGTGATGATGATTCGGTCGTAACGCATGTTGTCTGGATCGAAATTCTTGCCCATTCCAGCGCCTACCACTTGAATGATTTCAGCGACCTCTTTATTACTCAACGCATCACTCACAGAAGCCTTCTGCGAGTTCAAAATCTTACCCCTGATGGGAAGAAGTGCCTGATAACGGGAATCCCTAGCCTTCTTCATACCACCAGCAGCGGAATCACCCTCAATAATATGAAGTTCACTATTAGCTCCGGCACCAACAAATTCACAATCGGTAAGTTTTGCAGGCATGGAAGCACTTTCCAGCGCGGTCTTTCTTCGGGCGGTTTCCTTCTGAATCTTAGCTGCGAGTCTGGCGCGGGCAGCTTCAACTACTTTGGTATAGATAATCTTAGCTGTCTGTGCATTCTTTTTGTCGTCCAAGAAAACCTTGAGCCGTGCCCCGATCTCTTGTGAGAGAAGAGAGGTTATTGCGGTAGTTCCAAGGGCAGACTTCTCCTGTCCGGTGAACTGAGGTTCGGGGAATTTGATAGAAACAATCGAAACCAAACCCTCTTTAACATCATCGAGAATGGGAGGCTCTTCTTTTGCTTTCAGAAGACCTCTTGTGTTCTTGATGTTGTCAACAATAACCCTACTCATGGCTCGATAGAACCCAGATTCATGTGTACCACCATGTTTTGTGTTGATGATATTTACGAAGGATTTCATGGTGGTGTCGTAACCGTTGACATACTGGAATGCGATATCGATATCGACATGTCTGTCTACCTCACCAGTTGTAACCTTTCCCTCTTTGTCAACAATTGGTGCAACTTCGGTAAACGAGCCTTCGGTAACAATGCGAACCGGCTTATGGAGAGGCTTGTCATTCGTAATGGTTTCCAGCATCTCAGAAATACCACCATCGAACTCGTATACATCATGTTCCGGGTTTTCTGGGTTTCTTAGATCGTTGAATTCAATTCTCAGACCAGGAAGCAAGAACGCTGTGGACTTCATGCGGAAACGCATTGTCTCTACATCAAATTCCGCGCCAGGCATGAAGATATCCTTATCCGGCCACATACGAATAGTAGTTCCAGTAGGACGTTCCTTCTTCTCCTTTGCAGAACGAGGATCTGCTACCGAAACAAGTTTTCCGTTCTCCGTGAACTTGGAGAACGGGTCATCCTCGCGAGCGAACTTACCTGGGATACCTTTAGAGAAAGAAATCTTGTGTTCCTTGCCGCCCTGATAAACGGTGACATCAAATCTTTGACTGACAGCGTTGGACGCAGTTGTACCAACCCCGTTTAGACCACCAGAACCGGCAGAATAGCCGTTACCTTCGCTGCCGAACTTACCACCAGCACCAACTCTTGTCAGTGCGAAAACGATACCATTCTCCCCAGTGTCTTTCTTGATTCCAGTAGGAATACCACGTCCAGAGTCCTGAACCTCAGCGGAACCATCCGGGAAAAATGTGATAACAATACGCTTACCATGACCGTTTAAAAATTCGTCCTGTGAATTGTCAATGATTTCACGAAGGGCGGTAGTGAGTCCACCCTCTCCTGTGTTGTCACCAAGATACAGAGACACGCGCTTTCTGATGTGATCAAGAGGTGATAGGTGCTGAAGAGCATCTACGTCATATTCGTTAGTTTTAGTTGCCACTTTCATCGATCTTTCTTTAAGAATCAATAGCATATCCTAGCACGACCGTTTTTCGCAAGATAACGAATCAATTGATATTTACACATCAAAGCTGTAGAATTCAACCATGTCTGCGCGCCTTATTGATCATTCTCCCGTGCTCGCGGCTATGTGGGGAAGCGAAAACCCGCCCATTGATAGCATTTTAGTTAATGATACTAATGACTATTGGTGGCTCGGAGATTGCGGACATCAGTGGACTCGAAAGATAAGAGACGCGATAAACAGGGGAAACGGCTGCCCTTATTGCTCTGGGAGAAGGGTTCTTGCAGGTTTCAATGATTTTCTCACTTCTCATCCGGAATTGAAAATCGAGTGGAGTTCTCAAAATTCTATTTCCCCCTTAAACGAAGGACGAGGAAGCCGCGCCGAAGCCATTTGGGAGGGCAGATGTGGGCACACGTGGAAAGCTAAGATAGCGGACAGAGTTCGTGGACGTGGATGCCCGTATTGTGCAGGTAAGAAAGTGTTGCCCGGTTTTAACGATTTAGCGACAACGCATCCTCGACTAGTGAACGAGTGGAATGATTCCGCCTTATCCCCGAAAGAAGTTTCGGCAGGGTCACACAAGGTTGTTTATTGGAAAGGTATATGTGGGCATATATGGGATGCCCCAATTTCCAAAAGAGTAGATGGACAAGGGTGCCCGATATGTGCAGGCAAAAGGGTGCAGTTGGGAGAAAACGATCTCTTCTCTCAATTCCCAGAACTAAAGGAACAGTGGAATTTTGAGAAAAATTCCGATATAAACCCAGCATCGTTAACTGCTGGCTCGGATTTAAACGTTTGGTGGATCTGTGAAGAGGGGCACGAGTGGAACTCCTTCGTGCACAACAGGACAGGAAATAAAAAACAAGGTTGCCCTGTATGCTCCGGAAGGACAGTTAAGTCGGGTTTTAATGACATTGCTTCGCAAAATCCCGAACTTGTTAGAATTTGGAACTTTGATAAAAATGCCGACCTCACCCCCGATTTAGTCGGTAGGGGTTATGGATCAGTTTGGTGGAAATGCGAAAGCGGGCACGAATGGCAAGCGCCTGTTTACAAAATGACTAAGAAGAGTCTTATCTATGACGGATGTTTTCAATGTGCTTCAAAGGCGCAATGTTCTTTGGCAGAACAGCAAATAAATGATTACTTAGAAAGCCTGTCAATTGATTTCGTAAGACATGACAGAAAAATCATCAAGCCTTACGAGATTGATTTCCTTGTTCCCTCTCTGAACATCGCTTTCGAGTTCAACGGGGTTTACTGGCATAGCGAAAAGGGTGGTGCTGACAAGGAATATCACAACAAGAAATACTCTCTGTTGGAACAAAAAGGTATACAGCTAATCCAAATCTGGGAGGACGACTGGAACACTAAACCAGACCTAATAAAGCGGATGATAGCTCACAAGATGAGACTGGGGAATTCCAGAAAAATCAACGCAAGACAAACATCTTTGGTGTCGTTGTCAAGAGAAGAAATTAGAGCCTTTATGAATGAATTCCATATACAAGGATTCGTTTCCGGAACAAGGTACACCGGACTAAAAGACAAAGACGGCACATTGGTTGCAGCAATGATTTTCAACCAACAAAAGGACGTTTCTTATCTAGCAAGGTATGCCACCTCGGACACAGTAAGGGGCGGATTCACTAAACTTCTCAAAGACGCGAAAAGCTTCTATGAAACCACCACTGTAAAAGAGCTTGTTACATTCGCCAACCTAGAAGTATCAGATGGAAGTCTGTATGAAAACAGTGGATGGACGCTAGACAGAGTTTTGCCACCAGACTACTCATATCTTTACAAAGGTAAAAGAGAGCACAAGTTCGGATTTAGAAAGAACCGTTTTAAGAACGATACAAGTTTTGAATACCGCGAGGGTCTATCAGAGAAAGAACTGGCGTCCTTGAATGGGCTGAGTAGGGTTTGGGATTCTGGGAAGAAAAGATACACCATGCAGATTAGTCGAGATATCTGAAATTCTTGAACCACAAATACTGCGGCGTCTTATATGTTTCCACGGTGCTGACAAGCGGGGCGTATCCAAACGGAGAGAACTTGGTGTCATACTGATCGGCAACAGAAATATTCGGGTTGGAAACTGGAGCAAACATTGAAATTCCGACATCGACCGTTGATTCTGTTTCTAAACCACGGTCGATAACGAGAACCATATGTCCAACTTCGGCGGATCTTTCGGTTAGTCCATTCCCGATTTGTCTTTCTGCATCCCACATTTGCAGCCGACTGATTCTATTTTCCTCGATTCCCGAGTCAAGCAAATCAACTTCCATCTCATTTAAGAGTCCTTGAAAATTCTGCGCGACATAAGACGGAACATTGAGCATCGGTCTTCGAGCGTTAATAATCTCACCAGCATCTACCACTTTAAGAGCGGTCTTGAAATCCAATCTGGATTCCATTGCTATGAATTCGGCAGAAACCTCGGCTAAGCTTAAAGAGCTAGCTGACTTTCTGTGAACTATCTTCGTTATCTCGTTTAAAAGCTTGAAATTTTCTTGTTCTTTCTTGAAAATTTCGATAGTGCTGAGTCCGTCGATTTCTGGATTGGCCGCGACCGGAGCATCTTTATGGAGATAGCAATATACCTCACCCTCTCTCACCCTCCTGTTACAAACAAGACAGGTTACTTTTACTCCGTTAGCCATGTTTTACCTCTGTAATACTGAATAGTTCTTAACTATATCATCCAGAGAATCGCTGTTAGTCCATGCTGGGCAATGCTTGAGAACGGGGCAGTATTCGCAATACCCTCTTCTCTCGCCAACAGTCTCAGCAGGAATAGCAAGAATCTCTTTGTGCTTGTTTACCATATCATCCATATCAGACGTGATTCGTCCGATAAGGGTTTTGATTCGAGCTATCGTGTTGTCGTTTATCTGAACTTCAACACTCTCTGGTTCCGGCTCAGCACCAATATAGAGAAGTCTCACCGAAGTAACCTTAGAAGGAAGAAGTTCCTTTCTGGTCATTTCCATACGCAACCAGGCATAAATGCCTGCCGGAATAAGAGTTTTCTCGAAGATTCGAGGACCATCAAAGTCTTCAGTAACACCAACGGTTTTACCTGTTTTGTAGTCCTCAACGATTTCGTTTCCATTTTCGTCTAGAACAACGCGGTCGATTTTACCCTGAACCCTAACTCCGTTAATCTCGCCTCGAATCCAAGTTTCGTTAGAGACAACCTCAACGTTTTCTGGGTCTGGCTCGAACCAGTCTAGATAGCCTTCCACGATCTCTTTAGACCGCGTTCTCATGTACTTTTTGACACTTTCAGCACCAAACCTATCAGTGCGAAGAGTAATTCTGTAATCCTCTTCCAAAGAAGGGTCTATCAGTCCATCAGTTGTATCGCCGCTTTCCAGAAGCTCCCAAGCATACTCATATATTTCAGAAAGAAGCTCGGGAGTTCTGTTTTGTGGAGGCTCCGTGTAGAACACTTCTAAGACGCGATGCACAAAAGTTCCTAATACAGTCCATCTGGTAGGGGACTTGATTCTCTCAAACGGGGCGTGTCTATCAATAAACCAACGAAGAGGGCATTGCAGATATGACACTATAGATGAAGGGCTTTCGCTTCGGGTCTTTGCACTATTGAAGCTATCAACCCACTCTTGCGGAAGTTCGACAACAGTACCAGACTTCTTGTTTGGTAGAACTTTGTCAACTTCCCCTTCTATTTGTTCTTGAGGGACAGTTTTAGACATTAAACGATTTCCTCACCGACTGTTATAAACACCTCTAGGTCATCACCGTTATCGACAGCCTTCTGCAATCTAGACTTATCCAGCTTGACATCAAGACCAACCTTATCGAGCAAGGAACCAACGTTCTTTGCAATGTAAGAGCATGGATCATCTTCGCCCATGCCGAAGAACACGATTTCTGCAACCTCTTCGAGACGTTTATCATCTGACTTCAAATCCTTGAGGACTACAGAAGCATCACGATCATCCATGATGTCGTCAAAGAAGTCATCCAGATTTCTAGACTTGCCCTTTACTTTCTTGTTCTCCGAACTGCCAGACTTGGAGGAATGAGGAACGATAATATCAGCACAGAACCTCACCGCATCACCACCTTGAGATGTAGTAACGCCAGTGATGAACCCCTTTCGAACAATAACCTCTTTGCCGATATTGCTTTCAGCGATATCTCTCAAAGTACGAGCTAATGCAATAGAGAAGGTTTCAGAGGACTTGTCCCATCCATTATATTCAACCCATTCGGTATCAATAGTCTGGGACTCTTCGGTTCCCTTGGTTCCTTTAGCTTTCATATGGATTCGAGCTTTCTTGCCGTACAAGAAGTTGCCCTCCCCGCGCCGCTCGATGATTTCAACGTCAGAGATAGTAGCCTTGAAAGAGTTGTTCTTGTCCGCTGGAAGCGGATTTCCAGATTTGTCTATAACCACGCGATGCTGATGTCTGATAGCACCTTTGACAAATCCAATAGCCTCTTCAATGCTGAGGTCTTTGAGATAGTTGGGAACAACGGAACTGATAATTGTTTCTGCATTTTCTCCCAGTGGAGCACGCAATATCTGTGGAACATTATTTAAAATACTCATTAGTTCATTCTCTTTCTTTTCTCTGATTCTATCAGAAAATTACCTGTTTTCGTTCTTACTTGCCGCAGCCATAGCGATATATTCTAATGATTCTGGGTCATCCCCCTGAGAGAAGTTCTCGTCATCAATAAGCACCAAAGCCTGAATACTGTTGTCCGGATTTGGAACTAAAGCAATAGTTATCTGCTCGGCATTCGGGTAGGAATCAAATAGATCGGTGAACCTATTCCATCTGAAATTGAGTTCCGCGCTTTCACCAACAATTGTCTTAGCCTCAACCACATCTTCGAACCCAGAATGAGAGTCGAAGCTGATTACTATTCCGGTTCCCTTTTCGACCTTGACGCGAATATCTCTTACTTCTGTTTTGGTATTCAAGGAGGCGATGGTATCGGCAGCTTTGAAAGTATTCACCAAAGCTCTCTTATCCACAGAGAAAATTGTTGATGCTTTAGAGACGTTGCAAAGAGTCTTGTATACTGTCCCGAAGTTGAATTTGGATACATCATGCGCCGACAAAGCAACAGAAACATGCTTATTGACCTTATCGCCTGTGATGTTCACGTGAAGAAGCTGTCCGCTAACTGACAGGGCAACTTTATCTTCATCTGAAATCTGCCCGACAATTTCGGACAAGAGTCTTCTGCTTACCAGAGCCTCGAACTTTTCCTTAGATTTAACGGGAACTCTTCGGTAGCTAACTCCGGTGCTGATTCTACTTACGAAAGTAGATTTTTTGTTGTCGATAGAGATGTAAACATTGCTGGAAATGCTGGATTCTGCCGAATCATACATGGCAGCCCCACCTTTGAATCCAGCAATGAAATCAGAACCGGAGAACTCTGCGAAAGCGTCACCGGATTCATCAATACGTGGGAGGATGCTGGAATGATGGTCTAAGGTAGCCAGACTCAGCTTTCTCTTTCCAGCCTTCATCTGCAATTCCAAATCGGAGAACGAAAATTCGATTTCGTCACCAACGACGTTAGAAACAGAAACTTGTAGACGATGAGCAGGCACCAAAATGGTTCCGGACTTTTCCACCTCAATGTCCTTATTAATCGTGTATTCGATAGCGGAAAGTTCATTTTCTGCTGTAAGACGGAGAGAGTTACTGTCTGCGTCAGCTATAGCCAATATAAGTTGCTGGTGCTTAGCACTGCCAGTAGATCCTTCTTTGGATGTGTAACCCTCTACTGTTCTAATAGCCTTGTCTAATAATTTCTGATTTGCTTTGAATTTCATTTTTCTCTCTTTTAAATCGACTTACTTTACCAAACCGAAACGGATTAATCAACAGTAATCAGTGATTAGCTGGAACGGGAAGATTCCTCGGAGGAACTTCCGATCTGACTATCCTGAACTTGTTACCTTCCCAAACGCACTCATACGCCTCTTCTGATATTCTTTTGTGCCTTTCCCCGTCATGCTTCATATTATGTCTGATGAATTGCATTCCGTGAATAGCGGTGAGGACTGATGCAGAATATCTATGTTCACCTATTCTTACCGAATTTGAGAACTCTAAAAATCCGTTGTCTTCCCAAGCCCAAAACGGTTCTGTTCCCGGCACATACACGCTGTACAAGCTACAAGTATGCCTGGTGCCAGTCCCGTTGTATTTGATAACACCACCTAAAGCAAGGAGTCTATCGGTGAGTATTTTTGGCGAACCCAATTCAGATGTGGCAAGAGATTCCATATAGTTTTGACCGAGAACATCAGGGTCACCAGAATCAAGTGCCCGGTTGTGGATCTCCATATTAATCTTGCTCAGCATCTTTTGTAGCTGAGAATCGGAAAATTCAGAGACATCGAACATTTCCGTTTTGTCCTTGTCCACTTTTCTATGTTCTAATACCATTCGTTAGTTCACCTGTACTTTAGATATCTTGGTTTCCGAATCAATTGAGACAGAAATCTGCTGTGGAAGAGCTTCAATAACCCTATCATCGTGCGTGATAACGAATATGGAGTCAACCACACCTTCATTCATCGCTACCCTGAGAATATCGATGAATGCCGGAATCTTCTGTTTGTCCAGCGGACCAAGAGGTTCATCCAAGAATAAGGTGTTCACGATTCCACCGCTGCGTTCGTTGAAAACCCTAATCATGGCAAAGAGATTGCTAATGGAAATCTTGACGCGCTCTCCGAAAGAGAACGATTCATACAGACGAGAATTACCGTCCGAAGTATGAACAATGATGTCTAGAACCTCTTTAGAACCCTCACCCTTATTCTCTCTTTCTTGAGCAAACTCAACACTCATAGCTGCCCCACCCGACAAAGAAGAAAGAATCCTGTTTTGTTCATCTTCTATAGCTGCGAGAATGCTATCTAGAAGAATTGATGGGATACCCTTCGGGCTAGTAGCATGAACCAGTTTGTTCAGTCTATTAACCTCGTCACGCTTATCCTTCAAATCACGATTGAGCTTCTTGTTGGTTTTGTTAAGCTCGCTAGTGTTTCGCTGCGCCTCTTCTAGAGAAGATTGCGTTCTTTCTACCTTTGTTTTACGGAACTGGATATCGTCCAACTGAGTCTCCAACATTTCCAAGCTCTCTTTTAAGCCTTCCACATCAGAGTTGTTCTGAACAGCGTCTAATTCTTCCCTAAGAACCTTGATTGTGACCTTATCGAATTCATTCTTCTTCGACTCAATCTGTGCATCAATCTCATCTAGTTCTTTGGTGAGTGCGTCATATTCAGACTTGGAGAGAATATCCGACATCAACTCATCGATTTCCTCCGAGATTTCAGTTAGTCTGGACTCGCAATCCTTGATTTCTCGGTCGGCACGATCCTTGTCTCGGAGCGCCTTATCAAGATCGGATTTGTCATCTTTGAGGTTATTCTTTGCCTTACGAAGTCTTTCTGATACAACTTCAAATTCGTCTTCGCTATCCTCAATCTTAGTATTGAGGCTTTCAAGTTCCTGAATAGCCCCACTAACCAAAGACTTATGCTTTTCTTTAGGAAGGTCACTTCCGCAGACCCAGCATTCACCATCTGTTTCGTGCGAGTTGAGAAGTTCCAACCTCTCTTTAATCTGCTTCTTTTGAGATTTGAGGTCGAATATTCGTTCCTCCACAACCTTGATCTTAGGCTCGATTCTCTCAATGGCTTCTTCGGATTCTTGAACGGCATCAGTGAGTTCAAGAACCTCTTCCGAGAACCCCTTTAGGTCAACCGAGATACGTTCTAGAGACTCTTCCATGTCCGACTTTTTGGAGTTAAGCGACTTTAAGCGCTCATTATTCTTGTCATCAACAGAAAGTTTCCCGTCGATTTCCTTAGCTCTGTTTTCTAGGTCGTGAACCTCAAGTCTGTGCTCAGCCTCAGCCTTGTCGATTTTAGCCTTAATCGCGCCCTCTTCGTTGGTGCCAGCAGCGCCTATAGATCTGTTAACTGTGGCTATCTGCTTTTCAAGCGCTTTTCTGTCCTTTTCAATTTCGGCAGGATTGAGTTCAGACAGGATAATTTTCAGCGAATCTTCCCTCTCCTTAGAGGCTTTAATCTGCTCAGAGTTCTGATCAATCTTGTTAACGAGAGAATCATATTCTCGGTTCGCTTCTTTGGTAGAGGCGCGTGCCGCAATTTCCAAATCCTTCCAAATGGCAAGTTCCGGAACCAGACTGGTAAGAATCTCTCTACGTTTATTTGAGTCAGTTGCAGTAAATGCGGTTCCACCGGGATATTTACTCTGATCCATGATAACCAGAGAGTAGAAAGCATCACGAGTCAACCCAATAATAGAATTAATCTGCTTCTGCGCAGTATCTTTGAGCTTATCCCCGAACTTAACCCACTCTTCTGGATCGTTAGGATCTTGCTGGAACAGTTCTAGAGTTCCGCCCCCGCTTTTCCCGAGCGTCCAACTGCGCTCTATCTTCCAAATCTGACCATCCCTGTCCTCCAAGACAAGAATCCCAGAAGCGGTCTTTGACGAGTCATTCACAATAGAGTCAAGACTGTTGCCGTATCGAGCCGCGCCGTATATGAGCCAAGCGATACCCTGTGGAATGGCGGACTTACCAGACCCATTCTCGCCAATTACGGAGGCATAAGCGATTTCGTCTAAGTCTAGGTTTAGTTCCTTGTAACTTAGAAAGTTGTTCAAGCTCAATTTCAGAAATTTTGTCATCGTGTGGTCATTCTACTCTGTATCTGCAAATAAATCAATGGGATACAACAAAACACGCCCCGCATAAAACGGGGCGTGTTTTGTATGTTGTTTTTAGTCGTCGTCAGAATAGCTAGTGCTACGCGCACGACGTGAAGAACGCCGAGCCGGACCTGAGTTGTCGTCTGCGTCGTCATCGTCGTCATCACGAGAACGACGGCTACGGCGAGGTGCGTCATCTTCATCATCGTCTGAACGACGCGATGAACGTCTGCTGCTTCTCTCTTCGCCGTCATCATCATCGCTACCGCGACGGCGGCGACGTGGCTCGTCGTCGTCATCATTTCTGCGGCTTCGTGATGATGGAGCATCGCCGTCATACTCCTGCTCTTCGATTTCTACGGAAGTGAAGCGCGGAGAAGCGCCGATGTGACGAGCAAAGACGCTAATGGACTGCTCTTCGTTGACACCGCCCTCGTCAAGCTTACGCTCCCAACGGTGTCCCTTGAAATCGCCCTCGAAGAAGATGCGATCATACTTCTTCCATCCCGACTTAAGGATGTTATCTGCTGTTGAGCCGGTCACCAGAACGTCGATGAGGAACGAGTCCAACTCGTCGTCCTCGCGCTCACGATAGTTGAGCTTGGTCTTCAGCGAGATCGTGGTCTGCTTGTTATCACCACTGATTTTCTTCGGGTCTGCGATAAGCGTTCCCTCTGCTCTCAGGGCACCTGCTGGAAATGCTGGTTTTGACATTTTTCTCTCTTTTCATTCGTTCAATATTTAGTCAAAACTCTGATGTATGTTTCAGAGTGGGTACACTTTAGCATAATCTTTCGGAAATGCAAGAACTAATTTAAATCATTCCCCGACGCCTACGCTCACGGCGGGTAGCGACCTCATAATAGATGTCTCTATTGCGCTTATGATAAGCCTTTCGGTCAGCCTCAATATCCTCGGGCCTAGTTCTAAAGAGTCGGTTCATCATTTCGTCAGCCGCCCCTATAGCGCCAAGTCCTGTCTTGACAAAGTTGGAAGCACCATTAATAGCAGACTGTATCGCTTCGGTACGTTGCCTCATTCTTTCTTCTGACGCAATGTTAGCTTCCTCCATAGCCTTCCTCTGGGCTTCTTCGTTTGCCTCGTTGAATGCCTGCCATTCTCTTGCTTCATTGAAATATGCGGACTCTATTGGTTCTGTCTCAGCCCGAGCCGGAAGCGCATGCTTGGGGTTTACCTCCACCGGATTTGCCGCTCGCGATCCGGTTGCGATAACAACATTGGCATGGAAGTCACTTGCTTCTCTTTTGGAAGCCGACAAAACATGGGGCGCTATGTCGTTGTTGTAGACAACAGACATAAATTTGTCAAACGGAATGTCATATGGGATTGCATCGGCCGATTCAGCTATTTTCATAGCCTGTGCCAACTCCCATTCTTTTTTCAAACCATATGAAATAACGGCTTTTGCGTCATCAAAATCTTCAAATCCGCCCAATCCATCACTGGCTACAGAACCACCAATGAATTCGGCATCTTCTTGACTAATATCTACCTCGGATGGGAACAATTTTTGAACCATAGAAGAAGTAAATTCATCTATATGATCGTCACGCTCTTTGGCATCTATTTCCAAACGTTCCTCTTTGGCAAATCTCAAAGCCGACGTAGTTGCGACACCTTCGGCAAGGTATCTTACTTGGTTTCTGATTCCCGCTGGGTTTATCTCGTCGGTAAGATCTATAAACACCTTTTTAACATCAGACCATAGTTGTGTTGGGTTCGAGTTGTCACGTTCGGTTTCAACCTCGGGAGAAATAGAATCCCTTTTAGCCTTTTTAATAAGCTGTTGAACTCTATTCTTGGTGACCGATTCGGAGTTTCCGGGCGTGTTCATATACCAGTGCAGCCAACAATAAACCGACACGGTACTGTTGTTGCATGGCTCGAACTTGCACTTGGCCGCTGCTGAATTACTGGTTGACATATTTTCTCCCGACACAAATAATCATATCAGCATTATGCGACAAAGGTAAAAGCCTAGTTATTCTTTGGAAGAATCCTTCTTCTTTGTAGAGGCTTGTTGACAACCCTATTCCAACCGTTAGTGTCACCAGGATTGAAAGGCTCTTTTCGATTCGACGGATTTACCTTGCTTATCCAATCGGAGAACAGTTTTCTTTCCTGAGTGAACAACCATTCAGATGGCAACAGGGAAACAATAGCTTGAGAATATCTCTTTGTGATAACTCGGTCGTCCAATATGACTATTCCGCCGATATCCTTCGTAGACCTAATGAGTCTACCCGTACCCTGAGCAAGCATGACCGAAGCATAATCCACATCAACCTCCATGAAGGGGTTCCCGTCACGTTCTTTCACGAATTCTCGCCGCGCATTAAAGATGGGATCGTTTGGCTGTGGGAATGGAAGCTTCTCGATAACCACCAGATTTAGGTCGTCGCCGGGGATGTCTACACCCTCCCAGAAAGAAGTAGTTCCAATAAGTACAGCCTTCTCTTCACTCTTAAACGAAGAGATAAGTTGTCCTTTACCCATCCCCCGGTCTTTTTGAGAAAATACCTTGAAGTCGAACGGAAGCGACTCACGCGCGATGTTGGTAAACTCTTCACACTTCTGATGACTGGTTGTAAGGATTAGTGTGCGTCCACCGAGTTTAACAATCTCATCGGCAAATTCCCGCCATGCCTTATGCGCCCAATCTCTATCGTCACGCCCTCTTGGAACCCCAAGATTCTTTGGTATATAGATTCTTACCCTCTCCGGATCGAACGGGCTTTCAACGTTTACGTAGTTTTCAGTTTTCATCCCAACAACAATTGGAGTCTGCTTGGAAATGGTTCCCGAACTCAGGATAACGCTTGCAGGGGTAAGCAACCCGACATCGTTTGTATAGATGTTTGGCATCTGCGATGTTCTACTAACCATCTTACGGAAGAATGAAACATCAATAGGAACAGACTTAATAACCAACGGCTGATTGGCGTCAGAGAAGTTCAAAGAGAACTGATGCTTGTTTTCAGAGTCAACCATGTCAAGTTGTTCAGCCAGCTTCGAGGCATTGTCGATGATATCCTCAGATATTTGTGCACCCATAGCAGAAACAACCTTTGGACACCCAGACTTATCCAGAGCCAAACCGCTAGGAGAAGCCATTTCGTGTCTTGATGCGAATGTCTGTAATTGTTCAACGAACTTATGCGAGATGCCGCCAAAGTTGAGAAGCGCTGCTGAAAGATTGGTTCTGAACTCGTTTTCCGTTTCTGTGTCTTCATCAATAATGTCGTTAATCGCTCTTTCGGACTCTAAAACAGAGTTCCTGTAGTTGCTGAAAAGAGGATCATCACCATAACGCTTGACGAGCTTCTTTGTGATTTCGTCTATCAAGTCCATAGACTTTGTAATGTTCAGTTCAACAGAGAACGCCTCCGCAAGAATTCTGAAAAGGTGATGAGCTTCGTCAACAACAAGCATGTCAATACCCTTGAGAAGATACGGGTTTAATGACTCGCCCGATGTTATTGAGTCGGCTTTGATCAACTCATAAGCCAAAAGGGTGGTATTGATAACCACAATTTGCGCATCCATTGCATGTGCATATGCTGATCGGTAAATGCACTTACCGGAACATGCGATTTTTGCAGGCAGTTCAGAAGCGGCATGAATAATTTCTTCTGGCAACTCATCAATGCCTGTGAACTCGAAATCAACAGGAAGATTCTTCATCTTGTTGACATCGAGCCACCTTTCCTTCTGTGCAGCACAGTTCTTGCTACCAACGATGTTCCGTCTAGTATCAGGCTGTAATCGACCCATCAAAGCCTCTGCGTCATACTCTAGAATGTTCCCGGTTTCACGCGCCTTTTCCGCACGGGCGACCATCTCTCTAAGTGTGTCCAAGTCTCTTGTGTCCGGTGTTTCCAAATCATCGAACAACATCAAATCCTCGGCATCACCGGTTTGCAGCATAGCTCTAACAGAAGAAAGGCACGGGTAATTGGACTTACCCTTCAACATGGAATACTTGAGGTCATACCCATAAATTGCTTTCAAGTCTTCCTTTAGCTGCGGAAGTTCTTCCTTAATAAGCTGATCCTGCAATGACTTCGTACTGGTTGCGACAATCATTCGCTTTCCAGCAGCAAGTCCAGCAACAATATACCCCAAAGACTTTCCTGTGCCGACAGGAGCATTAACGGATACGTCAACAGTAGCGCCTGGGTAACTATCGACAATCGCGGAGTGAATAGATTCAACCATTTTGATTTGTCCACTTCGCTTTTCCCAGTCACGATGCTTGAGAATGTCATCTAAAAGGACATTAGCATCACGAGGGAGTTTGATTTTCTCTTCATCGCCCGTAGGGTCTATTTCGTTATATTCACTTTGAGTAAAGTTTATAGGTTGTCCATTAGTTATATTTGACATTGTTATTGCGAGCCACCTTTACTAGGTTCGTCTTACTTACTGTTATCTCGATGTCATTTCCAACACCCAATAACAGGTTGCGTCCCTGTTCTTTAATAGAAGATACCACAATCCAATGCGATCCCGCAATAGTTGGTTTATGGGCGACCAGCAGTAAATCTCCAACCAATAAGTCTTTAGCTTGAATCTGGATAAGATGTGTGTTCTCTGGGAGGACACCCTTAGCTGTTGTTTGCACAACCGCCAATTCTCTGGCTTGAGGGTTTAAAATTTCGTTAGGTACGTCAGGGATTATCTTTTTGATAACCGCTTTGTGATATGAGCCGAGTGAAATTTTCCCCAACGCCAGAGCGTTCAAAGTGCTCTCTTCTATCCCAGTTAATCTAGAAAGGTTCTTTATCGTCTTAACAGATGTTGACGATAAATAGTCCTCAAATGTCGTCTTTTCGCGCTTCAATGAAACTCATCGCCTTGCGTTCGTACATTCTCTTTCTTTCGGGTGCCATTTCACCAGAAAGGTATTCATTCCTAACCGCTTTGAACTTTCTGGCTATACTCTTACGTTCCTTCATGTCGCGTCCTCCCCAGACACCGGGCTGAGGACGAACATTGGAATTGACGCCGTATTCTTTATCTTCATCGCCCAAGAGTATAGAGTCCGCTAGACATTGCGCCCGAATTGGGCACTCCTTGCAAAGATTCTTGGCATTTATTGTCTTGATAACCGACTGGACGTAATCGAGAAGGTACTGTTCATCTTCTTCACCATTATCGTAATCTTCGGCATATGGCGGGTCTGCAAAGAAGTCATTGATGTCTATAGGTCCAAGCTCATCTTTGATAATGATTTCCTCTTCGATATTTTGAAGGTTAACACAAAGACCAGTTCGTCCTTCTTCTCGTCCGATAATATCTACGCCGCCGTCAGGGAATACCCCACCCGCTCGTTTTCTAGCGAGCCAAGCTATAAACACATAGTCAGCTTCGATATCCCTATCACCTTTTCGCATAGTGATATCAAATTGTTTGACGACCCTTGGAACCCTCGTGTAAAGGTTCTTAGGAGCCTTTACATTTTCAACGTCCTCTATATTGTCTGAATCCGTTTCCCAGGAGACTTCCAAAATACCCATTAAATAACCCACTTCACACTAGTAACGAGAATGTAACGATGCTAACAGTTTATCCACAGGTAGTCAATACCCCTGTGGATAAAATTTCTGTTATTTTCCAGAATAAAGCGAGTTTCTTGCGTTTTGTTTTACGAAGTAATACATTCCGCCCTGAATATGCCACCAAGCCCAAAAAGCACTAGCTATAGAGATAATTACAGGCGAAGCGATTGCCGAAACATAAGTGTATGTTTGTAAATCGAGTATGTAAACTACCCAGAAAAGCAGAAGCCCCGGCGAGAAAAGAATCAAGAATGTTTGCAAAAAAGGAAGAAACATCTTGTGTTTTTTAGGCTTATTAAAGCGCGTCAGCTTGTTCGACAGGTTCTTTGTTTTGTTATTAATATCTGACAGGAACATCCCGGTTGACTTCTCGCGCGATGGATTTTCTAGAGCCTTTTTGTATTCTGAGGACTCTTTGGGCGTAAGAACAACTTCAAGATATTGAATCTCATAAAGCTTTATTGCGGAATGCAGAAGAACGAAGAAAGAACCCAGTAGCGTAGCTATAGCAACCATAGATTGCGGAAGGTGCCATGTCCCTTGTGTGGCGAGTGCAGGAACGTTGACCAGTACAGCACAAAACAAAATCACACCCACCAGCACAGTTAACAAATCTTTTCTAACAGACAGTTTAATAACGTCAAGGAATCGCTCGTTGGAGACAAAAACGCTTCGTGCGGGGATGATAAAAGAAAAGTAGATGACGACAATATTAAAAGAAACAATCAGTGTGTTAACCAAGTCAACAAACCTATTATCCACACTGGGCGCAACTCCTGTCACCAAACCCAAAGCAGCCGCGAATGGAAGCCAAGCAATAACCTTATAGACGGACTTTTTGGGTAAACTGATTAAATTCACTTCGACTTCTCTCCCGGCCATATTGCGAATGCGGTTTTAAATTTACTGATTAATCCCGAAATATCATTGCTTGAATTACTCAAGGCTTCCAGAATATTTCCTAGGAATTCGGTTGTCTGAACATTCTTTCTATGTTTAATCTCATTTCCGGAGATAAATGTAACCTGACGTGCCAATGTCTTTAAGATCTCGCCATGAGCATCCAGTTTGTTGACGAGAGATAATCCGTCTGTGTAGCTCACAACTCCCGAAGCTGATGCATCCGCGATTTCAGACAGAAGCTTAAATGACTGCAACTCCCACCCGGAAGGATAGAGAGCCTGTGCTATGTCTAGATAGTCCTCACTATTATTGATTCCGAACACCGCAACGAAAACATCGACATCTTCTTGTGCCCATCCTCTAACGGTTTCGATGAAATTGATGACAGACGAAACATCATCCCAACTAAGGACATTACCCGTTCCTCTGGACTTACCCAGGTTAGCCATCTTTTTGGCTGGTGCAGCTAGTGGCTGTTGGTAATAGTTGTTTTGACCAACATAAGCCTGAGCGATTTCGCTATCCCAAGACATTTGTTATCTCCTTATTTGTTTCTTCTGGATTTTCTAGCAATAAGAACGTTTCCGTTCTCATCGGTTTTCTGTTTCGGCTTATCAACAGCATCCCTTGTATCGGTAGAAACACCGACGACTTTGCTGTTGTGCTTATCTATGACGATATTTGGCTTGCGTCTAACTAGAGCCTTAACTTTCTTCTTGTCAGGTAATATAGCAGTTGTGTCATCTACGATAGCGTTCTTCATTCCATATGATGACTTGATAAACCCTTTGATGATGTTTAGTGCGTGCTCGTGGAGAGAGGTTCCCGAAGACCTTGCAGGAATTATCCACTCCGAACGTGCATCTTCGGCAGCTTCCATAGCTTCTCCCAAAGTAATAAGCTGGACAACATCAGTCTGAAAGAACTGCCCCTTTGTTTCTAGGTCACCATAAATGATTCCGTAAAAGGCGTTGTTGAGCTTCCAGAGAACCCACTTCCATTTATCATCGGAAGTGGCATCCTCCAAAATATCTGATAGATCAGATGCATCTATACGATGCCGCTCTTCAACCAAGAATCCAAATACAATCATTTAGTACCAACAATCGACATGATTCTGTTCAGTTCTGCAAGAAGTTCGTTTCTTTCGTCTTCGTCCTCGATACCATACTTGGACATATAGAGGTTAAGTCCATCAAGCGGCGAGGCGTCAACCGGAACAGAGTTGACCCGACTCACGATTTCTCTACGAGGCTTACTTAGCCTCTCGATGTGGTGAGAGATTCCCATTTTATCCAATTTGGCTTCGACATTCTTTACGTCTAGCGAATCGAAATCGTCGTAATCAACAACAATTCTGACGATATCACCTTCGTTGACCGTTTCAATATCAGCAACATCGCTGTTTCCGCGAGCGCTGAGGTCTAGCTTGATAAGCTCGCGAACATCCAGTTTACCGAACTCTAGAACGGCATTGTTTTTATCGTCAATTTCGATAATGTCATATCCCTTTGCCTCTTTGTGTTCACCAAAGGAAACCTTATAGATAGAGCCACCGTAACCGGTTTTGTCTGACAACTGTTGTCTTTTGTGGATGTGTCCCAATCGTGCGATTGACCACGGACCTTCATCAATCAAAGCTGTAGGAATATGCGCCTCTAAGAGTGAAGTAGCCATTGACATTTCGGAGCCTCTAGCCATCCCATTATCAAAGGTGCACTCGTCAACAACCATATGAGCGGCAAACATGGAAGGTCCGGGCTTAATCTTGTTACCAAGACTTTCAACTACTCTTTTCAGTTCATCGCTAGCGTTCTCCACCTTTGTCTTACCAGCAACCCGCAACCAAGGAACAGATGCAAACTGCATACCGTCAACATCAACGATGCATGACCGTGAAACGGCAACTACATTTTTAAGTCCACCGAAATACGCGGCAATGGGAGTTCTGTGGTCAGATACTACGGTCTGCTGATCGTGATTGCCGTCCAAAAGAATCAACGTGCAATCAGGATGAAGCCGCTCGAAGTTATCTTTGGTCAAACCAACCGCCTCCGCAGTAGGCTTGCCGTTATCAAAAAGGTCGCCACCCACTACAAAAAAGTCTGCCTTGATATCATTGGCGGCATCAACACATTCGCCAAGTCTCTTCTGGGCCTCGACCCAGTTTGAATGCATACCGGCTTTCTGATCCCAACCTCCTACAGAAGTCGAGTCTACGTGCGGATCGTCAATGTTGATTATTTTTACCATAAGATTGTTTCCTGTCGGAAGAGTATCACAAATACAGGTCGAAATCAACATGCCGACTATTCGGCGTTGACAACCTCATCTGTTGTTGAGATGTCTTTTGATTCCCTATACCCGAGATCATTATAGGTAACATCTCTGGTTCTCTTTTCTTCGGCTATAGCCCCATCTAGAGCTATTCCGTATCTAGAATCCCAGATGTTGAACACTGTGTTGTCTGGTTTTGGAAGAACAACCCTAGGTAACTGAACTCCACCAGCCCCCACGGAACCTCCACCGCTATAACCGGCAAGAGAGTTCTTTGGAAGGGTTGCTATGATGTCTAAGATGTCATTAGGTTTTCCTTCATCGGGGTCACCATCCTTAACCCAGAATCCCCGGAAGTTTCGGTAAATACCATTCTGTGAAATCTTCCCAACACCCTTGGTCTTGATCTGTTCCAAACCATTCTCTTCGATAACAACACGGGAAGCCATGTCGTTTTGGCATTTAAGTCCGATACGTCGCATCTGCTGTCTGATAACAGATGGAATGGATGCGTTGGTAGGGTACTGAGTCAGGGCAATCAGATAAATTCCCGCCGAACGCGCCTTTCTCGCAATTTCGGCCGTGTTGGTGAGAAGTCTCTTCTGCTCCAGCTTCTCTTCGGCGTTAGCTGACTCGGCAAACAGCGTTGCGCATTCCTCCATAATGATGAAGATATAGGGGAGATACAACGGGTGGTCTTCTATCGGAATGCCATCACGTTCTGATTCGAGTTTGGCTATCTGACGCGCTTTCTCCAACTTCTTCGGTGCTTTGGGATGGGATGAGAAAACCTTATTTCTCCTATCCATCTCTACTCGTGCGTCCCACATCAGGTCGGCAGCATTCTTAATGAACTCTTCGTCAGGTGTCCACGAGTCAACGAACCTTTCAACGATATCTAGATCGCGATATACCTGCATTTCGTTCTTAGGTTCAATCATCCAGAAACGAATTTCGTTTGGACCGTTATTGTTGGCAAGTTGGAGAATACAAGCCGAGGCAACAACAGACTTACCAGAACCAGAAGCTCCCGCTATCAAAAGGTGAGGTTCTTCGGCATCCCACTCATAAACAGCTAGGTTGTCGTCAGCCATTACACCAGGCGACCACGAAATCTTAGCCTCACCAGGAGTTCTTCCGGGAAGAATCTTGTCGGCATAATCCGTGAAGTTAAAGACTCGTTTTAGCGGATCTTCACGAGATGCAATGATGGTAAAGACCGATTGCTGCTCCCTTTCGGCGCGTAGCTTTTCCTCTTCTGTCATGTTACGGGTTTCTTTCTCATTACCTTGCTGGATTTCCATGAAAGAGTAACCTGAAGTGGTCTTAATAGCAGAAAGTTTGGTTGGGAACTGCTCAAAAGCCATACCATTGGGGATCGTAAAGACGATTTTGTCAACGATTGGCGTTGTAGGTTCGCGCTCTTTAAGCTTGGGATATCCATTAGACCCTTGAAGCTTAAGAACGTCCCAGTTGTACTCCCAGTCCATCTTATCAATCATGTCTCGAACTACCGCTGGCGGACGAACGAAACTGGTTTCCGTTCTATCGTTGAATGTGGGCATGTCGCCAATGAACAATGAAATAGCGGAAGATGCACCAGACCCGCCCTTTTCATCATTACCTTTAATTCTAACCCATTCAACATTCAAGGCGGATTTGATTGTTTCTAGGTTCGAGAAAAACGTTTGAACGCTGACGCCGACAGGAGGAACCAATTTGATTTCCATAATCTGCCGTTTAGACTCTGAACGAGTAATCATAGAACAGGTCAACATGGTGCAGAAACCAATAGCCTTAATTTTAGCCAAAGCTGGAATAACCTTTGCCCTAACCAAAAGGTCGCGCATCCAAACATCGATATCGGCAGAAAGAAGCGGCGGTGGGTCTGTCTCTGTCCACCAAACCCTGAAACCAGCAGAACCAACCGTACCAGGAACTTCCTCGTTGGTGGTTGTGATATTACCAATAGGAGAAATGGCACATATATCTACACCTAATGCGTTACTAAGTCTGTCAGCTTTATCCTTGAAATCCTCCCAGGTAGAACCACCAGGATATGTGAATGTAGCGATTTTAACTTGAGGGTTGTAAGGCTCTTCCTCGAACTCATCAGAATCTATATCCGAACCTTCACCATTTCTTCCACTTCTTCTAGCGCGAGCAATTCTTGCCTTAGCAAGCCTTTTCTGCAACTGAGAATTTTGGTGTTCCTCTAAGGTAGGCAGTTCCATTTCTACGTTAAAAGCGGGAATCTTATCCTTCATAAAGGCAAAAGCACTCACCCAGAAATCACGCCTTTCGGCTCGCTCTTGCCACCCGCCAATGTAGGCAGCGGACATCAACCTACTAGCGGCTATAGCAAGACCCAAAACAAATGCCCCAAGGACAACAGCCAGAGTCACCCATATAGGGAGTCTAAGGAACACCCCAACAAGCAACAATAGTAGGGCAGGACCACTACCGTAAATCAACGCCTTTGGAGCTAATTGGCTAAAAGGCATTTCGGCTCTACTCTTATTAATAAGAACGGCTGGTCGCGGTTCTTGCGCCTGGATACTTTCCTTGTCACCCTGGAATCTCCTGACGGCAATAATCATTTGGAAGAATGCAAACCATCCGACAACACTTAGAGGATAACTGACGAACCAGGGCAGCAAGAAATCCATACCCCATATTGGGTAGTGAGCTTGTACCAAGAAGATGTCGGCCACACCCAGTATCAGAGCTATAAAAAGGTTCCAGTATGAAGAAAGTCGAGTTAGCGGAGTCATACCGGCAGGAGCCTCGTGGTCTTCATCATCAGTTGGTGCTCCGAATCCAAGGACAACCGGAGAAACTAATTGCGGTAGGTTCATCTTGAATGAGACAAAAAACGTTGCCAGTCGATACGGGAACGTCATGGGAGAATACATACCCTTGTTGATATCGGTCATTTGGAGGTCTTTCCAAATCCATGCCGCACCAATAAGAATCCCGAGGAATACAAATCCGACCGGAATCATCAAAGCAATGTATAGAAACACAGCGGTAGCAACAATTACACCAAGTGCTACTTTTCTCCAGCCCTCCCAAGGACCGAAAATTCCTCTACCCCTCATGCTTTATATCCACCTCACGAAACCATAGTTTTTGCGTTCTCAATGCCCTTAACCAAGGGTATTGTAGCGGTATCTATAAACGAAAAGAGATCTTTTGAACTACCCAATTCATTCTGTTTGATAACAATAGAAACCATCATTGATGAATCGAATCTTCCATCATCGAAAAACTCTATCATTTCCGCTTTACATAAATCACGAATGATGTTTCTCAGTTTCTCGAAGTGCTCAAGACGAACATCTTGGGGCGCAACTACAGAAATAACTACTATCTTGTCTGGATCAAGTTCGGTAGACACCAATCTTGCATGCAGTAGTGGGCAATAGCCGACTTCTTCTATCTCGGAGATTGCAGGAATAATAGTTAGACGGGCAATGAAATCTCTTTCGCGCTGTGTTAGTCCATCTTCAAATATAGATGGCAACACTCTTTCTTTCGACCATACAATCCTAAACCCCTCGTTGCTGATAGTGCCAATTTCCTCTTCTCCAAAATCAGTAACGTTGCCTAATGGAGAAACACAAACAGCAGAAGTGCGAACAGCCGAAGCTATCTTGGATAGTTGACGCCTTAGCAACTCAAAATTTTCCGAGTTGGAGAGTCTGAATGTCTCTATGTTTAGCGGGATGATGTTATTTTCCTCTTCGAGGAACACCAACTTTGACAGGAAGAGCTTGTTCCAAAAACTACGCCTTGCATCAATTGCCTTGGCGAGTTTATGCTTTTGCATCCAAGATGATAGGGTCATAATCGCGCCAGTATACTACTTCAAGCAGCTACATTGAGTTCTTTGCTCTTTCTGATTATCGAACGAACCAATGTCTCAATACTTTCAGACTTCATCTCTTCAATCTCTTCGTCTTGTCCATCTCCATCAATGACAGCATTAAAAGTTGCCTTCTTGATTCTGTTCATCTGAAGAAGTCTCGGCTCTTCGGTGTCGTCAACAATTGCATAATGGATATATGCCTCGTGCGGGTCGAATTCCTCCGAGAGACGCGCCCAGCACCTACCTGCCATCTGAACCACCCATGACGGAACAAAAGGAATCTCGTGCAAGTAGACATCTTTGGCCGCTGTGAGAGTATGCCCCTCGCGAGCCGCCATACTACATATCATCAACCTATAGCGGTCATCGGTTTGGAAAAGCTGCTTGTTCTTCTGAATAGATTCACCTGTCTGTTCACCACCGGGCAAGATGGTGACAATGCCGTATTTCTGTAGCTCGGGATGTTCAATGAGCATCCTTCTGGCTTCCTGATGATGGACAAAAACAATAAGTTTTTCTCTAGACTTGTCATCCCCAACTATATCGGGGTCTTTATCCATGAACTTCTTGATCCATTCAACAGTACCCTCGACCTTGCTGTTTCCAAGGTGCTGTCTAATTTTAGTGAGACGCATCACCTCTTCACCATTTTCAAGCTTTCGGATGATAACGTTGACCGCCTTCTTAATGCTTATCTGGTTATCTTCGGCTACCTTTTTGGCTTCCTCAATAGCCCATTCGCGGAACTCTTCATCCAGCCTGTCGTATTCATCCCAATCGGCATCAGTCAAATCAATATTAACAACCGATTCTGTTAGCTTGGGCAGGGGATGCATGACATCAGACTTCCTTCTGCGAATCATTCCTGTATCAATCAGAAGTTTATGAAGCTCTTTCACGTGCGCAGAGCCTCTGTTTTGCCAAATGTGATATTTGTCAAAATGAGCATTACAGAAATACAATTCAAAAGCACCCTGATTTGTCAAAGGAACGTCAATATATCTCGGATTCTTACTGCTCGCCTGGCGCTGATAGTTGAACTTTGGGTTCTTGATCTGCATAACAGAAACATCAAGCATCTTTCTGGCATAAGCGGAAAAAATGTGGTCGATTCCAAGGATTTCTAACAAAGACCATAGCTCCACCGGGGCGTTCAAGAACGGAGTACCCGAAGCCATAATAATGAAAGGCTCTTCATTGTTCTTATCCGCTTTGTCGATCAAGAACTTCGAAATCTTCAAAGCCGCCTTGCTCCGCTTCGCCGTGGAGTTTTTGAAAACATGGCATTCGTCAGCGATAAAACCAACAGGATTCAGTTCAATGAGGTCATCAACTCTACTGTCTAATATGTCGTGGTTAATGATGTAAAAATCCTTGCCCTTTTCTATCTTGCCAGGCTTTCTGCCCTCAATAATCCCAACTTGAGCGTCGGACCACCACTTTCTTGCTTCTTCACCTATCTCGTGTTTCATTGATTTAGTCACCGAGATAACAACCGGGAATTCCCCGTGCTTGATTTTGTCTTTGTTCTTGAATTGGTTAATACAAAGGGCTGTTCCGATAAACTGACCACCCTTACCCAATCCGACCTGATCCGTAAGGAGGCTCGTGCCCTGATAAGACATTGCCAGAATCGAATCTACCTGCCACGGACGGTACTCGCGAGAGGTTTTGAAGATATTGGGGTTGGGCAGTTCATATCCAGCCTCTTTGGACTGTCGCACCAATTGCTTGATAACGCTTTTCCATTCCAATCTTCCCTCTATGGCATCCGCCAGATTGTTGGAAACGGATATCGCGTAGATGGCAAAAGTCGAATCAACCGAATCGATGTCTGCTTTTTCTAAATCAACAACCCATCCGTTAAGTGAATGACTGTAATAGTATTTCTTGGTGATGTCGTTGATGAAGTCAGAAAAAGTAAGACTATATGGAGCCTGGATAACCATATAGTGATCAACGAGCCATGCGCTCGGCTCTGGATGAATAAGCCATTGGTTCGCATTAGCCCAGACTGCATCTTCCACGGCATGCTCTAGCCAATCAATCTTCGAGTAGAAGTCGGATAGAGCACCCTTCGCATAAGAAAGCTTGTTTATAGGAAGAACTCCCAATTCTACATCTGGATGAGAAACCACAAGGCTACCAAGTTTCTCGGCTATCTTCTTATCCAGAACCTCTATCAAATCGGGCTTGTTTGGTAAAACTCTCAACATTTCATTCACAATAGTATTTTCTTTCTCGTGCGGAGATATCATACACAAAGATTTTCGTTTGTCTACCTCAAATCAAAGGTAAAAGATATGGACTTATCGAAAATCTGCTGATAGTATGCACTCAGTAATAAAAAGGATATGAAGAAACTTGAGCGACAAAGAGACAATTCTTGACCTCCCTTCTGCCGTAGAAACAGAAGAAGACATTCTGGGTACGTGCCTACAGGAAGGTAATGTCTGGTGGCATAAAGTAGAACAGGCTGCCGAGGGCGTTCCTATCGAAGAACTGTTCTTTAACAACGAACACCGGATAGTCGCCAAGAGTATGTCCGAGTTGTATCACAACAAAACACCCATCACGCTTTCAACCCTAACCGACTCGTTATCTATGAGAAGAGAGTCGAACATTCTCGTCCCAACAGTTCAAGGATATTTAGCCGTTCTCGCATCGGCAGCCACACTGAGAAGTCTTGATGACTTATCCGCTGCCGTAAAGGTTCTCGTTGAAAAGAAAAAGCTCAGGTCGATGATCATTAAGCTTCGCACCACCGTTCAAGATGCGACAACCGCGACAAAAAATCCTAATGAGATAGCCGACCAATTAAGAAAGATTGCTACTGAAGACAGTATGCTTTCGACCGATATCAAAACATTCGGTGAACAAATAGAAAAGTATGAAGCCGAATCCGGTCTTGCTGTTTCCGTAAGGGCTTCATCCGGGATTAAATCTCTGGATGACAGATTACAGGGCGGATTCGGTGCCGGAAGCCTTTCTATCATCGCCGCCCGACCTAAAGTTGGAAAGACAACCGTCATGCTTAATGCGATGTTGCAGAACATTCAAGACGGATTGGTTGTTGTTTTTGCTTCCTTAGAGCTTGGACACAAAGAACTTTACTCGAAGATGTTGTCTTCCCTATCGCTTCTTCCGCAGCGCGATATAGCGCGCGTGATGGATGGCAATGACATTCGGAAGATATTCACCGATGATGAAATAGTAAACTATAAAGACGCGGATGAAGAGTTGCGCTCGGCATCCTTTTACCCTCTATTCACCAGGGATTTAACTCACGGTGTAGACACGATCATCGCCGCTGCATATCAAGCACAGTTCAATCATCCTGACAAAAAAGTTGTGGTATATATCGACTATGCACAGCTTCTTGTTGAGGGCGTGCAAAACAGAACAGCCGAAATTGGACAGGTTAGCCGAAAGCTGAAAATCTTCGCCCAGGATATTGACGGGCCAGTAATCATGGCCGCTCAGGTCAACAGAGATTCAAACAAAAGCGAAGATGACGGCATGCCACGACCTCACCATTTGAGAGAATCCGGTGATTTGGAGCAGACTGCCGATAACGTAATCATGTTGAACAGGAAGAGTCTGCAAGACGAAAACGCGCCAGACTTTGTTATGGATGTTTGGCTTGCTTTGGTAAGAACCGGTGAGGCTGGATTCTGTCAGGCATACTACAAAGCTGACATTCAGTACGTTTCAGACATTTCGGAGGCGGCAGACATCATGAACAATGCCCCCGCTCTCGACCCCGACGATGTTCCTGAAGAAGAGTTCTAAGAATGACAAAGCCCCGGATTATTCCGGGGCTTTGTCTATATCTTGACCAGCTAGTTAACGCCAAACTGTATCAAAATCAACATCGACAACTTCGGCAATCCTGGCAATTGTTGACTCCTTGATTTTCACACCATTGTCGGAAACATACTTCTTAGTTCCGTGCTTAATAGTGATATAAACGTCACCATCTACCATGTTCTCCATAGCTTCAATCAGTTCGTCAACTTCAGATTGTTCGTTTGCATAAAAAGTGACATGCAGGTTTTGGACAGGGGCTTCATCAACAGGAGCGGGAGCATCCTCTATCTCCACTCTGTTTGTTCTCCGCCTCGACTTCAATAGCTCGTCATAATCTAGATCTTTTGGCTTGACCTCTTGTTTATCACTCTCATCATCAAAGCCCTCGCGCCTTCTTCTGCGCTCTGCCCTTTTCTTTTCAATAACAGATCTGTGCAGTTCTTCTGAATCAATGTTGGAGGTGGCAATGCTTACCCCATTGATAATGTCATCAATAGAGCTTGATGTGACGCTAGTTGCCCTAACTTCAGACTTCTCATATGGGTTTCCTTCGGAGTCAGTAAGCTCTCGAACTTGGAAAGTACCACCAACAACAGCAAACTGACCGTTGCTAAGCGAAGATTCGTTACCGCCGAACCAGACGACATCGACCATATCACCGTTATCGTTTTCGAGAATGAAGTTATGTTGTGGCTTCCCGCCATTCTTCGGAACTCTAACCTTATGTGCTGTAACCGTTCCATAAAGGAATACCTGAGCACCTTCGATAAGCTCTTTAGAGCCAACTTCGATAGCTCTTGGATCGATTTTATTCTCATCCTGGGCGGAAGAGATAAGGTGCTTAATAAGCGTGAATGGGTGGTCACCAGCGGGGAATCCCAAAGCAATAATTTCTGCACTAATCTTCTCTGCCACAGAATAGTCAGCGCCCACCAAAGAGAACTCCGAGAGAGGTTCATCCTTCTCTTCATCACCGAACAATCCGAACATACCTTCACTAGCCTTAGTGGATTTGGAAACCACCCTACTTTCGGAAAGCATCTTTTCGAGATTGTTATGAATTGCCAATCGAGAACCAGCCAATGAATCAAAGGCACCAGCAGCAGCCAGGTGATATATGGACTGTTTGTTAATACCGCCCGCGCCAGCCATTCTCACCATGAAATCACCGACTGAACTGAACTCCCCACCTCTTCTTCTTTCGGCAAGAATATTGGACAGTGTGCTACCACCACAGTTTCTTACACCAGAGAGTCCCAACCATATTCCATCCTTAGAGGTAACCGAATCAGCGTCGGACTGGTTGATGTTGGGCGGGAACACGTTGATGTGCATCTTGCGAGCAGATGCGACCTGTGCAGTTCTACGATCACGATCCTGAGTATCAATACAAGCAGCAGCATATTGAGCCGTATAGTTAGCCTTGAGCCAAGCAGTCCAATACGCAATGAACGCATAAACAACAGAGTGCGCCTTGTTAAAAGCATAGGCTGCGAACGGAGGGATCATAGCCCAAAGGTCATTCGCTACTTTTTCACCGAACCCATTAGCGATAACACCATCCTTGAATTTATCTTCCTGTTCGGCAAGCTTCTTAGCGTCTTTCTTACCCACCGCCTTACGGAAATCGTCAGCGTCCTGTGCAGAATAACTGGCGTAATGCTGCGCAAGAGCCATGACTTGCTCCTGATAGCAGTTATGAAGAATTACATCATTCCCAATAAAGTTGTGAACATCCTCAACAGAGATGTCATACATCTCTTCGGGTTCGTCATACTTAATCTCTTTGATGGGCGACCAATTTGTTGCGATACTGCGTTCGAATTCATCATCCATCTGGTATTCACGAAGCAGCGAAATTAGTCCATCAGAAACTCTTACAAAAGGAGTTTTCTTTCCATTAAGTATAACCGTATTAAAGATTCTTTCTTCAGAGCCGGTTCTTTGCAAGTATCCATTTATTGCCTTTATGCCAAATGGCGCGCTTTGTTCTTTGTACCCAAGTTTTGCCCGATTTTCATTTATTACGTCATGCAACCGTTTCTCGACAACTTCTATCGCCGCTAGGGTTTTGTAATTTCTCGAATATGTGTGTGCCGCAACATTCTTTTTAGAGGATGCCATTAATGGAGAAATTATTTCCCAGAATTTAGAGTCATATACATAAACCCCATAAGATTTAGTTTCGCCGTGTCTCTGTGATACATATGTACCGGTATCCTGAACTGTTGCATGAATGCCAAGAATTGCCAACAGATCTACAGTTTGCTTAGCCATTTTTTCGCTGATTGTTTTAAGGAAGGTGATACCCCGGTTCCCAACGTGACCATCGCAATCCCATAAAGTAGCAATTAGGTTGGCAATGGCTTCGTTTCCACTAGCAAAAATAGCGTCTGGGATGAATTTGGTACGCGACCTTTCACTGCCATTAATTCCCAGTTCACGTAGCCAAATATTAACCGATAGATTATCGTAAATTGATTCACCGGCATTACCCCGAAGACCCTTACCCCTGCCCGTACCCTCTGCACTAGCGCGCAAGGAGACGGTCTTAGATCTTTCTCGCGTTTCTATCACAGGGAAAACGTCGGGAAACGAGCGGGATACGATTTCCACTACATTTTCTATAATGTCTGGATCGGTATTGATTATACCGTTTACCTTTCCGGTAATGTAGCCGTCACCAAGGAGATATCCAAGCAAACGTGCCTCGTCAATAGAAACTTTTTGGTTTGCAGAGATTGGGAGAGGGGACTTTGGCGCGCCCATCATATCGCCAACCGATAGCTCGCCCGCACCTACCCACCCGTTAGGAGTTAAGACTGGGTGAGTTGCAGAAACACGAACATTTTTGCCATTGGCAAGAGTGATGTCGATAACGTCCTTTTTGCCGCTCCGAATAAAATTCGATACTTGACGAGATACAGCGACACCGTTCTCATCTACACCTATCGTATAGAAATCACCACTCTTGACGGCGCTCTCGATGGAATCGATACGCACCTTCTTTCCGTTTTTGGCATCCCATATCATTGTGTCGCCAGTTACGCACAAAACTCCATAGGTTTCCTTGAACATCTCATGCATATACTCATGAGGAACATTAACCTTCTTACGTCCGTTCTTAGCATCAGCATAAGCGATATGAAGATCCGTACCCATCGGACCTGGACGATACAGCGCCAAAACCGCAGAAATATCTTCAATGTTCGTCGGGTTAACTCTTCTCAGCAAATCCCTCATGCCTGGCGAGGTCAACTGGAAAACACCATCCGTTTCACCAGCAGAAAGCATCTTGAACGTCTTCTTGTCATCCAGAGGGATGTTGTTGATGTCAATTTCAACACCCAAATCTCGTTTGATGGAAACCAATGTCTTCTTAATGATTTCGAGGTTGATAAGACCCAGGAAGTCCATTTTCAACCCACCGATTGCTTCGGCATCGTTCTTGTCGTATTCGCAGACAGGAACCTTGTCTTCTTCCTTTTTCGCGCGATGCAACGGAACAAAATTACTGAGGCTGTCGGGGGTGATGAGCACGGCTGCCGCGTGTGTACCGTGGTTGTTGTGAACACCTTCAACACCAACAGCTATACGGAACATCTCTTTGATTTCTTCGTCTTTTCTAGAGAAATCTCTAATAGAACGACCGGCACGCCAATGGTGGTAATAAGGATCGTTCTCGTCAGGAGACTCTTCTTGCATAACTACTGATAACGGAGCTTCGACGCCATCAATAGCCCCCGGCCATAAACCTGATGCTAGCGAGCCAACTTTGTTGCTGATACCCAACACAACAGCAGACTTCTGCAAAGAAGACTTGGGCTTTAAAGTGGAATACGTTGCAATCTTCGCAACTCTGTCAGAACCGTACTTCTCCTGTACATACTTCACCATATGCGCACGAGATTCCGGCTCGAAGTCGATGTCGATATCAGGCATGGACTTTCTACCGGGATTCAAGAATCGCTCGAAGTATAAACCGTACTTGATGGGGTCTACGCTTGTGATGCCCGTGCAATAAGAAACAATAGAACCGGGAGCAGAACCACGACCAGGACCAACTAAATACCCCATTTCGCGTGCTGCACTAATCAAGTCAGCAACCATAAGGAAGTAGCCATTGAAGCCCATGCTGTCAATGACGCCAAGCTCGTATTCAATCCTTTCCACAATCTCCTGTGGAAGTTTCTTGTCGCGTCCTACACCGTACCTGTCTTTTGCACCGGCAAGAACATCTTCGCGAAGCTGTTCTTTTTCGGTCTTTCCGTCTTCGGTGGGGAAGGTTGGAATGAGGTAGTGTTCCGGGTCGTGCAGAGGAAGGGAAATCCCTCTTGCTCGCTCTTCTATCCAAAGCGTATTTGCGCAAGCACCAGGGAACTTGTCTTCAGGGAATAGCTCCCACATTTCCTCTGCCGTGCGGAAGTAGTTTTCGTAGGACTCGAATCTGAATCTATTCTCATCGCTAAGCTTAGAACCAGTCTGAATCGCCAAGATAGCATCATGCATCTCAGCGTCTTCTTTATGACCGTAATGGGAGTCCTGAGTTGCTAAAAGCGGTGCATCGATTGCCTTTGCAAGAGCCAACTGGTCAGGAATGATCCTTAACTGATCCGGGATGTTGTGGTTTTGTATTTCAACGAAATAGTTGTCCCTACCAAATATTTTCTGATGCTTTTTGGCGGTCTTCACAGCTAGATCGAAATCACCAGCGGTGAGGGCTTTATTCACAAAAGAACCAAGACAACCTGTGGTTGCAATAATACCTTCGTGGTATTTCTCTAGTAAGGCATCATCTACAAGAGGTTTGTAGTAATAGTTCTCCATTGAAGAGATTGACTGAATCTTCAAAAGGTTCTTATACCCCTGAGTGGTTTCCGCAAGAAGAATCATGTGGAAACGCTCTTTGTTAATGGAAGCCCCAGAAGCTTTCTGCGCCTTAATTTCCTCTACGTCCGGAACATAATATGCTTCTAATCCGGGAATGGGCGTTATTCCGGCAGAGTTAGCACTTTCAAATAACTGGACAATACCCGCCATCGTTCCGTGATCAGTAATAGCAACACCCGGCTGTCCGTCTTCAACAGCCAATTTGACGATATCTTGAGGCGAGATGGCACCATCGAGAAGAGAGAAATCTGAGTGCGTATGTAAATGCACAAACTTCTTTGCTTCTGGTTTGCTTTCTTCTTTTTCGCTCAATTCATTTCCTTTTGATATCTGGTGAATACTACCACGGATGACCGGATGAGGTCAAATGTTTGATCACAGCCGAACAATAATTTGCGACCAGATGTAAACGTGGGTAAAGCACATCAATAACGAGAAGATTAGTACGGCATATGGCAACCAATGACCCATAGGTTTAATCTTATATCCGAAAGAAAGAGACAGGACACCGAGCATAACACCCAACGGCGGTATCAGAATGCTGGCGACCGCCGACCAAACCCCAACAATAATCGTCCATTTAGTTAAGAACGTTCTAGCCTCAACTGATTGACTGTTCTCATGTTTCATTGCATTGCGTTCCTGATGTTGATCTTAACTTCGTCCGAAACGAATGTCGGAACGACGCTCACCTTAGAATCCAGACCTCCTGATCTGATACCTTCGGGGGCGATATCCTTAACCAAACGCAGCAGTTTTTCGTGCATTCCCATTGTGAACCCCTCATCTTGCGAAAGGGTTGCAAAAGCCCATGCAGAAACGTAGGCGTCAGGTGAGAAAACACCCTTGCCGATAGAGAGCGATATAAGGTCGTCCATCAATTTATTGGCGCTTGCAAAGTCAATGATTTCGCCATTGGGCGTGACATGAACGATTTCTCTTACTTGCCTAGCTACGTCTGAATCGGCAGATGTAGACATATCAATTCCCAGGGAACGTATTTTGTTAATCACTTCAATTGGCGAGAAAATCTTTGATTCCGCATCAGTGATAACGCTCATACGGTCAGCCCATTCGTTTCCAAGAAGCGCTCTAGTCGCCTCAACAACATAGAACTTCCTGATAGCTGGCTTAGCATCCTTAAATACGTCATCAATGAGTTCTATCATCCGCCCAAGTTCAGTAACCGCTCTTTCTGTATGCTCCATCAAGTCATAAGGCACAAGGGTGGCAACATCCCACCGGTCGTTGCGGAAAGCCTTGTCAGTCGATGACTTCAAAAGCTCGGTGATATACCACTTAGAAGATAGGCTCGGAGCATTAGCGGGATTGTTGAAACCACTTGACCACTCTTCCAAAAAGAGCGAAACATCTCCGTACCATGCAATATGTCCTCCACGGTTAATAACCTGCTCTCCCAACTCATTTACAGTCGAAACTGTACCTTCCGGGTTGGCAGCCATAGCAATTGAAATGTACGGCTGGATGTTCTTATCTCCATAATGTCCGTGAGTCATTAATCCCAAAAGCGCGTGCTGTTGGGCAGGTAAACAGGTTGTCATCTCGTCCATAAACAGGATGGTTAGACCGTTTTTCGTTTCCCAATACTTGATAATTTGGTCTACTACTGCCGGTAGTGACCTCTTCATAACAGTCTCGCCGCTTTCGCTGTCCAAAGAAGTGAACATCATACCGTGTATAACTGTTGGGTCTTCAGTGGACGGCTGAATGGTAATTACTTGATACGGAACTCCATTTTCATCAATTTCTTCGGTTAATGACTGAATACTTCTTGTCTTTCTTGCACCCACCGGACCCCATAATGTAATAGGTGTTTTATTGGCAAGAAAAAGCCTAAGCATGTCCACAGCCACTCTACGGGGGTTGGCTCTTAATTCATCTACAGATAAAACTTGGCTAGCCCACAATTTTTCAAAGTAGGCTAAGGGTGTGAAGGTGGGGTGCTGTTTTTGAACAGTTGGGTCTGGTGTACCTATTTCGCTTAATTCGTGATCCATAAAAGTCCTTTAACGGAGTGATTCACCCGTCATGGATACCCTGACGAGATCGGATGATATTCTATCCCATCCTGACTCGCCAATCCAAGAAGACAGACCAACTCCCTTTTCATTGTTTTGAATCGCCATATTTGTGGTGATAATCGTATACTTACCACTTTTATTCCAACGAGACTCAACAAGACCCCAAAGAGATTTTTGCTGGTGAGGCGTCAAACTTTCATTGACAGCGCCCAAGTCGTCTATAACCAAAACTCCGAAAGAAGAAAAATAATCAATAGGGTCATCGTGTTCTTTTCTGAAAGAAAACTCATTCAACAAAGAAACAGAATTAACGAACAGGGCGGAAATGGACAGTGAGTAGATGAGTTTTCTTCCAATGGTCGCAGCTAATGTCGATTTACCAACGCCCGAGTCGCCTCGAAGAATGAGAAACTTGGAAGGCTCGTCAATGTAATCTCTGAGTTTATCGACGTTGCTTTCATTGAGGGAGCCGTTCCATCCTTCTTCAAAGGTTACCTCTTTATCTCCCCTTTGAAGAGTGCCGCCGAAAACCTCTTTCATTGAATGTCCCTGGTACTGGTCGGGAACCGATGCAAGCCATTGTCTGTCCAGCTTCTTCACAAAATCATTCTTGCTTTCCGCCACTTTCTGAGCGAAAAGACTGTGTTCTAGTTCCCTGTCCATTATCCTTTAAAACTTCCTCTGTCTGAAGGGTGCCAATTGTATTTCTGTGTAAGAGAAGAGTATATTACATCATGCGACTTTTTGGTAGATCTTATCAATTTTGAAACCTCATCCCAATAGCCATCAGGTGCCATATCGTGCATTCTTTGGATGATGGCAATAGGAATGTTCTTGTTGTATGCCTTATCAGCTTCCTTATCGGCGTAGAAGTTGATATCTTTTGTTCTCGCTGTTTCAGCAGCACCAGTAGCGTAGGAATTCCTGTCGGCTTTCTTCTTGACATCAATTTTACTTTTGCGGATTTTATCTATATTGCGTAAGACTTCTGAAGGAAACAATGCCGAGTGTCCAAGGTAAAGGAGGCACTTGTCTACAATTATTCCCAAATCTTCTTCAGGGTATTTTTCGCACAGCATAACTGCCGCCTCTATGTCGGATTCGCCCCATTCTCCCCGCGAAGTTCCAACCAATTCCTCAAGTTTAGAAAACGACATTCTGTTCTTTTTCTCAGGAAAGGAAATAACAGGTTCCTCATCGTGTAGGGCAGAAAGAGCAAATTTGCGATGTTTCGGGTTGGACAAAGCCATTATCAGTCTTCGGACATCCTGTGAATCTCGCGGTCTTACGGGCGTTCTAGACGCACCATCAACAATTTCAAAGATGTCTTGTTCTGTCCATCCGTTAGAAACCAGATGAGAAATGTTGTCCGCAACTTCTTTTGGCGTGTCCGATTTGCCCCTTTTGGTAACAAAACACCACCTGCCCCAAAGCCGATCTATTAATTTGCGTTCTGGCGTGGCAGAAGTCTCAATGGTAATACCATTGTCTTCTAACTCTTCCGAAAATAAACTTTGCAACTCGCTCATAGAGATCAACCGGGCGAATTTTAACACAATCGCCTTAATTAATCAACTTGTACGAATTCGTTTTTCTGGTCTAGCCAGTCAGGAAGATGACGTTTTGCCTCTTCCAATCCTCCGACGTTTACAACCAATATTTTAGTTCCTTTTGGTCTGAATTCTGCCCAGGGAAATAGGCAGTCGGTGGAGACAATTAACAGGTCGGGCTTTCGGTATCTTTTCCCCTTATGAACCAATGTTCCCTTCATAAGCTCATCGATTACCTCACCGAATCCCAGGGTGCCTCCCCAACCATAATTCCACTTGTATTTTGTACTATCATCCCATCTAGAAGACTTACCAACTTCCCTTACCACCATATCAGCAGTAAACCAAGTAACCTTATCTCCATATTTGGAAACTATTTTCTTGCAAATCTCGGTGAATGCTGTCATTGATTTTGCCATTGCTCCATCAAGAGTCATTGAGCCAGAAACATCTTGCAGGATGTAAACTGTTGGTGAGTAGGAGAGTAAACCTTGCAATATCGGACCTATTGCAGGCTGATTGGGATTTCTCAGAGAGTATGATAAATCCGATTGACCCTTCACCTGAATACTACTTAACATAGCATTCGCTATTCTCGAAAACACCCTTTCCCAGTTTACTCCGGTAGCCCTTCTGTAGTTGTCCTGCCAATCAAATAGGCTGTTAGTAACATCATCACTGAATCCGGAAAGGAGCTTAATTTCGTTAGCATATTCGCTAATATCTTCACTGAGGTCTTTAAAAGCATCAGAAATTTCTGTACTCGATGGGCGCTCAGGCAGTAGATATTCCGGCAAGTCTTCGCTGGGTTTCCATGCCGGATGGTCAAACGGATCATTGATATTATCTATAGAGTTTTTCCAAATCTTTCCTATCTCTGACTTGGAAATTTGATCATATTTTTCTAACACCTCTTTGGCATTGAAAGATGCGCCATCCGTATATTCTCCGTTTTCGTCGTTAGTGCCTTCTCCCCCTTCACCATTTTCGGTCGCACCTTCACCGCCCTCGCCTTCGTTTTGGCTCTCCTGCCCTTCGTCGCGCTCTGGTGTTTCTGACGAGCCTTCGTCGTCGTCCGTTCCTTCCGGATTTTTGCTCTCATCAGAATTATTATTCAATTCTTCAGAGGGGTCTTTTGGGTCGCCATCTGATTCATCTTCCGGTTCGGATTCTCCCTCCGCGCTGCTCTGTTTGTCCTGCTCACTCTGTTCGTTCTGTTGACCATTGTCCGTATTATCGAAGTAGCCTTCGCCCTCGTCTTGCGACTCATCTTGTGATTCTGTGCCTGGCTCTCCCGGATTTCCCTCTCCTGGTTCCCCCGACTCTTCTGGGGTGCCCATTTCATCATCATCAGAAGGTTCTTCGTTTTCGCCCGCGCTTTCTTTCTCTTCTTCGTCTTTCTCCCCGTCTTGAGACTCCGAATCACCGTCGTCATCATCCTCGCCATTTCTAAGATTCTCTAATATATGAAAATAATTTTCGGCGCTTAAACCATCATCAAGACCTAGAACACGAGGTATCCAGCCATCATCATCAAGACCTGGCGGCTTTGTAACATTCCAGTAATTCAATTCACGAATAGAGAAGTTAATTGAATCAGTAAGAATGGAATGAACATCATCCATATCCAGTTTTTGTTGCTCTCTATCGATAGAGCTATTAATTTCCAAATCTAAAGCTGGTACTGCCTTGTCGCGCCATTCCTCGCTGCTTAAAGCGCTGAATCTGTTCCAAGAGTCTCTGGTGTGTCGTTGCAATTCATGCTCAATAGCACCAGATATGTAATGTAATGGGGCAGACAACGCAAACATTCTGTCGATGTATATTCTAAATTCCAAATCTGTTGCGGTGGTGGAACCGTATGGCAGAACACCATCTACGTCAGGAATAACTTCAACAGGAACGAATACAAACCGTTCCAAAAACCTACCCCACCACGGCTTTAAAGCGATGAGATATCTCTTGGCCGCGTCCACTCGCTCCCAAGGAAATCCTTCATTTGGATTGCTAGACATTTAGCTCGCCCCTAAAGAACTCGTAACCCTTTTGAAAACCCAGGGCGGAACATGAAGCGCAGCAATTGTGTTTATCAATGCATCAGATTCAACATTAAATCTAATATCCAACGGCGCAAGCTCGAAATACTTCTTTCGGGAGGGGCTGAAAGATTGTAAAGTTGAAAAACCCCCAGATACAGTCATTGGCATTGGGAACCAATCATAAGCATTTGCAGTAAATATTGAATTGACACCCTTCTTCTGTAGAGCGGTGTTGGTGATGTTCTTACCTATCGCATCCAACCCCTGTATCACTCTCCATTCAAAACGGTTCATGCGCGCAGAGCTATTAATGTTAACGAACACGACTTTTATATCCTGTTCACTTAGGGCAGCAATGGTCGCCCAGGCAGTAGCTTTATCCCGAATTTTGTCGCCACCTTTGTCGTCTAGATTAGAAGCACCACTTGTTTCCAAAATGATTATTCCGCCGTCTTTGGTTACTATCGCAGCGTCTCCAATATTATCTCTGATATTGCTTCTTTTCCTAATGGACTCTTCAACGAACAACGACCCTCTGGTCGCAGTTTCTCCCCACGCGCCGATGACTGACGGGCACGACTCCATAGCTCGTAGAATAAGTTCGCTCGCAGCCAAATTGTGTCTAATAGAAGAGCCGCTACGCGAACTGTTCGTACCAACAGCAATATCTCTCCCCTGAGAAACAAGCTTTGACTCTAAATCGGTTAGTTTCCGCATCCACTTTTCGAGACGTTCTATAGAATTAGAAAGCCTCCACACAAACCCGCTACCGCCATTCGTCCTTCCGTAAATCTCTCTCTTCATCCAGGTTGGTGAAGCATTCTCCACCACACCGTAAGCGTACAAATCCTTCATTGCATTATTGATATCCAGAGGACGAACATCAATTAAGCATGCTAATTGGTAAGTAGTCAATTGATGAAATTGAACCAAGGATGCTACGCATCTTATTCCAATCGGAGTATACACTTTAGAATCAACGGATTCGATGGGAGAAAAAACCATATCCTTAGACGGAGAAACGGTTCCGAGTTCGTCTATGCCGTATGAAATACGTGCAACGGATATACTGCTCCACTTTGTAGCAAGAGCATCCAACCATTCAATTTCATAAAATGGGTCAATACGATCTGACATCCCCATCTTTTTGCGCCTGTTTTGGAAGACCGGGGATATGTCCATAGATCTACCCACCTCAATAAGAGTGTCAGTCATCAAGCATCCTTCTGTCTATCTTCCCACTCATAGTAGTCGTCTACAGCTTGTGAAACGGTAATACCGGGTCTTAGTAAGAACTCGGCCCATTTTGGTGCCCAGGGGACTTTAAGAGTGAATGGTGGTGTAGGACGCCCATTTTTCTGCATAACACCCACAGCTACACCATTGGGTAGATTCTGAATATCATTAGTCTTGTAAATATCTTGCTCATCGCTCGCCGCCGATATTTCAGAGATGGCAACTTTAAGGTCATCGGCTCGGTGGAGGTTAAACCAGAACTTAGTCCTACTTCCCAAAGCCGTACCTCTAGCCTGATAGGGCAGTTGAGAAGGAGACTGCGAACCCAAGAAGTAAGAAGCGCCCCTAGAACGTCCCTCTTTACCAGCTTCGGCAATAACGTTGGCAACATCCTGATTGTCCGAATCAATAGCCACATCAGCTACCTCATCGAAGAACATCGGTATTCTCTTACCTTGCTGTTGCCATCCAGAACATCTAGCCTTAATGGTATTCCACAAAATGTAGTTGGTGATAAGCAACAGCTTGGAAGCCGCCGACGCACCAACCCTCTGATCGTAGTTTCCATCCGGTAATCTATATGGCCCCATATTGAGAACGATAGGGGCAAATCGGAATGGGAAATCTTGTACAGCAACAGTCGGGCGCTCGTCAGGAGTCCACATGACCTTAGCTTCATTCAATTGAGATATCTTGTTAAGAGCAGGACCAAGGACAGACCCACTTTGAGACTGCCTACGAAGGGCAGGATCGAAGAACCTGCTCAAGTTTCCAATTGCTGCCGAAAGAGCTTGTTCACGTTCGCCCATCTGTCGCAGAGACATTTCCTCTTTTAGTTCTAGTATCTTCGGACCAACATCCAAAGAAGATTCTCCACCAAGAAGTATCCTAGAACACTCGATGATGTTCGGTTTCGAAGGGTGGATGTAATTTTCCATCCCTAGATAAACGATGTCATTTTCTGAAAGCAACATCGAGATTAAGAGCGAGTTGAACAGGATTTCACGAGAAGCTGCCCTAATACCATCACCATAAGCGAATTGCATACCAGAAACCAGAACATCAATATTAGATTTGATTTCTTCAACAGAAGCGCCTTCTGATATTCTTCTGCCCTCAAGAGACAGTCTATTAGGGTTGTGAGGATTGTGAGCCTCTACAAACAAAGCTCTTTGATGACGACTGGCAATCTTCCAAGCATCATATGCACCTTCACCCTTAGTTTCTCCCCAAATTGGCGTAATTTGTAAACCATTAACTTTATCGAGGCACGCTTTAACGACGCCTGCGTATATAACCTGTAGGAAGTTTGTTTTCCCAGAGTTCGGAGCGCCAGCGGTATACATGGAGTACACAATGTCATCTATATCCAAAGATATCAGTTGGTTTGTTCCGCTCAACCCGTAGAAGATGGGATGGTTGGCTGGCAATAGAGCGTTAGGTATACCTCTTGATATTACCGTGTTTGAATAAACGTCACCACCGGAACGACTGTATGCAGGAGGGAAGCTGATTGACTCAAATATGGACAAGGGGTTGAGGTAGTTCACTCTCTTGGTGGAAGGCGCAGCTTCATTTACACCAATTCCATTACCGCCGTATCTGAACCTCAATACTCGGCTTTCAATAAACCATCTAGGATTCCATAGCCAGAAGACGTAGTGGGGAACATT